>FWPV01000341.1_pt1 | contig 153215 bp, 103 predicted proteins | sample 2228371 | NCBI WGS metagenome assembly FWPV01 (sample SAMEA103939776, study PRJEB20133) | metagenome
TGAGTTAAGATCAAGATCGGACGGCTCGAGATTCCGGCTCCCGCCCATCCAAATTCGACCAGATGAAGGTCGCCGATTTCCTTCTGGGAGAATTCTCTAACCCGGCCTCCCAGACCGGCCAGCTGTTTCAGAGCTTCCTCAGAACATCTGTCGACGGCTTTTTTGTCGGAGGTTGGAGATTCCAGCTGGACCAGGTTTTTCAGCAACCTGACCATCTCGCCCTTCTGAGACTGGAAGTACCTCAGGAAATCCATCTTCCCTCCTCTCTTCTATTGATTATATCCAGCGGCAGGAAAATTTAAAGCAAAATCACCGGCCGGCTATTCAGGCCGGTAGCCGGACTGATGACCCGGCCGACATCAGACCCGGCTTCACGAAGAAGAGCGGTTGATTCTGCGGCCGAATTGAATTAAATTTTAGCTATGAAAAGAATCAAGCTGGTCTGGCTGCTGGCCCCGGCCATTCTTCTGACCGCTCTTTCTTCCGGCGGGGAGATTTATTATCCCTGGAAAAACGTCTTCATCGGAGCCCTCGACCCCAGGGCCTGGCCGGGCATGACCGTCGTCGCCAGCCCGAATTCGGCCTTTGCTTTTGCCCCCCGGGTCTACCGCCAGGACAAACTGGCCGAATATAATGATTTCTTCTATCTGGTGGCCGAAGTCGGGCCTCATTCTCCAGACGGCCTCTACGCCTCGATGAAGTTTGACCTGCGCCTGCCTTTCAAGAAGGGCCGGGAGACCCCGATCTTTCTCAAGCCGACGCTTGATGATTTTGTGATGCTGGTGGAGTGGAGCCGGCGTGACGAAAAGACAGTTGTCGGTCGGTACCGGCTTCCGGCCATTCTGGACCGGGTGATTCTGGTTTTTTACTTTCCCTGGGATTTCAAGGGAAATTACACTTATCTGCCGGCTTCAGGTTATATCCATGGCCAGTCGGCTGCCCGGAAGAATGAGCAGTTTCTATGCTGGTTAAGCCTGACCCCGGAGAAAATTGAACCGGTGGGCAACGAACTCCACCTGACCTTCAAAATTAAAGATGAAACCGAGCTGCATTTTGCCGTCGGAGCGGGCGAAAGCCTGGAGACCATAAATGACCGGATATATCGCTACCGGAGCGGAGGAGCCATAAACGACATTCTGGCCGAGGAACGACTGGCTTACAATAAGAAGAGGCTGCAGGTCAGCGGCCTGTATGAAGGGGCGACCGAAGCCATCACCAATAATCTTTTCTGGATGGCGCTTTATCAGAACGGGTATCATCGCTATTACACTCCGGCCGGGCGGGGCTGGATATTTCCGCGTCCCGACGGCCAGCGCGACCACTGGACTATTTTTGAGTGGGATTCGTTTTTTAATTCGCTGGAAATTGCGGTCGAAAGCCAGAAACTGGCCGTGGATGTGGTTAAAGCCGTTCTTCAGACTCAGTACCCGAACGGCAATATTCCAAACTGGCGCGGACGCTTCAACGGCACCCCCGACCGTTCCCAGCCGCCGGTCGGCTCTTTCGCCGTGCTGAAGCTTTTCCTGAGAACCGGCGACCGGGAGCTGATCCAGTTCGCTTATCCCTATTTGAAGAAATGGCATCAGTTCTGGACAGAAACCATGCCCGACGGCCACCCCAGACGGGACGGCAACGGCGACGGTTTGCTGGAGTGGGGAAGCGATGCCGCCCTGGTGGCCGGTGAAGTTCCGCCCTGGGAAAAAGAGGCCAGCGGCAAGCAGAGAGCCATGTGGGAATCCGGCCAGGACGACCTGCCCAACTGGGATGAAGCCCGCTTTAACGAAAAGACCGGAACGCTGGAAATGAACTGCCTCGACCTGAACAGCCTTTATGCCCTTGACTCTTACTGCCTGGCCAGACTGGCTGAGTTCCTGGGAAAGGAAGAAGACCGGAAATATTTTCTGAACGAGTACGAAAAAATAAAGAAGCTGATCAATCTTCATCTCTGGAACGAAAAAGAAGGATTTTATTTTGACCGTCACTGGGACGGCAGATTTTCCACCAGGAAAGCAGCTTCCAACTTTTTCCCGCTGGTGGCCCGAATTCCCGACGAAAAGCAGGCCCTGAGGATGCTTCGACATCTGTTAAACCCCGATGAATTCTGGGGAGATTTCATCATCCCGACCATCTCCCGGGATGACCCGGCCTTTGCCGACCAGCAGTACTGGCGTGGCACCATCTGGCCGCCGACCAATTATCTGGTCTATCAGGGATTGAAAGCCTACGGCCTGGACATGGTGGCAGCCGATTTTGCCAGAAAAAGCACCGACCTCTTTCTGAGAATCTGGAAGAATTACCAGCTCTGTCCGGAAAACTTCGATTCCAGAACCGGAGAAGCCGGCGGGCAACGTTACCAGAGCTGGGGTCCGCTGTTTGCCCTGATAGGGGTGGAAGAATACCTGGATGTCACTCCCTGGGAAGGTTTCAGGTTCGGGCAGCTCAAGCCGGAAAAGAAGGGCATACTGAAGAGGATGTCCATTCTGGGTCGCCATTATGAGGTCGAACTGTCGCCGTCCAGGGTCAGGTTAATCGAAGAGGGAAGGGAGCTGCTCAAAACAGACCGCCCGGCGATTTTCCGTCACTTTCTCTATACTCCCCGGGAAATTTCGTTTGAAGTAAAAAGCCTTAATAAGAACACCATCAAGCTCAGCCTGGGAAGCAGGAAAAAAGGGCAGATCCTGATCAACGGCAAAGAGGCCGGCCAGTTTGACGGACGCCAGGTCGAAGTCAGGGTGCCCGAGGGAGAGCAGTCGGTGGTGATTATCGTTCAGGACTGATTTGCCCGGCTGCCGGCAGGAATCTTGCCGCTTACGACCTTTAACTCGCTATTCCCGTAACACCAGAACCGGATAGCCGGCCGCGGACAGCTTCTCGGCCAGTTTTCTGGCTTCCGCTTCGGATGCGGCTTTAAGACGGACACGGTGAAAAGTCCGCCCGCCGAACTGAAAAGATGAAAGGTAAACGCCGGGAAAGTCCTTCTGCAACTTCCGGAAAAGAGCCAGGGCATTCTCCTGAACCGCAAACGAGCCGACCTGAAGGACATAACCGGTCGATTGAAGTTCCGGCCGGGGCGGTTCGAAACCCGCTATCTCCAGTCTGACCCGGGCCGTGCCCGGACCGACCATCCCCAGCATTCGGGCGGCGGCGTAAGACAGGTCGATGATGCGCCCCTTAACAAAAGGGCCGCGGTCGTTGATCCGGACCGTCACCTGCCGTCCGTTTTCCAGGTTGGTTACCAGCACCATGGTTCCAAAAGGAAGCGTCGGATGAGCCGCGGTCAGGTCATTCTGGTCAAAGATTTCCCGGCTGGAAGTCGGCCGGCCGTGAAACTCCGGGCCGTACCAGGAGGCGATTCCGGTTTCCACAAACCCGGCCGGCGGCGGACTGACCTCAGGCTTTGAAGGCCGGCAGGAATAGAGACCGGTCAATAAAATTAGCAGCGGCAGAAAGAACGTTTTTTTCATCCGCTCTTATTCTGCCAGCCCCGGACAAAAAATTCAAACCGATTGACAACCCGGCCGGATTCGGGCAAAAATTTAGTGATTCGGTTTAAGCGACCAAAGCTGGAGAAGAACATGAAGAAAACAGAATTGAGAAAGCTGGAAATGGCAGAGTCTCCCTACCGCGACCTGGAATTTCTGGAATCACAGGAAGGAAGGACCCTCCGGATATTGAGCGAATATGTCTGGCCCATGGCCAGGCTGGAGAAGCTCAAGGTGGAAAGCACCATCCTGTTCCTGGGCTCGGCCAAGGCCAGTCCGGCCAGTTCCGACTCCAGCCTCCATAAATATTACTGGGAAGCCGAAGAGCTGGCTTACCGGATCACAAAATGGGGCATGAACATCAAGCCCAGGGGCAGAAGGTACGTGGTCTGCACCGGAGGCGGACCGGGAATAATGGAAGCCGCCAACCGGGGCGCCACCCGGGCCGGCGGCAAGAGCATAGGGATGAACATTTCGCTGCCCCAGCCGCAGCTGCCGAATCCTTACATCACGCCCGAACTTAATTTTACCTTTCATTATTTCTTCATGAGGAAATTCTGGTTGATGTACAAGGCCAAGGCGGTGATCGCTTTCCCGGGCGGCTTCGGCACTCTGGATGAATTCTTCGAAATCATCACCCTTCTGCAGACCGGGAAAGTCTCGCGCAAAGAAGTCCTGCTGATCCTTTACGGACAGGATTACTGGGACAAGGTGCTCAATTTCCGGTCTCTGGTCCAGTGCGGGGCTATAACCGAAGAAGATGTCAGGCTATTCTCGGTTTTTTCATCCCCCCAGGAAACTTTTAACTATCTGAAAAAGTGCCTGCCGGAAATGCATTAAGAGACAGAGCCGGAGTTTCCGGCCTTCTTCTCTTTATTGTGGAAAAAGAGCCGGTAAGCCAGCATTCCGCCCAGCACCCCGATCACATCGGCCACCCAGTCTTTCCAGTCGCACTGTCTGCCGGGGACAAAGCTCTGGTGCAGCTCATCCAGCAGGCCGACTGAAATTCCGGCCATGAAGGTCAGATAGGCGCTCAGGAAGGGTTGCCCCGGCAGGTTGTTGAAAAAACCGAGGGCCAGCAGGAAACCCAGCCCGGCAAACTCCAGCAGATGAGCTCCTTTATCCCAGAAGACCAGACCGAACCTGAGTTTCAGTCCCTGTCCCGACAGAAAAAAAATGAGCCCGCAATAGAGCAGGGCCGGAGCGAAATATAACCAGCGTTTCATAAATTTCATTCTGGTCCACCTGATTTAATAACAGGTATTTTACCAGCGGCCGGAATTAAAACAAGTGCCGGAAGCGAAAAGGCCTTTATTGACTATCGGCTGGGGGTGTGATATTTAACAAGTAACAACCATGGACAAACAAACAACTTATCTAAGCGGACTGGAATATCCGGGCAGGTTCATCATCGCCGGCCAGCTTAAGGAAGCTGACGAAGTCTGTATGGTTTATGGACTAACCGGCCGTTCACCGGCCAGCCAGGCCAGGCGTCTGGTGAAGAAGGAAAACGGGGTCTGGGTGGAACCGACCGACCCCCAGATCATACTGACCGGCAAGCCTGAGCTCCTGATTTATCCGGCCATTATGTATTCGGCCTCAGGCATTGTCGTCTCCAACGGCAAGCACACCACCGACATCATGGGGCAGCTGGAAGCAGTTCGTCAGCCTCTGCTGGCCCTGGTCAGGGCGCTTAAAGACTGGAAATACGAACCCGACGAACCCATCTTTACGCCCCGGATCAGCCTGGCTTTCGGGGGCGGCTTTAACCTGGCCCTGAGCGTTATCAGAAGGGGAGAATTCGGCTCGGTTATCAGGAATTATTTCGAACTGCCTCTTATTCCCGGCAAAGGCTGGCTGGTTATGACCTACCTGGGCATTAACGTTGACCCGTTGCCCTCATTCTTCGGCGAACCGATCTTCCTGGACATGTGGGGCCGCAGCGCGGAGGAAGTGGCTGAGGCTGTTTTCAACTCCCTGGCCCCGGGCTCAGGCAAACCCGATTTCCGGGTGGCCCTGGCCTGCCTGCGAGCCTCTATTCACGATGGCCAGATTCAGGAGATTAAAATAATAAACAGACATGAAGGATAATAGGATGGAAACCAAGGACCAGAGAACAGCCAGAACTCAATACCAGACCAAAGTCAGCGAGGATTTCCCGCCTTCTCTGCAGGTCGGAGAAACTCTGTTCACCAAAAAGATTTCCATGCGCTACGGAGAAAATCCCGGTTATCCGGCAGCCTTCTATCAGGAAGAAGGAGCCTCGGGTCCCAACATGGCCACCATGGAAGTCCTTCAGGAAGGCACCAAGGGACTGAGTTACATCAATGTCGGAGACATGGACCTGGGCCAGCGACTGGCCAGGAAATTAACCGAGGTCTTTCCCGGCCGGGCTGTGGCCGTGATTATCAAGCATGAAATGCCGAGCGGAGTGGCTCTGGCCTCCGGCGGCCTGGAGGCTTTTCAGAAAGCCTGGCAGACCGACCCGCTGTCAAATTTCGGCAGCGTCGATGTCTTTAACTTCCGGGTGGAGGAAGACCTGGCCCGGTTGCTGATTGAGAGCCCGAGAAATATTGAGGTGGTTTACGCTCCCGATTTCAGCCCGGAAGCCCTGAGAGTCTTAGCCGAGAGAAAGGTCCTGCGGGTGGTAAAAATGGGGGCTTTTCTGGACCGGCCTTCTTCCGACAACGGGCTGGAAATCAAACGAGTGGCCGGCGGTCTGCTCGTTCAGAAAAGATTTAATTCGCGCCTTGTTTCGCCCGATTTTATCGACGTCGTTTCCAGGAAGCGACCTGACGACCATCAATTGCGGGCCGCCCTGCTGTGCTGGACGGTGGCCTGTTTCACGCGCTCCAACGCCATAGTCATCGGCACTGAAGATAAGATCCATGGCATCGGCTCCGGCCAGCGCAGCCGCATCGATGCCGCCGAAGACGCCATCCGTCTCTCCCGGCGAGGTTACGGGCCTCTGGGCTGTGTGATGGCTTCAGATGCCTTCATGCCCTTTCCCGATGTGGTCGAGCTGGCTGCCGCTAACGGGATCGTCGGCATAATCTATCCGCTGGGATCGGTCAAGGACCAGGAAGTCATCGCCAGGGCTGACGAACTGGGCCTGGTAATGATGGTAACCCGTAAACCGGGAGAGGTTGACTGCGAGCGTTGCTTCCTTCATAGATAATTCGCCAGAAGGAAATCAGTCTGACTGCTTCCGTGAATCGAAAGAAAAAAGAGAAACCGGGATTAATTTATGTGATTCAGAAACATCTGGCCTCCCGACTTCACTATGATCTCAGGCTGGAAGAGGACGGAGTCCTTAAGAGCTGGGCCCTGCCCAAAGAACCTCCGCTTCAAAGCGCCGACAAACGCCTGGCCGTCGAGGTGGATGACCATCCTCTGGACTATGCCAAATTTCAGGGCAATATTCCCGAAGGCCAGTATGGAGCCGGCCGGGTGGAAATCTGGGACAGCGGATTCTACCAACCGCTACACCTGGATCAAAACCTTAAAGAAATACTCCTCCAGGGGAAGAAATTGAAAGGTGTTTACACCCTGGTCAGAATAAAAGGCCGCAGGCAGGACAAGAAGAACCTGTGGCTATTTTTCAAGAACAAGAATCAGGCTAAGGCAGAGTTCAAGAATGAAAAAGACTCAAACCATAAAAGAAAACAGAAAACATAAGAACTTCCGGCGGCTGCTCTTTCTCCTGCCGCTGCTGTGGCTGGCCGCCTGCAACCGTCAGGTTCAGCCTCAGGGCTCTGAGACCGGTCTGCGGCCCGACCTGGAAGGCAAATTTGAAACCATTAAAATCCTTGGTCTGCGGCAGGAAAAAGCATATGATTTTCTTAAACTTATAACTTCAACCGGAGGTCGCCTGACCGGAAGCCCCGAGGCCGACCGGGCGGTTCAAATCACCTTCGACCTGATGAGGGAACTGAACTTCGACCGGGTCTGGACCGAGCCGGTAAAGGTCGGGCGCTGGGTCAGAGGAGCGGCTGAAGAGGCCGTCATCAGAAGCTCAAAAGATGGAAATCAACGCCTGGCTGTCTCCGCCCTTGGAAACAGTGTGGCCACTCCGCCTGAAGGAATTGAAGCCCGGGTGGTAGAAGTTCAAAGCTTCGAAGACCTGGCTTCTAAAAAGGACAAGATTCCCGGCTGCATTGTCTTCTTCAACGTCCCGATGGACAGAGCGACGGTTGAACCTTTCTCGGCCTACGGCCAGGCCGCCCGGTATCGGGTCCGGGGAGCTTCGGAAGCGGCCGGATACGGCGCCAGGGCGGCTATCATCAGGTCGATGACTTTCAGGCTGGATGATAACCCCCACACCGGACTTCTGGAATACGACGACTCTCTGCCGAAAATTCCGGCCGCGGCTGTAAGCACACTGGGGGCCGAAAGTCTGCATAGCCGGCTCCAGTCCGACCCGGAACTCAGGTTAAGCTTGAAATTAAATTGTCGTCAGGAACAAGAGGTAACCTCGGCCAACGTCATCGGTCAACTGACCGGGTCTGAGTTTCCCGATGAAATTATACTGGTCGGCGGACATCTCGACAGCTGGGACCTGAGCCCCGGCGCTCATGACGACGCCGCCGGCTGCGCCGTGGCCGTGGAAGCCCTGAGGTTGATAAAAGAAGCCGGTCTAAAACCGAGAAGGACTGTCCGGGCGGTTCTTTTCATGGACGAGGAATTTGGAGGAACCGGAGGCCGGGCCTATGCCGCCTGGCCGGAACGGGATCGGGAAAAACACCTGGCCGCCATTGAACAGGACAGGGGCGGAGCCGCCCCGGTCGGTCTGGCTTTCAGTCTGGAAAGGCTGAAGGAAAAGCTGAAGCCGTTGGAGATTTGGCTCCAACCCCTGGGAATAAATTGGGTCAGGACCGGGGGCGGGGGAGTGGACATAGCTCCGCTGAAAGAACGGGGTGCGGTTCTTGGCGCTTTGATTCCTGAATCCCAGCGCTATTTTGACTACCATCACAGCGCCCTCGATTGGCCGGAGGCCGTTTCTCCGCGAGAGCTGGAACTTCAGGCGGTGATACTGGCTATAGTAATTTACTTCCTGGCCGAAGAAGGAGTCTAAGATGCGCTTGAATTTTGTCTGGCATTTTCACCAGCCGGTTTACCATCTGCCCGATTCCAGAATCTATCTTCTGCCCTGGGTGAATTTCCATGCCACCAGGAATTACTGGCAGATGCTGAAAATAGTGGAGGAGGCCGGGTTTCCTTGCACCATCAACCTGGTGCCGTGTCTTCTGGAACAGCTCGTCGATTATGCCGAGGGACGGGCCGACGACCGCCTTCTGGAAGCGCTTCAGAAAAAACCGGAAGAATTGAGTCAGGAAGAAATAGATGACCTGAAAAGGTTTTTTCCCCGTTTTCACCAGGAAGAGACGGCCGCCGGGCTGCAGCGTCGGGTGCTGGAGTTTTTTTTCTCTCCGCTCGCCCGGCCGGAAGAAAAGAGCCGCGAAGAGTTGCTGAACCTGAGAAAAGATATCCTCTCCGGTCTGCTGCCCCATTTCCGAAAACTCCGGTCGGCCGGGCTGCTGGAGTTGACGGTAACGCCCTATTATCACCCGCTGCTGCCGCTGCTGGCCGACCTGGGCCAGGCCGTGGCAGATGCTCCCGACCTGCCGCCGTTCCGGCATCCGGAAGATGCGGCCTGGCATCTCGACCGGGCCCGGGAGTATTTCGGACGGCTGTTTGGTTTTTTGCCGGCCGGCCTCTGGCCGTCTGAAGGAGCTCTGAGCCAGGCTGCCTGCGCCCTGATCTCCGAAAGCGGCTTCGAATATGCCATGACCGACGAACATCTTCTCTGGAAAAGCCTGGACCATCGTCCCGACCCGGAGCTTCTGTATCGGCCATATAATTGCCGGGGTGTTAACATCTTTTTCCGGGACCGGGAGCTTTCAGACTTGATAGGTTTCGAGTACCACCGCTGGCCGGCCGAGAGGGCGGTTGACGATTTCCTGAGAAAACTGGAGAAGAGGGCTGCGGCCGTGTCGGACGAAGCCGTCTGTTCCATAATTCTCGACGGTGAAAATCCCTGGGGCGCCTATAAGAACAACGGGATAGATTTCCTCAGGTTGCTGTTTGAAAAGATAAAGACTTCAGGCCATTTCCAGCCGGTCCTGCCCGGAGATTACCTCCGAAGCCATCGGCCGGAGAAATCGCTGGAGCTGGTCTCCGGCACCTGGATGAGCAACTTCTTTAAGTGGGTCGGCCATCCGGATAAAGTCCGGACCTGGACAAGGCTGGCCCGACAGCGAGAAGAATCGGGTTTTTCAGAATATCTGGCCGTGGCCGAAGGTTCGGACTGGTTCTGGTGGGCGGGAGAAACGGAAGAGAAAGAATTTGACCTGTTATTCTCGAGCTACCTGGAAAAGGCAGCCGGCCGGGAGAAATGAACATGGAAAAGCTGACTTTTCTTTTTGCCGTTCATAACCATCAACCTCTTGGCAATTTTCCGGAGGTCCTGGAGAGAGCTGTTGACCGGGCTTATTTTCCTTTCCTGGAAACGGTCAGCAAATTTCCCGCCTTCCGTTTCGCGCTTCATTTTTCCGGCTTTCTCTGGGATTACCTGCTGAAAGAAAGAAAAGACTGTCTGGACCTCCTGAAGAAAATGGTGGACTCCGGGCAGGTGGAGCTTCTGGGCGGCGGCTATTACGAACCGGTGCTGACCCAGATCCCGGAAAGAGACCGGCTGGCCCAGCTGGCCATGATGACCGAATTTCTTCAGGAAACTTTCGGCGTCAAGCCGGAGGGTTTGTGGCTGACCGAAAGAGTCTGGGAACCGCATCTGGCCAGCCTGCTGAACCGGGCTGGTTACCGTTTTACTCTGCTCGACGAAGAACATTTTCGTTATGCCGGGCTCCAAAACATCCACGGCTACTACATAACCGAAGATGAGGGTCTGACCTTCAATGTTTTTCCGATCGACAAGACTCTTCGCTACTACATTCCTTTCAGGGCAGTCTCCGAACTCCGGACCTATTTTGAAAAAATAAGAAGCGCCGGGCTGGACACGGCCATCATCGGAGACGACGGCGAGAAGTTCGGGCTGTGGCCGGGGACCGAGAAATGGGTCTATCAGGACGGCTGGCTCCAGAGTTTTCTGGAATTCCTGGAGAACAATCCGGTGGAGATGATTAGCTTCAGCCAGTATCTAAGACAGAGAGCCCCTTTGGGCCGGGCCTATCTGCCGCCGGCCTCCTACGAAGAGATGATGGAATGGGTGCTCGGGGCAGAAGAACAGCGAGAATTCATTCAGCTCAAAAATAGCCTGCCGCCGGCCAGCCGTCGTTTTCTGCGGGGCCGGCTGTACCGCGATTTTTCTATTAAGTACCCGGAAGCCCATCACCTTCGCTGCCGGCAGCTCCAGGTATCGTCCGAGGTCAGTCAGAGCGATGACCAGGAGGCCAGGAAAGAGATGTACCAGTCCCAATGCAACGACGCCTACTGGCACGGCGTTTTCGGCGGGCTCTACCTGCCCCACCTGAGAAGGGCAGTCTATGAAAAGCTGATTTCCGCCGAGCTCAAGCTGCCTTTCCTCAGCGGCTGGGAAAAGTTTGATTTTGACCTGGACGGCCAGGATGAATACCTTCTGAAGAGCCCTTCCTTCTTTCTCTGGTTGAAACCGTCGGCCGGGGGAGGAATTACCGAGATCGACGACCGCCATCACGGCTTCAACCTGACCGATGTCCTGACCAGGCGTCAGGAATTCTATCATCTCTATTCTACTTCTCATGACGAACATTCCGACGGCAAATCCATCCACGAGCTCAGCCGGGCCCTCCCGCCGGAAGCCCGGGAGTGGCTAAAATTCGACCACTACCGGCGCCTGTCCTTTCTGGAAAGAGTTCTAAAACCGGACCTGAGTTACGAAGAGTACAGTCAGACCTATTTCCTTGAGACGGGAGCTTTTATAGAAAAGCCGTTTTCGGCCAGGCTGGAAGAAGATACCCTGGTTCTGGAACGGACGGTCGAACTGGAACTGCCGGCCGGAAGCGTGCAACTCAGGTTGAGCAAGCGAGTCAGGCCCGGGCTCAGGGCGCTTCTTTTTCTTTACGAAATAGAAAATCTGGGAATCCGGGAGGTGGAGTTGACCCTGACCTCCGAGTGGAATCTGGCTTTTTTTGAAAATGAATACCGGGCCGGGACCGATCGGGCTGATTTCCGGGGAGGAGAACTGTCGCTCGAAGCTCCGGAAGCTCGAGCCATCTGGGTCTTTCCGGTCAAGACGGTCTCTCAATCGGAAAAGGATTTTGAAATAATTACTCAGGGCCTCAGTTTTCATCCGGTCTGGCGCCTGAGACTGGCTCCCCGGGAAAAGCAGCTGGTCTACCTGACTTTACAGCAGCGAAGATAAAATCCGGCGCCTGAGGCCCGGAAGCTTTTCTCAAAAGATTTATATGGTATAATCTACCCGAACCTGCAACTGGAGAAGGGAATTTAATGAAAGACCCGATGGAAAAGGGGAAAAAGTTTTTTTGTCTGGTACTCCACAGCCATATTCCGTATGTCCTCAACCATGGCACCTGGCCTCACGGAACAGACTGGCTTTTTGAGGCCGCGGCCGAAACCTATCTCCCGATTCTGGAAGTCCTGAGCCGACTGGAGAAGGAAGGCATTAAATCCGGCCTGACCATAAGCTTTACTCCGGTGCTGGTCGAACAGCTTAAAGGCCAGAAATTTGTCCGGGGATTCATCGACTACCTGACCATGAAGCTGGAGGCCGCGGTCAACGATTATCTTTATTTTCAGAAGTCCGGTCAGAAGGAACTCCTGCCGCTGGCCCTGTTCTGGCGCCAATGGTATGAAAAGACCTTCCGTCTGTTCGTCGACGATTTCGGTTCAGACCTGATATCGGCTTTTGCCCGTTTTCAGAACGGCGGCCAGGTGGAAATAATTACCTCAGCCGCCACTCACGGCTACCTGGCCCTGCTTTCCCGGGACGAAAGCGTGGCCCATCAGGTTCAGCAGGGAAAATTCGTCTACAAAAGATACTTCGGCCGGCAGCCGGCCGGTTTCTGGTTGCCGGAATGCGCCTACCGGCCTGGTTATTCCTGGAAACCTCCGCTGGGCCAAGAGGAACCCTATCTCCGTCAGGGAGTGGATGAAATTCTCGGTCGGCACGGTCTCCGGTACTTTTTCGTGGACGCTCATTTGCTCAAAGGAGGAGAGGCGCTGGGGGTCTATCTTGAAAAATTTCCGGCTCTTCGCCATTTGTGGGAAAGATACCGGGAAAAATCCAAAGCCCTGCCGGTAAGGCCGCAGGACCCCTATCAACCCTATCTGGCCCATCCCTCGCATCTTAATTTTCTGGCCAGGGATGAGGTGTCCGGCAAACAGGTCTGGAGCCGGCATCAGGGTTATCCCGGCGACGGCCATTATCTTGAATTCCACAAGAAGCATTTTCCGGGCGGCATGCGCTACTGGCGCCTCACGTCTCCGGAGGCAGACCTGGCCGATAAACTGCCTTACGATTACAGCCGGGCGATGGAAAGGACCGAGGCCCATGCCGGGCACTTCGTCTGGCTGTTGAACGAAACTCTGAAGAATCACCAAACCGGAGTTATTCCGTCGCTTTATGACACCGAGCTTCTCGGCCACTGGTGGTTTGAGGGGCCGGAATGGTTCTACCGGGTGGTTAAGAAACTTTCCCAGCACGATTCCGCGGTGAAACCGGCGACCGTCTCCCGGGCACTGGAAGAGGTCCCGGCCAGTCTGATCGTTTCCCTGCCCGAAGGCTCCTGGGGAGAAGGCGGCTATCACTGGATCTGGTTTAATGAGGACACAACCTGGATCTGGTCCAAGATATACGAACTCGAGAATAAATGCCGTCCCTGGCTTCACAACCCCGAAGAACTGCGCCGGTTTAATCCCCGTCTGGTCAAACTTCTCTTCCAGGAAAAATTCCTGCTGGAAAGCTCCGACTGGCCCTTTCTGATTTCGACCATGACTGCCCGGGATTATGCCGAAGCCCGGGCCAGCCTGCATTTCGAAAGAGCCAGAAAAATTTTAGGCTTCCTGGAAAGAAACGGCGAACTCAGCCCGGAAGAAGAATTTTTCCTTGATAAAATTGAAGAGGAAGATTCAATTTTTAAGGAGATCACACTGCCCGATGGAAACATTTTATAAAAAAGTTCTGGTCATGATCCTGTGCGGCGGAAAAGGGGAGAGGCTCTATCCCCTGACCAGGGACCGGGCCAAGCCCTCGGTGCCTTTTGCCGGCAGTTACAGAATAATCGACTTCAGCCTGTCCAACTCGCTTAATTCCGGCTTCCGGCGGATCGCCCTGCTGACCCAGTACAAATCTCTTTCCCTGGAAAGGCACATCCTTCAGGGCTGGAGCATTTTTCATCCGGAAAGCAACGAGTACATCATTTCCCTTCCGGCCCAGGGCCGGGTCGGCGAACACTGGTACGAAGGAACTGCCGATGCCGTTTTCCAGAATATTTATACCATTCAGCAGGAAAATCCCGACATCATCCTGGTGCTGTCCGGAGACCACGTCTACCGGGCCGATTACCGAAAAGTGTTGAAATTTTTCCTCGATAAAAAGGCCGAAGCGGTGGTTATGACCCATACCTGGCCGGTGGCCGAGGCCGGCCGGTTCGGAGTGCTGGGCATCGACCAGGACCACCGCATCATCAATTTTGCCGAGAAGCCCAAAAAGCCTTTCCCGCTTCCCTGGTCGCCGGAACAGGCTTTGATTTCCATGGGCGTCTATATGTTCTCCACCCCGATTCTGGTTAAAGCGCTGATCAAGGACGCCCGCAACCCCAGATCCAGCCATGACTTCGGCAAGGACGTGCTGCCGTTGATGATAGGAGAAAACCGCGTCTATGCCTTCATTTACGAAGACTACTGGCAGGATATTGGAACCGTCGATGCCTACTGGCAGGCCAACATGGACTTTTCGTCGGACAATCCGCCTTTCCGGCTCAACGACCCCGGCTGGCCCATCAGAACCTACAAGCCGCAATTCCCGCCTTCTTTCGTCTCGGGCGGAAACTTCAAGAATTCCATCATCGGAGACGGCTGCCTGATAAACGGAGGAGAGGTCAGAAATTCAATTCTCTCCTACGGCGTTACGGTTGAACCAGGGGCGGTGGTTGAAGAATCCATCATTTTTGAGGGCACGGTTATCAAGAAAGGAGCCCGGGTAAAAAAGGCTATCATAGATAAAAACGTGATCGTGCCGGAAAAATTTTCAATCGGCTATGAAGAGGACCGGGACTGCGACTACTTTAAGATCAGCCCCGGCGGCATCAGAACCGTGCCCAAGGGCTGGAGGCTGGAATGATCACCTCCTACCGGATGCAACCGGCCAATTTCAACCCTGAAATTCCCAAGGAGCTGGTTCTGCTCTCGATCATCGCCCAGAGCTTCTTTCAGCCCTTTTCTTTGGAAGACAATCTTCTGGTCATCTTAACCGCCCTGACTTCCGGAGCCGGAATCGGCTTTAACCGGGCGACGCTCTTCTTGAGCGAGGGTGATAAGCTTAAAGCCACCATGTGGCTGGGACCGAGGTCGCCGGAAGAGGCCGAGGCCATCTGGACCATGCTCAGCTCCCCTGGTTTGGGCTACGCCGAAATCGTCGAGCATAACCGGGAGCTGGTCAGCCGCCTGCTGCCCGACCTGCAGCCGAAGCTCAAAGCCCTTGAGTACAACTTAGAAGACGAGGACCTGAAGTTTCCGGCCGCCGCGGCCAGAGACAAGGAAATCGTTCTGGTGACCGGAGCCAGCACCGACCCCAAAGTTGACCGGCGCTTTCTTGATTTCGTCCAGGTAGACGAATTTCTCTGCCTGCCGCTGGTGGCCAGGAACGAAATCATGGGAGAAATCGTGGTCGATAACGCCATTACCCGCGCTCCCATTACTTCCCGGGATATTGAACTGGCCAGCCTCTGCGCCCTGCTGGCCGGAAACTACATACATACCACCAGGCTATACAAAAAGGTCCTGGAAATGGAAAAAATGGCCGCCCTGGGCGAGATGGCGGCCTTTATCTCTCACCAGTTGAGAAACCCTATTGTGGCCATAGGCGGCTTCGCCCGGCAGATGGTCAACCAGCCCTGCAACCCCGACAAATGTCAGCGCAACCTTAAAATCATTCAGGATGAAATCAAACACCTGGAAGAAATCATTTTCCGGATGAGCCATTTTCTGCGGATAAAAATCAAAGAACTGGTGCCGATAGATTACCGGCCTATTCTGCTGGGAATTAAGGACCGGCCGGACATTAAAGCCAAGTCTGCCGGCAAAACCGTTACCATCAGTTTGCCCGAAAACAATTCCCTGATATTGTGCGACCCGGTTTATTTCGAAGAAGCCCTGGTCAATCTGCTGGATAACGCCCTGGACGTCACTCCGCCGGGCGGCCGGGTTTACATTCGGGCCTGCCAGAGGAACAAGAAGTGGGTGACCATCACCGTCAAGGATTCCGGCCCGGGACTGGACGAGAAGAGCCGGGAGAAGATGTTCAGCCCGTTCTTTTCTACCAAGGAAAGCGGCCTGGGGCTGGGACTGCTTTTTGTCCGGCGGGTTCTGGAGTCCTGCGGCGGCAAGGTTGAGGTTCGCAGCAAGCCGGGCCGGGGCACCATGTTCATACTTTATTTTCTGTCCCGCGAAAGGGGGTCGTCATGAAAAAAATATTGCTGGTCGAAGACGACAAGAGCTTAAGCCTGCTCTACCAGGAAGAATTAGCCAGAGAGGGCTATGAGGTGGTCCTGGCCGCCGACGCCGAATCGGCCCTGGAACTGGTCCGGTCGGGCGGTTTTGACCTGATCATCACCGACATCAGAATGCCCGGCAAGGACGGCATCGAGCTCATCTCCAGCATCATGGGCATGCGGAAGGATATTCCCATCATCATCAACACCGCCTACCAGAGTTACAAGGGCGACTTTATGACCTGGGCGGCCGACGCCTACCTCATAAAATCATCATCTCTGGATGAACTGAAATTAAAGATTAGAGAACTGCTGGGCGAATAAATAAAGGAAAAGATTTGAAGACTGAAGAGGTTTCAAGAAATGCCTGAATTAAGAAAAGACATCTTAACCGGTCGCTGGGTAATCATCTCCACCGAAAGGAGCAAGAGGCCGGACGATTTCCGGCCGGCCGAAGTTTCAGAACCGAAAAAAGAGAGCCTGGCTTTCTGTCCTTTCTGCCCCGGCAATGAATCCAAAACGCCGCCGGAAGTTTTTGCCGTCAGGCAGGATCATTCCGGGCCCGACCAGCCGGGCTGGGAAATCCGGGTGGTGCCCAATAAGTTTCCGGCCCTGCAACCCGGCTCGCCGCCGCCCAAGAAGACCAGAGGTTCCTATCAGTATATGGAGGGAGTCGGAGTTCACGAGGTCATCATCGAAACCCCGGACCATAACCAGGAATTATCCGACCTGCCGCTGGACCATCTGGCCAGGATAATCCAGGTATTCCGGGAACGGACCATCAACATCGAAGAGGTCTATCATCATCAGTACGTTCAAATTTTTAAGAACAAAGGGAAAGAAGCCGGAGCCTCGCTGGCTCATCCCCATTCCCAGTTGATTGCCACCCCCATAGTTCCAAAAAGAATCAAGGAAGAAATCTACGGGGCGGAGCGGCTTTATCGAAACCAGTTCCGGGAGTGCGTCTTCTGCCGAATGCTAAGAGAAGAGCAGGCGACCGGCGAGCGACTGATCTACCGGAATGAAAACTTCGCCGTCCTCGCTCCCTACGCTTCCCGCTTTCCGTTTGAAATGGCCATTTTCCCGCTCGGACATTCGGCTTTCTTCCGGGCGATAAGCAACCGGGAAACGGCCTATCTGGCCGAAGCTTTGAAGCAGGCCCTGGGCCGGTTAAGACTTCAGCTTTCGGACCCGGCCTACAACCTGGTTTTTCACCACGCCCCCAATCCCCAGGTTTCAGAAAAGGCCTGGCCGGGAATTGATTCTTATTACCACTGGCATATTGAAGTCATGCCGATCCTGACCAAAGTGGCCGGGTTTGAACTGGGCACCGGTTTCTACATAAACCCGGTTCCGCCCGAAGTGGCAGCCGAATATCTCAGGAAGAACGAGCCGCCGGCCAGGTGAGCATCCGGCTGTAAAGCTGAAAATAATCTTCGGCCGATTTCTCCCAGGAAAAATCGCAATCTAAGCCGTTGGCCACCAGCCGCGACCAGAAAGGCTCCTTCCGGTAAAAAGTCAGCGCCCGGCCGACAGCTTCCAGAAGAGCTTCGGTTTGATAGGGCTGAAACAGAAAGCCGTTCCCCTGGAGGGTGGCCGGATTGAATTCAGAAACCGTATCCTTGAGACCGCCGGTGCTCCTGACGACCGGCACGGTTCCGTATCTCAGGCTGTACATCTGGGTCAGGCCGCAGGGCTCGTAGCGGGAGGGAATCAGAAAGAAATCGCTCCCGGCATAGATCAGCCTGGCCAGACGGTCATCAAAAGCTATCTTCAGTCCCAGCCGGTCAGGATATTTTTTCTGGGCAGCCAGCAGGAGATTCTGAATTTCGGCTTCGCCGGTGCCCAGGATGATGAGATAAAGTTCTTTTTTGAGAAGGTCGTCCAGGCTTTTAACCAGCAGGTCAAAGCCCTTCTGCCCGGCCAGTCTGGAGACCAGGCCGACTACCGGCCGGGTCGATTCGACCGGAAAATTGAAATACCTGAGAAGCTCCATCCGGCAGACGGATTTGCCGGCCAGGTTGTTCTTCGAATAATGAGCCGGCAGCGCCGGGTCGGTTTCCGGGTTCCACTCGTGGTAATCAATGCCGTTTAGAATTCCAAACAGGCGGTCAGACCTTTTTCTCAAAACCCCTTCCAGACCGCAGCCGAATTCCGGAGTCTGAATTTCCCGGCTGTAGGTCGGACTGACCGTGCTGATGGCGTCGGAATAAAAAAGCCCGGACTTTAAGTAATTGACCCGACCGTAGAATTCCAGGTCTTCAGGATTAAAAAGACGCTCCGGCAGGCCGGTTTGCTTGAGGATTTCAGGCGGAAACAGGCCCTGGTAAGCCAGGTTGTGAATGGTAAAAAGAAGACGGGTTGCGGAGAAAAAGCCGTCCGGAAAATGGAGATGCCGCAGGTAGGCAAAAGACAGCGCCGATTGCCAGTCGTGGGCATGGATGACATCGGGCTTAAAGGAAAGAGCCCGGAGTGTTTCCAGGGCCGCCAGCGAGAAAAAGGCAAACCTCTGGCCGTTATCGGGATAATCTCCCTCCGGAGTGCCGTATAAATAATCCCGGTCAAAATAAGGCCGGTTGTCAATGAGATAAACCCTGAAGCCGTTGGCCTGGAATTCATGGACCGAAAAAGATTTTTCCTGTCCGGGCCACCTGACCTCAAGCTGCGCAAATTTCAGCTTGAGAGGAAGATTCTTTTTTCGGACTTCGCGGTGGAAAGGCGTTATGGCTATAACCTCCAGCCGGGGATTACGGCCCAAGTACTTGGGCAGAGCTCCGGCCACATCGGCCAGGCCCCCGGTCTTGGCCAGCGGAGCCATTTCGGGCGTCAGGAAAACAATTCTCAGTCTGGCTTCAGCGTTCATACTTTCTCCTTGCAGGTTATTTCAAATTTCTATTTTTTCCCCGGAAAAAACAACCCGGGAAAAGCATTCCGGAATATGGGAGTCGTAAACTCCGTGAGCATTAAGAGCCCAACCGGGCGAATGACTGAGGTGCCGGCCGTTAACCTCCAGGGCTTCAAAACGGGAGAAACTCATCAGCCAGATATCGCCCGGGTGCGGGGGAAGAGGACGCCCCTGGGCCAGGACTTCCATTCCCTCCCAGGGGAAGGCCAGCTCCACCGTCCAGCCGCGGTCGACATCCGACGAATCGTTGACTGTGCCGTCCACCCGGACTGCCCAGCGCAGGCCTGGAAAGTCCCAGTCCATAAAAGCCCAGCGCTTTCCCCGCGGATGACGACCGTAACGGGAAACGTCCTGATAACCGCCTAAAACGTCAACCTGGCGGCGGTGGAGGTCGAATTCCGGCCGGTCGAAAAAGCTTCCGGGCCTGAGAGCATCCTGCCAGATGTAGAAAACTTCATAGATCGTTCCGAGCGCGTTAACCTGTAGCTCGTAATAGCAGTCCGGACCGGCGATGAAAACTTCCACGTCGTTCTCCAGCCAGAGGAAAGAATCTCTTTCGGTCATCGTCGCCCGCACATCGGGCTCTTCCACCCAAAAGGCCAGATAGAAAAATTCTTCGTCCCAGAGAGCGGCCATTCTGGTGTCAAAAAAAGCCGGTTGTCCGGTAACCAGGTCGACAAACCTCGAAGACCGGGGCGCTTTCTGCCAGACCGTCTTGTCAAGGTCGCCATCCACCCGGACGGGCAGGGGAGTTCGTAAGCACTCATAGCTGGCCGGCGGGGCCGGCATAAGGCGGCCTAAATCGTATTTTTTAATTTCCATGCCGGTTCTCACCACATTTTTTAATGGAGAATTATCTTATCAGCAAATACCGTCAATGACAAACAACCGAATTTAGGCTGGACGCATCTCCGGTTGCGGATCGGCAAAAATCATATCGGCAGAATGCCGGGCGTCTTTCTTCTTAAGCCCGCCTGGCAAGCAGGTCCCCGCGGGATCGGTGCGCGAGAACAGCAGGGGAGCGCGCTCGTAAAAAGTTCATAGTGCCTGGAGCATATATATCTGGTCGTTTAGGTTTGGGCTTCATCCTTTCAGTTAAAAGTATTAACAAAACTCTTGCCGGAGGAAGCCCTGCGTTTTCAATTGTCAATCTGATGAATCCCCGGGCTTTTTCAACGCCAGCCCCACCGCCGGCTGTGACCGCCCTGCAGCCTTAAATACTCGCCCATTAAATTAGATACCATTGGTCAACCTGAAAGAAAGCTAAATTTGACAGATTGGGGCGGGTAAGGCAGAATTTAAAACCCATGATCGTGGTGGCCGCGGTGATAAAAAAAGACGGCCTTCTCCTTCTGGCTGAACGGCTCGAGCAGACGGAAAATTCCGGCTGGGAATTTCCCGGCGGGAAGGTGGAGCCGGGCGAGACCCCGGAGGAAGCGCTGGTCAGAGAAATCAGGGAAGAAATGGGTGTTGAAATCAGGGTGCTTCGTTTTCTGGACTCGGTTGAGCTTCCCGGCAGAGAAAACAGGCAGCTTCGGGCCTTCCAGGCAGAAATCCTATCGGACGATATCAGGCTGTCGTCTCACCGCAGCTATGCCTGGGTCAGGCCGGAACAACTGGAAAATTACAACCTTCTTCCGGCCGACCGCGAACTTGTCCGCAGGCTGGCGGCCGGAAATCTTCTCGGTTAAGATGAATCCCCGGGCGGGTTCTAAACTCCAAAAAATCCGATTGCAAAACTCCCGGCTTATCCTTATGGTTGCTCTTAAGTCGCGGGCTCGAACGCTGAACTCAACCGCGGCCCGGCTTCAGGAACTTCCGGTCGTTACCGTCGTTACCGGAGGGAATAAATAAAAAACAGAATTGGTCTTAAACAAGAAAGGTTTTTTGGGATTTTTCTCCTCTCCTCAGATATAATAAAATCTCAAGGCAAACCTGAAAACAGAAGCATATCTATAAATAATTTGAAAAACGAATGAAAAAAATTAAAGCCAGGATCGAAGCCGGAGTAATCCTTAAACCCGGCCGAGAAAAATCGGTTCTGAACCGGCACCACTGGATTTTCTCCGGGGCGATTAAATCCTACCCGGAAGACTTTGCCAACGGCGAAATTTATCCGGTTTACTCGTCCGAGAGAAAACTTCTCGGCTACGGTTATTTCAATCAAAAATGTTCGCTGGCCGGGAGGCTGGTGAGCTTCGGCCGCCGGCATCCGCTCGAAGCCTTCCGTAAAAATCTGGAGGAGGCTCTGAATCTGCGCCGTAATCTTTACCGCAGAGCTGAAGCCGTAAGACTGGTCAACGGAGAAAGCGACCATCTGCCCGGTCTTATCGTCGACCGTTACGGTCCAGGCCTGGTGATTCAGGTTTCCACCCTGGGAATGGAAAAGCTAAAGCCTCTGGTTCTGGAACTCTTGCAGGAACTACTGAAGCCCGAATTTATTTACGAGAAATCGCTGATTCCATCCAGAAAAGAGGAAGGGCTGGCGGAATATGAGGGTCTTCTGGCAGGGAATCTTGAGGAACCGGTACTGGTTGAAGAGCAGGGAATGAAATTCAAAATATACCTCAGAGAAGCGCAGAAAACCGGCTTTTTCCTTGACCAGAGGGAAATGCGTCAGCTGGTGCGCACGCTGTCTGCCGGTTTCAAGATTCTTGACGGGTTCTGCTACACCGGTGGCTTTGCTCTATCGGCTCTGGCCGGAGGCGCCGGATACGTGGACCTGGTGGACTATTCCAAAAAAGCGCTCGAAACCGCGGCCGAAAACCTGCGGCTTAACGGCTTTTCCGAAAATTCTTTCCGGCTGATCAACCAGGATATGTTTGATTTTCTGGAGAAGGCCAGCTCTTTAGATTACGACCTGGTAATCCTTGATCCGCCCGCCTTTGCTAAGAAAAAGGCGGACGAGAAACAGGCCTTCCGGGCTTACAAGGAGCTAAACCGTCTGGCCATGTCGGCCATGAAGTCGGGGAGTTTTCTTCTGACTTTTTCCTGCTCTTACTACGTGGACAGTCAGATGTTTCAAAAGATTATCTTCCAGGCCGCCCTCGAGGCCGGGCGGGAGGCCAGGATACTGCAGCGACACCGCCAGGCTTTCGACCACCCGGTGAGCGTGTTCCATCCTGAGAGTGATTACCTCAAAGGCCTGCTGCTGTTCATCAGTTAGATAGCTTAATAATAGAAAACTGCAGTCTGCGACCATTTTTTTCAGCCCGGGCACTGCTCCCGAATAGTTTTTCCCCGGACATATCGGTTGGCAAAAAAAGGCCGCATTTAAAGAAGCTTTATATCTCAAAATTATCGCTATTTTATTAATAAAGATTACATCGCAGCTGAAACTCAGATTGATGTCCTGAAGCATCTGCGTAGACAAGAGAAACCCTGTTGGCGGCCGCCTCAGGGGCGTTTTCCCGAAAGATTAATATTGCCCGATAAATATATAAATTGCCGGAAGGCGCAAAATAAAATATAATCGGCTCAAGGAGGCAAGATGGAAGGCCAGGAAGTCATAAAAAGAACTCATCGGATTGCGGCCCTGGTCGGCTACTCTGTTTTTGGGGCCATGGTTCTGTATCTGGTTCTGGTAGAACTTATCAAGACCAAATTGGCCCCTTTCCGCGGTCTTTACCCGATAGACGATGTGCGGACAGTCATGAACCTTCGCTATCTTTTTTACGGATTATCGGCTGCCAGTGTCCTGCTGGCCAGAATCCTGCAGTCCATTCTTCTCAGAAAAAAGCCCGGCGACCGGCCGGAAGACCTGCTCAACAAACTGCACCGGACTTCGCTGATAATGGTCATAATGAGCGAAATGCCGGCTCTGTTCGGCCTGGTTTTATTCCTGATCCGCGGCCTTCACCGGGATTTTTACATTCTTGTCGGCATTTCAGTAGTCGTTTTATTCATTTTCTTTCCCAGACGCAGAGCCTGGGAAGAATGGCTGGCCGGCCAGCTTCGGGGCTCTGCCCCGGGACCCGTTACATGAACGAAGATTTTTCTAGAGAGAAAATCAGATAGATAAAACCAGGAATTCAAAAAATTTGTATCAATACCAAAAGTATTTGTTATCTGAGGTGAAAAACGGATGGGAAGAAAAAGACCTCGGTCAACAAGTGTGTTTGTTTTTATCGCTTTATTCTTTCTTACGGTCCTGACCGGAGAAGCTCAGGAAAGGCAGCTCAGTTACGACATAAAAGTTGAGCTGTTTCCGGAAAAAGCCTTGCTTAAAGCACAGGAAACCATAGTCTGGACCAACACCACCGGCGATTATATTCCGGATATTCACTTCCACCTTTACTGGAACGCTTTTAAGAATGAACTTTCCACTCTGGCTCTGGAAAACAGCCGGGAAAAATTTTTTTCCCGATATCAGATGAGTAAAGAAAACCGGAGCTTCATAAAAATAACCTCGCTGACCACAGCCTCGGGAAAAGACCTTCTTCCTGCAGCTTCTTTCATCAGTTCGGACGAACCTCACAATCCCCATGACCAGACGATACTCCGGGTTGAATTGCCAGAACCGCTGGCTCCGGGCGCGACCATTAAGCTCAATATTGTCTTCTTTGCCAAGATTCCCAGAAACGCTCTGCGGACCGGATATTATCAGGATGGCTTTTTCATCGCGCAATGGTTTCCAAAGCCAGGAGTCTATGAGGAAGGCCGCGGCTGGAACTGCCATGAATACCATTTAAATTCAGAATTCTTTGCTGATTTTGCCGATTTCAAGGTGGAAATCACCGTTCCTTCCCGCATGGTGGTCGGAGCCTGCGGCCAGGAAATAGAAAAAAAAGATGACCCGGCCTCGGGAAAAACCACTTACACTTATATCGGAAAAAACATCCACGATTTTGCCTGGACGGCTTCCCCCAGATTCATCAAAGTAGAGCGCTGGTTCCGCGCCGATGAAGAAATATCCCCGGAAGAATATCAGAAAATAGCTGGAAGGCTTGGCCTCACTCCGGAAGAAATCAAGCTGCCCGACATCAGGATGATTTTGCTCATAGAAAAACAGCATGCAAATCAGATAGAAAGGCATTTCAGGGCGCTGCGGGCGGCCATCAAATACTATGGCCTGTGGTACGGCCCCTATCCTTATCCGACCGTCACCATGGTTGACCCGCCCTTCCGCACAGGAAGCGGCGGCATGGAGTATCCGACGCTTTTTACTGCCGGCACTTCTGTCATCTTGGAAAAAGACATCCTTTCGCCGGAACAGGTGATCGTCCATGAATTCGGACATGGCTACTGGTACGGGATGGTGGCCAATAATGAATTTGAAGAAGCCTGGCTGGACGAAGGGATAAACACTTATTCCACCGGAAAGGTAACTGACCTGGTATACGGACCTGGCCACCTGCCTGTAAGCTTTAACGGGCTTCCGCTTAACTGGTTGTTAAAAACTCCCGCTTTTTACGACTGGCAATTCGGCCGGATTGTTTCCAGCCCGGCAGCCAGTTTAGACCCGATCGTGACTGAATCCTGGAAGTTCTACAATTCGATGAGCTATTCGGCCAACGTTTATTACCGTGCTTCCACTGCGCTGCATACTTTGGAAAGACTATTAGGGGAGAAGACCTGGGCCCGGATCATGCGGAATTATTTCATGAGATTCCGTTTCCGCCATCCGAAAACCGAAGACTTTATAAAGGTGGTAAATGAGATCTCCGGCCAGAACCTGAGCTGGTTCTTTGAGGAATTCTTCTTCAGCGCTAAGGACTTTGATTGCGGAATCGCTTCGGTCGATTCCCGGCTGAAGCCTGAAAAATACAAGGGCCTATTCGACGACCTGCCGACGAAAAACTCAGGTCAGGGAAAAGAGCCTCAGGAAAAAAATTCTTCCAGGAAAGAAAAAAGTTACCAGACCACCATCACCCTGCGCCGCTACGGTCAGGCTAAACCTTCTCCTGAATTCCCGCTGAAACTCAAAGTGGAGTTTGAAGACGGCTCAATAGAATGGAGAGAGTGGGACGCTCAGAGCCGCTGGGCCCGCTTTGATTTTGAAAAGCCGGCTAAGGTCAAGACCGCCTGTCTCGACCCCGAGGGTCTGTGGCTGGTCGATTCCAATTTTGCCAACAACAGCTATTCCGCGAGGGGCCCGGGAGCCAGGCTCCAGGCTGTCGCCGGCAGCTTCATCTGGATGATGCAGAATTTTCTGCTGACTCTGTTCGGTCTGCTGTGAAAGAGAAGAAAGGAGTGACACATGAACGTTTGTTCATATATCAGCTCAGGTTTCAAAAGAGCCCTGATTAGATTCCGGCTGGCAGTTTATCTGTGGTTGATACTGCTGGTTCTGGCGCTTCTGGCCGCAGCTCCGGTTAATTCGCTGCTTCGAACTCAACTCGGGCACCTTTACCTTCCGGAAAAGCCATTTCAGCCCTTCGAACTTTATCTGGTAGAAGCTTTCCTGGCCAACCAGCAGTTTTTCGCGCCCTACGCCGGCTTCCTCCTGGTTTTCCTCGGCTTCGGCGCTCTGCTGTTTGTCTTTCTCGGGGCCGGGCTTTTCGGCCGGATGCTGACCCCCGACCCGGTGGTAACCTTCAGGGAGTTTCTGGCTGACGGCTGCCGCTATTTCTGGAGATTTTTTCTGTCGCTACTAACTTTTCTGCCGTTTCTGGCCGTTTTTTTACTCCTGTTCAGGCTGCTGGCCTCGCCCCTTAATTTCTGGTCGCGTCAGGCGGTAACCGAATGGCCGGTTATCATTTCCTCCAACCTGAGGATGCTGCTGGCCATTCTGCTCTGGACCGTCTTCAAGCTTCTCCTGGACCTGGTCAGGATAATCATGATAGCCGAGAAGAAAAATGTAATCCCGGCTTACCGGGCGGCCCTGGGTTTCCTCAGAAGGAATTTCTTAAGACTCTGGGGCCTGTATCTAATGTTAGGTCTGATGGTGGTCGTGATTTCCGTGTTCTGGCTGCTCCTCGGCCGGTTGCTCGGAGGCGGAACCGGGATTGGAGTTCTGTTCTTCTTATTGCTCAGCCAGACTTACCTCATTTTTAGACTTCTGGCCAGACAGACCTTCATCGGAATGGAATACAGCTATTATCTTGACCATAGAGGCAATTGAAGATGATCAGGATTAGATTTCTGGGAGCAGCCTCCCAGGTTACCGGTTCTTGCTTTTTGCTTTCAACCAACGGCTTGACCTTTCTCGTCGACTGCGGGCTTTACCAGGAGCGCGAATATCAGGCCCGCAACTGGAATCCGTTTCCTTTTCCGCCAAAAAAAATCGATTATATTATTTTAACCCACGCTCATCTTGACCACTGCGGATTGATTCCCAAGGTGGTAAAAGAGGGTTTCCGGGGAAGGATACTCTGCACCCCGCCGACCGCCGAAATCCTGCCGATTGTCCTTTTTGACACCGCCAGGCTCCAGGAAGAAGACGCCCAGATCAAAAAGAAAAGACACGAGAAGGAGGGGAGGCGAGGCCCCTATCCGGAAATTCCGCTATACACCACCCACGATGTCGAACGGGCGCTGCCTCTGGTGGAGAAAGTTGATTACAACCTTAAGTTCAAACTGGCCCCCGAGCTGGAATTGACCTGCCACGAAGCCGGACACATTCTCGGCTCTTCCATCGTCGAGATTACTTCCAGGAACGGCTCCTCGGTTCGGCGCCTGCTTTTCTCCGGCGACCTCGGGCAATGGAACAAGCCGCTGGTCCGGGACCCGGAAACTTTCGCCGAGGCCGATTACGTCTTCCTGGAATCAACCTACGGCGACCGGGAACATGACCAGCCGGAAAAAGTCTCCGACCGCCTGGCTGAAAACGTAAACCGCGTCCACTCCCGCGGGGGGAATCTGGTCATTCCGACCTTTGCCATCGAACGAGCTCAGGAGCTGATGTACCATCTGAGCCGCCTGGTCAGAAAGAAAAAAATCCAGCAGCTTCCGGTTTTCTTAGACAGTCCGATGGCTGTCAGCGTGACCAACGTTTTCGGCCATTACCTGGAATATCTCGATGAGGAATCCCGGGCGCTTTTTTCCTCGGGTCAGAATCCCTTCGATTTTCCGGGTTTGAAACTGGTCCAGAGTTTTGAAGAATCAAGGATGATAGATAAGGTTAAAGGCTCGTCCATCATCATGGCTGGCTCGGGCATGTGCACCGGAGGCCGGATCAAACATCATCTCGAAACCAACATCAGCCGCCCTGAATCCACCATTCTTTTCGTCGGCTATCAGGCTCGCGGCACTCTCGGACGGCAGATACTCGAAGGCCAGTCGCCGGTGCGGATTTACGGCCAGATGCACCAGGTCAGAGCGACTATCGACGAGATTCAGGGTTTTTCGGCCCACGCCGACCGACCCCAGCTCTGGAGGTGGCTGGAATCTTTCAAGAAGCCGCCGCGGCAGCTTTTCCTGATACACGGGGAGAAAGAGGCCATCCAGAAATTCGGGCAGGAAATCACCGAAAAAACCGGCTGGAAGGTGGAAATTCCGGATTATCTCAGCGAATACGCCCTGGATTAAAGATTAGCTGAAACAGTGCCGGACTGGACGGACTCCTGGAAGTTTATTGATTATAATCCATTCAGCAAGGGCAATCTCAGACTGAGCCATAATTTTCGTTCTTCTTGAGCTATAAATGCTTCCTGTCTTTTACCTTCTACAAAAATAAAGCCGGCACCGACCAGCCCGCAAAATTTTGGCTTCAGTAATGTTTTGCCTTCATTGAGTCCACAATTGCTTTTACGGTCGAAGATGCTTCACCCTCTCCCTTCCATAGAGAAATGCTGCTCTGATTTATTTCAACAAAAGGAGATAAAATTCCGTCCGCCAACCCCGAAGAATTCAGAAAAAAATTTCAGAAAAATTAAAGCTTGAACGCGCGTGTCTACGCGGGATGTAATTCAGGTTTAACCTGCTCCCGTATTAAACCTTAAACTTAAACCTCAAATCTCCGGCAATTCAGGGAGCGACTCAACCCCGCAGCTCCGGGCGTAATTTTCCATGACCTTCCGCAATTCCTCAGCTTTCTCCCGGCACATCTCCGGCCGCTCATAAAGATTCAGCCGGCGTTTAACTTCCTTTTTAGCCCGCTCGAAAATGTCCGGAGCGCCGAGCGCCAGCCAGGTGTCGTAGACATCGCGGTCGAGAACCGAACAGAAATAATGTTCTTGCCGGTACCATTTTCTGGTGTGCGGAAGCGCTAAGAAATTAAAATCCGGACCGACCTGTCCAAAAAGATGAAGCGCCAGCGGCTTTTCCCTCAGAGCCACCCCGCGGACGAGCCTTAAAGTCTGGCCGCAGATGTCGTTGTCAACGACCAGCTTTTCTAAGCTCTGGGTGCTTTCAAAGTCGAGCATGCCCGGCCCGGAAATCACGTTTATTCCGGCCAGCGCGGCTAAGGTCGCTCCCATCGCCGTCTCAATACCGCTCTGTCCGTCAACCAGCTTCGAGTCGCTGAGTCCCATGTAAGCATGAGTCGGAAGATTCAGATATTTAGCGATCTGGGCGCAGGCGCAGTCGATCATCATCGTCTCGACCGCTCCCATCGGGGTGGTGCCCTTTCTCATATCAAACGAAGCTGGAGACCCGCCGAAAATAACCGGCGCCCCCGGTCGGGCCAGCTGGCAGATGACCATCCCGCCGAAACTTTCGGCCATCTGTTGGACCAGCGTTCCGGCCAGCGTTACCGGCGAGGTCGCTCCGGTAAGCCCCATCGGAATGAGTTCAGAGGGCACGCCCAGCCGGCTGCAGTCAATCAGGCTCTGCGCTGTCAGCCGGCTCCACTTCAGAGGAGGGGAGGGGCAGGCGTCGAAAATGGCCAGTGGTTTTTCCCTTAGCGATTTTTCATCTCCCCTTATTGCTACCAGTAGGTCGAGCATCGGCTTCAGGCTTTCCACCCGGAAGATTCCGGTGACAAAGGGTTTTCGGGAAATAAGCAGCCCGAGATAGAGGCGGTAGATATCGGCGATTTCCCGCGGCACATCGGCGCTCACCAGCGCGGTGCTCTGAAAATCTATGTTTTCCAGCGTCTCTACCAATTTATAGAGAGCCACTACGTCGGAAGTTTTAGCCTCTCTTTCTCTCAAGGTTTCAGAATCGAGAATTTTGATGGCCGCCGAGCCCGGGTCAAAATGAATTTCGTCCCTTCCGACGAGATATTCCCGGTTGCCTTCAAGGTCGTAAAGTTTTATTTCCGGAGGACACAGGCGCAGACATTTTTCAACCAGCTCTCGCGAGATAAACACCCGCCCTCTCGTCCGGTCAATTCGCTGTCCGGCCTCTTCCAGAAGCTTGAGAGCCTCTTCGTTTTCGACAAAAAGCCCTATTTTCTCCAGAAGCTCAAAAGCTTCATCTACAATCTGCTCCACCGCTTCGCGGGTTAAAAATTCAACCTTCGGCCTTAACGCTTCGCTCATCGCTCACCTCCGCCTCCGGCTAAAAGACTGCGGGCGACAGCGACCGCCTGGACGGCGCTTTCGCCGTAGCCGTCAGCTCCGATTTCCCGGGCGAATTTTTCGGTCACCGGAGCTCCGCCGACCATCACCTTAAAATTCTCCCTGATTCCTTTTTCCTGAAGAAGCGCCATCACCTTCTTCTGGTTGAGCATGGTCGTCGTCAGAAGTGCCGACATGGCGATGATGTCGGCTTTCTCCCGGGCGGCCGTCTCGACGAACGTTTCAGCTTTCACGTCAGCCCCGAGGTCAATCACCTCAAACCCGGAAGCCCGGAGCATCGAAGCCACCAGATTTTTACCGATGTCGTGAATATCGCCCTCAACCGTTCCGATGACCACCCGCCCGCAGGCTTTAAGACTCTGGCCGGAAGATTTAAGCGCCCGCTGGAGCACAGTCATCGCTGACTTCATCGCCTCGGCTCCGGAGATCAGCTCCGGCAGAAAATAATCTCCGGCTTCCCACAGACGGCCGACTTCCTCGATCGCCGGCACGCAGGCTTTCTCGATGATTTCAAGCGGCTGAAGTCCGGCCGCCAGAGCTTCTTCCGCCAGGCGCGGGGCTTCTTCAGGCCGCCCTTCGACAATTGCCCTGTTAAGAGACTGAAGAACGTCTTTTTCGCTCGCCATTCTCCGCTCCTCCGTAATATTTTTATTCGATTTTATCAGAATAGCGATCTATTATCTCAGCCATTTTTTCAATATGCGCGGGCGAAGTGCCGCAGCAGCCGCCGACTATCCGGGCGCCGGCTTCGATCAGCCCGGGCAGATGCCGGGCAAATTCTTCCGGTCCCTGGTCATAAGAGGCTGAGCCGTCCTCCTTAAGCCTGGGTTGACCGGCGTTCGGCTGGGCGATGAGCGGCCTGGAAGTCAGCCTGCGCATCTGTTTTATGAGCTCAACCATATCAGCCGGGCCGAGCGTGCAGTTGGCGCCGAGCGCCTCCACCGCGTTTTCTTCCATCGCCCGAACGAAAGCTTCCGGACTTACTCCCATGATGGTGAAATAGCCTCGCTTTGTCAGGTTGAAGGTCATCGTCACCCACACCGGAACGGAAGTGGCCTCTCTTACGGCTTTAAGCGCCGCCAGCGCTTCCCTCAGGTCATACTGCGTTTCGATCAGGAAAAAATCAACTCCGCCTGCAGCCAGGCCTTCCGCCTGAGGCATGAAGGCTTCATAAAGCCGGTCTTCGGTCAGCTCGCCCACCGGCTGGAGAAACTTCCCGGTCGGACCGATGCTTCCGCCGACAAAACATCCGGGCGGACAGACGCTTCGGGCGATCTTAGCTGCCTGAAAATTCAGTTCATAGGTTTTTCCCTGGAGTCCATATTGCGAGAGCTTTATTGCATTCCCGCCGAATGAATTGGTGAGCACCGCCTTTGAGCCGGCTTCAAAATAAGCGCGGTGGATGGCGGCTACTTTCTCCGGTTGTTCCAAGTTCCAGGCTTCAGGGCAGTGTCCCGGTGGAAGCTCGGCACGAAAAAGTTCCGTCCCCATCGCTCCGTCGAGAAGGAAAATTTTCTTTTCGGCAATGCTTTTTATGTCAATCATCCTGATGCCTCCAGTACTGGCTTCCGACGGCCAGAGCTCTTAAAAATTCTGGCTGAAAATCCTTATTCTCAGCTAAGGATACGTGTTTTACTTTTCGCGTCAACTGCTCAATTTCTTTCCTGGCGCTCCGGCTCAGGAGCATCATCGTCGCTCCGGCCAGAGAAGCGTTTCCGACGAAAAATATTTTTTCCAGCGGAAGGGGAGGCAGCAACCCGGAAAAAACGCACTGCCCGGCGTCGACCGAATTGCCGAACACCCCGGCCAGATAGATTCCATCGAACTCCGGCCAGCTCAGCCCGACCTGGCGCAGCAGGAGCCTCGTTCCGCTTTTTATCGCGGCCATCGCCAGCTGAAGTTTTCTTATATCGAGCTGGGTGAGAGCCACTCCGGAGGTTATCTTGATTCTGTCCTGCCCGCGCTTAAGCCCCTTTATTCTTCCCGAAGGTTCAATCAACCCGGCTTTAAGCGATTCGGAAATCGCGCCGATAAGTCCCGAGCCGCAGATGCCCGACGGTTTCACCCGGGCGATCGCTCGGCAGAAAAATCGTCCGTTTTTCCAGACGATTTTTTCTATCGCTCCGGGAACGGCCGGAACGCCGCAGGAAATTCCGCTGCCCTCAAAAGCCGGTCCCGCCGCGGTGGAAGCCGTGAGCAGCGTGTCTCCGCATTTAAGGACGATTTCTCCGTTGGTTCCGAGGTCGACCAAGAGAAAATTGCCGTTCCTTGAGAGCAGACCGGTGTAAAGCAAACCGGCCGATATATCTCCACCGACAAACCCGCCGATGTTCGGGCTGAAATAGGTAAGGGCAAACGGGTTGAGGCGAAGGCGGGTCGAATCCACGGTTAATGGTTTAGTCTTCAGGAAAACAGGCTTAAACGGCGAGCGGCTCAGCGAGTCCACCGGGCAGCCGAGGAAAAGATGATTCATAACGGTGTTTCCGGCAAGGCTCACCGCGTAGACCCATTTTCTTTCTATTCCGGCTTTCTCCGTAAGCTCTGAGATCAGCCGCTCGACCGAGTCGACAGCTTCCCGGCGGAGAATTTCTAAGTTTTCCGGCTTCTCCACGGCAAAACTCACCCGGGAAATAACATCCGCCCCGTATTTTGTCTGGCTGTTGAGCGTTCGCCCTTCAGCCAGAATTTTCCCTGTCGTAAGAGAAATCAGAGCCGCTGAAACCGTGGTTGTGCCCAGGTCCACCGCGAGCCCGAAAATCCGGTCGCCGGTGTCTCCCGGCTCGAAATTAAGTAGAGTCTGCGAATCAGTATCCACAACTGCCGTGCATCTTCGAAGCCAGCGCGCGCCGGAGACGGCCTTGATTTGGGCGTCCGGATAGAAACGAAGCCTGTTCAGTTTGACGGTTGAAGCGATTTTCTTGATTAATCTGTCGGCTGAAGCCAGGTCTTCGGCTTGAAAGCGGAAAAAATATTTTTTTACCGGCGGGTTGAAATCCCGGATCCGGGCGATATTATTCAGGTCAACTCCGGATGGAGAAGAGGGGAGAACTTCCTGCTGGAAGCAAACATTTTCAGGAATCCTGACGGTTATCGGACCGGTAACCGCAAACCGGCAGGCTAAGCGGAAGCTTTCGGGTAGCTTTCTATCCCTTCTTAATCTTTTTTCTTCCGGGCTTTCTTCCTGAAGTTTCTGGCCTTCAATTTCGACGAAGCAGCGGCCGCAGACTCCATGCCCGCCGCAGTAAAGGTTTATCGGAAATCCGGCTTCGAGCAGCACCCGGGAAAGTTTTCTCCCCGGCTTCGCTTGAACCTCAACCGCTTTGCTTCCGCAAATTGCCTTTACGCTTACGCTCTTCACTTTTTGCCCGTTACCAAATACGCTTTTTTCCTCTCTATTTTATGACTCTTTTCATCCATATTCTATAAATAAACGATGGGAAAATTGGTTTTACTTATCTCAATATTCTCCATTGCCTCTTTGCCCCTTTCATTTGAACTTGACCTATTTTGTAAAATTAGAAAAAATGAAATTGGAGGAAAAAATTTAATTGATAAACGAATCAATTCCTAAAAGCTGGAGGGCTCTTCAATCAGAGGTGGCACAAATATTATCAGAGTGTGGCCTAAAAACCCAGATCGAAAAGGAAATTAATACGGCCAGAGGGAAGATAAAAGTTGATATATATGTTAAAGATGATACTCAAACACCTCCTATTATTTATTTATGTGAATGCAAATATTGGGAACGCAATGTACCCCAAAATATAATTCATAGCTTTCGCTCAGTGGTGGAAAACTATGGAGCGAATTGGGGATTGATAATTTCTAAAAAAGGTTTTCAAAAAGGTTCTTATGATGCGGCGACGTATACAAATATGAAATTATTGAACTGGCAACAATTCCAATTACTTTTTGTTAATCGATGGTACAAAGAATATTTGGCAAAAATAATAGAGAAAGAAACATCCCCTTTATTAGACTATGCGGAGCCATTTAATTCAAGAATCATTCAAAAAGCAAGCTCTCTTTCAGCTGAAAAGATAAAAATCTTTTACGAACTCAAAGAAAAATATCAATTTTTAGCCATACTTGCTATGTATTTACCACATTGGTTAGATATCAAAAAGAGACTTCCAAAGATCCCTCTTCTTAAGGAAAAGAAATTATTGGAAACTAATTTGAAAACCGAATTTTTTGATGATATTCTCAGAGCCAATTCCTTACGGAGCTTGTTAGAATCAATAGTTAAGCATTCGCGTGAGGCAATAGCAGAATTTGATAATATTTTTGGAGAAAGAGGATAAACTTCCAATAATATATAACAAAGCGTTTTACGGTTCGCTGTAAAATTAAAATATTTTAAAAAGCTGGAAAGTATGGAGGGCTATTCTCATTACAAGAAACTTCTAAGCGTTTATTAAGAATAAAAATGGAGGAGTAAAATGACTTTATATTGAAATAATAATCATAATTTTAAAGAGCAATATATTATTTCTGAAAAAGAGCTCAATGGTAAATGTCATTATTGTGGGAGAGCACAAAGGTTAAAGCTATTAGATCTCACGCAGTTCGTGCCTTGTCTACCGAAAACCTGACTGATTTCAGTGGAAAAGATTGGCTCTGTGAAGAATATAAGGGAACTTTCACAGTAGTATGATTAAAAAATAGTACCGTAGCACCTGGACGCGGTGACAAAAATGCGCTATATGTGCTGAACGATTTTGTGTGGCTAATAATATAATTAATAATTAAAAGGGAGAAAAATTAATCATGAGGGGACATGATACCTTGAATCTTCCAAAACCATTACTTGATATAGGAGAATCCTTAAAATGCTGTTTTGACAACGGACACTATGTTGCAACTCTTATACTCATATATACATATATAGATGCGCTTGCCTCATTAATAATGTCTCCAGATAAAAAAGAGGTGTCGAGACAAGATTTTATTTTTTGGGTAGAAAAATATATGAAGACTGATCCCAGTCAATCTTATCAATACAAAGGGATAGACCTATGGGGAGCCAGATGCGGTTTAGTACATAGATATTCACCGAGTTCTAAATATAGTGATAACGGCACTTGTAAATTGTTTGCATATACCACCGAAAAGGATCACAAATATAATCCTGATATAGATGCCAATCTAGTACTAATAAGCATCCCAAGGTTCTTCAGGGATTTTATAGGAGCTATAAAAAACTTTCTTGATGATCTAATATCAAATGACAATTTACGCAGAAGAGCCGAATCTAGATTTAAAGATTTTTTTGTTATCCAAGATATATAATCCTGACTACGGTTATCAATTATTATTTCTATACTTCTATGTATTGTTGAAATAAACAAAGAAAACTTTTTATAGAATTATACTGGCCCATCGAGAAGAGAGATATTGCTGAAAGTAGTCTGAGAAGTTGTTTGCAATCGGGCTGCCACTTTTTGGGCAAATGACAACTATGTATTTTGCGAATCTAACTCTTTTTTGCTAAATTGATGCCTATACTTATGGAGGTTACTACAAGACAACCAATTATGGCTTTTATCTTTAGGGGAAGAATCAATTTCATATATAGCTTTAATTAATGCACTTTTTGCACTTGACATGCATTTTAAATCTATTCAAAATTAGGGAAGTAATAGAGTTAAAAATTAGGGGAACTTGAAAGATCGGATGATGGTACGAAACACTACATTATTGATAAGGCTTATATGGGGTGTAGTTCTCAGTTTTGTCTTATCGATCTCTGGTCATACTCAGACTGCCCAACAAATTGCTCAAATGGCTTTCAAATCAACCGTGATGCTTATCATGGAAGATACTAACGGCAATCCGGTCTCACTGGGCAGCGGCTTTTTCGTTAGTGATGACCAAATACCCAGCAATCTTCATGTCACTGAAGGGGCCTCAAGAGGATATGCAAAAATAGTTGGTCAGCATACAAAGTATGACATCGAAGGCATTACCGCTATTGATCCCGAAAAAGATCTTGTAATTTTCAAGATCTCAACTTTTCGTGCCCCCACACTCATTCTTGGTGACAGTGATGCTGTTCAGGTCGGAGATACAATATATGCCATTGGAAATCCGCTGGGACTTGAAGGCACGTTCTCACAGGGTATCGTCAGTGGCATTCGAAATATTGGAAATGACAAATTGCTTCAGATTACCGCTCCTATATCTCCGGGTAGTAGTGGCGGCCCGGTTTTGAACAATAAGGGCGAAGTAATCGGTGTTTCCGTAGCGACTTGCAGAGGTGGACAAAATCTTAACTTCGCAATTCCCTCAAATTATTTGAAGACGTTACTCGAAAAGACCGGACCAGCAAAACCATTGGCACAAGTGAAGCCAACCAAAGTCCAGCGTTCTATTCTGGCAGATCTCGGAGGTCGGAGTTCAGAAGGCGTCATAGGGGAAAATTTCATTTGGGATAGTTATTACAATTTTGGATTTGAGACAACTATAGGCGGATATTCTTTTTCATTACGAAATCAACTTCGCGAGAGTGTCAAAAACGTCTATTGCCTTGTAATTTTTTACGACGAGAGAGGAAACCCGATTGATACTAATATTGTTCGATATGAATATGTAATTCCGGCAGGATTGGCAAGGCGAGTTGGCGGCAGAGTCCATCATAGTGTCCAAAAGTTAACGACCCTACCTGGCTCAATAAAGCCGCGAACAAAGATAGAGTTCAGAATCCTTAACTTTGAAATCTTTGATCGATAGGAATGTAACTAACATAATAATGATTTGTGACCGACTTTTCGTTATGAGATCCACCCCCTGAAATGTACTTTTAAATCTATAATTATCTTAATAGTTAAATCCAAATCCAGGCCTAAAAATCTCTTTACATAAGTGGACGTGTCACATACACGGGTTTATTCATATCACCAGTAGCTTTGAGACGCAAAATTTCACAATGTCTCCAACAGTGCATTGGTACCTTGTCTACTGAATTATTACACGAATAAAAGAACCTTGCTTCAGCGCCAGGCGGCCAAAATGGATTCCAGGTATATATATACGGGTCCTCGGGCTAAAAGCCGATGTGCAAATTGGTTACGGTAATGTCGCAAACAACCGTAGCAGCTCGTGTTTGGAGCGCATCCGCAACCACCCGCTACTCTCTCCATTGCAGCTTGCAAACAGCTTTTCAATACTTCTTTGCTTTCCAATCTAGCTACCAATCCTGCGCCACCCGGCACATCATCGTAAAGGATAATAGGCAGCACGGGGTGAGAACTGTAAGAGACAGTGGCGCAGAGATCAGTAGATGAAACTTCGAGTACTTCGGCTGCACCTTCGACGATGGCAAATGCAAGCGATAGACCGAAAGCCACGCGGTCCACCGTACCGGCGGGCGACTGATGAAATTGTAACTGGAGAACATCAGTCACAAATTCATGTCCTAAAGAAATGTTATCCAGTGTGCCCAAGCATTCTTGGCCTTGAGGGGTTTGGTGGGGCAGACGCTTATTGTCGCGGAATGCAGCTCCGCAGATATTGCAGAGATAAAATCCACTTCCTTTACGTCCCTCGCAAAGCACGACCATTAAGCCTGGAGAAGCTTTCGTCACTGACACCAACGGAGCAGAGACAGGCATGAGTATACTTTGAGGATGTAATACAGAGGAGCTCACGGAATATCCTGCGAAGTAGGGCCGTGTCGAGAAAATTTTCGGCGGCCTAGTCTTCGGACTTTCTGGCTTGTCCTTGCTGGTAATGAACCCGAACTGTGGAATCACGTATTTATATGATCGAAATCGGCAACCACAGGGCATCTCAGTTGGAGAAGGCTCACCCTCCTTCCACTTTAGGAACACGTTGTGGGTTGCACAACGCACGTACCATTTTCTGTCCCATTCTTTCCCAGCCACCTTCTTCAGACCGTATGAAGTCCATTCTTTCTTATTTGCAACCAACTTACTGGTGGGAGCAAACTCGGAAATGGCAATACTCAGATCGCGCTCCAGAGAGACTTCTGTTGCCTCCCTGTTCTGATTTGTTCTCTGCGTATCCAGTTCTACCACGTCTACTGGAAAGCCATATTTCGGAATCACCGCCTTTCGAGATAGAAATGAAAGCACGTCCTCTTTTGCTATCGTTTCGGCACGCTTTTTTGCCCAATTGGCAGTATGGTAATCTCGCAAATTTATGGCCTCATCTTCAAGACGTTGAATTCTCTTATAGTCACTCGACACTTCGGCTTCTGCCAATGCAAAGCGTCTGTTTTCGCCAGTGATCTTCTCGATCCAACTGGCATCGGTTAATCCTACCTTGTCTGCCATATCCTCGGGCACAATATTGAGAAGAATTGATTCAATCTTGGATCGTCTCTCCCGGAGAAAAGCTTCGAAATCGCGCACACCCGAGGGCTTGCTCAGATCACGGAATAAGTTCTCGACATTTATAAATCTTTCTCTTAAAGCTCTGAAAAAGTACGACAGCGCGACCGCCACCATATGGCGTGTAATGATTTTTTCATTTCGTAACGTCAATACAGGTGGTCGGCATTTCCCAGACAACATCTTCTGGGGTTCAGCAAAGTGGTAAAGATCGTGAGGGCTTCTTTTGCAATAGGTAATCGCAAACCCTGGATAATCACTCCTGCGGCCAGCGCGACCAACACGTTGGGCGTAGTTGAAGGATTCGGGGGGCACATTACGCAGGAAGATGGTGTCAAGATCCCCAAGGTCAACACCGAGTTCGAATGTAGTCGAGCAACTTAAGACCTGAATCCTTCCTTCTCGAAACTCACGTTGGAATTCTCGGGCTTTTTCTTTTTCGAGCTGGGCAGTATGCTCTTCTACGCGCAATGAACCTGGCAACATCTGTTCATAAAGAATTGCATAATGATTGGGTTCAAGTTTCTTTCTCTGCGTACTTTCCAATCTGCCAGGACAATTATGCCTGGAGCAAATGTTTCGAACCAAGACGCTTTGGATTCGGCCACATGTATCACACCGGTATAGAAAATCGCCATCTGCGATGTGCCGTAACCTCCACCAGTCGGGGTTTAACCTCCGTGCATCGTTCACACGAAGTAACAACTGATCATTGGCTGTCGGCGCCTTGGCGTCATATTGGCGCAACATATCCCACAGGGCTCTCAGGGCTTGTGATGCTGCCTCAGTAGCTTCCTGTATAGAGGCGCTAGGATAGATGCTCTGATAAAGTTTTGCAAGCAGTCCAACCCGCCTTCCTGTTTTGCCGGACCATTTGCGCTCTCCTTTTTTAAGTCTTCCTGTTTCGACAGGAGTTATACGGAACTGCTTTCCCTGGATTAATAGATCATCCCACCTCAGCGAAATACCAGCTCCAGTTCGAAGTTCAACGGCCCGGTCCATCCGCATCGTGTCAAGTAGAAGAAAGAGGAGGTTGATAGCTTCATCGGGCGAGAGCGACCATGGTTTCCTTGTGAATACCTCAGGTGCACAGAACCAGTCTGGCCATTTAATAGTCCAGCGTGTTAAACCAACACCTTCCAGAGAAATTCTTGGCTCGTCAGTTAAGAATTCCCTGTACACAGCTAACCATGCTTCGCGACCCAATTCGTGTTCGCTGGTTGCAGGCGCATATACGTTCTTCTGTCGAAATACATCACGCAACCCGTTCGCCAAGTCCTGCAAGGACGACCCTTCAGAGGAATAGAAAGCTTGCTGGCGTACCACCTGCAAAATCAGGTTGCGTGCCAAAATGTCTTTGTAGGAGTTCTCAAGATACCATGCGAAAAAGGCCGCTTCCTGGCGGCCGTCAGCGAAAGCCAAAACTTTTCTGCGCTCTTCCGGAAGCTTCTGGCAAAGAGTTGTCGCGATCACGGCGTGTGGGCCGTCTGTTCCATGCACAACTTCTCGCACTGGGTCAGGGGCTTTGTATCCACAAAGCGCGCAGCGGGGGATTTGGTCTTCTCTCTCTTCTGCTTGTATCTGCTTCAGCAGGTTGATCTCAACTCCATGTCCACAACGCAATGGGCCTGGTTTACGACGAATTTCGCCGCACTTTGGGCATAAAATATACTGTTCCCCTTCCTCGTGTTGGTCTTCATCATAAAAAGGCTGTTCATCTACAGGAAGAAAAAATATAGCCCCAAAATCTTCACGGCCTGGGTCGCGAATTGCCTCTTCTAATTTGTCATTTATAATCTTCCCCACAAGGTAATGTTGACCGCATTCTCGACACAATCCGATTTCAAACAGGGCCGTACCTCCCTCTTTATGCCGATCAAGCACGACTTTTTTGTCAGGGAGAAATGAGAGAAATGCCCCTTCAAGTGACCTAAGAAAAAGGTGGTAACGCACCGAAAGTAACCGTGCGCCGGTGGAAAGGTCTTCCGCGCACAAGAGCAATTCAACCAATTCAGACAATGCATCTACTTGATCTTCTTGAGGGATATTTTCAAATATTTGCTGGGCCAAAACTCTGACCTCTTTTGGGCCGCCGGCTAGCATTCGGCGCAATTGAGTAGCTCGACAGTCTTGTTTTAATAAGCATCCAATTATTTTCTTGAAGTCTTGTGTTGTTGGAATCGAGCTTCCGCATTTTTCTGCAATTGATGTGAGCTGAGCCACTGCTTTCTCATCCAAGTCCAGTGCTCGCCGCAGTATTCCGTAATCCTCGTGTTCAAGGCGTATATTCCCCGAATCAAGAATTGGCTCGATCTCGCTTAGAAATACTTCTTGCGGGTTGAAAGGCTCGCCATAAAGCTGGGCAGCGAATTCGGCAACTGCCTCCTTGTCACTTTCTCCACCTGCGAGAGTAGCACTGGTGGCGACGCACCGAAACGGCCCTTCGCGCCCTCCCTCCCGTAGCCTTTGCTTTAGTCGACGCAGAAGCATTGCCATTTCGATGCCTCTCGCGCCACGGTATTGGTGTGCTTCATCTAATATCAAAAAAGTCCACCACTGCGCCCGCCCGTTATCAAACAAAGGGCTGTCATCGGGGCGCAAAAGCAAATACTCTAACATAGAGTAGTTGGTTAGAATAATGTGTGGGGGAGTCTTTCGCATTTCAGAACGTAAAACGAGCTCACCGTGCACAACTCGCCCGTTCTCTATTATCGAATACCCTTGCTTGTCCCGCTCAGCTAAATGGTCCCGCGCATGACGTTGAGTGTCGTTCTCGTCTTCGGGTGTTTCTCCAATGTACTGCCCAAATGTGAAATGGAACGGCGAATTCTGTGATTTCAGGCGCCGGCAAATTTCGCCTAAGCGCTCGCGTTGGTCGTTCGCTAGGGCATTCATTGGATAGAGAACCAATGCCCGGACGCCTGGCCCTAGTTTTTGGGCGATGAACTCATCGTAAAGGTGAAGTAAGATCGGGTAAAGAAAGGCCTCTGTCTTGCCACTACCTGTTCCAGTCGCAACCACTACATTCTTCCCACTCGAGACAGACCTGATCGCTAGTTCTTGATGCTTATAAAGCGGACGGTCGCCATGAAGAGCCATGAGTGTTGCAGCATCAATCTCGTACTGCAACAATTCCTGAAACAACTGAAATGGGGTTGCCCCTCTCTTGAATGTAGGTGTCGCCTCCAGATAGAGGCCCTTGCTTAGATGGCCGGCGGCGAGTGCGTTCTCGAAGGACTTCCGTAACACAGGGTCCTTGATATAAAAAGTCGTCTGTAGGTAAAGGCGATACCTCTGCTCAATTTCTTGCGCTAACTCAACCAGATTCATAATGAGCCTCCGTTGTTCTTTCCAATAAGACGAATTCTATGTTGACGCACAAGATCGGGAAACTCCTTACGAGCCAGGTCTGCCCTCGTCTTCCAACGCTCGGGTAGAAGAGAACGGAGCTGCCGCTCGTACTGGCTATCTTCCATAAGGAGTGCGATAAGGCAAAGGCTTTCCTTTACGAAATCCTCGTTGCGCGCTAGTTGCGAACGTCGTTGCCGACAATACTTCCTTCGGATCTCCTTTATTAACCGGCGGGTCGGACTATTTGCTACTCGTCGAATTCTCGTTAAGAGCGTTGCAAACCTGTGGGCAGGAATCTCTGTTAGGTCGAGGACTCTGATGTCGTGTAGAGCCGGCAGGACTGCGATGGTCGCCTGGTGTGTGAATCCCTCAATCTCCACCCAGACTTTGAACTCGCACTCGTCCCCTCGATGCTCCAGTTCCTGCGTTGCCGAGAAGTCACGGAGCGGAATTGCAACGGTGCTATCGGTCACCCGAACCGGAAATTTCCGCGAGCTTTCTTGCCAGAAACCGGCGAAGACGGCAGCGACCAACCTTGGTTTGGGCAGCCGGAGCCAAACAGCCTTGTTGGAGGCAGCAGTAAAATCTTCCGGACTGACTTGAACTGGTTTGTCTTCCCAATGTGACGGTTGTGCGTCAACTGGGCCAAGCGACCACCAGAGGCGCTTGACAAGAATGGCAAGTTCAACCTCCCGTTCAGTGTCGTCCTGCGTTCGAATTGACCAGCGAGTCAGATCGCACTCAGCCCGTGGAGGTATCTTCAAGATCGTCTTTTGAGTTTCGGGCTCTACCTGGAGATCTGCGCATTTTTCCCCTAAGTGGGTCAAGCTGTAGCCGGCTTCGTGCAAGATCTCGACCGTGCTCATAACGTGGCCGTCTGGGGGCGGAACAATGCTCTTCGTAAGAATTGTAATGGCTTTCAGCCCAGCAACAAAGCGGAACGCGAGACTGTCAATCAATGTATCGGCAGAATCGTAAAGGCGGACAAAGTACCAACCCGATTTTCTCTGGAGGATTTCTTGAGGAAGATCTTGTTCGGCGCGTTCACTAATAGGCTTGAGGCTCAGCCGCCACCTTCCGTGGCCGCTTCCTTCCTGACCAACCACAATTAATGAAACATCGGCCCAAGAACCATTGTAAATTGTGACTTGAGGAAGCGAACCACCAAAAAGTGGCCCAAACCACTCGCTCTCGTCATTAATCTCATTACCAACCAGATGGAACTGCGGGCCCCTATCGCCAAGGATAATCGTCTGGTTATGCTCGTCGAGAAATGCAACGCAGGAAGGTTGGGAGCCCGTGAGGTTAAAGAAATGTGCTTGGTATCCTTCCAAAAAAACAAGTTCTGGACTTGCTGGCGCATTGCTAGCTTTTTCTTCATCTCTTCGCCACCTATCAGGCACAAGCGTAAGATACAAGCCGCTCGAGACCTGCTTCACTTTTCGACCTTGCTCCAACCTCCTCCCGCTCAACTTGAACAGCAACCCCTTATTACCTTCCAAAGGGATTTCGATTGACTTGTCCGCCCAAATGACCTTGACCGGTGCTTCCAGTGTATAGAGAATCCAGCAACCTGGTCGGTTAGCGCTTTCAGATAATGATTGTCTGTCTTGAAAAACTCTCAACCCACTGCTTTTCGAAATGTCATCGGGTATCTCGATACCGACAACCCACTCACGCACGTCTTTCCAACATACAACTTCCGGACGAGACCGAGATCCTACAGACCATGGCAAAATTTTGGTACATTCATCTCCTGTTGATACTGCTGTACTTTGAGATCGCGATCGCCCTCCTCTTTTCTCTGGATGAAGGATTTTCTGTTCTCGCTTTTCGGCTTTGTCTACCAGTTTCTTGGTTCCGATAACATGATCTTGTTCCAGTTTTAATTCCGCCCGGGTTTTATCTTCAGAAAATACACGACTTGAGCCTTCTTCACCCTGCCGTGCTTGGTCAAAAGCCTCACGTTCTCCGACGGTGGTCGATTCCTGTTTCTCCTGATGAATTTCGCTACTTAGAAGAGAGGTCTGCTCAGCTTCTGTGGGGGGACCACAGGAATTACTGATTGGCGATGGGGACGTATCATGTAACATAGATGCGGCGCTTTTCTTTCGTGCAGCACTTAGCTTTCTTCTGATGAAAGCTCCAAAAAAATGCAATAAAATCAAGATTAACTTGTGTAAAAAACCCTTTAGGCAGGCTATTTGCCTTTTGATTGTCTTAATTGCCATCTTTGGATGCTTTAAATTATTTTATTATCGTGTCGCCGAGCCACACCTTTGTATCCCCCTGAATCTAGGTCACGTGCGATAGATACTAGCTTCGTCCATGAGGTCTTAGCTTTGAGGTCCATAATGCGCGTTAGCTTTCATACCGTGATCAATAGCATCTTGCAATGGCAGTAGCATAAGCTGGTTTTGCACTTGATAGGAGCGTGACCAATCTTGCAGCGGATAAGCAATCACTCTTATCAGCATACGAAAGTTTTTCTCCCCTAAATTAGCAAGATACGGATTCATCTTAAGATTTCGCCTCATTTCCTCATCATTCATAATATAAAATATGATTTAACATGAAGTCAAATTAAGCAAAAATATCAGAGGACAAGCTCAGAAGTCATGTAATATCCTCCTAAGAAGACCAATATCAACTTGACCTACCCTTCCTGCCGGTAATAAGGTCATAAAGAATAATTAGCTAAGTCTCATTGGGTATCAGGTGTCACTAAGAGGCGATATGGGCGTAAGAGGAATCAGAGTCGAATGTCGGATTCAAGTGGTTGGTGATTTAATCCACCACAAGATATATTCAAAAAGGAAATTGATAATGCGCATTCATCCGCTGCATTAAGGACAGATAATGGGCTAAAATTCTTATGCTTTATAGATATTCCAATCAAAACCTTATTGCCACTGGGGCCTTTGCCTTTAGTCCCGCTCCTATTGATGTTAGTAGTTCTTGAGCTTGCTAAATAATACGCCTATTAATGACCCGGGGTAAATTTGGTTTTTAAAAATGTCGTCATATTTTGGGCTCGGCCCTACACGCCGGCAGAACATTAGAACATTCTGGTTCAGCAACAGGCCGCCTAGCCAACCATCCTTTACAAACGGCTTTTAACAGGCAGGACAATCAAGCCATTGCCACGATGCCAGCACTCCTATAATTACGATATAAGCTGCTAAGGCAAAGATAGCGAGTATGACAAGCCAGATGAGATACGAAGATATCTTAATATACCACGCCCTCTGATTGGTCTTGTCTGGGCGCCCATGAATGGGTTCGAAACCCGCTGTCCTATCCTCATATTCTCGCAGCAAGCCCGAATTCCGCATCTCATGGAATCTATGCTTTGCCATCAATTGAATCGATCCTAGCGAAGCTATAAGAGCTAAAGTTGCCGCCATAATCCTCGCCCCGTAGCTGCTACCTGGTCCAAGCGCTATAGTGAAAAGAAACGCCTGAGCAGTCAGACTGAGCACAGGCGTTTGCCAAAGCATGCCGTCCATTGCTGTGCGGCGGCTTGCTAAAAGAGAATATTGCTTTCCCCGAGATTGTCATGGCTTACATCTCCTTTAATATGAATTTTATCAAACATTCAGACTTTAATACCACATTATAAAAAGCATTCACATAAATTCTAGATATAAGCAGCATTTTCAATAGTTTGGAAAATAAAAAGTCTGTCTTTCCGCTGCGCCTACGCAATAATTGGTTAATTCGCCCACTTTTCATAACCCATTTCTGGCAATGATAAAACGCGTCGTCGGATGTCAAATTTATCTCCAATTTACCGGAGAGGGACAAGAAGCCCCGGACTGGCTAAAAAGTGCCAATAGCCTCTTGTTTATAGCGGTAACAAACCTGATCGCGCTTTTCATCGAAATAAAGGGATTGCAGGATAAGAACTGACAAACCATGGATTTGTCAGGCCCTCAGGTTCGGTCTTTGCCCCTGACTCTGATCTGTTATGAAGATTAGAATGCGCATATTGCCAGATATCGAATCCTTTTTTGAATAAAGTTTGGATAAAATTTGAATAAAAATTAGTCGACCAAAGCAATAAGAAAGCTCAAGAGCTAAAAGCGCATGAGTTAGGCAGGCGGGGGAGAGGTTATGAAATCCATCTGGCCTGAGCGCCTTTAGCCACGCTGATGAGCTTATAGTCATCAGAAAACCTACAACAGATATGCACCTGAACTCAAAATCATGCCTGTGCCTGAAAGAATTAATTTAATTGACATCCTGTTTATAAGGATTTATATTTCCTGACGTGGTTGAATGGGGGAATGGCTACTGGGATACGCTCCCATCTACCGCAGCTGAAAACTGAGTTTTTCTATTTTGGCGGATCGCTTGAGCATCAAGTGCCCGAAGTGCCATGCGGACAACTCGGAGACCGCGCGTTTCTGCAGCAATTGCGCGACATCGTTGGGGGCCGCGGAAGCCGCTCCTCCTTCCTTGACCCGGACCCTCGAGTCGCCCGGCTCCGATATCTTCCCGGGCGCGGTCCTCGCCGGCCGGTATGAGATCCTGGAGCTGATCGGCGCCGGCGGCATGGGCGAGGTCTACCGGGCCGTCGACAAAAGCCTTGATCGCCAGGTGGCCGTCAAGGTCCTCCCGGCGGCCTTCTCCCAAGACAAGGAGCGTCTGGCCAGGTTCGAGCGGGAGGCCAAGCTCTTAGCCGCGCTGAACCATCCCCATATCGCCTCGATCCACGGGCTCGAGCGGTCCGGCGAACGGCTGTTCCTCGTCCTCGAGCTTATCGAGGGCGAATCGCTCCGAACGCGGCTGGCAAGGGGCCCGCTCCCGGTGGAAGAGGCCATCGCCGTCTGCCGCCAGGTCGCGGAGGGTCTCGAAGCGGCACATGCAAGAGGGATCGTGCATCGGGACCTGAAGCCCGGCAACATCATGCTGGCCGGCGATGATATCGCGAAGATCCTCGATTTCGGACTGGCCAAAGCGGCCGCCGGCGAGACGACAGGCATCGATATCGAGAGATCGCCGACGATCACCGGCCAAATGACGGCACCCGGCGTCATCCTGGGGACGGTGGCCTACATGAGCCCCGAACAGGCCCGCGGCCGGCCGGTGGACAAACGGGCCGACATCTGGGCCTTCGGCTGTGTGCTCTTCGAGTGCCTGACAGGGCAACAGGCCTTTGTCGGGGAGACGGTCTCGGACACCCTGGCCCATATCATCAAGGGGGAGCCGGATTGGGGCTGCCTGCCAGCCGGGACGCCGCCGCACATCCGGTCCCTTCTTGGACGCTGTCTCGAGAAGGACCCCAAGGAGCGTCTGCACGACATCGCGGACGCGCGCATCGAATTGCAGATGACGCCCCGCTTCGTCGCGGGCGCTACGTCCACTTCGGGCATTCGAGGGCTGCGGCCGGCCGCGATCGTCGCCATCGGCGCGGCGGCGCTGATCATCGGCGCCCTGGTCGGCCCGCTCGTGTGGCGCTCGCTGACAAGGGGAGGATCATCAAAGGCCGTACCTGTCGTTCGTGCCTCGATCGTGCTCCCGTCAGGCCATTCGCTTGGAGGGGGGAGCCTGCAAAACGGTTTTTCCAACCGACCGACCCGGACGGAGCTGGCCGTCTCAGCCGACGGCCGGTTCCTCGTCTACAGCGCCACCAGAGAGGGCCCGGGTTCTCAAAGCGCGCCTTCCCTATACCTGCGCAAGCTCGACGAGCTCGAGGCCCGTCCGGTCAAGGGAACGGAAGGCGGCCTGTGCCCGTTCCTGTCGCCCCGGGGCGATTGGATCGGGTTCTGGGCCGGTGGCAAGCTGAGGAAGGTCCCCTCCGAGGGCGGGATCCCGTCGGACTTATGCGATGTCCCTCGGCCTTTCGGTTTCTCCTGGGGTGACGACGACCGGATCGTCTTCTCCCGCGACCGGGGAACCGGCCTCATGAGGATCCCCGCAGCCGGGGGAGCTCCTGAGGTCTTGACGGTTCCCGATAGGTCAAGACAAGAATATGCCCACTACCTGCCGCATGTCCTTCCCGGCAGCCGCGGCGTCCTGTTCACCATCAAACGGCACCCCTGGGACGCGGAGCCCCGGCTGGCTGTTCTCGACCTCGGTTCGGGCCAGTGGCGGGTGCTGCTGGAGAACGCGGCGGACGGCCGCTATGCGGCCACCGGCCACGCGGTTTTCATGCGTCAGGGCACGCTGATGGCCGTCCCTTTCGACGCGGGCCGCATGGCGATAACAGGGCCGGCCGTCCCTGTCGCGGCCGGGATCGAACAGACCCTCAACACGACGACATCTTACGATGACACCGGAGCGGGACAGTTCGACCTATCGGCCTCAGGGTCCCTGGTCTATGTGCCCGGAGGGATCGAGCCGGACCAGAAGAACACCCTCGTGTGGGTGGACGCCGAAGGCCGGGAAGAGCCGATCGTCGCTTTCAAGGCCCCGTTCTTTTCGACACGCGTTTCGCCGGATGGGAAACGGATCGCCTACACCCTTTTGGGGATGGAGAGCCACGTCTGGATCCATGACCTGGACCTCGGCACGGCCACGAAGCTGACGCCCGAAGGGATGGCCCAATGGGCCCTCTGGACAAAGGACGGCGAGCGCCTGATCTTCGACTGGCTCGAGACCGGCGTCCCCAATCTTTACTGGCAGGACGCCGCCGGCGGCTCGCCCAAGGAGCGCCTCATAGAAAGCGAATTCTATCACTGGCCCGGCTCTCTCTCACCCGACGGGAACATCCTGGCGTTCGTCGAAGAGCGCCAAGAAACCGACCGGGACATTCTCTTCCTGGACCTCCGCGACCGAAGGACGACGCCTTTCCTGAATTCCCGGTTCTATGAAGGCTATCCCGCCTTCTCGCCCGACGGGCGCTGGATCGCTTACGCGACGGATGAGTCCGGGCAAATGGAGGTCTACGTTCAAACCCTCTCCGGCCGCCCAAGGAAGTGGAGGGTCTCCCACGAGGGCGGGAGAAGCCCCCTGTGGTCGCCGGACGGAAGACGGCTTTATTACAGGTCCGGCCCATTGGGTAGTCGGATCTGGGCCGTTGATATCGAGGCCGGACCCGACCTGTCCGCAAGCCGGCCGCGCCAGATCCTGAGCCTGGAGAGGTACGCCGTTGGGAGCCCGATCGGGACGTGGGACATCTCGCGGGACGGCCGGAGATTCCTGATGGTGAAGCTGGGCGGCCGTCCGGTCAAACCCGTCACCGAGATCATCCTCGTCCAGAACTGGTTTGAGGAGCTCCTTCAGCTTGTGTCCGTAATTTCCAAATAAACGCTTCTCCCGCTTCCAAAACCTGGCCAAGCCAATTCCTGATGCGGGTTGACCGAATCCGGCAACTCTAAGCATGACACCCTAATGGAAGTTAAGGACACAGATGAAGATATCAAAATAGGTGGTCCCGTTCCTGGTAATTCAGCTGGAAAAACTCACCGACCTGTATCAAAAACTTTTTTCCCTGCCCGGATACCATGCATCAGCCTGCGACCACAAAAAATACATTAGCCGATTTTTATGTGTTTTAATAGTCCGAAAGTATTGTGAGCAAAGCTTGTTTTCTCTATGAAGGAATAAACAGGTTGACCTGGAGGGGTAAAATAAGATAAGAAATTAATCTCGACAATTTTTATAGTTGCGGTGCGGAGAAAGAAAACGCTGGTTGAAAAAGTCAGAATTCAAAAACAAGAGTTAAAAAATTACAGCGGTAAAAAGCCACGAAAAATACTGCATAACATAAAGCCTGAATATGCCGGGTTTAGCTCCCGGAAAAAAGGAGAGTTGGCATGAATGATTTCCATCGAGAATTAAAAACGCTCGACCGGCGGAAGTTCCTGAGCCTGAGCCTCAAGGGCAGCCTGGCGCTGGCAGCCACTCCGGCTCTCGTCAGGTCGCTTCTGGCCGGAGAAGCTCAGAGTCTTCAGCTTCCGGAAAGCCTGCTGAAAAAGGCGATCGCTACCGCGCTTAAACGCGGAGGAGACTTCGCCGATGTTTACGTGGAAAACCGCATCACCAGAAGCATCCTGCTGGAAGAAGGAAAGTTCAAGAGCGCGGTCTTCGGACTCGTCCGCGGCGCCGGGGTAAGGGTGATAGACGGCGACAAAACCGGCTATGCCTACACCGACGAGCTGACAGAAGAAAAGATTTTACGGGCCGCCGAAGTCGCTTCCTACATCGCCAGTTCCGGAAAGAAAGTTCAGCCGGTGGACCTTAAAGAGCAGAAGAGGCCGAGCTACATCACGGTGAAGATACCGCTCGAGCAGGTGGCCGACAGCCGCCGGCTGGAAATAATGAAAAGGGCAGAAGAAGCCGCGCTGAGCTACGACCCGAGAATAAAAATGGCCAGCATCGATTACTACGACGAAATCAGGGAACGAATCATCGCCACTTCTGAAGGTGTGATTCTCCGAAGCAGCCTGCCTTTGATTTTCTTCATCATCCAGACCCTGGCCGTCGGGAACAACACATCCCACATGGGGCGGGAAAGACTCAGCCAGCATGCCGGTCTCGAGATGTTCGACTTCTTCCCGCCGGAAAAAGCCGCCCGGGAAGCCGCCCGGGAATCGGTGGCGATGCTCGAAGCCCGGGAAGCTCCGGCCGGAAAGATGGACGTGGTAATCCAGAACGGCTGGGGCGGGGTGCTGGTGCATGAAGCGGTCGGACATCCGCTCGAAGCCGACAACATCGCCAGACAGACGGGGGCGTTTGTCGGAAAGCTCGGCCAGAAAGTGGCCGCCGAGATCTTCACGATGGTTGACGACGGAAGCCTCCCGAATTTCCGCGGCACCACAGACTTTGACGATGAAGGCACCCAGATGAAAAGAAACGTGCTAATTGAAAACGGTGTTCTGGTGAAGCACATGACGGACATTCTGTCGGCGAAACAGCTGAAGATGGAAAGAACCGGAAACGGACGGCGCGAAAGCTTCCGCTATTACCCGATTCCCAGGATGACCAACACCTTCATCGAAAAAGGGAAGGACAAACCGGAAGACATCATCGCTTCAACCAAAAGCGGGCTGTATGTGCAGAGCCTGAGCGGAGGCAGCGTCAACCCGACCACCGGAGTTTTTAACTTCACCTGCCGCGAAGCCTACCTGATTGAAAACGGGAAAAAGACTGTCCCGGTAAAAGGAGCCACCCTGATCGGAAGCTGTCTGGACATCATCACGAAGATAGATGCTGTCGGGGACGACTTAGATTTCGGGCCGGGCATCTGCGGCAAGGGTCAGTCGGCCGAGGTAACCGCCGGCCAGCCGACCGTCAGGATAAGAGGAATCACGGTCGGCGGAACGAGACAGAGAGGCTAACAGGAGGAAACCATGGATTACCGAGCGATTGCCGAAGAAGTAATAAAAATCAGCCGGAAAAAAGGCGCCGACCTGGCCGAAGCTTACATAGCGGTCGGCCGGCAGCTGAGCATTGAAGTAAGAAACGGTGAGATAGAAAGCATCCAGGAAGCCAGCAGCTATGGCCTGGGACTCCGGGTTATAAAAGAGAAAAGACTCGGGTTTGCTTATGTTAACGATTTCAGACCGCAGAGCCTGGCGGAAACAGTCGACCGGGCGCTGAACTTCGCCCGCATCCTGACCGCCGACGAAAATAACGTCCTGCCGGACGATCCCGGGATGAGCGAAGTCAGCGGACTTTACGACCCGGAACTGACAAAGGTTCCGATGGAGAAAAAAATCGCCCTGGCCAAAGAAGTTGAAGCGCTGGCCATGAAAGTCAAAGGCATCACGAAAAGCGAGGGCGGCAGCTACAGGGAAAGCGAGGGAGAAATCATCATCGCCAGTTCTCTCGGCCTGCTGAAGAGCTATAAAGCCAGCGGATGCGGCTTTGGCGTGGGCATGGTGGCCGAAAAAGGAGAGCAGAAATCGAGCGGCTATGAATCCTGCCAGCGCCGGTTTTTCTCGGACCTGAAGCCGGCAGCCGAGGTGGCCGGCCGGGCGGCGGAAAAAGCTCTGAGAATGCTCGACCCGCAGCCGGTTAAAACCCAGCGGGCAGCGGTGATATTCGACCCGGATGTGGCCTACGCCATTCTTGGCGGGATAATTCAGGCGATAAACGGAGAGCGGGTGCTTCAGGGAGCAAGTTTTCTCGGGAAAAAGCTCGGGCAAAAGATCGCCTCTGAGCTAATCACCATCGTGGATGACGGAACTCTGGAAAAGGGCCTGGCCAGCGCCCCGTTTGACGGCGAGGGGGTTCCCACCCAGAAGCGGGTGATTGTGGAGGACGGCGTGCTGAAAGGTTTTATGTACAACACCTATGCCGCCAGAAGAGCGGGCGTTAAGAGCACCGGAAACGCCAGCCGGGGCGGGTTTGACAGCCTGCCGGGAATCGGTCCGCACAATTTCTACATTCTGGCCGGAAAAGCAAAACCGGAAGAAATCATCGCCGCCACCGATAGGGGAGTGCTGGTAAAAGAAGTAACGGGCTACGGCATCAACCCGGTCAACGGCAACTTCAGCGGCGGAGCGGAGGGTCTGTGGATTGAAAAAGGAAAAATTGTTCACCCGGTCAAGGGCATCACGATTGCCGGAACGGCTGACGAGATGCTCAACGGCATAGACATGCTCGGCAACGACCTCGACCTTAATCGAAGCCGAACTGCACCAACCCTGCGGATAAAGTCCTTGCAGATCGGCGGCGAATAGCAGAAATTCAATATCCGGCTAACCGGCAGGAAAATCTGAAGCAATTCAGTTTGAGCAAAGCAGAATAGCCGCGCGGCGCAGCACACTTGGTTTTAGGCAGCAAAGGAAAAAATATCTTTTAGCTCTTTCAGGCGACTGCCCTCAATCATAATTTGAAGCAGCTAAATTCAACCTTATAACGCAGGAATAGGGGAGAGCTCGCCATTTCTAAATTAAGCTTACGAAAGCTCTCCTGCTTGCGGCGGAATAAATCACACGACACGGTCATACATGAATATAGAATTTCTATCTGCCTGATCAGACAAAATAAAATTAAAATAAATTTTACGCTGAGCTGAGGCCGCAGTTGGCCGATTATTTAAGGCTTACCTTCTGCTCTAAATAGCCGCCCTTCAGCGAATCGTAAATCAGGTTTATCTCACCGGAGCCGTCAACCAGCAGCCGGAAATCCACATAGCCAAACCCGGGAATGCCGTTTTCCACCGGCAGGTAGTTCTCCCTGACTTTGACCGGCTCGCTGAGCTCCCGGAAACGGTCGGTGATGATGCCGGCTGAAACCAGCCTGGCTTTGCCCTGAATTTTCAACTGATCAGGCCGGTGGAGCTTTCGCTGAACCGCCTGGAAAGAGATCGAGGGCGTAACCCTCTCGTTGGCGATTCTGAGGTCGAGTTGATAGAGTCCGCTGTCCAGCTTCTTCAGGCTGATATTTTCCACTTTGAGTCTCGGCAACTGGTCGGCATGGTACAGGCAGAAAGCGGCGTTGCGGTGGCAAGTTTCGGCCAGCTTGAACAGGGCCGGGACCCGGCGTCCCATCTTCTTGACGCCGCCGATTTCGATGTCTCCGTAGAGCGGGTGCTTGTAGGGCTTCCACTCCACTAACTGTTCGCCCATCAGCACCAGCTGGTGATAAATAATTTCCTCCAGGCCAGCGCCGGCCCGGAACATCCGGCTTCGGGCGTCCTCGTCTTCTTCCTCGCCGCCCCGTCTCTGGGAAGCCGGTTGAGTGCCGGCGTACTGGTCAAAATCCAGCTCGTTGGAAAAAGTGAAGATGCCGAGCAGATTATAGGTGAAGTCAACGGTTCCGCCGTAGACGGTGTACATATCCTTGTAAATAACGATATAGCGGTAGCCGGGAAGAATTTTCTCGCCCTGTTTTCCGATGTAGTCATAAACCTGCCTGTCCTGGGCCGGGGTTTCGCCCAGGTTCTTGGCTCCGGGGCCGCGCAGGATCATGCCGCCATAATTGTGGAACGACTGAGCGCCCATGAGGTTCGGATGGGCCAGGATGAAATCCCTGACCGCCCTGGTTTCGGGCCAGCAGAACGGATAGGGGCCGGCCCCGCGCTGGACGTAATTGGGCTGCCAGTTGAAGCCGAAATTCCGGTTCATGTCATAGCCGCCGGGACCGTCTTCGTTGACCAGGCCGTCGCCGTCGTTATCCAGTCCTTCCGAGCCCAGCATGATGAACTCGCCCTTTTCTCCCGGCCGGCAGGGAACCATGACCATGGGATTGTCCGGACTGGTTTTATAAGTTCCTTTCGGGTCCCGCTTGCGCATATAGGTTATCGAGCCGTCTCCGTCCAGGTCATCAGGGCCGTCTTCATCCAGCAGGCCGTCGCGGTCGTCGTCATGGGGAACCAGTCCCGAACGCGGGGAGTTGGAATCGCTGGCCAGATTCAGGAAATAATCACGGCTGTCCGGGTTCATGGTGGGGATGATGTAGAAGGACCGGTCCCGCAGCAGCCGGTCGACGAATTCCAGCCGACCGGAATTTTTCAGCAGGTAGTAAATCGTGTACAGGGCAACCTCGGCCCCCTGGATTTCGTTGCCGTGGATGTTGCCGTCTATGTAAAAACCCGGCTTGCGCTCGGCCGGGCCGGTGGCCGGATTGTTGATAATCACCGCCCAGATATCGCGACCCTGGTAGGATTTGCCGATCGATTGCAGCTTCATCAGGCCGGGATAGGCTTTCTGCAGCTCCTTGAGGGCCGCCGTCAATTCGGCGTGGTCGTAGAAATGGTCGAAGCTGAGTTTGACTTCGGGTCGTGCCTTGGCGCCCTGGGCCGAATCGGCAGGGCTGTAGCCCGAAAGCGCGACCATTAACAGGGCCAGAAAAACAGTTGTTAACGCTCTCTTCATATTCGTTCTCCTAATCCAGCTTAATCGTCGTTTCCAGGGGCGAGAGCCGGTTGCTCCAGACCCTCAGCGTCAGGCTGGAGCCTTTCCGGGCCTGAACCGTCCATTCGAGCTTTCTGGTTTCGCCGCCGTTCAGGAACGGAACCGTTTCCACCGGACGGCCGGCAAAAAGCTTCTGCCAGCCTTCAAGTTTGAGGCTGGCCCTGATCGGGTAGGCAGTCAGCGCCCGGCGTCCCTGGGCGAAGGAAGTGGGCAGCCAGCCCTCGTTCTGCAGATAAACGGTCAAACGGTAAAGGTCGGGCCCGAGTCTTTCCACCTTGCTTTCTTTAATCGACACGGCCGGCAATTTCATCATCAGCTTCTGGCTGAACTGGACATGAAACTTAATGGAGGTCTGAAGCCGGTCAGCCGGCGGCGTGTATTTCAGGAAAGGCACAAAGCCGCCGATTTCCACTTCGCCCAGCTGCGGGTGCTTAAAGGGTTTCCAGTCAACAAAACCCGCGCCCTTCAGGACGCTGTCGGAATAAGCCAGAAGATAAGATTCGGGATTTTCCTCGCCGGTCGCCCCTCCGGCGCCGGCCGCTCTGGGCATTTTTTCCATCATCTCAGCCATCCGGGCCGGGGTAACCTGACCCGACTGGACCATCTTTATGAGCATCGAAGCGTTAAAATTGGGCGGCGCCCCGCGCTCTTTGAGGAAAGCGGCAATCTTTTCTTCTCCCAGAGCCAGGAATTCCTCGGAAGACATGGATTTCAGGCGTTCCGGAGTCAGCTCGTCCTTCTTTTCTTCCTTTTTCGGCTCCGGAACCTGCCAGAGGTCAAAGGAAAAAACCGGCACGCCGTACTGGTAATAGCAGAAAGCCGGAAAGGAGCCTTTGCCCACACCCCGGGCCCTCTTTTCCAGGTATTCCAGGCCGACTTCCTTCAATCCGTTCTTGTATTCTTTTTGAAGCTCTTCGTAGATGGCCTGGTCCGAACGGTCAAGGTTCATGGCCGGACCGAGACCCAGAAAAGTGGCCACCAGGCTTTCGTCAATCTCCATTCCGCCGCCAAAGCCGGAGCTCTTCAGGACGTCCACTATTTCCTTGAGGGTATATTCAGCCTCCGGGTCCAGGCCCAGGAAGCCGGCGAATTGCCGCGGCACGCGAACCCGGTCCGCGCCCACTCTGGCCTGGCCGGTCTGCTGCATGTTCAGCAGGTTATTCTCAGTCGAGAAATTGATGACCAGGGCAATATTGCGGTCGAACATAAATTTCAGCAGGACTTCGGTTTCGGGCTCCGAGACGGGATAAAGTCCGGCCCGTTTCTGGAAATACTCAAAGTCGTGGGGGAAGTTGCGGTTTATTTCCACCCCGCCCGGCCCGTCCTCGTTGAACAGGCCGTCGCCGTCATTGTCCAGGCCTTCGGTGTAGAGCAGGTATTCGCCCTTTTCGCCCTTTTTCGGGTCGGCCAGACGCATCAGTCTCGGTTCTCTGGGGTCGATTATCCAGCGGCCTTCCGGCGATTTGACTCTCATCATCGTGATCAGTCCGTCTCCGTTGAGGTCATCCGGACCGTCCTCATCGACCAGCCCGTCATTGTCTTCATCCACCGGGCGATTGTTGAAAGTTTTCTCCAGCCGGGGTTTTGAGAAATAAGCGGCCGCCGCTTCGGGATTCAGCAGCGGAATGATATAAACGGCGTTTCGGTTGAGAAAATCGGTCCAGGGTTTATCCTTTCCGTAAGCTGAGAGAAGCGCTTCGGCCAGCTGCAGTGCGGCTTCAGTCCCGGCCAGGTAAAGGCCTTCGGAGTTGGCCGCCACCAGAACGGCCGGCCGCTCGGAAGCTTTATCCCGGTTTTTTCCGGCGGCTATTTCCAGAACAAGAATTTCCTGACCGCCGTAAGATTTGCCGATGGAGCTCAGGCGGCATATTTCCGGGAATTTGCCGGCCAGACTCTTCAGGCCGGCCGCCGCCTCGGTCGGCGAACGGAAACTTGCCTCCGCCTGGGCCGCCGGCAGGGGAGTCATAATCAGAAAAAATGAGATAACCAGAAACAACGGGATCTTAAATCCGGACATGCGTCCTCCTTCGTAATTAAACCGTATTTCCGCCAAGAATGGTTATACGGATAAAAACTCGTCAGGTTCTGACGTAATCAGCCATAAAAAAATTCCATCCGGTTGAACAGTAAGAATTCATTTCTATCGCCTGAGCCTCTTATCTTATAATGGACATCTATCAAATGTAAATCAAAAACTGGAGGTCGCGTCATGTTCAGCCCGGTGAAAATTTCAGGTTTAACATTCTTCAGGGCCCAGACCGGCCCGTGGAGGCAGGTCATCTTCTGCCTGATTCTGTTGATGATCCAGTTGCTTTCTCCGGCTTATTCCCAGCAGCCAGACAGGGTGGCCGACTACCTGAATAAATTCATAACCTGGAGGAACATCGGGCCGGCGGTCCCCGGAGGCCGGACGGTGGACCTTGAGGCGGTGGAAAAGAAACCCTGGATAATTTACGCCGCGGTCGGCCCCAGCGGTCTCTGGAAGTCGGAAAACAACGGCTTCAACTGGTTTCCGGTCTTTTATAACCAGTCCACGGTTTCGGTGGGAGCGGTGGCCGTGGCCCAGTCCTCGCCGGATATCGTCTGGGTTGGAACGGGAGAAAGCACCAGCCGGAATTCGGTCACCCTCGGGGACGGCGTTTACAAATCAACCGACGGGGGCAAAACCTGGAAGAATATGGGGCTCCCCGACACCAGACACATCAGCCGGATCATCATCAGCCGGGGCGACCCGAACGTCGTCTATGTCGCCGCCATGGGTCATCTGTGGGGACCCAACAGCGAGCGAGGAATTTACAAGACCATAGATGGCGGGCTGAGCTGGAAAAAGATTCTTTATGTTAATGAAAATACAGGATTTAGCGACCTGGAAATGGATCCTGAAAACTCTCAGATTCTGTATGCGGCCGCCTATGAGCACCGCCGGACGCCCTATCATATGGTCAGCGGAGGGCCGGGGAGCGGCCTCTACAGGTCCACCGACGGCGGTTTGACCTGGACCAGGCTGACCAGGGACCTGCCGGAAGGAATCATCGGCCGGATAGGGCTGGCCGTGGCCAGAAACAGGCCGGGAGTGGTATACGCCCTGATCGAACACCGGGACCCGGGGATCTGGAGGTCCGAGGACTACGGTCAGAGCTGGAAAAAGACTGCCGACAGCAAGACTTATAAGAACGTGAACAATCGGCCATTTTACTACAGCCATATTTACGTTGACCCGACCGACGATCGGACAATCTACGTCCAGTCGACCGGACTTTATGTCTCTAACGATATGGGCCAGAAATTCCGGGCGATAGGGCAGGGGACCCACCCCGACCACCATGCGCTGTGGATTGACCCGGCCAATCCCCTTCATCTGATCGACGGCAACGACGGGGGCATAGATATTACCTACGACGGAGGAAAGACCTGGTTTCCGGTAACCGCCATAGATGCGGCCGAGGTCTATCAGGTGGGATTTGATTTCAGCCTTCCCTACCGGGTGTACTGCGGACTCCAGGATAACGGTTGCTGGGGCGGGCCCTCGCACTCGCTGGACAGCCGCGGCATCCTCAACGAGCACTGGGAATTCATTAACGGCGGAGACGGCTTTTTTGTCAGGCCGGACCCGAAAAACAGCTTTATTGTCTATTGCAATTCCCAGAATAACGGGCTGGTCAGGCAGGACCTCAGGCTTGGCCTGGGCAAAGGAGTGCGGCCGGAAGCCCCGCTGAGTGAGCCGCCATATCGGTTCAACTGGAACGCGCCGATAATGATTTCGCCTCACGACAGCAACACCATTTACTGCGGCGGGAATTTCCTCTTCCGGTCAAACAACGGCGGTAATTCCTGGGAAATAATAAGCCCGGACCTGACCACCAATGACCCGGCCAAGCAGGTCGACGGAGTCGGCCCCGTAACCGTCGAAAACAGCGGAGCCGAGGTCCACTGCACGATAACCGCCATTGCCGAATCGCCGGTTCAGGCCGGAGTGCTTTGGTGCGGAACCGACGACGGCAATGTTCAGCTCAGCCGCGACGGCGGCCGGACCTGGGTTAACGTAGCCAGGAATATACCCGGACTGCCCGGGAATTCCTGGTGTTCAAGGATTGAGGCTTCTCATTTTGAGGCCGGGACAGCTTACGCCACCTTTGATAACCATCGCCGCGATGATTATTCGCCTTATGTTTATAAGACCACGGATTTCGGGCGCACCTGGAAGTCCATTAAGTCCAATCTCCCGGGCTTTGGCTGGGTTCACGTGATAAGGGAACACCCGGAAAATAAAAATTTACTTTTTGTTGGAACAGAATTCGGAATTTATGTATCTTATAACTCTGGGTTAAGTTGGATAAAAATTCACGGCACGAATTTACCGACCGTCGCGGTTCATGATATCGCCATCCATCCAAGAGAAAACGACCTTATCATCGGCACCCACGGGCGAGGCATCTGGATTCTGGACGATATCTGCTATCTGAGTCAGTTGAGGCCGGATATTTTCGACCTGGATTTTTATCTTTTTGCGCCCAGGGCGGCCTATCTATTCCTGAATTCCATCCGTGGCGATGCCTACTCGACCTACGGTTTCAGGGGAAGTAATCCCTCGGCCGGAGCAGGTTTGACCTATTTCGTCAAGAGCGACCTGAGCGGAGACCTGAGGATATCGATCCGTTCCAGCAACCAGGAAACGGTCATTGAACTGCCTCTTCAGAAAAAAGCCGGCCTGAACCGGACTAACTGGAATTTGCAGTTTGTGCCGAAAACCGCCACGGGAGAAAAGCCTCAGATGCTCGGGATTATGAACATTATGTGCAACGTTACACCCGGAGATTATACGGTTTTAATAAAAATCGGCGAAAAGGAATATAAAACAGACCTTAAAGTCAGGCCGGACCCCAGGTTTTGGCCGGAGCCAGCCGAACTTGAGAGCCAGTACCGGGTGGTAGCCGAGCTTTCCAGGACCAACAACCTTTATGCCCGAGCCACGGCTGCCGCCAGAAATATTTTTAGAGACCTGGAAAAAACTGCCGGAGAATTCTCGGCTATCAAAGACGAGGCGGCCAAAAAGAACCTTGAAAACGAGTATAAAAAATTCCATAATTCTCTAATCGCCGTAGCTGAGATTTTCCAGACCGAGGGAACCCTGGTCGGCCTCTCAATACCATACCAGAAATTCCTTCGCGGTCCGATAAACATCAGGCTATTGACGCTCATCCAGGGAATAGCCGGATATCCGTCGGCTCCTACAGCTACCGAAGTCAGACAGGCCGAAGAACTCAACCGGACGGTGCGGGAATCGATCCGGAAGCTGAATGAATTTATAAGCCGGGATGTCGATGAATTCAATAGATTGCTGGAGTCTAATAAAATATCGCCGGTGAAAAAGCCCGAGCTGATAAGCCTGGATGACTGAAAATATAAAAATTTTATATTTTATTTATAATCAATGACTTATAGATATGTCGGCCTGCCGACAGGTTATAAAAATTTAAAAAAATTATCTTGTATTTACAATATCTTTTTTGTATATTTTTATTAAAGCCATTTCACGGAGGAATTAGCTTGATCATAGCTGTTACCAACCAAAAAGGCGGGGTGGGTAAGACTACCACCTGCGTTAATGTTTCTGCAGCACTGGCGTTGATGGGTCATCGCGTTTTGCTGGTTGATATGGACCCTCAGGCTCACAGCACCATTTCGATAGTTAATAATCCACACGATATGCCCAGGTCTCTTTTCGACGTTCTAATGGACAAGAACACAAAGATTAATGATGTGATAGTAAAATCAACCATTCCCGGTCTTGACGTGGCCATCAGCAGAATTTCAATGGCCAAGCTGGAGCCGGCTCTGATCGGGGAATTTGACGGCCATTATCGTCTCAGGGATGCCCTCAATGCGGTCAGGGACCATTACGACTATATTTTTATCGATACTCCGCCTACGCTCGGACTGATTACCTTAAACGCCTTAGTCGCGGCGAGTTACATACTTATTCCGATTCAATCCTCATATCTGTGCCTCGAGGGAACGGATGACCTGCTTGAAACCATAGACAAGGTAAAAAAGATAGCCAATCCCGAACTGGAGATTCTCGGGGTCATCATAACCCTTCATGACAGGAGAACGAATATCTCCAAGGATGTCGTAGACAGGATAGTTGAGGTTTTCGGCGATAAGGTGTTTAAGACCTATATCTCTAAGAGCGTCAAGCTCGAGGAGAGTCCAGCCTATAAAGAGAGCATATTTACTTTTGCCCCTGATTCTATCGGGGCTATTCAATATAAATCCGTGGCCGAGGAGTTGATCGAACGTGCAACAAAAAACTAAGAAATCAGGACTTCCGGACAATTTAATTATGAGGCATGACCCTCACTTTGTTGAGCTGATTGCCTCCAAAACGGCGGCTCCTAGGATCAGGATGATTCCGCTGGATAGAATTGAACCAAATCCGAGACAGCCCAGAAGCGAGCTGGGAGATATCCAGGAATTGATGGAGTCCATAAAGGCAAAAGGCGTCCTGGAACCGATTATCGTCAGGCCGAGGGGCGAAAAATTTGAAATAATAGCCGGGGAAAGGCGCTTTGTGGCCTCAAAAAACCTCGGTCTTAAAGAAATTCCATGTATCGAAATGACGGTAGACGACCAGGAAGCAATGGAAATAAGCCTTATCGAAAACCTGCAGCGAAAGGACCTGGATATTTTTGAGGAGGCCGACGGTCTGCAGGCACTTATGAATCTTTACGGGTACAGCCATCAGCAAGTCGCCGATAAAATCGGAAAAGCCAGGTCTACCATTACCGAGATAATTTCCGTCAGCCGAATTCCGGCTGCCATCAGAGAAAAGCTGAAAAAGGCCGGAATAACCAGCCGCAGCACAATTATCGAGATCGCCAAAATTGAAGATGAACCGATTATGAACCAGGTCGTAGACCGGATTATTCATAATCGGCTTACCAGAACCGACACCAGAGACTTGACCCGGCTTTTCAAAGATAAGCAAGATCAGGACAAGGAAAAGCCGAAGTTTTTTGTTTTTAATTACGTGCCAAAAGACACAAAGAGCTTCAGGCTGAGGATAGAATTCAAGAAACAGGTCGTTACCAGGCAAGAATTGATAAGCGCCCTGGAGGATATCATCAAGCAGCTCAAGGAAGAATCAGGGGGAAAAGGCAATCCGGGCCAGCTCAAGCTTGGCGAACCGCAGGAAAAATAGCCGTCTTTATTAATCGCTATTCGCTTTCCTGATATTAGTTTACATAATATAACTTATGCGACACAATATCGGCTCTCGTTATATTCTTTTTAATATCAATATCTTAGCCGGCTGTTAATTTTGTGGAAAACCTTTCTGCCCATTATTTATTCATCTGTGGATATCTCCCTCCCGTCAAGGCAATGCTTTCATATTCATTTTGATCAATTATGTCCCTTAATCTGGGATTTGCCTTAAGAAAACAAACCTAATCTATGACTAAAGGTCTGTTTAAGGCGGTGTTGCCGGCAGTTCCGGCACACCGGCGCCCGTTGTTTTGCCGCATGGTGGATTTGTCTCATCAGAATACCACCTTTATCATCGGCTAAAATCTATTAATTCCAATGCGCGAGTCAATATCGCTAACGGTTTAACGAGTCCTTCGCCATGGCAGTTTGCCGTCCCGGGTGCTAAAAAATGCAATATAAGAGATTATCGAGACCGCCCGGGACGCGCTTTTTTATTGCTTATTGACTGGATCCAGGATTGGACCCCGGATATTTATTGGCCCGAATTCCCTATGCTATTTTAAGATTTCGGGCTCTTTTTGTGATCTGCTAATTTTCTTCTTTTAGCACTCCCGGGCTAAGAAAGTAAGGAGATAATTACTTTTTGAAGAAGCGCCTCTCCAGGAACAGGATTCGCACCAGGCCCAATTTTCATTATTAACTCCCGCCCCGGGACTCCCCTGCCGTCGGACATAAAAAGCATAATAAGGCATTTAGAGTCTGGTAGTTATTGAAAGCTAATAGGATGCCCGATATTTTGAATTGAATTATGTGCATGACAGGCAGACCATTCTTATTGATGTTTAAGTGTCCTCTGACATTTACGCTTCATATTTATCTTCCACTAATCAAGAATGTTATTATCTTATTCATTATCAATAAGATACAGTGAGAAGTTTTCTTATTTCATTTATTTTCAATAATTTATGGATGGATGCAGGAAATAGTCAATATTTTGCATCGTATCCCACCGGCTGCCAATCAGCCCAACAACGCTTCATAATCAGGCAATTCAGGAAGCCCCGCCCCGCAGGTTACCATTTATTGGTAATTCTGCTAACAGCAAGCTCGGCCTGCCCGATCAGAAAAGGAAGGCACAGGGAATGCTGATGACAATTGGTTGCCAAAACCGCGGGATTACACCCATTCCAGGGTCTTGGAAGGCCTTAATAAGCTCTTTTGAGCCGGAACTTCAGCCCTCGGCAGAGGCCAGAACCCGATCACAGGCCTTTGCTCATAGCATCCAGGAAATCGCCGTTGGTCTTGGTTTTGGAGAGCTTTTCCAGCAACAGTTCCATAGCCTCGACTTCATTGAGCTGGCTCAGAATCTTGCGCAGTATCCAGACCCGGTTCAGGTCCTTTTCGCCGATCAGCAGCTCTTCTTTTCTGGTTCCGGACCGGCTGATATCGATGGCCGGGAAGATTCTCTTGTCGACCAGGCGACGGTCAAGGTTGATTTCCATATTGCCGGTGCCCTTGAATTCTTCAAAGATAACGTCGTCCATGCGGCTTCCGGTGTCGATTAGAGCCGTGGCCATAATGGTCAGGCTGCCGCCTTCCTCAATCTTACGGGCTGAACCGAAGAATTTTTTGGGCTTGTTCAGGGCGTTGGCATCAATACCGCCGGACAGTACCTTACCCGACGGCGGCACGATGGCGTTATGGGCCCTGGCCAGCCTGGTGATGGAGTCGAGCAGGATGACCACGTCCCGCTTTAATTCCACCAGCCGCTTGGCTTTTTCCAGGACGATGTTGGCCACCTGGACGTTGCGAGTCGGAGGCTCGTCAAAGGTGGAGGCCACAACCTCGCCGTTGACGCTTCGTTTGAAATCGGTAACTTCTTCCGGCCTTTCAGCCACCAGCAACACGATCAGGAAAATCTCAGGGTGGTTCTTCTCGATTGATTTCGCAATCGTCTTCAACAGGGTGGTCTTTCCGGCCCTGGGCGGGGAAACGATCAAGCCTCTCTGTCCTTTTCCGATCGGGGTCAGCAGCTCCATGATCCGGGCGTTCATATTCTTCGGATTGCCGTCCTGAAGCTTGATCAGTTCAAACGGATAAACCGGGGTCAACTGTTCGAACTGGACATTCCGCCTGGCCTCCAGGACCACGTCAGGATGCAGGAAATTTATGGCTTCTATCTTGATCAGGGCAAAATACTTTTCTCCGTTCTTGGGTGGTCTGACCACGCCTGAGATGGTGTCTCCGGTCCGCAGCTGAAATTTTCGAATCTGGGAGGGAGAAACGTAGATGTCGTCAGGGCTGGGAAGATAGCTGAATTCCGGGGCTCGCAGAAAGCCAAAGCCGTCTTCCAGACATTCCAGGACACCCTCGGAAAAGAGCAGCCCCTGCTTCTTGGCCTGAGCCTCCAGAATCTTGAAAATCAGGTGGTGTCGGCTGGAGTTTTCGATGTCCTCGTCTTCAAGCCCCAGGGAGCCGGCGATTTTCTTCAGACCGGACAGTTCCTTTTCTTCCAGGTCGATCAGACTGTATTCTTTCATCCTTCCTACCTCACATGTTAATTTTTAGATTCAATTTATGCTTCTTGAATCTATTTTGAGGAAAAAATCAGAGACGATTTCAGTTTAATTTTTCCTCAATTGGTCATCTGCGGTTCTTTAGTGGCTTCGGCCCCGGCCGGCGGCTGTTTTTCCTTGGCTTCCGGTTCGGTCGGACCGGCTTTGGGAATCAACTCTTCGGTCAGGGCTATTTTAAGCACCTGGTCCATGTTCTCTACCAGATGCACCTTCAAGCTTTGTTTCAGCTTCTTGGGCAGGTCCTTCAGGTCGGGGCGATTATCCACCGGCAGTATCACTTCGGAGATGCCTTCTCTAAAAGCGGCCAGCAGTTTTTCCTTTATTCCGCCCACGGGCAGGACCTTGCCCCTCAGGGTGATTTCGCCGCTCATGGCCACCTTCTTGCTGACCGGAATGCCCGTCAGCAGAGAGATGATGGCTGTGGCGATGGTGATCCCGGCCGACGGCCCTTCCTTGGGAGTGGCGCCTTCCGGCACATGGATATGGATGTCAAAGTTCCTTTCCAGCTCCTTGCCCATGTTGAGCTCGTAGAGCTTGTGGCGGACATAACTGTAGGCGGCCTGAGCCGATTCCTGCATGATTTCTCCCAGGTGACCGGTCAGCATTAAGTTGCCCTTGCCGTGAATCTTGGTGGCTTCAAAGGTCAGAAGTTCGCCGCCAAATTCAGTCCAGGCCATCCCCAGCGACACTCCGACTTCATTCTGCTGGTCGATTTCCAGCCGGCGGTACTTGGGGATGCCGAGGTAATTTTCCACCGCCTTGGCGGTCAACTTTTCACGGTATTCTTTGCCCTTGGTGACCACCTTCTTGACCATCTTGCGGCAGATGGAGGTGATTTCTCTTTCCAGGTTCCTGACCCCGGCCTCTCGGGTGTATTCCCTGATTATTTTCAGAATTGCCTGTTCCGTGAATTCCAGATTCCTGGGGGTCAGACCGTGAGCTTTGAGCTGCTTGGGAATCAGAAACTGCCTGGCAATCTGGACTTTTTCGTCCTCGGTGTATCCGGGCAGCCTGATGACTTCCATCCGGTCCAGCAGGGCCCGCGGAATGGGGTCGATGGAGTTGGCGGTGACGATAAACATCACCTGCGACAGGTCAAAATCGGTATCTATGTAATGGTCCAGAAATTCTTTGTTCTGTTCCGGGTCCAGCACTTCCATCAGGGCAGCTGCCGGGTCGCCGCGGTAATCCATGCTCATTTTGTCGACCTCGTCCAGCAGGAAGACCGGGTTTCTGGTTCCGGCCCGCTTGATCATCTGGATAATCCGGCCGGGATAAGCCCCGATATAAGTCCGGCGGTGGCCTCTGATTTCGGCTTCATCCCGGACGCCGCCCAGCGATAGCCGGACAAATTTCCGGCCGGTGGCCCGGGCGATTGACTTACCCAGCGAAGTCTTGCCGACTCCCGGGGGTCCGATGAAGGCCAGGATTACTCCCTTGGGGTTTTTAACCAGCTGGCGGATGGCCAGGTATTCCAGGATTCTCTCCTTGACCTTTTCCAGCCCGTAATGGTCTTCGTTCAGGATCCTTTCGGCATCCTTAAGATCCCGTTTCTCTCTGGATTTCCTGTTCCAGGGCAAGGAGATCAACCAGTCCAGGTAATTGCGGCTGACGGTGGCCTCGGCCGACATCGGAGGCATCGTTTCCAGCCGCTCAATCTCTTTTATAGCTTTCTCGTGGGCATCGGGAGGCATCTGAGCCTCTTCCACTTTTTTCTTCAATTCTTCGATTTCGTTGGGCTGTTCTTCTTTCTTGAACTGGCCGCCGGGAATGAAGGTCCGCTGGCCGGATTCCTTCTGTCCTCCCCTTCTCCGGGTGGTACCGGCTCCGGGTTCGCGCCCGATAAAATTGACCAGCGATTCCTGCAGCAGGAATTTCAGCCGGTTCAACCTTTCTCTGGTATTCAGAGTTTCCAGCAGGTTCTGTTTTTGTTCCAGCGGCAGGTACAGATGGGAAGAAATGATGTCGGCAATGCGGTCAGTGCTGTTTTCCCTGAGGGCCGGGATGATGGAATCCAGGTTGGCGTTCTGATTTATTTTCAGGTACTCCTCAAAGAGAGCCAGAACTTTCTTCAGCAGTTCCTGAGTTTCCGGCGAGTTGTCCTCGATTTCTTTGACCACCTTGGCCAGGATCTGGTAGTAGGGATAGGTGCTCAAAAACTCCACTATCCGGGCCCGGTTCAGTCCCTCGACGATGACCTTCATGTTTCTTTCGTCGGTTCTGGCGGTTCTGATTATTCTGGCCGTAACTCCCATGGTGTAAATATCGCGGGGCAAGGGATTGTCTATTCCCGCGTCCATCTGGGCCGCCAGGAAGATCAATTTGTCCTTTTCGTAGGCCTTTTCCAGGGCCTTGATGGATGAAGGCCGACCCACCACAAAAGGCACCAGGGTGGCCGGAAAAACCACCAGGTCCCGCAGCGGTATGAGCGGTATATTCTTTATGAGTTCGGAATTTTCCTGGGATTCAGTCATGTTAAGCTCCCATTACCTGTTTAAATTTTTCGTAGCTCAGCCTTTGCTCTTCCACCATTTCCCGGGTGATTACGATCCTGGTTTCCTTTTTCTGGGAAGGCAGGTAGAACATCAAGTCGAGCATCAGGTCCTCGATTATGGCCCGCAACCCGCGGGCTCCCAGCTTCTTCTCGATCGATTTCTCGGCTATGGCTTGAAGGGCTTCCATGGTGAATTCCAGCTCGACTCCCTCCATTTCAAACAGTTTCTGATACTGCTTGATGATGGCGTTCTTGGGCCCGGTCAGAATCTCCACCAGGTGCTCCCGGTCCAGGTCGTGAAAAACCGCCACCACCGGCACCCGGCCGACCAGCTCGGGAATCAGACCGTATTTGATCAGGTCTTCGGGCATCAGGTGACGGTAAATGTCCTGACTGTCCACCAGTTTTTTGATTTCGGCCTTGAAACCGACCGTGGATTTCCCGAGACGCTGAGCGATTATCTTGTCCAGGCCGTTAAAGGCGCCTCCGCAGATAAATAGTATATCAGAAGTGTCGACCGGAATGAACTCCTGGTAGGGATGTTTGCGGCCGCCCTGGGGAGGCACGTTGGCCACCGTTCCTTCTATTATCTTCAGCAGGGCCTGCTGGACGCCCTCTCCCGAGACGTCCCTGGTAATGGACGGGCTGTCGCTCTTACGGCTGATCTTATCGATTTCATCTATGTAGATGATCCCCTTCTGGGTTTTCTCGATGTTGCCCTTGGCTGCCTGAAATAATTTCAGGATGATATTCTCCACGTCCTCGCCCACGTATCCGGCCTCGGTCAGGGTGGTGGCGTCGGCAATGGCAAACGGCACCGATAGCAACCTGGCCAGGGTCTGGGCCATCAGCGTCTTGCCGGTTCCGGTGGGACCGATAAACAGCAGATTGCTCTTGGTTATCTCCACCTCGCTCTGGCCCCGGGGCTGGTTTATTCGCTTGTAATGGTTATACACGGCCACCGATATCTTTTTCTTGGCCTCTTCCTGTCCGACTATGTATTCGTCCAGGGCTTTTTTAATCTGGACCGGGGTGAGAAAAGTCTCTTTTTTCTGCTTTATTTCCAGTTCCTGCTGGCGGTCGGAAATGAGAATGGAGTGAGCTATTTCCACGCAATTATCGCAGATGTAAACTTTCTGCGGCCCGGCAATCAGCCTGCGGACCTGGGTCTGGGTCCGGTGACAGAAGCTGCACTTGACCGTGCCCGCATTTTGTTCGTTGGTTGTCATGTTCTATGCCTTACCTGCTCCCCCCGGGGGAGCCGTCGCCGCTCAGACGAGTGTTTCCTTGCGGGAACTGATGATCTGGTCTATCAGGCCGTATTCTCTGGCCTGGTCAGGAGTCATGATGAAATCCCGCTCCACCTCGGCCTGGATTTTTTCCAGAGGCTGGCCGGTATGCCTGGCCAGAATCCGGTTCAGATTCTCCCTCATCCTGAGAATCTCTTTGGCCTGGATGGCCAGGTCGCTGGCCTGGCCCTGGAACTCGCCAAAAGGCTGGTGCAGAACTACCCGGGAATTGGGCAGGGCAAACCTCTTGCCCGCGGTTCCGGCCGCCAGCAGCACCGCAGCCATACTGGCCGCCTGCCCCAGGCAGATGGTGGTCACGGGCGAGGTTATAAACTGCATGGTATCGTAAATGGCCAGCCCGGCAGTGATGCTGCCTCCCGGTGAATTTATATACAATGAAATATCCTTATCGCCGGCCTCGGCTTCAAGATACAATAACTGGGCAATCACCAGGTTGGCCACCTCGTCGTTTATCTCTGTGCCCAGAAAGATAATCCTGTCTTTCAAGAGTCGGGAATATATGTCGTAGCCGCGCTCGGTGCGCCCCTCGGATTCAATGACAAAAGGAATTATGGCCATAGGGGAAGCTTTACTCTATTATAATCCTCCCGGTTAAAAAGTCAACCGTTTTTCTCATGAGCAGATTGAGCTTCCACTCCTCGTCGCGCCCGTCCCGGGCCAGAGCGGCCTTGAGCTGGTCCAGGGGGAGATTCCTCGATTCGGACACTTTCTTCAGTTCCTGCTCGAATTCCTCGGCCGTAATCTCCAGCCCTTCCCGGGCGGCAATTTTACGCAGCAGGATATGATTCTTAAGGCTGGTTTCAGCCTGTTTCCGGGCCTGCTCCATCAGACCGGGCCAGAGTTCGGAGGGAATCTTCTTAAGCTCCTCCTCGCGGAATTGCCGCTGGATTATCGCCTGGGCTTCTTCCTTGAGCATGCTCTCGGGAATGGCCAGGTTAATGTCGGCGGCCAGCTTTTCCAAGTATTGATTGATGGCTTTATCGCGGGCTTCATCTTCCCGGTGGCGGACGAGGTCCTGCCGGATCTTCTCCTTCAGGGCTTCCAGATTCTCCACCTCATCGACCAGCCGGGCAAAATCATCGTTGAGCTCGGGCAGCTTTTTCTCTTTTATCTCCAGCACCTTCAGCCGGTACTCGATTTCCTTGCCGGCAAACTTTTTCTGGCGGTAATCCGGCGGATAATTGACGATGAACGTCTTTTCTTCCCCCGGTTTCAGCCCGGGCAGGACTTCGTTCAGCTGCGGTTCATTATCCTGATGGCCGGCCAGGACCACCACCTTCTCAACCGGCATGAACTTTTTGCTGGTCGTTTCCCGGCCCTGAATCTCTATCACCACATAGTCGCCGTTCTGCACCCCGCGTTCGGCCACAGGCAGGTATTCGGCCGCATTTTCCCTGAGTCTGTTGAGCACAGCCTCGACCTCGGTTTCCTCAAGCTTTGTTTTCTCTTTCTCCACCTTTTTCTCCAGGTAATCGGCCGGCAGGTCGAATTCCGGCCAGACCTCAAAGGACACCTGGTATTTGACTCCCCCGTCCAGACTGAAATCTACCGACTTGACCGTGGGGATATTGACCGGAACCACTTTCAGGGCTTCCAGCTCCTGTCGCAGGTTGTCGGGAATGAGATTGTCCAGAACCGCTTCTTTGATTTCAGCCTCAAACATTCTCTGGACCATATCCCGCGGGGCGTACCCTTTTCTAAACCCGGGCAACTTCACCCGGGCCACGTAATCCCGGAGAACTTTTTCGTATTCTTTTTTAACCGTCTCGGCAGAAATTTCCAGGTCCAGCTCCCGAACAGTGGGACTGACCACTTTCAGCCTTTCCTGGTTGGTGTTGTTTTCCATCGTCTTTCCTCAAAAATAAGATTGGCCCCTGCAATCAGTTCCAAGATGTGGATTCAGGCTTCTGAATGTTGGGAATGGGCAGAGCGGGAATCGAACCCGCACTCCTTATTCAGGAACTAGGTCCTAAGCCTAGTGCGTCTGCCAATTCCGCCACCTGCCCAGCTAAATTATCTTATGGATATCTGATTGCCTGTGCGGATGTTAAGAATTATAAATACCATACTTTAGCCGGACAGTCAATCCGGCCGGGGCTCAACCTTACTTGATTAACTTGGCCAGACGTCCGGCCAGATTCTGGTCCAGCCTCTGCAGGACCTTCAGAACTTCCCGGGCGCTGTAGCTGTCCTTAAGATTAATGTAAGTTATGCCCAGATTATATTGAGCGGCCGCATTGTTGGGATTCAAAGCCACGCTTTTTTCCAGGTTTGGCAGGGCCTTTTCAAAATCCTTCATCAGCATATATTCCAGTCCGACATTCAGCCAGCCGCTGGGGTCGTCCGGAGCCAGGGCGGCATACTTCTTAAAGGCCTCCACCGCTTCGGAGTGTTTTTTCATCCTGTCATAAACTATGCCCAGATTAAACAAGGCCTGAGTATAATCGCTCTTGACGGCCAGGCATTCGTTGAGGGTCTGGGCCGCTTCTTCCAGCCGTCCCAGACGGTCATACATGATGGCCAGGTTGTACAGGGCCACTTCATTCCTGGGATTTAAATCCACAATCTTCCGGGCGGCTTCAACCGCCTTCTCGTAGTTCTGGGCCCGGTCGTACATCTGCATAATCTGACCGTAATAAGTAATGGCGTCGCGTTTGTTCATTGAAGCCAGCTTATTAAAAATCATCTCAGCTTCCCCGAGCTGGCCGGTCTCGGCCAGCAGCTTGGCCAGGTTATAATTGCAATTCAGGTCGTCGGGGTTGATCTTAAGAGCTTCCCGGAAAGCGGCAATGGCCCGGTCTGCCTGATTCAGCCTCTGGAAGGTCTGGGCCAGTTTCAACCAGGCCGGAAATGGGTTGGCCGGTCCGCTCCTGGCGTATTTTTCGTAGTTCTCGGCCGCCTTCGCCAGGTCCTGTAATTCCTCATAGGCGGTTCCGAGTTCAAAATAAATTTCCCTTGAATCAACGTTGTTGGCTATGGCTTTTTCCAGAAACTCCGCGGCCTCCTTGAATTTCCGTTCCTTGAGCTGGGTCAAACCCATTCCGTGCAGGGCCTGAGGATGGTTGGGATTAAGGAGCAGGGCTTTGGCAAAATTCTTATAACTTTCAGCGTTATTGCCCAGCTTGAAATAGGCCTCAGCCAGAAGCACGTAGCTCTCCAGGTCATCGGGTTTGAACTTCAGGTATTTTTCCAGATAGACGCTGGCCAGGCCCGGTTCGTTAAGCAGGGCGGAGGCCTTACCTACCAGAAAGCTGCCCTCGGCCTGGTCCAGGTAATTTTCTTTGCTGGCCGCTTTCAAATCCTGTCCCTTGGCCTGGGCGTTCATGGCCAGAACCGCTTCCACCGGAACTCCGAACCTGACTCCGGAGCCGAAGACCAGGGCCACTCCGACCACCGTCCCCCGGACATCGAAAATCGGAGCCCCGCAGGCCGGTTTCTCCAGGCTCATAGTTATATCCATTACCTTAAGCTTGCCCGGGGAGATTTCCAGCCAGCCCTTCAGGTTTCCTTCGGTGATTATCACCTGCCCGTTGATTTCACTCAGGGCAAAAAGCCGGCTTCCTGCCTGAAGCCCGGCGGAGGCTCCCGTGGTCAGTCCGCTGACTTTACCTTTTATCCTGACCAGAGCCAGGTCTAAATCGCGGTAGGTGGCCAGGAGGATTTCGACCTTGCCGCTCTTTCCCGAAATGCTGGTGACTTCAGCTTCTGCGGCCTGGGAAATTAGATGATAGGGCACCACGACCAGATTTTCGGCCAGGGCAAATCCGGTGCCCTCCCCCACCACATTCTTATTCTTGTCCCAGGCTTTTAAGTTGACAACGCCGGCCGAAGCTTTCCCGAGTATATCGACTGCCTCCTGGGTCTGGCCGGCTATCAGCAGCTGACAGAGGACGAAAAAACCAACTATCAGGCGGAGATAGTTTCTTTTCATCGTGCCTCCTTCCATTCCTTCTTAGAAAAATTTATATTATCTTCATTCATCGTGTCAAACAATTTATTATGACCGCAGACTTGAAGAACAGATTAAGAGTCCTTTTCTGGCTGGCGACACTCATTTTCTCCTTTTTAATTCTGGCCGGGATATTCCTGGCCCCGCTGCTGCGGGGAAAAAGCCCGGCCGTTTCCGCCTTCCTATATCATCTCTTTTCCTCAGTCTGCCACCAGCGGCCTGAACGATCCTTTTCCTGGTTCGGCCGGCCGCTGGCCGTTTGCAGCCGCTGCCTCGGTTTTTACGCCGGCTTCTTTTTTAGCACCCTGACCTACCCGCTGTGGCCTGTCCGGCTCGCAAAATGGCTGGAAACCCGGCCCTCACTGATATTAGTCGCTGCCGTCCCGCTGATTGTGGACGGCGTCGGAGGTCTTCTCGGCCTGTGGTGGACTCCGCTTGGTCTGAGGCTGGCCACCGGCGCGCTGTGGTCTGCCTTCCTGCCCGTATTCTGGTTCAGGGCACTGAACAGCCTGAAGCTCAAATCATAAGAGTTTTTTTGCGGCCGCATCATCCTTATTTCCGCGCTTGACGATCAGGCAGGCCGGATGGCAGCGCGGCGTGTCTCCGAACCGCCCGCAGCGGAAGGGGTTCCCCGCGGGGGGATGGGTGGAGCGAGGACGGAAGGAGGCGCGCCGTGACAGGACCCTCTGGCTATCCCACGCCTATCAGGAAGCGACAACGAATGGTTTTATATATTTGCATTCCCCGGCCTTTAATCGTAAAATTAATAGACATTGACCGGAGCTCAGAAACAATGCCGGGAAGAGAAACTGACCTGATTAAGCCAGCCCTGATCGGCGGGGCCCTGGCCGGGATACTTTCATCCATTCCCTTTCTGCATTGTCTGTGCTGCCTCTGGGTCCTGGCCGGCGGCTTGCTGGCGGTTTATCTGGTTTCCAAACAGCCTTCGGGCCAATCAACCGGCCTCACCCAGGGAGACGGACTGCTGACCGGCGCTCTGGCCGGAGTTTTCGGGGCTATAATCAGCATTATCATAAAGACGCCGTTAACCGGATATTACCTTAACTGGAATAAAAGATTCCTGGAAAGCCTGGCCCGATTCGCAGAGCAAATGCCGCCCGGCTGGGAAAACTGGACTGAAATCAGCCCGCAGGGCTGGAATCCTTTTACTTTTTTTCTGAATCTGCTTCTGACTTCGGTCATTTTCGCTTTTCTGGGGGCAATTGGCGGCCTCGTCGGCTTTTCGCTTTTCAAACCCTCTACCGGAGCAAAGAATGAAACGCAAACAGCTCAAAACCCGGGTGATAGTCAACCCGGCCTCTAACCGGGGACGCACCAGGCAGCGCTGGCTGGAAATCAAGGACAGCCTGAAAAGCTTTTTCAAAGAATTTAAGTACGATTTCACCGAAAAACCCTTCCAGGCCACCGAACTGGCCCGCGAAGCCCTGAAAGAAGGAACTGAACTGCTGATCGGAGTCGGCGGGGACGGAACCGTCAATGAAATCGCCAACGGCTTCTTCGACAACCAGAGAACCATAAACCCGGAGGCCACCCTGGGCATTGTGCCCTCGGGCACCGGCTGCGACCTGACCCGCAGCCTGAATATCCCGCGCAACCTGAAAAATGCCGTCAAGTTTATCTCCGAGGCTCCCGACCAGACGATCGATGTCGGCCGGGTCAGCTTCACCGGACCGGAAGGGCAGACCGACAGCCGCTACTTTCTCAACATCGCCGATTTCGGCCTGGGCGGCGAGGTGGTCCGGAAGGTGAACGAAGAAAGGTTGAAGAGGAAAGCTTCCTCCTACCTCCGTTGCCTGGTTGAAACCATGCTTTCTTTCAAGGGACACGAGGTAAAAATTTCGGTCGACGAGCAGGATGAAACCTCAGGTCGGTATCTGATCGGAGCCATAGCCAACGGCCAGGTTTTCGGCAAGGGCATGAAGGTGGCTCCCAGGGCCCGCCTGGATGACAGCCTGTTCGACATCATTCTGGTCAAGAGTCTGAGCTTTCTGGAATTTTGTCTGCACGGCTGGAAACTCATCAACGGCAGCCATCTCAATTACCGCAAGGTTAGCCTGCGTCGCGGCCGCCGGGTGCTGGTAACTCCTCTTCGCCCGGAGCCGGTGTTGATCGAGCTGGACGGCGAACAGGTCGGACGTTTGCCGGCCTCGTTTGAAATCATGCCGGCCAGCCTTCAGGTCAAAGGATTTCTTAGAAAAAGCCGAGCTTGAGACGAGTTTATTTCCTGGGCAAATAATAAGGATTATTGGTCACGCATAGCCGACCGTTTTCGTCATAGTATCGATAAATGATGGTTCTGGTCTTAATGTACGGATGCTTGTATTCGACTTTTTTCAGGTAGGTCCTGGTTTCAGGATAGGGCGGAACTCCGTTATGCTTCTCTACCGCTCCCTGCCCGGCGTTATAGGCTGACAGAACAAGGTTGCGGTCTCCCTTATATTGCTTGATAAGGTCCTTTAAGTATTTGATCCCGCCCTCAATGTTCTGTTCCGGGTCCAGGATATTAAGGACTCCGTATTTCATGGCCGTTTCCGGCATCAACTGCATCAGTCCCAGAGCTCCCTTGGGCGAGACCGCAAACTGGTCGTAGTTGGATTCGGCCTTGATCACCGCATGGACCAGGTCGGCCGGAACTCCATGCCTGGCGGCCAGTTTCTGGATGACGGGGTCGTATCTGGCCTTCAGTTCATCCTGGCGGGCCGCAAACAAACACAGCGAGCAGGATAGTAGAAATATAAGCAATAAATTCGGCCGGCGGAGAACGGTCCTTCTTCCCATGCTAACTATATCTTAAGAATATCCTTCTTCTCTGACAATCCCCTTTAAGGGTGATTTTAAGACACCTTCTCCAGCAGGTCAACACTTTTTTCCAGAGCCTGATCGATGTTTTCCGCCCTGGTTCCGCCGGCCTGGGCAAAATCGGGCCGCCCTCCCCCGCCGCCGCCGATAATCCCGGCGATTTCCTTGATCATCTTATTAGCCTGAACCCGGGCGGTCAGGTCGGGGGTAACGGCCACCACCAGGAAAACCCGACCCTCAAGGCTCGAGCTCAGGACGATAACCCCGGAACCGATTTTCTGCTTAAGAGCGTCGGCGTACTGCCTGAGAGCCCCGATGTCCAGGCCCTCGAATTTCTGGGTCACCAGCTTGATTCCATGAACTTCTCTGACGGCCATTTCCGGAGACTGGCCGGCCTGCTGGACCAGTTTTTGCTTGAGCCTTCTTATTTCTTCTTCTTTTTCCTCAAGGGTCTCCAGCATCTTTTCAGCCCGGGTCAGCAACTCCTTCCGGCTGACTTTTAATAGCCTTTCCAGCTGCTGCAACTCTTTTTCCAGCGATTCAACGTAGTTAAAGGCTTCCTCTCCGGTCACGGCTTCGATGCGGCGCAAGCCGGCAGCCACGCTGGATTCGGAAATTACCTTGAAAAATCCGATCTCCCCGCTCTGCCGCACATGGATGCCGCCGCAGAGCTCCTTGCTGAAATCACCGACGGTCACCAGCCTGACACTCTCGCCGTATTTTTCCTCGAAGATGGCCATGGCTCCTTCGGCCAGGCCCTCCTCCAGGGTGGTGACTTTAACCGTCACCGGCAGGTTTTCCCTTATCTTTTCGTTGATCAACCGCTCCACTTTTTCTATTTCTTCTTCACTCAGGGCGGCAAAATGGGTAAAGTCGAAACGGAAGCGCTGGGGGCTGACCAGGGAGCCGGATTGTCTGACATGGTCTCCCAGAATCTGCCTCAGAGCGGCATGAAGAAGATGGGTGGCGGTGTGATTGCGGCTGATGGCCTGGCGCCTGAGACTATCCACCACTGCCTCAACCGTCTGGCCGATTTTAAGTTCTCCGGCCAGAACCTTCACTTTATGGACTATCAGCCCGGGGACTGGAGCAAAAGTATTTTCCACCACCGCCGAAAAATGCGAACTTTTCAGCACCCCGGAATCTCCCACCTGACCGCCGGCCTCGGCATAAAAAGGAGTGACCGCCAGGATGACTTCGCCGCTCTCCCCCTCTCTCAGGGAATCAACCGACTGGCCGTTCTTGATGATGGCCAGGACCCCGGTTTCGGCCACTTCCACCCGCTCATAGAAAACCGGCTCTACTTTCAGCTGCTGATAATTCTGATAGACAGACTTTTCCCTGAACCTGGCCTCCCCTTCCCACGATTGTCGGGCCCGGTCTTTCTGAACTTCGAGCTCCTGCCGGAAACCGGCCTCATCCACCTCTAGATTCTTTTCTCTGGCCAGTTCCTGGCAGAGGTCAAGGGGAAAGCCGAAGGTGTCATAGAGCTTAAAAACTTTGTCCCCGGGAATGACCCGACTTCCGGAAGCCAGGGTCTCCTCGGCATATTGCTCAAAGTAACGTAGCCCGGAATTGAGGGTGTAGATGAAACGTTCTTCCTCAGCCAGGCAGACCCGGCTGATGTAGGGCAGATTGGACATCAATTCCGGATAAGCCTCCTTCATGATGTCCACCACCGTGCCGGCCAGCCGGTAAAGAAAAGGCTTTTCCAGCCCCAGCAGGTTGCCGCGCCGGAAAGCTCTCCGGATCAGCCGGCGCAACACATATCCCCGACCCTCATTGGCCGGGGTCACTCCATCGCCTATCAGAAAGGTTATCGCCCTGATATGGTCGGCAATGATCCTGACCCAGACGTCGGTTTCCCCGCCGGTCGGATATTCCTGGTTTGTTTCCTGAACGATGGCCTGAATGAGCGGGCTGAACAGGTCGGTTTCAAAATTGCTGCTCCGGCCCTGGAGGACGGCAGCCATCCTTTCCAGCCCCATGCCCGTATCTATCGACGGCCTGGGCAGGCGGTGCATCCGGCCCTGCTCGTCCTGGAAAAATTCCATGAAAACCAGATTCCAGAGTTCCACCACCCGGTCACTGCCTCTGGCGATCAGCTCCTGGGGCGAACCGGGCTCTATTTTTTCTCCCAGATCGTAATGGATTTCAGAACAGGGACCGCAGGGACCGGTCTCGCCCATGGCCCAGAAATTATCTTCCTTGCCAAAGCGAAAAATCTTCTCGGCCGGGATGCCGATTTCCCGATTCCAGAGGCCAAAAGCTTCGTCATCATCCTGATAGACCGTAATATAAAGTCTTTCGGCCGGCAACCGGTAGACTTCGGTCACCAGTTCCCAGGCAAAAGCGATGGCTTCCCTCTTAAAATAATCGCCGAAAGAAAAATTTCCCAGCATTTCAAAAAAGGTATGATGCTTGGGAGTGCGGCCCACCTGTTCCAGGTCGTTGTGTTTGCCGCTGACTCGCAGGCACTTCTGAACCGAGGCCGCCCGCTGGTAACTGCGTTTTTCCAGTCCCAGAAAGATGTTCTTGAACTGGTTCATGCCGGCATTGGTAAACAGAAGAGTAGGGTCGTCCTTGGGAATAAGGGGTGAACTGGGGACTACCCGGTGACCTTTTTTCTCGAAGAAGTCCAGAAAAGCGGTTCTGATCTCATTTGCTTTCATCGTCCTCTAACTTTCCTCTTCAGGCCCCCCTTCTACCCTCTCAATCTTTACCATTTCTTTTTCCATTTGTTCGAGCGCTATATCCAGGGTGGACTGGACTCCCATCACCCTCAGCTTGAAAGCGTCGGGATTGGACGAATACTTGATGCCCTGCTCGAAGGAAATATAGCCGTCCCGGTATAACTGGTAAATAGACTGGTCAAAGGTCTGCATGCCGTATTGCGAGACGCCGGTGGCAATGGCATCGCGGATCAGACCTGTCTTTTCGCGTTCGCGAATACATTCCTCTATAAACGGCGTGTTAATCATAACTTCCACCGCCGGCACCCGCCCCTGTTCATCCATTCTGGGCACCAGGCGCATGGAGATAACCGCTTTGAGCACGCTGGCCAGCTGCAACCTGACCTGTCTCTGATGATGCGGCGGGAAGGTGGCGATAATACGGTTGATGGTTTCCGGAGCGTCCAGAGTATGCAGGGTGCTGAGAACCAGATGACCGGTCTCGGCTGCCAGCAGAGCGGTTTCGATGGTTTCCAGGTCTCTCATTTCACCGACCAGAATGACATCCGGGTCTTCACGCAGACAGGCTCTCAGTCCCCGGGAAAAGCTCAGAACGTCCATGCCCACTTCCCTCTGGCTGATGGTGCTTTTCTTGTCTTTGTGCAGATATTCAATCGGGTCTTCGACGGTGATGATGTTTTCCCGCCGGTAGGTGTTGATATAATCTATCATGGCCGCCAGGGTGGTGGTCTTGCCGCTTCCCGTGGTTCCGGTCACCAGAACCAGACCCCGGGGATAAAAAGCAATTTTTTCCAGGACCTCCGGCAGCAGCAATTCTCTGATGGTTCTGACTTCCAGCGGAATGATTCTCAGGGAAATGGCCAGAGTGCCTCTCTGATAGAAAATATTTCCCCTGAAGCGACCAAAACCCGACAGGCTGTAAGCCAGGTCGACGTCAAAGTCTTCCTTCAGTTTTTTGCGCTGGTAATCGCTCATGATCTGGTTGGCCAGGTCGGCCGTGTCCTCTCCCGTCAACCGGGGAAAACCGACCAGAGGAATCAGCGTCCCGTGAACCCTGATAATGGGATGATTCCCGGCCTTCAGGTGCAGGTCGGAGGCATCCCTCTCAATGGCAATTTTCAATAAATCATCAATAATCATCAAACCCTCCCGTAATGGCTGCGCTTTAGAATATAAAAAGACTGCCGGCGCTCAAGCCCGGCGAAGAACTTACTTTCCTGCCTGCGGGCTTTGCTGATTTCCGAACGATTCATCTTTCCTGGCCTCTCCCAGCCCGACTGAACCTCAAATTGGTTTAATAGTAAAACAACTGCCGAGTAATGTCAATTTTAAGAATGCTCCCTTATCACCGGACCGGGGTCAGACGCTTTCCCCGCAATAAGGGCAGGTTCTGCTCTTGTAGGGCAAAGGCCGACGGCAGTTCCAGCAGAGGTCGATCCGCCTGGTTTCCCGGGCCTTGATTCTGGCAAAAATATCATCAAGTTCGGTTGTCTTCTCTTCCTTGCCTTTCAGCCGGGACAGCTCCCTTATAATTTCCGAAGCGCTCTGAACCCGGTCTTCCACCTTGGGGGCCAGGCAGCGCATGATCAGGATATCGACTTCTTTGGGCACCTTCATATTCTTTAATCTGGGCGGGGTAATCTTTCCCTGCTGGGCCTTTTCCAGGATCTTGAAGGGGTCGGGGTCGAAAATAGGAGGCCGGCCGACTATCATCTCATAAAAAATGCAACCCAGGGAATAGATATCCGAACAATAAGAAGCCTTGCCCAGGAATTGCTCAGGAGCCATGTAAGGAGGGGAACCGATCCGGGTTGAGGCGTACTGGGTGGAATTTAGCCAGGCCGAAGTTCCGAAGTCGGTTATCTTAACCGTGCCCTCCTCGGAAATGAGAATGTTGGAAGGCCTCAGGTCGCGATGAATTATCTTATTTTTATGGGCATGGTCTACGCCGTAGGCAATCTGTTTGATGATGTCAATCGCCCGGTCGGCTTCCAGAATTTTTTCTTTCTCCAGCAGCTTTTCCAGCGATTTTCCCTTGACGTATTCCATAACCATAAAGAACACGTCTTTTTCTTTCTCGGCCGCCAGAACTCTGACGATGTTGGGATGGTTAAGAGCCGCCTGCAGCCGGGGTTCTTTGAGCAGCTTGAAAAGCTCCTGCGATTGCTTGTGGGGAACCTTGATGGCCACCTTGATGTCCAGCCAGGTGTCCCTGGCCAGATAAACCGAGCCGAAGCCGCCGCTGCCCAGCGACCTCAGGATTTCGTACTTGCCGACTTTCTGTCCCTGAAGAAACATGTTACCAGTTCCAGAAATGAATAATCAGGCTCAGGGCCGAGAGAACGGCCGTTTCGGTCCTGAGAATGCGGCTGCCGAGTGATAAGCCCTGAAATCCGGCCTGGTCCATCAATTCTTTTTCCTCTTCAGCCCAGCCGCCTTCCGGTCCGGTCAGAAGATAAACTTCTTCGCTCCTGTCCGTCATAAGTATATCACGAAAATAACGAGGACTGTCTTCCGACAGATAAAATTTAGAACCGGCAATTTTTCGTCTGACGGCTTCTTGCAGGGTCAGCGGGCGGCCGATGACCGTAAGGCTGCCGCCCTTGCATTGTTTCAGAGCTTCCCTGGCAATTTTTTCCCAGCGCTCGATTTTTCTTTCCAGCCGGTCTGCCGGGATCGGCTGCGACCTTCTGGTCAGCAGCGGCTGAACCTCCCGGACGCCCAGCTCGGCGGCTTTCTGGATAATGAATTCAAACACGGCCGGCCTGGTCAGCCCCAGCCCCAGAATCACCCGGGTTCTGACTGTTTCCTCCACCGTTTCCAGAGGCCGGAGCCAGGTTCTGTCCGGTTCAATGGCCTCAACTTCCACCAGCAACCGCCTGCCCTTTCCATCCGACAGCCAGACCAGATTGCCCGGTTTTACCCTGGCCACCCGGGAAAGATGATGATGCTCCGGGCCTTCAAGGCAGAATCGCTTCTGACCTTCCGGCCAGCGGTCGATGAAAAATTGATTACTGGTCACTGTCCTCGCTTCCGACCAGCTGACGATACTTCTCCAGGACCGACCGGTCTACCTCATCCAGCTTTTCTCCGCGCAGCTCGGCCAGCCTGGCCAGCAGGGCTTTCTGCTCGCGGTCGAGCTTTTCCGGAGTCTTAACCATTACCCGAACATAAAGGTCGCCGCTACGGTGACTGCCGGGTTCTTTCAACCCGACTCCGCGCAGCTTGAAGACTTCACCCGGCTGAACCCCGGCCGGAACCTTCAGGTTTTCCTGACCGCCATCAAGCAGAGGAATGACCACCCTGGCACCCAGAGCCGCCTGAGAAAAACTCAGGTCGACCTGGCAGTACAGGTCTCGTCCTCTTCTTTCAAAGAACGGATGCTTTCGCACCCGGATGATGACATACAGGTCGCCGCGGGGCAGCCCCTGGTCTCCGGCTTCGCCCTCGCCGGAAATCCTCAACCTGGTGCCGTCGTCAACTCCGGCCGGTATTTTAACTTTCAATTGCTTCTTCTGTTTGACCCGTCCTGTTCCCTGGCATTCGCCGCAGGGAGTGGCGATTATCTCGCCCAGGCCCTCGCAGTGGGAGCAGGTTCTGGTGATGGTGAAGAAACCCTGCTGGTACCGCAGCTGTCCGCGTCCCTGGCAGGCCGGGCAAACCGATTTTTTGGTTCCCGGTTTCAGCCTGCTGCCGCCGCAGACCGGACAGAGTTCATGTCTGGTTATCTTCAATTCTTTCTCAGCGCCGGAGGCCACTTCCTCCAGGCTGAGCTGCAGTTCCAGGGCCAGGTCCCGACCGCGCTGGGCCCTTGGCCGTCGCCCGGACTGGCCGCCGAAAAATTCAGAAAAACTGAATCCAAAAAAATTGCCCAGGATATCCTCAAAGTCCTGGAAGATTGAGGAATCGAAGCCGCGGAAACCCTCATAGCCCTGCCCCTGCAATCCCTGATGGCCGTAACGGTCGTAGATGGCCCGCTTTTCCGGGTCGATCAGGATGCTGTAGGCTTCGGCCGCTTCCTTGAATTTCTCCTCGGCTTCCTTATTGCCTGGATTACGGTCGGGATGGTACTTCAGGGCCGCCTGGCGATAAGCTTTTTTTATTTCTTCGGCCGAGGCCTGTCTGGAGACTCCGAGAACTTCATAATAATCCTTCTTCATTCCTGCTCTTCACCTCCTTCTGCCTCCGCTCAATGATCTCCTGAAGCTCCTCCGGCAGCAGACCGGATGCCGGTTTGACTTCTATCTTCTGCTCCCGTCCGGTGGCGGTGTCCCGGGCCGAAACCCGAAGAAGGCCGTCGGCGTCAATTTCGAAGGTGACGTCTATCTGGGGCACGCCGGCCGGAGCCGGGTCAATCCCGACCAGGTCAAAGGTGGCCAGCGACTTATTGTCGGCAGCCACCGGACTCTCTCCCTGCAGCACGTGGATTTTGACCCGTCTCTGATTATTTTCCACCGTGGTAAAGGCCATTGTTTTTCGGGCCGGGATGGTGGTATTTCTTTCGATAATCTTCTGAAACATTCCGTTCTCTGTCTCTATCCCAAGGGAAAACGGCGTGACGTCCAGCAACAAGACCAGCTCTTGACCTTGACCCTTAATTATGTTGGCCTGCAGGGCCGCCCCCATGGCCACGATTTCGTCGGGGTTGATGCGGGCTGCCGGCTGTTTCTTAAAATAATCGGTTACCATCTGCCTGACCAGAGGCATTCTGGTCTGACCGCCTACCAGAATTACTTCATCAATTCTGGAGACGTCCAGATTGGCGTCCTTCAGGGCCTGCTCGCAGATGAGCAGGGTTCTTTCCACCAGGTCGGCGGTCAGATTTTCCAGAAAGCTGCGGTTGATTCTTTTCTGAATATGCAGCGAACCGCGGTCGGTATTGCAGATAAAGGGCAGATTGATTTCGGTTTCCGGGGTGAAGGACAGTTCCCTCTTGGCTTTTTCGGCCGCCTCTTTTATTCTCTGCAGAGCAAATCGGTCCTGACTGAGGTCTATTCCGTGTTCTTTCTTGAACTCCTCCAGCAACCAGGAGATCAGGCGGTTATCAAAATCGTCGCCCCCGAGAAAGGTGTCTCCGCTGGTGGACAGAACGTGGAAAATTCCGTCCTGAATTTCCAGAACGGTAATATCGAACGTTCCGCCGCCCAGGTCGTAGACCGCCAGCCGGCCGTTCTTTCTGGTGTCGAAACCGTAGGCCAGACTGGCCGCAGTAGGTTCATTGATGATGCGCAGGACTTTCAAGCCGCAGATGGCCGCAGCATCCTTGGTGGCCTGCCGCTGGTGGTCGTTGAAGTAAGCCGGAACTGTAATCACCGCCTCGGAGACTTCGGTTCCCAGATAGTTCTCGGCGCATTTCTTGAGATAGCCGAGAATAAGGGCCGATATTTCCTGAGGACTGTAGACCCGACCGCCGGCTTCAATCAAGATATCGCCGTTGGGGGCTTCAGTCATCCGGTAAGGAAACTTGCCCCGGAGCTGGGCCATTTCGGGCGAATCGTATTTCTTTCCGATCAACCTCTTGACCGAATAGACGGTGTTTTCCGGGTTGGTGATGGCCTGGCGCAGAGCCGGGAGTCCTACCAGCGGCATCCCGTCGGCAGCGAAGGAAACCACCGAGGGCGTGGTGTTGTTGCCTTCAAGGTTGGGAATAACCGCCGGCTGTTGCCCGTTGATGTAAGCCAGGCAGGAATAGGTGGTTCCCAGGTCTATCCCGATTGCTTCGGCCATGCTCAGTTCTTCTTTGGAACGATTACTTTTACCATAGTCGGCCGCAGAAGTCTATTATGAATCAGGTAACCTTTTTGCAATTCTTCTTTTATTTCCGGTTCGTTGACCTCGGCCGATTCCTCCGAGGCCAGGGCCTGGTGCAGATTAGGGTCGAATTTCTTGCTCTCGATCTCAATCGGCCGGACTCCATGCTTCTTGATGAGATTGAGCATCATCCTGTAAATTAATTCCACTCCCTCCCGGAAAGTTTTTCCGTCGACTTCTTCCTCTGAGGCTTTCAGCGCCCGCTCGAAGTTATCGAGAATCGGCAGGATGTCCCGCAGCAGCTCGCTCAGGGCATACTGAAAATATTCTTCCTTTTCTCTTTCCGTTCTTTTCCTGATATTGTCGAGCTCGGCCACCGAGCGCAGAAACTTATCTTTCAGCTCATCCACGGCTTTTTTGAGGTCGGCTATTTCCCGCTCCTTTCCCTCCAGTTCGGTCTGAAGCCGGCTGACCGTCTCCTTCAGGTCGGACAGAGACTCCTCCGCCACGGAAGGAGCGGCACAGGCCGGCTCAATGCCTTCCCGTTCATCCTGCAGGTATTCTATTTCTTCCTGCTCGCTGACCTTAAAACCGGCTTCCGGACCGGAAGACTCGGACCTGACCTTCACTTCCGATTTTTCTTCCGGAGCTTTCCCCTCGTTATGGTCGGGTGATTGTTTTTTTTCCGTCCTTTTGCCGCTCATAGCTCCACTCCTTTTTCCAGGATGGTGATGGCCCTGGTCAATCTCCTGGCGACGTTATCGACCAGGGGAATTATCCGGTCGTAGGGCAACCTTTTGGGCCCGATGACGCCCAGCGAGCCCAGAATCTGATTCCGGTAGCCGTAATGAGACAGAATCAGCGAACAATCGGCGATTTCCGGAAGCTTCAACTCCGAGCCGATGATTACCTTGACCCTTTCCAGGCTGATCAGGTCCGACAGCAGGCGGGCCAGGTTGGCTTTTTCTTCAAAATTCTGAAACAGAGATTTCAACTTGTTGAAATCAAAAAGCTCGGCCTTGTCCAGCAACCGGGCCGTTCCCTGAAGGAAAATTTTCCCTTCATCCTTTTCCAGAGAAGGATAGCTCCGCAGCAGAGTCAGAAGTTTTTCCACCAGGTCCTCATATCTCATCTTGACCCGGGGCAGCTCCCGGAAAAGATAATCGCGGACATGAGACAGACTTTTGCCGCGGAAATTCTGGTTAAGGTACTGAGCCGCCCGGTCCAGTTCGGTCTGAGTGAACAAAGCCTGAGTTTCGAATATTTCGGTCTGCACCAGGTTAAAGGTTGACAGCAGGACTATCATCACCCGGTTATCTTTCAGCTTGACGAATCTGACCTGGTCAAAGGTCACCCGGGAGATATTGGGCGAGATGACAAAAGCCAGGTTGTCAGAACTGCTGGCCAGAATCTGGCTGACCTGAAGCAGCAGGTTGTCCAGTTCTCCCGAACCGACGTTTAATTCTTCGGGGCAGATCCTCAGGTCGTCGGGAGTCGCCCGGAGGGTCTCGGCCAGCAACGTATTTACATAAAACCTGATGCCCTCATCGGTAGGCAGCCTTCCGGCCGAGGTGTGAGGTTGAAAAAGATAGCCCTCCTTCTCCAGACTGGCCATGGCGTTTCTGATGGTGGCCGGCGATATCTTGAAATTCAGCTTCTGGGCCAGGAGACCGGAACTGACCGGCTTCCCCGTTTCGAGGTATGAAGCCACTGTAAGATTTAAGATAATTTTTTCTTTATTTTCTAATCTTGAGTAAGACATTTTCCCTTTTTATTTTATTTACCTCAAAAGTCCGGTTTTGTCAATCTGCAGCAGAGACTGCTAAATTATAAGATCGCCAGTCCGGCATAGCCTACAACTTCTCTGTAATCGCCGGTTCTTTCGCCGGAAGTCTGGTAACATATCAGCCGCCCCTCCCTGGCCCCAAGAGCCCGAGCCGCAGCCATCATGGCCGCCGTCGGCTGGAAACCACACATGGAAATTCCGAAAGACGTAACCACCCGCACCAGTCCTTCAGGGTCGAGTTTTTCAACGAAGCTGATGGCTTTGAAATCAAGTTCTTCGGCCACATTCCGGCTGACATAATGGCTCATGTCGGTGCTGGCCACCAGCAGCACCGGCTGTCCGAACTGGCCGACGGCTGCGGCCAGAGCTTGACCCAGCTGGTTGAGTTCAGTCCAGCCGGCCTGGTAGGAAACCATGATGGGCACGATGGAAACATCCGGCCGGAAGTATTGCAGAAAGGGAATTTGGACTTCAATTGAATGTTCCTTGCGGTGAGCTTCCGGGTCGCGGCTGATCAGGTCGGTTTCCTGGACCACCAGGTCAGCCAGTCGGGATTCAACTTTTGCTTCTCCCAGCGGAGTCAACCAGCTCCCCCGGTCGAAAAGAGCAAACAGGGAATTGATGCGGTGGTGGGCCGGAGACAGGATAACGACAGTAGCCGGTATTTCCACCGCCGAATACACTCTGCCCGCCACCGGTCCTGAATACTCGTAACCGGCATGAGGGGCGACCACTCCAACCGCTTTTATTTTTTCCGCCGCTTCTTTTATAAAAGACTTAATGGTTGACCTGAGCAGGTCCGGCTCATCAGGGTAAAAATACCCGGCCACGTAAGGGAGTCTTTTCATCTCGACCCTCCTTCCTGAGCTCAGGCTCAGATGAAATTTCTGGCTTCCACAAAGCCCAGACCAAGCGACCGGAGTTCTTCCAGAATCGGGTTATATATTTCAGCCACAGTCGGGGTCAGGACTCCGCTGCTGTGAATCCTTCCTTCCAGGATCAATTTTACCCCGATGGCCACCGGCAGTCCAACCGTCCTGCTCATGGAACTATGACCGTGAGGTTGACCGAAATCAATTAGCGTGGAAGTAATTCTTTCCCGGCCCTTTTCCGGATAGTCAACCGCGAGTTCATGCTGCAGGACAGTCATATCCCGCTCGCCTTCCCGGTATTTCAATTTTTCCACCATCAGGGCCACTAACAGGTCAAGCGGAGAGATATTTCTGGAGGGAAGCGGCCGGTCGCCGAACAGTCCCAGCCAATCCAGGCTGTCTATAACCTCGGAGTCGGGCTCGAGTTTGAGCCTGGCGGCCACGCCTTTTCTGAGATCATCCTTTTCTCCCAGGCCAAGGTATTCTCTCATGAAACCGGCGTAGGTTTCAGCCCGCCACTCTCTTTCAGTTATATCCAGCAAGCCCAGCTCCCCGATCTTTTTTAATCTGAGACACCAGCCGGGATAGCGCAGGGTTCCCCTGAGCATGGTCCTGGCTTCCGGGATTCCGTAGATACCGGTATAGGAAACAGAATTCCGGTTGGGATAGCCCTCAAAAACTCCCAGTCCCGGTATGTCGATCAGCTTAAAATGGCTGAAAAGTTCCTCGGCCGGAACCACCACTTCTTGCCCCTCCAGAAGATAACGGGCTTCGTTTCTTCCCGCCAGAAGGACTCCCCGGGGACTCCAGGAAAATTTATAGCCAAAGGGATTGTCCCGGGCTTCGGGAGCCGGCAGCCCGCCGCAGTAGGAAATGAAGCCGGCCACCCGGCCGCCGGACCGGTGAGCCTCTTCTATCAGCCTCATGGCCTCCATATGGTCTATTCCCGGGTCCAGACCGAGCTCGTTAAGAAAAATTAATCCTCTGTCTCTGGCCTTTTCGTCCAGAGCCTTCATGGCCGGACTGACATAAGAAGCGGTCACCAGATGTTTCTTCAATTCCAGGCAGATTTCGGCTATATAAGGATGAAAGGTGTAAGGAACCATGCTGACCGCCACCCGGCAATCGGTCAGCAGGCCGACCAGGGACTGGCGGTCTTTAAGGTCAAGCTGGACCACCCGGCCGCGTGGATGATTTTTGACCAGGCTCCTGGCTCGTTCCGGGTCGAGGTCGGCTACCACCAGCTCAAGGTCATCATAACTGAGAAGATATTCAATCAACGGACCGGCCACCAGTCCGGCGCCAAGCAGGCAGACTTTTTTCATTTTGCTCCTCGCTATTGTAAGTATCGTTATTTCTATTTCAGGTAGTTTTCAAGATAACGGAAATCCGGCGTGAGCTGACCGTTATAGACGATAACCGCCCTTTTCAGGACCGGGTCCAGTTCCAGTTGCTCAAAGCTTCTGGAATAATCGGCCAGGGCCAGGGCCGGGACATATTTTTTCAATCCCTGGCTAAAATAAGTCGACGATTCCACGGGCAGTTCGGCCGGCAGATTATATACCGCCAGGACAACCGGGCCCCGGCCATCGAAGCCGTCACTGGTCTCCCCGCTGGCCGGGTCGTAAACATAGACCGGTTTTTCGGAATCGGTGGCCCGGACGGTGCTTTCGACCGAACCGTTGATATCACAGGTGATATCACCGATCACCTGCAGCCGGGGCTGGCTTTGGGTTCCATAAAGTTGCTGCAGGAATTTTCTGGTTACAAAGCGGGGATACTTCGGCGTCCAGAAGATGCCGTTTATAAGAATACTCAGGTAAGGCAGATAGTCTTCGGACACCGGGTAATATTTTTCCGGGTTCCGATAATAATCCTGAAGGTCAAACGGTTGCGGCCCTTTCGGCCTGACCATATCTTCTTCCTTGAAGACGACCTTATAAACCCGATGGGGCGAGTAATAACCCTTCTCGACCGTTTCGGCCAGTTCCGAGGGTTTGATTTCAACCGCCGGCAGCAGGTCAAACACCTCCTGGGCTCCCCGGGAGACGTGGCCGTAGCCGAAAAAGCCGCAGATAAATGGGCTTATTTCGGCCGGCAGACCCCGGTCGACTATTTCCTGACCGACAGCTTTGACTTCTTCCTTGATTTCGGTCAGGTTGGCATAATGAACAGCCTGGTTTATCCTCTCAAATGGGGTGCTCAAACCCAGAAGTTTAAGTCTCCGGCCATAGGCCCAGAGAGAGTCGACCATTCCTGCATGACCGGCATAGTTGCCGAAAAAAAGAACCCGGCGGCCCTGGTCATCGGTCATTTTCTCGTAGTCGATCAGGCTGCAACCCAGCTCCATTATCCTCCGGAGCATCGGCATGTTATGAGCCTGACCCTTAATCGTATGGGAGAAAAAAACATAAACCTTTCCCGGTTCGAACATCCTAAGAGGAATTTCCTTGATGGCCAGCACCAACCGGCTGGGACAGAGGTCTTCCTGGACCGCGGCTCCGGCCGACCGATACTCGCTGTCGGGGAAAACCCTGATCTCAGAGGGCTGAACGTAGAATTGAAGCGGGTATTTGTCCTGCAACTCCCGCACGTGGGCCGGGATCAGGGGAACTCTTCGCTCCCAGCGGCTGATATCTTCCCGTCTGATGCCAACATTAATCTTCATTATGAGTCCTTTATATAAAATGAAGAAAATATTATGGCATATATTGAGAAACCAGGTCAAACCGCCCCGTCTCTGAATATGACGCCTGACTTTGTTTTCTATCCTATTGACGCCCCGAGGCGGTTTGGACATAATAGACAGGATGATTCGCTTCTTCAACACGCTCTCCGGTTCGCTGGAGGAATTCAAGCCCCTCAGGGAGGGCGAAGTCCGCCTCTATACCTGCGGCCCGACCGTCTATGATTATCCGCACATAGGAAATTACCGGGCCTATATTTTTGAAGACCTGCTGAAGAGATTTCTGCTGCTGGCCGGCTTCAAAGTGATTCACGTCATGAACATCACCGACGTTGACGACAAGACCATCAAAGGAGCCGCCCGGCTGGGCCTGTCTCTTCAGGACTACACCGCCAGATACATCGAAGCCTTCTTCGAAGATATCAAGACGCTGAGAATCCTGCCGGCCGATTTCTATCCCCGGGCCACCGAGCACATTCCGGACATGGTCAAAATGGTCAAGGGCCTGCTGGACAGAGGTTTTGCCTATTATAAAGAAGGTTCTGTTTATTTCAGCATAGAAAAATTCCCCGCCTACGGGCGCTTGGCCAAAATCAACCTGGAAGAACTCAAAGCCGGGGCCCGGGTCGACAGCGATGAATACGAAAAAGAAAGCGTTCATGATTTCGCCCTGTGGAAAAAAGCCAAGGGGGGCGAGCCCTTCTGGGAAACCGAGCTGGGGGCCGGCCGGCCGGGCTGGCACATAGAATGTTCGGCCATGAGCAGCCGTTACCTGGGCCCCAGCCTTGATATTCACTGCGGCGGCATCGACAATATCTTCCCCCATCACGAGAACGAAATCGCCCAGTCGGAAGCCTTTTACGGTCAGAAATTCGTCAACTACTGGCTTCACTGCCATCACCTGGTGGTGGACGGCGAGAAGATGTCCAAATCCAGGGGTAATTTCTACACCCTGCGGGACCTGCTGGCCCGCGGGCTGGACCCGGTTGACCTGAGGTTCTTCCTGCTTTCCACCCATTACCGCAAGATGCTCAATTTTACTTTTGACAACCTGGAACAGGCCCGGGCTTCCCGGCAGAGGATTCTGGATTTTGTTTACGAGCTGGAGCACCGGACCTTCCCTCCCGGAGCCCAACCGGAAATCTCCGAACTGACCGAAAAAATGCTGGCAGATTTTAAGAACAGCCTGGCCGATGACCTCAATATCTCAGCCGCCCTAGCCGCCCTGTTTGAATTTATTCGGGAGATCAATTCCCGTCTGTCCCGCGACCTGATCAAACAGGCTGACGGCGCCGGAATACTGGTGGCCATGAAGGAGCTCGACCGGGTGCTGGCCATCCTGCCGGAACAGGAAGAACAGCCGCTGCCGCCGGAAATTCTGTCCAGGATCGAGGCCCGCCAGAAGGCTCGAAAAGAAAAGAATTTCGCCCTGGCTGACTCCATCCGGGAAGAGCTGCGTCAGCTGGGAATTATTCTGGAAGACACCAAAGAAGGCGTCAGGTGGAAAAGGATAAAGTAAGTTCGCTCCCTTTCGGCCGCTGGGGCGAACAGATAGCCGCCGAGTACCTGGAAAAAAAGGGCTTCCGTATTATTGCCAGGCATTTTCAATTTCATCACACCGAAATCGACCTCATCGCCCGCGACGGCGATTATCTGGTCTTTATCGAGGTCAAGACCAGAAGCTCAGATGATTTCGGCTGCCCCGAAGAAGCCGTCACCGAACGCAAGAAAGCCCACCTGAGAAGAGCGGCCGAAGGCTACCTTTATCTCAACGGGCTGGATAACATTGATTGCCGGTTTGACGTCATCAGTCTCCGCTTTCTGGACGACCAGCCGCCGGAGATTGAGCATCTTATAAACGCTTTTGAATAAATTCATTCAGGAGATAGATCATGAACACCAAGCGCCTGATTTCAGTTGCCTCATTATTATCGCTCCTCATCCTGGCCCTGTCCGGGTCTCTGCCGGCCCAGGTGATTCCGCCGCCGGAAGAAATCCTGGGCTTCAGAGTCGGAGCCGATTATCACCTGATCACATATGACCAGGCTATCGATTACCTGAAAAAAGTGGCCGCGGTTTCCGGCCGCATCCAGCTCAGGGAAATGGGCAAAACCACCCTCGGGCTGCCCATGTATTACGCAATAATTTCTTCTCCGGCCAATCTTCAGGAATTAGAAAAATACCGGGACATCATAAAAAAACTGTCTCTGGCCCGGGGCCTGAGCCCGGAAGAAGCAGCCGGCCTGGCCCGCCAGGGCAGAGCCGTGGTTTATATCGACGGCGGACTGCACGCTTCCGAATGCGCCCCGGCTCAGCACCTCGTCCAGTTAGCCTATGACCTGGTCTCGGCCCGGGATGAAAAAACCCTGAAGATTCTGGACGAGGTCATCTGCCTCCTGGTGTTTGCCAACCCGGACGGGATGAACCTGCTGGCCGAATGGTACCATAAGAACGTCGGGACACCGTTTGAAGTTTCTCCCCTGCCCTACCTTTACCATTACTATGCCGGGCACGATAACAACCGCGATTCTTACCTGGCCAATCTCAAGGAAACTCAACATATAACCAGGCTGGTCAATCAGGAATGGTATCCGGTCATACTTTATAATCATCACCAGACGGCTCCGTTTCCGGCCCGGATCTGGATTCCCCCCAACTCCGAGCCGACCAATCCCAACGTCCACCCGCTGATAGTCCGCTGGCAGAACCTGATAGGTTCGGTCATGGGCGCGGCTTTTGATTCCGAAGGCAAGGAAGGAGCCATATCCAGGATATTCTTTGACACCTGGTATCCCGGTTACGTAACCCAGGTGGTTGACTCTCACAATATAATTTCCATCCTGACCGAAACCGCCCTGTACCGCTACGCCACACCCAGGTTTTACACGGTCAGGGATTTTCCGTCCGAATACCAGGACCTGACGATGTCGGCCTTTTACCCCAGTCCCTGGAAGGGCGGCTGGTGGCGGTTGCGGGACGCAGTCGATTACTGTTTGACAGCTTCCAAAGCCGTGCTGGAGGTAGCCGCCAGGTTCCGGCAGGAACTGCTGTTCAATAAATACAAAATGGCCAGCGAAGTCATGGCCAGGTTTCAAAAAGAGCCTCCCTACGCCTGGATAATTCCCAGGGCCCAGAGCGACCCCGGCAACCTGAGCCTGCTGATGAACAGGATGATCCTGCTGGGAATTGAGGTTTATGAAGCCCGGGAAGATTTTTCCTGCGACGGGATTGCCTACCCGAAGGGGACCCTGGTTATTCCCATGAGCCAGCCCTTCGCTCTGTTTGCCAAGAACATGCTGGAAGAACAGCGCTATCCCGACCTGAGAAAATACCCGGACCTGTGGCAGGGGCTGGTGCAGTCCAGAAAAATCGAGGGCTCGCCGCTTGAGGCTTACGATATGATGGGCTGGACGCTTTCCTACCAGTTCAACCTCAAGGTCCAGGCCGCCGGCAGCCCGCTGGAGGTCAAATTAAACCGCCTGACAGAAGTTGCCCTTCAGCCGGGAAAGATAGAAGGGTCGGGAGCGGCTGCTTTCCTGATCGACCACGGGCAGAATGCTGCTTTTACAGCCATGAATCGCATCCTGAAACAGAAAGGAAGAATTGCCTGGGCCAGAAAGAGCTTTACTCAGGACGGACAGAATCATCCGGAAGGAACAATTATCGTTAGCGCCGTCAGCCGCGATTTTATGGACAGGCTGGCCAGGGAACTTGGCCTGAAAATTCAGGCCTGCGGATCTCGCCCGACGGTTGAGGCGGCCGAGGTGCGCCTTCCCCGCCTGGGAGTCTACCAGTCCTGGGTGGCCGTGGAAGACGAAGGCTGGACCAGGTTTGTCCTGGATGAGCATGAATTTTCCTATAAGAGCCTTCATGATGCCGATATCAGGGCCGGAAATCTGGCCGCCCAGTACGACACCATAGTCATCCCCGACCATTATTCTCCTGAACTCTTGCTCAACGGTTATCGCAAGGGCGACCTGCCGCCGGATTATGTCGGCGGTCTGACCGCCCGGGGAATAAACAACCTGAAAGAATTTGTCAGACAGGGTGGCACCCTGGTTTTCCTCAATACTTCCTGCAATCTGGCCACCGGCGAATTCAAGCCGGCTGTCAGGAACATCCTGGAAAAAGCCAAACGGGATGAATTCAACTGCTCCGGTTCTATTCTCCTGGCCGAGTTCGACCGCTCTCATCCCGTGGCCTACGGAATGGACGGTCAGCAGCCGGTGGTCTTTGCCGAGAGTTGCGCCTTCGATGTCTTTCCCTCATTCGACCAGAAAAGTTCTCCCCGAATCGTGGCCAAGTACGCCGCCGACAACCTGCTGCTCAGCGGCTGGATTTACGGAGAAAAACTCATCCAGCAAAAAGCGGCCGCAGTCGAGGTGCCCCAGGAAAAAGGGCGTTTAATTCTGCTGGGTTTTCCGGTTCAGTTCAGGGCCCAGTCTCGCGGCACTTTCAAGCTGCTGTTCAATTCAATTTACTACGGAACGATTAAGTAATTTTCGGGAAAACTAAAAGTATCGCTGATTCGGTCAGACCTGGACGGAGGCAAAAACCAGGCCAGCGACCGGGTCCGTGAATCCTGCTTCGAAATTTGTGCTCGACCGAGATTATCAAACCTGTCCGGAGACGGAGCAGCGCCGCCTGATTGGAATTAATCGGCTGTTTCGGAAGTAATCTTAATTTGAGGTTTGAATAAAGCGGTGAGTGGAGAACAGAGAGCCTTCAGACTGCCTGGAGATGTTGGCTTTCCTCCACCTTGCGGACCAGCGACGGATCACCCGTCATTCCGGACAGCACCGAAATCGGAAGGTGGAGCAGAGGGTGGACGAAATCCGGAGCGATTTCAGCCAGCGGCACCATGACGAAATTTCTGAAACTCATCCTGGGATGGGGCACCACCAGCTTGCTGGTCTGGACCACAGTCTTATCGGCCAGGAGAATATCAATATCGATCACCCGCGGCCCTTTGTCAACCGACGGCCGGCGCTTCATCTTCAATTCTATGCCTTTAATCAGGTCTAGCAGAGCCATCGGGCTGCGGGCGGCTTCCACCTCCAGCACCTGATTGTAAAACCAGGGTTGGTCCAGGTAATCTACCGGCTCGGTCTCATAGACGGATGATTGCCGGATGATCCTGACCCCGGCCTTCTGAAGCAGACTGCGAGCCTGAGCCAGATGCCGTCCCCTCTGGCCGAGATTGCTGCCGAGCGAAAGAAAGTATCTCATTTTTAGCCCTAAATATTAGCACCGCCAGTTCAAAAATCAATACTCCAGACAAAATTTTTTCAATTTTTCTTGTAACCGGAGCCACGAATGATCATTCCCGGACGCTGTCCGGTGAAACTCCCCTTCTCCAGCACCGTCCGGCCGTTAACCAGAACATGGATGATGCCCTGACTGTGCCGGTGGGGTTCAGGAAAAGTGGCCAGGTCTTTGACCTGCAAGGGGTCAAATACGGTCAGGTCAGCGTAATAACCTTCCTTGATCATTCCCCGGTCTTTAAGCCTCATAGTTTGAGCCGGGAGCGAGGTCATCTTGCGGATAGCTTCCTCCAGGCTGATTATTTTCCTTTCCCTGGAATATTGGCCGAGCACCCGGGTAAAAGTGCCGTAACTTCTGGGATGAGGACTCCCCTGACCGGGCACCTGCAGACCTCCGTCCGAGCCGATCATAACATAAGGCAACCTCATCAGAGCTTCCACGTCCTTTTCGTCCATCTGAAAAAAGACCGCCGAAACATCTCCCTCCTTTACCATGTCTATAATCAGGTCAGCCCCGTTTTCCACCGTGGCCGGCAGACCTTTCAGCTCAAGTATCTGTTTCAGATTCCGGCCTTCGTATTCCGGGAATTTGCGGCTGCCGGCGACGTAAATAGCCTCCAGCTTATCTATGCCTCGATTGGAGGTCAGCCGGTTTTTGATAACCGCCTGCTTAACCCGGGCGTAAATTTCCGGGTTCTGCAGCCTTTCCAGGAATTTTTCCCGTCCGCCCTCAAAAACATCCTGCGGCAGACTGCTGGTAAAGCCGGAACTGGTGGCAGTGTAGGGATACTGGTCAAGGGTCACTTCCACTCCGCGAGCTCTGGCCGCCTCGACCGGGGCCGTGATTCTCTCCAGCTGGTTCCAGACATTTTCATCGGCCAGCTTGATGTGCGATATCTGCACCGGAATTCCGTTCTTCTCGCCGACCGCAATGGCTTCTTCAATGGCCTCGGTAATTCTCTGGCCCTGGTTTCTTATGTGGGAAGCGTAAAAACCGCCAGACTCAGACAGGACCGAGCCCAGCTCCACCAGCTCTTCCGTCCCGGAATATGTTCCCGGAAGATAGGCCAGCCCGGTCGACAGGCCGACCGCTCCGGCCTTCATTTCCTGGCGCAGCAATTCCTTCATCCCGGCCAGTGCTTCAGCCGTCGGCGACTCCATCTTCAGGCCCATGACCCGACGGCGGATGGTGTTATGACCGGCCAGCGAGGCAAAGTTACAGGCTATGCCCTTTTTTTCCAGACCGGAGAACAGCTCAGCCAGCGGGAAATCATGGTCTCCGCAATTTCCGCCGACCAGGGTGGTTACGCCCTGAGAAACGTAATTTTCGCAGCCGGGAATTTCCAGCAGGTCGCGGTCGGCATGAGTGTGAATATCTATAAAGCCCGGGGCCACCGCCAGCCCGGTCGCATCTATTACCCTGGCCGCTGGCCCGGGGTCAATCCTTTCTCTGATGGAGGCTATTTTCCGGCCGCTTACTCCGATGTCGGCCCGAAACCAGGGATTGCCGCTGCCGTCAAAGACCAGGCCGTTCTTTATCACCAGGTCGAATTTCTGTTCCGTCTTCAGACAACTGACGACAGAAGCCGTGCCTACAATCAGAATCGCCAGGCAAAAGTAAACAATTATTTTCGACTTGCTCATGCGATTAACTCCGTAACCGTTTCCTATTTTTTTCTCCCGCCAATTTAAAGTCAACCGATTTTTTCTTTCAGGTTAAACCCTGAGTCCCAGCTTAAAGAGAGTATTTGGAGGAGGCGCGCCGTGACAGGACCCCCTTACGATTTCAGCGGCCAAGAGACGGCAAGAATGCGCCGTCCGGGGGCGCCCCCCCGCAGAACTTTCTTTCCTTCTGAGCCAACTATGAATCGCAGAGCCAGGGTTTTAAGAGGGTGGCACGGCGTGTCTCCGAGCCGCCCGCAGCGGAAGGGGTTCCCCGCGGGGGGATGGGTGGAGCGAGGACGGGAGGAGGCGCGCCGTGACAGGACCCCCCTCTGCAACGCTGAAATACAGACTCCTTCATTTTTCCCCCAGGTTGATTTAGGGCTCCATTTTGAATAATATTAAACATCTGATTTTAGACCATGGACAGCAACTGTAATCCGCACTGCCGGCTTTCCGGCCGGAGACAATTCCTTCCCTTCAACCATAAATTAATTAAATCCCGGAGGCAAATTCGATGAACATCATTTTTCTGGACAACGGAGCCACCTCATACCCCAAGCCGGAAGAAGTTTACAGGTTTATGGATTATTTTTACCGGAATTTCGGCGTCAACCCGGGCCGCTCCGGCTACGACCTGTGCCTGGAAGCCGGCGACATGGTGGAGAACACCAGGAAATTGCTGACCGAATTTTTTAACGGTTATGACCCCAACCGCCTATGCTTCACCTACAACTCCACCGATGCCCTCAACCTGACCATTTTCGGCCTGCTGGAACCGGGTCAGCACGCCATCACCACCACCATCGAGCACAACTCGGTTCTAAGACCGCTCTATCATCTGTCGCTCCAGGGAGTGGAGGTTGATTACGTCCCCTTCGACGGCCGCGGCTTCGTCGACCCGGACGATATCAAGAAAAAAATCAAGAAAAACACCAGACTGGTTGTCGTCAATCATGCCTCCAATGTCATCGGCACCGTCCAGCCGATAAAAGAGATCGGCCGCATCTGCAAGGAACACGGAGTCCTGTTCGCTATCGACGCCTCCCAATCGGCCGGAAAAGTGCCCATTAACATGAAAGACATGAATCTCGACGTGGTCTGTTTTACCGGGCACAAGTCGCTTCTCGGTCCAACCGGCATCGGCGGGCTCTGCCTGGCCGAAGGGCTGAATATCAAGATTACCAGAGCCGGCGGAACCGGTGTCCGTTCCGCCCAGAGAACCCACCTGGAAGAATATCCTTATCGGCTGGAGTACGGCACCCCCAACGTCCTGGGCATCGCCGGACTGCAGGCCGGAGTCAAATGGATACTGGAACAGGGACTGGACCACATCCACCATCACGAAATGAAATTAACCGAAATGTTGGTGGCCGGGCTGAAAGAAATTGAGGGAGTGAAACTTTACTGCCAGGATGACCTGACCGACCATATCAGCGTTATCGCCTTCAACGTCGACGGCCTGGAAGCCCAGGATGTGGGCATCATGCTGGACGCCGATTATAACATCGCCTGCCGCACCGGCCTGCACTGCGCTCCCCTGGTGCATGAGCAACTGGGAACCGATAAAATAAAAGGGGCGGTGCGTTTCGGCATCGGTCCTTTTAACACCGAAGACCACATCCAAGCGGCCATAAAAGCCGTGCGAGAAATCGCCGAATTCAGCAGGAACAGGAAACGTTAAATCCCGGGCGGTGAAGAGTCCGGAAAGATATGAATAGAGGCCCCGCCTGTAATTTTGGACAGCTTTTATTCAGGCCGCACGGTCCCGGCCTGAGGTCTTTTGGCCCGAATCAGACACAACCGTCGGGCTTGGGCAGTCCGGCCACCTTACAGGCTCCTTTGGCCGGGCCTGAAGGGAACAGTTCATAGATGTGCTTGAGCGAGATCCCGGTTTCCGCCACCATTTTGCGGATCATCGGGGCCTGGCCTTTCTGCAGAAAATAATTCCTAATATAATTGACTACCTTCCAGTGTTCTTCGGTCATCTGCTCGATGCCTTCGGCCTGTCTGGCCAGAAACCGGGCAATTTCTTCATCCCAGATTTCGGGTGTAGCCAGAAAGCCCTCTTCATTGAGCTTGAGCCTGGTCCCTTTGAATTCGATTTCGGTCATCGGATTTCACTCCCGGATTGAATTCCAGGAAAAATTATAACTCATTTCAGGCTTTCTGGCTATCGCCGGCCGACGGCGGCAGCCAGACCTGGAAGCTGGAGCCAAACCCGGGAGCGCTCTTAACTTCAATTTTTCCCTGGTGAGCCAGAACCACATGCTTGACAATGGACAATCCCAGACCAGTTCCGCCGGTCCGTCTGGAGCGCGATCTGTCCACGACGTAAAAGCGTTCGAAAATTCGGGGCAGGTGCTCCTCCGGAATTCCGATTCCGGTGTCGGTTACGCTGAGCAGAACTCCCCCCGCCGAGGGCTTAAGGCTGACCTCAACCCCTCCCTTCTCCGTATACCTCAAGGCATTGTCCACCAGGTTGACGACCATCTGTTCAATCTGGAAGGCGTCGCCGGCAATAAGGGGCAGGGGTTCAGCTTCCATCTTCAGATAAAGCCCTTTGCTGCCGGCTTCTTTCTGGTAAGCCTCAACCACCGACCTGACCACCCCGGCCAGGTCAAGAGGTGATTTTTCCAGTTCAAATCCTTTCTCCTCCAGTTCCGACAGCCGGGCCAGGTCCTCCACCAGCCTGACCAGACGGCCGGTGTTTCTCTTGATGATTTCCAGATAACCGCGTCCTTCGGGGCTCAGATTTTCATCTTCCAGCGTTTCCAGAAAACCGCTGATGGCGGTCAGCGGGGTTTTCAGCTCATGGGCCAGGTTGGCCACAAATTCTTTCTTCCTTAAATTGAGTTCCCGGGTTTCGGTGATATCCCTGAACTTAAGGAGATAATTCTTCCGTCCCGGCAACCAGCTCGAAAGACAGGAATAAATCCGGCCGCCCTTTTCCAGCTGGCACTCAACCGGCCCGGCCGATTCCCCGGCCCGGTTGACCAGGTCATGAATTTCAGGCCGGCGCAGGCTCTGCCAGAAAAACTCGCTGTCGGCGGCGACTTCGGGAAACATCTCCTTCAGGCTGCGGTTCATAAGGATTATGCGCCCGTCCCGGTCGACCAGCAGCCAGCCCTCGTCGCTGGAATCGATCAACGTCCGGAATATTTCCCGGTCGTCTTCCAGGGCTTCGGACAGCTGGCCCAACTTTTGCAGCAGGGCATTGAGGTCGGCGGCCAGAGGCTCCAGCCTGGAAACCAGAAACGGACCCAGAGAAACCGGTTCACCGCCGGCCGAGGCCCGGGCCAGAGCGGCCGACATCTGGTCCAGCGGTTTTAAGATCGTTCTGACCAGGAAATACAAAATCAGACCGCCGGCCGCAAACAGGATCAGGAGCGTGGCCAGCAGCCGGTTTCTGGCCTTGACAAACGGAAGCGCCGCCAGCTTCATGGGCCGGCTGAGGCGGCAGACGGCCGTAACCCGGCCCTGTTGCCGGACGGGCACAGCCACATACAGCATCTTCCTGTTAAGGGTGTCGCTGTACCTGACGGTAGCCTGGATTTCCCCCGACAGGGCGGCAGCGATTTCCGGCCGGTAGCGATGACTTTCCATTTCCTCGGCCGGTCCTTCGCTGTCAAAGAGAACCCGCCCCCCGGAGTCAATCAGGGTCACTCTGGTTCTGGATATCCTGGCCTGAGTTAAGAGCATCTTCGGCAGCTCTTCCCGGCCCGGAGCTTCATAGTCGGGGATTTCCACGCTCAGGGCCAGGGCCAGCTCTTTCAGCTCATTGACCTGGTCATCCATCATCACCTGCCGCAGCTGTCGTAGATTCCAGAGAAAAATGGCCAGCAAGAATACCAGCAGAAACGCCAGCAGCGTCAGGTAACTTCTGGTAAAGAACTTCTTGAGTTTCATCCCGACTCTCCAGTGCCCGGTGAAAGACTGCTCCCGGGCGGTCATGATTTTAGATTATAAGAGATTTTGGTTGAAATAAAAACTTTTTTTGCCGCTTCGTTCTGTGCTAAAATTTTTTTGTGATAAGAAGGAGGTGGTCCATGGAAAAACTGGTGATACTGTTAATGGCCCTGCTGCTGGGCCTGGCTCCCCTGCTGGTCTCCGGCCAGAAGCACGAAGAAGACCTGGTTCCGACTGCCTCGGGCGACCTGAAAATTACCTTCCTGGGGCACGGGACGCTGATGTTCACCTTCCAGAACAAGGTGATCCACGTCGATCCCTGGCAGGAACAGGCCGATTACCGGCAGTTGCCGAAGGCCGACCTGATTCTCATCACCCATGAACATTTCGACCATCTGGACCCGGAGGCCATAAAAATTCTGCGGCAGGATTCGACTTTGGTCGTCGGCACCGCCGCCTGCCAGTCCCGGGTGCCTGGACTCAAAGTTATGAAAAACGGAGACCGGTTGTCGGTCCTGGGCCTGGAAATAGAAGCTGTCCCGGCTTACAACCTACAGCATAAACGGCCGGACGGCAATCCTTTCCACCCCAGAGGCTCCGGCAACGGCTATGTCATCACCTTTGCCGACAAAAGAGTCTACGTGGCGGGCGATACCGAAAACATTCCGGAAATGAAAAATCTCAAGGATATAACCATAGCCTTTCTGCCGATGAATCTGCCCTATACCATGACTCCGGAAATGGTGGCCGAAGCTGCCCGCTGGCTAAAGCCGGCAATTCTGTATCCTTACCACTACGGCGAAACCGACACTTCCAGGCTGGTCAGACTGCTGAAAGATACCCCGGAAATTGAAGTCAGAATTCGCTCTATGAAATAGAGACGGGCTGTCGGGCAGACTGAGAAAAAAAAGAAGCAGCCGACTGATTCAATCGCTTACCGATTTAAGCAAGAGCAATTTTTTGGGTCCCGTTTTCTGGCACAGCAGGGGCAGTTTTAACCGCCGACTGAATTTCTGAGGAATACCAAATGGCCGGGCCGGTTTCAGGCTGAAAGGAGTAACCGCTTTCTTTTTTCCGGCCCTTCCTGTTCTGGACTAATATACCCGGTAAAAGCGAAACTTCTTATTCAGGAGCTTGACCATTTCCATGCCCCAGAGCGGCAGGGAGGATAGAACCACGACCAGAGCCCAGTCTAACAGGGTCAGGTTCTGGGTCTTGAAAATTTCCTGAAGCGGCGGCAGATAGACTACCGATAGCTGCAGGCTCAGAGAAACCAGGAAGGCCAGGATTAACTTGGGGTTGGAAAAGATTCCCAGTTCAAAGAATGATTTCATCTGGCTGCGGCAATTGAAAGAATGGAAAAGCTGGCTGACCGAAAGAACTATGAAGGCCGCTGTTCTGGCCCTTCCTATTCCTTCTTTCTCCACGAACAGGACATAGAAGAAGGCCAGCAGGGCACAGGCAGCTATGAAAATTCCCTGTACCGACATCAGGGCGGCCCGAGAACGGTCGATAATCGGCTCGCCCGGCCGCCGCGGCGGTCGGGACATTATTTCCGGGTCGGGCGGGTCAAAACCCAGTCCCAGGGCCGGAAAGCTGTCGGTGACCAGGTTGACCCAGAGGATATGAATCGGCAGCAGAGGCACCGGCCAGCCGGCCAGAGAAGCCGTGAACATGACCATGATTTCTGCCAGGTTGCAGCTCAGCAGGTAATGAACAAATTTCTTGATATTGTCGTATATGGCTCGACCTTCCTCCACCGCGGCCACGATGGAAGCAAAGTTGTCGTCGGTCACCACCATATCCGAGACTTCCTTGGTGACATCGGTTCCGGTTATGCCCATGGCCACGCCGATATCGGCTTCCTTGACAGCCGGGGCATCGTTGACCCCGTCTCCGGTCATAGCCACCACCTCTCCCCTGTCCTTCCAGGCTCTGACAATTCTTAATTTATGCTCGGGCGAAACCCGGGCATAGACCTGGATGTTCTGCACTTGTTCCCGGTATTCTTCCGGCTTCAGGCCATCGAATTCTTCGCCGCTCAGGGCCAGCGAACCTTCTTCCAGCATGCCCAGCTCCCGGGCAATAGCCAATGCTGTCACCTTATGATCTCCGGTAATCATCACCGGCTTAATTCCGGCTTTCTTGCAGGCTGAAATGGCCGCTATCACTTCCGGGCGCGGCGGGTCGATCATGGCCACCAGTCCGGCAAAAACTAGGTCTCTTTCTAAGACTGCCGCTTCGAGTTTTTCGGGAAAGGTAGTAAATCTGCGGTAGGCGCAGGCCAGAACCCTGAGGGCTTGCCCGGCCAGGGAATCGTTGACCTGAAGAATTCGGTTCAGGTCTTCCGGGGTGAGGCTTCTTTCCCGGCCGCCCTCGTAGATGAAAGCACAGTTCTTAAGCAGCACATCCGGAGCGCCCTTAACGTAAGCCACGAAGCCCTGCCCCGACTTGCGCAGCATGGTCATCATCTTTCGTTCGGAATCAAAGGGAATTTCTTCTACCAGCGGTTCGACCGCCTCCAGGTCTTCGAGTTTCAATCCGGCCTTCAGGGCCAGGGTGAGCAGAGCCCCCTCGGTCGGGTCTCCCACCACCCGGTAGCGCCCCTGGTTTTCAGCCAGCCGGGCGGCGTTGCACAGCAGACCGCAGGTCAGGGTTTTCAGCAAACCCGGAAATTCTTCCGGCCGGACAGCTCGGTTATCGAGGATAAACTCACCTTCCGGCTGATAACCGGCGCCGGAAACCGAAAACAAGCGTCGGTCGGCATAGACGGACTTGACCGTCATTTCATTTTTGGTCAGGGTTCCGGTCTTATCGGAGCAGATGACAGTGGCCGCTCCCAGAGTTTCGACCGACGGCAATTTTCTGATCAGCGCGTGGCGCCTGACCATTCTCTGGACGCCCAGAGCCAGGGCAATGGTCACCACCGCCGGCAGCCCCTCAGGAATGGCCGCCACAGCCAGACTGACGGCTGTCAGGAAGACCTGAATAAGTTCTCCCCCCCGCCACCACTCAAGCAAAAATATCAAGCCCACCAGGAAAAAGCAGAGATAAACAATCCAGCGGCCGAACTGCTCGAGTTTCCTTTGCAGCGGTGTGGTTTCCAGAGTAATTTCCTGAATCATCCGGGCTATCTGGCCGAGTTCGGTGGACATTCCGGTGGCCACCACCAGAGCCCTGGCCTTGCCGGAAGAAACCGAAGTTCCGGCATAAACCATGTTGGCCCGGTCGGCCAGCGGAATATCTTCCCCTTCCAGCACCGCCCCGGTCTTGAAGACCGGAGTTGATTCGCCGGTCAGGGCGGCTTCATGAACGGCAAAGTTGGTGGTGTGATAGATAATCCGGGCGTCGGCTGCCACGTGGTCGCCAGCCTCCAGCTCCAGCAGGTCGCCGGGGACAATTTCCCGGGCCGGCAATTGTTTCAATTCGCCGTCCCTGACGACCCTGGCCAGAGGGGCGGCCATCTTTTTAAGGGCAGCCAGCGATTTTTCAGCCCTGAATTCCTGAACGAAACCCAGGATGGCATTAAGGATGACTATGGCAATGATGGCCAGGGCATCAACCCATTCTCCGAGAAATCCAGAGATTACGGCCGCCGCGATTAATACCCAGATCAGGAATGACTTAAACTGGTCAAAGAACACGGCCAGAGGCGAACGGGTCGGAGCTTCCTGCAACTGGTTGGGGCCATATTTTTCAAGGTAAACGGAGGCCTGTTCTGAAGTCAGACCATGTTTAAGGTCGGAATTATAGGCAGAAGCAATTTCCTCCGGAGTCAGCATCCAGAATTTCAGGGCCGGGTCTTTATCTGACATCTGACCGCTTTCTCCTTTCCTGAGTAACTAAATATACATTCTTAAATCCGGCTAATTATTATATCATGTTGAAGGAAAAATCTGCATGAAAAGTCCGCCGTATTATGGTCGAATTCGCAACCCGAAATATTTTTTCAGCTGCTGTTCTGACTGACGGCCCTCAGATTCCAATAACCCGGCTGTCCTTAGGATATTCCACCACAAACTCGATGGTAATTTCCTGCTTCTGGGCGGGATTCAGCTTCAATTTCCAGGTCAGCAAACCTTTCTCGTCGCGGCCGGCGGGAGCCGGCGTTAGCTTTACCTCTTTGACTTCGATTCTGGTGTTCTGACTTACGGGAATCTGGTCCTGGAGCTCAATCTCCACCGGGCGGGTTCTCAGATTCTCAACGGTAATCCGGAAAATCTGGCTGACCCTTTCATTCTTGCCCAGAAAACCGGGCCCGCTTTTTTCCCTCTTGACCAGTTCTCTTTTCACCTTAATCTGAGGATCCTGGCCAAAAAAGAGTTTAAGTTCGTCGTTGACCGGAATAAGCGGAATGGCCAGGGAGCCGACAAAATCCTGGCCAATGAACAGGTCGGCCTGGCCGTTGAGCAAGGGATACGGCAGGGTGTTTTTGAAACCGGACCTGAGGAAAACCTGCTCCTGCAACTTGGGAATAATCAGATAATCAAACCCGGCCGGGAGTTTTTGGGAATCTACCGGCACCCGGCGCTCGGCTCCGTCGCTGAGGATGGTCCAGGGCTTTTTGATTTCAAAGTTTACGCCCATCCAGCTTTCCACGGTCTCGGCGGTTTCTTCCAAGGCCATGGCCGGGGCTGCTTCGGCTTCGACCGCCATTTTGCTTTCAGCCAGGTCCCGGGCGGCAGCTCGCATCAACTTCGGCTGGGCAAAATCCAGGTACCAGGGGTGAAGTTCCCCCGGCTGTTGCCCCGCCGTTGGCCGGCTGGTTGAAAGCTGGAGCCGGACATTTTCCCAGTTCTCGCCCGTTTTCTGAATCACAGAAGCCGCCACCGTGAGCTCAACTTCGTCGCTTTCCGGCAGGGCCTTGAAAGTGTAGACCGGAACCCAGCGGGCCGGACTGACGGCATAAGTCAGCTCCAGCTGGAGTTGCCCGGCCTGGGAGGCTTCAACCAGAACGCTGACCGCATACTGCTGGCTCGAAAGAGCCGGCATTATCTCATTAAGTTTTTTCTTCAGGGCTTCCAACCGGGCCTGTTTTTCAGCCAGAACCCGGGCATTGTCCTGCCTGCTCTTCTGAATGGATTGCAGCCTGGTCCCCAGGTAATCAACAAACTTATCGACCGCGGCCAGGTCCGGCCGGCCGGCCAGGAGCTCTCTGGCTGCCTGTCCACTCAACGCAGAGCCAAAAGAATTCAGGAATTTCTCCTGGGAGTCGAGAATGGCTTCCTGTCCTTTGACCCGGGCCATATCGGCTTCAACCGCGTTGATTTCGTCCCTGAGTTTTTTAACTTCCGGCAGCTCGCTGGCTTCCAGAAATTCTCGAGTTGTCTCCACGCCCAGAATTTTTACCGGGGCGGTGCCGCTGGCTGAGACTCTGACCGAGCCGGGAATGATGGTTCCCGGAAGTCCGCTCAGAACCAGGGCTCGGGTTTCGGGACTAACGCCGGCCTGCCCTTTTCTGGTGACCTGGGCCCGGTCGGGATAGACAACCACCTTCTGAATGCGACTGGCCACTTCTACCCGTGTGTTTCCGCCGGCGCCGGCTGTGGCCTCAGCCCGGGGCTCAACCTGCCGGCTGGAAGCCTGAACTTCGGCCGGAAGAAGACCGGCTAAGAGAACCAGTCCGACCAGGACTGAAATCAGATAGAAAAATCTTTTTGAATCTCTCATTTTTTCCTTCCTCTAATCATTCTGATGAAACAATAATATTATAACCCTAACCAACTCTCAATGCCGGCCCGGTTTTTTCTTGTCTTCTGAACCGACAGAGGTCTGAAGTGATACTGAGGCCTGAATAAAAACATTATCCGAAACTCGGGACTCTATTTACTGCGGCCAATATCGTCAGAAGTCTGAATCTTGCTGACCATAAATTCCTCCGAGCATAATTTAAGAATGTAAAAACTAACTTTCGAACTTTTTTTACTTTCCGACCATTACTGAATAATTTTTATTTTTCTTCAGCGGCCAGAGCCTTTTTTATCCGCGCTTCAACTTAGTTTTTCGGTTATTTTCCGTCCGAGCTTATCGAGAATTTCAGCCACTAAAGGGCTTGAGGTATCAAGTCCCTGAGAAGGCATCCGGCCGAACTCCAGAGCGGTGGGTATCTGGACTAAAAGCTCGACGCCAAACTGCCGGGCGAGTTTTTCGGATTCGTCCGACCCGAAAAAGCTGGTTTTCCGGCCGCAGTGCGGGCAGAGGAAATAACTCATATTCTCAACCAGGCCGAGAACCGGGACCTTCATCCGCTCGGCCATCTGCATGGAGCGTGCGACTACCACCGACACCAGGTCCTGCGGAGTGGTCACAAAGATAAAGCCGCTCAGCGAAAACGATTGCATGACGGTGATGGCCACGTCAGAAGTTCCGGGCGGCATATCTATCACCAGGAAATCCAGCTCTCCCCAGAGAACTTCTCCCCGGAATTGCTGGATGGCTCTGGAAAGCAACGGCCCGCGCCAGATGACCGGTTGTTCCTCGTTATCGATCAAAAAGCTTATAGACATCACCTTGAGACCCTGCTCGGTCTCCACCGGGCAGATAAAATCGCCGCAGACCTTCATCTCGTATTTAGGGAGATGCATGATGCGGGGAATGCTGGCGCCGGTGATGTCGGCATCAAGGATGCCCACCTTAAAGCCTTTTTGCTTCAGGGCTAAGGCTGTGAGATAGGTGACGGTGGATTTTCCCACACCTCCCTTGCCGCTCATCACGCCGATAAGATGTTTTATTATGTTCGGCTGGTCTTTCTTTTCCGGCTGGTTCATTTTTCCTCCAGGAATTCATCTTTTCAGACATTATACTCTTCTCTTACTCCAGGCTGAAGGATTGGCAATCCGGGAAAATTCCTGAAAACAAAATCAAAAAATTCCCGCTAGATGGCAACATTCATATCACTGATTCTTGCAGAAAACAATTAATTCAGTTATTTCATTTCAATTTATTTTACATATAAAAACCTCAGATGATCTTATTCAGATGCACCTCTGACTGACACCCCTTTCCCGTTAATGTCTGTTAAGAACTCCCGTCACATCGGACGGCAGCAGAAGAAGCTGATCTTCATCCTGAATCAAAATACATATTCAAATGAGAAATAGATAAAAAGAACGCCGTCTTTTTTACATCGGCTTCCGGGCAAATAAAAAACCAGAAGCGCACATGATATATTTTTACCTTAAGACCGTTATCTTCAATCTAACTGACTTTCAGTTTATCGACAGCCTAAATTTTCTTATTGATTAAAAATTTCTCCTTTGTTTAAAATTAATAAAAAGGGAGGATAAGATGAAAAACCCGCTGCTTAAGACAATCACAGGCTTCTTATTCCTCTTCCTGCTGCTTTCAAGCGGCCTCCGGCTTTCTGCTCAGCCGCTTTCCCCGTATGCCATGCCCCTTGGAAGCAGAAATCAGCTCGGCGTTTACTCTCCGCTGGCTAAAGCCGCCGGAGAGACCATCCTGAGCCAGCCCGGGCCTCAATCTTATCTGCTGAATCCCGGGTTGCTCGGCTTTGCGGACAATTTTCAGATAGCGGTTTCCGGCAGGCCCCGTGGCCGCTTCGACCGGAAACTTTTACAATAATGAGAACATCTGGACCACTTACAGCCGCCAGACGCTGAACCCGGATTTTATCGGCCTAAATTTTAAGACCGGCGCATGGAGGATTGCCCTTGGCTATTCCCTGATGGAAGAATACAACCGGCCTGAAATATTCTATTATTCCGATTCTCACACTCAGAATGGCAAATTGCATGGTTTTCAGTTTGGAATTTCCCGCCGCCTCAATGAGCATCTTTCGTTTGGTCTCTCGCTCAACTATCGAACTGGAAAAATAAAACACATAATTTACACTGCCTACAATTCAGTTTATTACGACAGGCAGGTAGAGCTGAACGGTTTTAATATGCAATTTGGACTGGTCTGGAAGCTGAACGACTCTCTGACGCTGGCTCTGGTCTTAAGGCCTGCCTGCAGGATGAAGGTGGAAGGCACAGGCGAAGAAAGGAACCCGGATGTGGGTATCATTGATACCAATCAATTTGATGCTTACGTTCGTTTTCCGCTGGCTATGACTCTCAGCAGCCGGGTGAAGATTTCTGAAAATCTCAACCTTTACTCCGACATTTCTTACTGGAACTGGAAGCAGTTTTCCGGGGGGAGTATGTATAACTGGGACCTGGAGCAGTTTTATGATTGGCCACAGAGTCATGATGACATTAAATTTTCTGCCGGCTTTGATTATGCCTTGAAACTTCACTCCGAATCTAAAACTCTCCGCCTGGCTGCCGGTTATATTCATGATCCTTATAATATCTATACTGGCAGCGGAAGCATAAACGATTATCTTACCTGCGGGCTGTGTTTTTGCCTGAAAAGGCTGAGCCTGGAAGGTTCGGTTAAACTGCCACTGGCCAAGCTCAGAGATGAGGCTTATATCGATTCGAGTTCCTATCAGCTCGGACTTAGTTTTAGATTTTAAGTCAGCGATCGCCGCCGGCAGAACAGAAAGCCCGTGAGAGCAACAAACAAGCTGATTTTTCTATTATTTTATTTCCCTGAAATTATACTCGGCCCGGCGGCGCGGCGGCATCCGGTAAGTCGAAACTAAGCTCTCCAGCCCATTCATTCCCAGGACAGAAACGCCAAAGGTCAGGTCGTCTATCGAAACATTTTCCAGCAGAAAAGAATCTCCCCTGCCGGCAAAATAGCATCTTTCCCAGAACGGCGCTTTGGTATCGCGGACATAGACCTTAAAACCGGCAATCTTCTCCCGGTCGCCCTCCCAGTTCCAGCGAAGTTCCGCATCGTAGCCCCGGCCCCGGCCGAGAAGCGGCGCACCCCGTTCGCTGGTCACCACTGGAGCTTCCGGCGCACCGGCCAGAGACAGCACCGAAGCCAGCACCACCCTGGTTATGTCCATAACATAGCTTACCGATAGATTTTCTAAGGTATCTTGCGGTGTATGCTGGATGGAATAATTCTCTCTGGCTTCGGTGAAACGGATGCCGGCAAAACCCTCCTGAACAAACGGCGTATGGTCGCCACCCCGCCCGAAACGGTCTGCCCGGAAAATCAGGCTCACTTCGAACGAAGGAACGACCTGTTCGGCCACTCTTCTGACATAACGGGCGAGCTCGCGGCTGGGAGAATCCGAAGGGTCATCGCTGAACACCCGGACCCGGGTTGAATCTATGTAGCCATTTCCGGCTTTGATGTTTCCGATCATATCCATGGTCAGGATGGCTTCGACCTTCCGCCCCTGTTCCTTCATCTTCCGGGCGTAAAGCGTGCTGCCGACCAGTCCCTGTTCCTCGGCGGAGAAAGCGATGAAATGTATGGTGGCTTCGGTCTCCAGAGGAGCGATAATCCTGGCCATTTCCAGAAGGGCGGCCAGGCCGGAGGCGTCGTCGTTGGCTCCGGGCGCTTCGGTGTTCAGGTCATCGTAATGAAAACGGCCGTCCCGGCTGACGGCAATGGTGTCATAATGAGCGTTGACGATGATGATTCTCTCTCTGGCCGCTTTTCCCTTTTTTATGGCCACTATGTTATGCAACTCGGTTTCTCTGACAATCCTCTGTCCCTGAGCCGGCAGAAAATAGCCGTCGTCAACAACTTCAAGCCCCGGGATCTTCTGAAATTCTTTAATCAACCAGCGCCTGGCCGCTCCGATGCCGAAAGCGTCAGACTTTTGCTCGGAAAGCAGATTTCTGGTTTTAAAAGCCTGAAGGCTTCTTATGGTTCCAACTATGTTCTCTTCCGAAATCTTAGCCACTGCCTTTTTTAAGAACTCATATCCCCTGGCTTCAATTTCCTGAGCATCAAGGGAAGAAGAGACTGAAATAACCATCGCCAGAAAAATAAGCGCCAGAAAAGAAACAGCTTTTTTCATTTCCACCCTCCATAAACTTTCTTTGTTATTTCATTTTGTTACCGCCGAAATTCCACAAAATTAAATTTCCCGTCATTATTCTGGAAAAACGGCCGGAACATTCCGCCCCGATTATGACTGGCCAGCCTGAAACATTCCAGTTTCCGGGTCTGAAAATCGAACTCTCCGCCTTCATCGAAGCTGGATGAGGCTGGAAAATTTTTGGGTCACCACCCCGGTTCCGGATACTGAAAATCATCCGTGGGCTTTCAGGACCCATCCTGCCATCCGGCTTGAAAACAGCCCTCGCTCTCCATCGGCAGGAGCGAATCAAAAAACTTTTCGGGTCATGTCCGCTCGAGATTACTTCTTCGGATAAGATGGCACCGGCGGAAGTTTGGGCTCCTTCGTCTTTAATTCTTCCAGAATCACCTCGATGGCTTTGTTCAGCTGTTCATCGATGCCTTCAAACTCTTTGGCCGGGTCATTGTCCACATAGATATCTGGCTCAACTCCTTCTCCCTCAATAATCCACTGACCCTCAAGGCTGTAGGTGGCAAATTCCGGTTTATTAAGATAGCCGCCGTCAACCAGCGGCAGCGTGCCTCTGATGCCGACCACTCCGCCCCAGGTTCTCTTGCCGATCAGTTTTCCCAGCTGCATCCTCTTGAAGCGATAAGGGAAAATATCCCCGTCTGAGGCCGAGAATTCATTGATCAAACAGACTTTCGGTCCCATGATAAGAGCTTCGGGATCCGGTCTGGGCACAGAACCGCGGGCTATATCCATCATAACCGCCTGTCGGGCCAGCCTTTCTATCAACATCGGCGAAACATTCCCGCCGCCGTTGCCCCGGACATCGATGATCAGCGCTTTCTTGTCAACCTGCGGATAGAAATGTTTTACAAATTCGTTAAGTCCGGTCACCCCCATGTCAGGAACGTGGATGTAAGCCACCCTGCCGCCGGTGGCCTTAGCCACATATTCCATGTTCTTTTTAACCCAGTTGTAATAGTAGAGACTGTTTTCGGTTTCGATCGGAACGACAACCACCTCTCTTGCGCCCTTTTCCGTCGGCTGGCTGTTGACCTTCAAGGTCACCTGTTTCCCGGCTGTATTCACCAGAAGTTCATAGATGTCTTTGACCTGATTGACCGGCTTTCCGTTGACGGCGATGATGTACTCGCCTTCCTTCACGTTTACCCCGACTTCGGTCAGAGGAGAACGCAGGCTGCGGTCCCAGTTCTGCCCGGCCAGAATTTTTCTGATGAGATAATAGCCGGACTTATCCCTCTCGAGTTTTGTCCCCAGACGTCCGACGTTGATCCTTTCCACTCTTGGCAGGTCGCCCCCGCCCACATAGGTATGGCCGCAATTGAGCTCTCCGATCATCTCGCCGATCACATAGGTCAGGTCGGCCCGGTGATTGACGGCTTTAGCCAGAAGTTCATAACGGGCTCTCACTTTTTCCCAATCGACTCCATGCATGTTGGGGGCGTAGAAGAAATCCTTCATCTGCCTCCAGCATTCATCAAAAATCTGCGCCCACTCAGCTTTCCGGTCGAGCCAGACTTCCAGACCGGAAAGATTCAATTTTTCCTCTATTTTGATCGGAGCTGCCGGCAGGTCGATGATGGCGAAATCTCGTCCCTGCTGCACCAGCATCTTTTTCCGGTCGGCTGAAATAACATAGCCGTTGACGCTGCCCAGATCTTTTTCTTCGAGTTTGCTCAGGTCATAGAATTTAAGCGAAGTCTGCCTGTCTCCAAACGACCGTTTCATATAATAGAGTTTGTCTCCGACTGAAGTCAGTCCGAAATAACCTGAAACCTCGACCGGCAGAGCCGCTATTCGGTCTTTAATCCCTTCCTTATCCACCCGAACATCCGGCTTTCCGGCTTTTTCGGCTGCCGGCTGGGCAGTCTGCTTTTCCCCCGCCGGCTTAGCGGCTTTAACGGGCTCGGCAGCGGCCACTTTTACCTCGTCGCTCTTCGGTTCAAAAGGAGATTTCGCCTCCCGGGTCAAGGTCAGCAGATAAATTCTTGACATATTCAGATAGGCGTGATTCCACTCGGTCCGGCTGTAAACCGGGTTAAAGTCGCGGTCGGAGACAAAGAACAGATACTTCCCGTCCGAACTGAAGCAGGGAGAATAGGAAGAATACCAGCTGTCAGTCACCTCCAGCGTTTCTTTACTGGTCAGATTATGGATAAAAATTATTGACTGCCCGTTTTCGGCTTGATCAGAAAAAGCCACCCAGCCGGAATCCGGCGACCAGGTGTAATCACCGATTTCCCAGTACTTGCTCCTGGCCACCTCCACCACCTGCTTCTTTTCGATATCCACATAACGCAGCCGGAACATCCGGTCTGACCAGAGAAGTTTCTTGCTATCCGGCGACCAGACGGGAGCGTATTTATAGCATTCTCCGTCGGAAGTCAGCTGAACGGCCGGGCCCGAGCCATCCTGAGGAATTATGTAAATTTCCTCGCGACCGGATTTATCGGAGACAAAGGCAATCCAGCGGCCGTCGGGCGACCAGGCGACATCTCTTTCGTGCCCGCCGGAAGTCCGGGTCAGATTTCTGGTGTTTCCGTGCTTGGCTGGCACGGCAAAAATTTCCCCGCGGGCTCCAAACACCGCCCGGGCCCCGTCCGGGGCGATATCCCAGGTGTTGACCCTGTCGGCCACCTTGACCAGCTCGGTCCGGGCCGCCGCCTGGTCGTCGGCAATATACACCGGAATCCGGCTGACCTTTTCAGTTTCCAGGTCGAGTTTGTAAAGATAACCGCCATTTTCAAAGACTATAGCCCCTGCTCCCAGCGAAGGAAACTTGACATCATAATCCGTGAAATCTGTAACCTTTTTTGTGCTTTTTGTCTCCAGATCAACACAGTAAATATTAAACCTTTTATTCTCATCACGGTCGGAAAGGAAATAAATCTTATTCCCGCTCCACATCGGGATGATGTCAGAAGCTTCGTGGTTGGTGATATTCTCGGTCTTCTTGGTTTTTAAATCATAGACCCAGATATCATCCACCATTCCGCCGCGGTATCTTTTCCAGGTCCGGAATTCGCGGAAAATTCGGTTGAAAGCTAATTTCTGTCCGTCGGGCGAAAAAGAGCAAAAACCGCCGCGGGGCAGCGGCACTTCTTCCGGCGTTCCGCCTTCCCTGGGAACGAGATAAAGCTGGCCGTTGAAGTCGTTCCACTCAGCCATTCTCGAGCGGAAAACAATCTTCTGACCGTCGGGAGTCCAGCCCATTACCAGATTGTTAGGTCCCATTCTGTCTGAAATATCATCACGGCTCAGAACCGGCGTATAGGTCAGTCGAACCGGCACCCCGCCTTCAGCCGACATAAGAAAAACTTCCCTGTTTCCGTCATATTCTCCGGTAAAAGCAATCTGCTTTCCGTCGGGAGAGAATCTGGCAAAAGCTTCATATCCGGGGTGGGAAGTAAGCCTTCTGGCCACACCGCCCTTCACCGGCACAGAATAAAGGTCTCCGGCATAGGAAAAAACCACCAGGTCTTTGTAAATCGTCGGGAAGCGAAGCACCCTGGCTTCCTCGGCCGCTGGCAACAGGGCCGAACCACAAAGGGCAAAAATGACAAGACCAGAAACCAGAATCCTGGCCAGATAGCTGATTCTCCGGGGATTGTATTTCATGGCGCGCTCCTTAAAATATATTTATGGAAGATTAATCTGTATTCTATCTTTTCTCCGAATATTTTTTCAAGAAAAATAAACGGCCAGACCGGTCAGGACGATTCGAACCGGCCGATTGCCGGCAGCCTGTTTCCCCGTCGGGCGACCGACAGCGGCTCATCAACGACTATCAGGCTCAAAACAAAGCCGCGACCCGGATGGCCGGTTTACCATAATCAGCTCCGGGGCCGGAGAAAGAATGTTTGACTCCCGTGACCTTTTAAATTATTTTTAAGACAGCAGGAATGAATTTTTCAACCTTGCCTCCGATAGTCCAGGTCCTTCTGGCCACAGGTTTCACCTATCTGATGACCGCTGCCGGCGCGGCTTCTGTTTTTCTTTTTAAGAAAGTCAACCGGCGTTTGCTGGATCTGATGTTAGGCTTTGCCGGCGGGGTGATGATCGCCGCCAGTTTCTGGTCTCTTCTGGCCCCCGCCATAGAGATGTCCAGAGGCCGTCAGCTTCCGATGTGGTTTCCGCCGGCTGCCGGCTTTTTAGCCGGGGCGGGATTTCTTTTTTTGCTGGACCGAATTCTCCCCCATCTCCATCTTTTTCTGCCGGAAGAACTGGCCGAAGGGCTAAAAACTCACTGGAGAAAAACGACGCTTCTGGTGCTGGCCATAACTCTCCATAACATCCCGGAAGGACTGGCTGTGGGGGTAGCCATCGGGGCGGCTGCACTGAATGTTCCCGGGACTTCACTGGGCGGAGCCATTGCTCTGGCCATAGGTCTCGGTTTGCAGAACCTGCCCGAAGGGCTGGCCGTTTCAGGACCGCTGAGAGCAGCCGGACTCAGCCGGGCCAAAAGCTTTTTTCTCGGACAGCTCTCCGGACTGGTAGAACCGATGGCCGGGGTCCTCGGAGTGCTAGCTGTTACCAGGATGCTTTCCCTCCTGCCCTATTCCCTGTCCTTCGCCGCCGGAGCCATGATCTTCGTGGTGGTGGAAGAGGTTATTCCGGAATCCCAGCAGAGCGGCAAATCTGACCTGGCGACCATCGGACTGATCCTGGGCTTTCTTCTGATGATGATCCTGGACGTGGCCCTCGGCTGATAACCAATGGCTTTTATTTATTATTAAACAGGCTCAAACTAAAAAATCACAGCCTTGGATAACAAGTAATGTCAGAAATTCTAAATTAGAGCACTTATTAAGATTTAATTGACCAGCCCGAAATCTTTGAATAAGCTCAATACGGGAGGAGGAGAATAATGAATAAGCGAAATTGCCGGACCGCCTGCCAGATCGCTTTTTCTTCTTTCACCGTAGCTCTGGCCGTAATCATTTTGATATCGTTCGCCGGCTGCCGGAAAGAAAAAACCGCCGTGCCGGCCCCCGAGGTCATTTCTCTTCTCGGCCATCCGCTCTACCGAACACCAGCGACCGGTGAAGCTCTGGTCAGTCTGGAAAAGGATCTCACAGCAGCCGCCTCCAGGCTCGAAGCCAATCCCGATCATCCCGATAACATCATTTTATACGGTCAGGCACTTTCCCGACTCTGGCGATATCACGAGGCCATAAATATCTACACTAAGGGTATCCAGGCCCATCCAGACAAGGCGATGCTTTATCGCTATCGCGGACATCGCTACATTTCCATCAGAGAATTCGACCGGGCTGTTTCAGACTTAGAGAGGGCAGCCGAGCTTAATGATCAGGATTTTGATATCTGGTACCACCTCGGGCTGGCCTACTACCTGAAGGGTGAATTCGGAAGGGCCGAGATAGCTTACTTCCGCTGTAGGGAAGTTTGCCGTGACGACGGCTCGATAATCGCTGTGTCCAACTGGCTGTATCTGACGCTTATGAGACAGGGAAAGTTAGAAGAAGCGGCCGCGGTTCTCGAAAGAATCACCGAAAATATGGATGCCGGGGAGAATGTCTCATATTATAATCTTCTGCTGTTTGATAAAGGACTTAAGACTGAGGCTGAAATCGAAGCCGCCGCCGGCACTTCAGACCTGGAGATGGCCACTACCGGCTACGGCCTGGCCTGCAGGTTACTGATAAAGGGTCAGAGAGCCAGAGCTGCTGAAATGCTCAGAAAGATTATCGCCCTTCCCTACTGGCCGGCCTTCGGCTGTATCGCCGCCGAAGTTGAGCTCCACAGGTCAAAAGATCTCTTAAGCTTATAAACCCGGTTGAGACCTTAAAAAGGCAGAGGGGGTGAAATTTTTTGATTTGAAGAACAGCAACCGGCCCGGGAATTTATGACTCAATTCCTAATTCCGACCCCTCAGATAAAACTTTCGCCGGGCATTGATTGCAATTTGATTAACCAGAAATTAATCTTGACAGTTTTTCCTATCATGATTTAATATTTTTTCATTCGGAGGGTATTCAGATTGCCGGCACCAGGCTGCAGCGGCCATAGCCGCTCCAAAGGAAATTCTTATCAATCCTCAGTCCTTAGAACCTGAGAATAATTCAACCCTTCCGTAAAGCATTGACTGCCTGCCGGCCGGGGAGGTCTGGAATCATGAGAAAAACAGGCTTTTTCTTAATTTTATTGGCTCTGACTATTATTGTAAGCGCTCAGCCACAATCTATGGCAGCCCAGCAGACCGCTTCCCAGCCCGCACCCACCAAGGAAAAGGAGACCCCGCCACCCGAGCGGACACGCTTTGACAGAGTTCCGGCTAATGACCCGCGCCGGGAAATTATTCAGACCGTTCTTGATTCGACTCGCCTGACGACCGGCCTGATGACAGAGGAAGTCTGGAAAGCAGCGGACTTCCAGAGACCCTGGCAGAGGGCCAGCCAGTATTTTCCTCAGTCCGCGTATTTCACGACTTCACAGGAGCACTTCCTGACCCACTTTTTTAATCCGCAAGGATTCCAGGAGATAGAGATATTTGACTCGGCTTACTTAAGAATGTGTGTCCAGAATCGGGGAACATTCACCCGTGAGAATGTGGTGGGCGCTTATCAGCAAATGCTGGCCGGCGACCCTGCTGGCGCCGCTTCATTTTCTCAGAAGCTCGGGGGGCTGGAGCCTTACTTCCACGACGAAAACTCGAAAGAGAATCTCCGCCAGATGATCGGAGATGACCTGTTCGACAGACTTCTTAATGAGCTCCGTGAAGAAGGCTATCATATGTTTACCGGAGCCATTATCCATGAGGGTGTTCACGCCGGGATGGATGACCCGGGCAAGGTGGCAGTCATACAGGAAAAATATAAGGCTTGCAAACTCGCAGTTCAATGGGACGAGTTGAGAGCCTATATGACTGAAATTAGCTACCACGGCCGGTTTTACAATTGGGCGGTAAAAGATATATTTGCCAGCTGGCGGCGGATCGATGATTTACTGAAGGAGCTCGAGAAATTACGCAAGAAACCCAAGCCTCTCAGTAAGGCTGACAAGAACTCGCTAGAAGCCCTAAAAGCTAAAATCAAAGCTTATATAGCCCTGATAAGATTGCGGATGCGCGAACTACAGGATTCAGCTCGTCGGATGCAGGGCTTGCTGGCCAGCTTTCTCAAGGGCCATCTCAAGCCCGAGGCGCCAGCTTCCGACCGCAAAGCGCTGGAAGCACTGTTGAAAGCGCTCACCACTTTTACTGAAGTGGTCGGCCAGGAGCTCCAGCGCCAGGAACTCCTGCTTAAAGGACTCGAATCTTATCTCGATCTCTGGAACCGGTGGGCCTCCTGTGAGCTAAATACCCCTCCGGACCGGAAAGTCGTCGAAGAAATAATCAAAAAAGCCAGGGGCACCAGGTGGCCATCACCTCCGCTTTCGCAAGCCGAGGAGCTGCGCAAACGCGGCGAAAAGGAGGTTGCCAAGTTCTCAATCGCCTCAGGTGAAGTGCCTGTCCGTCCATCAGGGCCCGGGTCAGAGCGCCTCCGGAACGGCCGGTATTTCTCAATGACAACCTATTATCTGGGAACCTCGCCTTCGATGAACAGGCTAAACAGCTATCTTGGCTACCTTAACGCCACCTGGAACGGAAATCTTCCGGAATTCGGCTGGGAGCATGGATTCGGAGTCACAGTCGGGTACCGGCTCTCATCAACCTTGGAGACCGGATTAATCTTCGAACGAATCTCAGCCCGCATTTCGGGCATTCTGGATTTATCTGGAGGTAACTATGTTTCTTCTCATTCGCTCAACATGTTCGGCCTCTATCTCACAGCTCGCACCCCAGAGCTGCTGACTGCAGTGCGCCTTGCGGCCCGGGCCGGGATTTTCTACTGTTTGGCGAACTATAAGGAGGCAGAGAACGGGTTCGTCACGGCGGGAAATGAAGGCACAATTGGCTGGAATCTCGCAGCCGGCCCCGAAATCGACCTGTCCCGAAACCTGTCGATGAGCATTCTCGGCGGATACCGTCAGGCGACACTCGAAGGATTCGGCGTCTCTTTCTTCATGCCCGGAAACCCGCCCGTTTCTCTTGACTTCTCCGGCTTTACCACCCAGGTCGGACTTACTATTCGTTTCTGATCAAATATCGGTCCCGGAGATGGGCCGGCGAAAAAATTATGGATATATTTTCCTGATCTCCTGATGGCTTGCGCAGTCTCGGTTTATTGAGCCTGAAAAATCTTTTACGGTCCGATTATGAACTAACTGGTATGACCAGATAACTTTATAGATCCCGATCAGTCGGGAAGTGAATTATCAATATTTTTTTATTCTTTTTCTCAGCTCTTCCACCAGATCAGGGGCCACCCGCACGCCGCTCTGGAGAGCTTTCAGACAGAAATCCCAGCTCTTTTCATATTGTCCTCGCCGGTAATAGAGAACAGCCAGGTTGTTATAAATTGGCCCGTTCCCGGGATTATTAGGGTCTAAAGCCAGAGCTTTCAGAAACAGCTCCAGAGCCTGCTCCTCATGGCCCAGCGTGAATTCCACCGCCGCCAGGTTTAGTACTTGCTCTCGGTCGAGAGGGCTGAGTCTTAAAGCCTGGCCCAGCGCCTCTCTGGCCTCTTCCAGTCTGTTCTGCTGGGCCAGGGCAATGCCCAGGTTGTTGTAAGCCGTGGCTAAATCTGGCTGCTGCTGAATTGCTTGTCTGGCCTGGGCCTCAGCCTTCGGCCAGTCCTTCTTGTTCAGATAAGCATAACTGAGATTAACATTAAGAACCGGACTGCGGTAACCCAGTTCTCCCGCCCGTCGCAATTGACGGATGGCCTCGTCCCAGTTTTTTTCCTGGAGGTAGCTGAGCCCCAACCCGGCATAAGCCTCGGCCAGCATGGGGTCGGCCTCAATGGCTTTAAGGAAATACTCCCGGGCTTCTGCCGGGCGTTTGAGGTCAGCAGCCACCAGTCCCAGGTTGTAAAGGGCCTTTTCGTTTTTCGGATTTAATTCCAGAGCTTGCTGGTAATTCCGGATGGCTTCTTCCAGCTTTCCGCTCAGACGCAATATATTGCCCTTCATGTTGTAAGCTGCGGTCATTCCCGGGTCAAGCTCAAGAGCCCGGTCGACATATTCCCGGGCTCTGGCCGGGTCATTTTTCTTCAAATACACTTCAGCCAGGTTGGCATAGGCCAGAGCAAATTCGTCGTGAAGCTCGACCGCCTTCTGAAATTCTTTCTCCGCTTCCGGCAGCCGGTCCTGCCGCAGGTATATCTCGCCCAGGTTATTATGAGCTTCGATAAAATCCGGCCTGGCGCCGATAACCTTCAGATATATTTCTTCGGCTTCAGCCAGTCGGTTCTGACGGCCGTAAGCGATTCCGAGATTGTACAGGACCCTCACCTGCTGCGGATTCTCTTTGAGAATGGCCTGATAAATTTCAATGGCTCTGTCTATCTGCCCGGACCTTCTCCAGGCAATGGCCTGGAGGTTAAGGCCTTCCAAACTCCCCGGACTCATCACCAGAGCTTCCCGGCAGAACTCAATGGCTCGCCGATAATCTCCTCTCTCCAGTTGGAGCTGAGCCAGCATCAGCGAACAATCGGCCAGGCAGACCGCCCTTTTCCTGGCCGCAGCCGTCAGTCCAGAAGCTGAAGTCTGCGCTTCGAAAAGTTTTTTTATCTCTTTATCTTCTAATATTCTCTGCCTTATTCCGAGATAGATTTTTTCCAGCTCCGACCAGGTGTCTTTCGGAAAGGGAAAACCAAACGGCCGGAAATGACGCTGCCGGCCGAGTTGAATGAGGGCCCGATTTTCAGGGTCAAAAGTCTGACCTTCGCCACCGCAGCTCATGATGGAAACAGCCGAGGGAACATGGACGGCTCCGAAAACATGCCCCAGCTCATGGAGCAACAGTTTTTTCAGTTTATAACGGTCAGGAGTATAGATGACGACCACCGTTCCCACCCGGAACAGGGAAAAACCGGTATACTCCAGTTCCAGGCCGGGCTGGCCGGTGACGGCTATCAGAATATCGGCCCCCCTCTTGATCTCGGTACGGTCAAGGTCTTCAGCCAGTCCTTCCAGACTTCGGGCCTCATCCGGCGATTTCCAGGCCGTCCAGTCCTGCCAGCGAAAGCGGAGGCCAAAGAGTCTTTCGAAATCTCGACTGACCTCCCTCAGGAGAGATTCCACCCGCTCCCTGGAGAAATACTTGTCTTCAAGTTCTTCGTCGGCCGCCAGCCGGACGTTGATTTCCCTGATTTCGGGCCGGCTGGAATTAACCTGATTTTCCTGCGACCAGGGGACACTAACCCCGGATGAGGCGGCCGGCAGAGACGGGGAACAGAAAAATAAGGCCAGAAGCAGAAATAAAATCGCCCTTAAAGTCCCAGGTCTGGCCACAATTAAATCATACCCGAATTCTCTTCGGGCATAAACCCGACTCAGGTTTTTTTGGTTCTTTTCTGCTCAAACAGGGAATAGACGACCGGAATAACTATCAGGGTGATGAAGGTCGAGCTGGTCAGGCCGCCGATAACCGTTCTGGCCAGAGGAGCCTGAACCTCGCTGCCCTCCCCCAATCCTATGGCCATGGGCAGCATGGCAATTATGGTCGTCAGAGCGGTCATCAGAATCGGGCGCAATCTTCTTCGCCCGGCTTCCTGGATGGCTTCCATCATCTCCATCCCGTCCCTATTGCGCAGCAGGTTGGTATAGTCGACCAGCAGAATGGCGTTATTGACCACGATACCGCCCAGCATGATCAGTCCGATATAGGCCTGAACGTTCAAGGTGGTATTGGTCAGGATGAGTATCAACACCACCCCGACGATGGCCAGGGGAACCGAGAACATGACTATCAGCGGGTCGCGCAGCGACTCGTATAGCATGGCCATAACCATATAGACCAGGAACAGAGCCAGGATGATGGCCAGCATCAGTTCCCGGTTGGCTTTCTGCTGTTCTTCGTAATCTCCGGTAAAGTTAATGACAAAATCTCTGGGCACCGGTATGGTCCTCAGAGCCCGGCGGGCGTCGCGAATGACCGAACCGAGGTCGCGGTCGGCTATTTCACCGGATACGGTGATTACCCTTTCCCGGTCCCGCCTTTCAATCTGCTGGGGACCTCTTTCCTCCCGCACCTCGACCACGTTCCTGAGGCTGACCTGTTCGCCGATGGCGTTGGTGATAGTCAGATCCAGAATTTCATTCAGGTCCAGCTTTTCCGAGTCCTTGACTCTGACCAGGATCCGGTATTCGCGTCCGCCCTCCCGGAAATAGCTGGCCTGGGAACCGGAAAGAATGGTCATGATGAAATTGCCGATCTGATTTACCGACAGCCTCATATCCGAGGCTTTCTGGCGGTCGACCACCAGGTGGCGTTCAGGGGTGCCCTCGAGACGGCTGATGCGGACATCGGTTACCCCTCTGATGTTCTTGACCACATTTCTGACCTGTTCGGCCAGGCTCTGAGCGACCTTCATGTCATAGCCGCGAACTTCAATCTGCAGCCTCTCGGTTCCGCCGCCGCCCCTCATACCGAACATCATCTGTCCGCCCGAGGCCCTGGTCCTGATAACGGCCCCCGGGATCCCGGATAGCTTGCGGCCGAGGTCGGCCGCAACTTCCATGCTGGACCTGGTTCTCTGCGACTTGGGAATGAGCTTCAGGGTGACATTTCCCTGGTTGGCGCCTCCTCGCCAGCCGCCGCTTCCAGCCCCTTCTTGTATCGATTCGATTTCCGGAACGTGCATCCTGGCCAGACTGACTACCTCCCGCAGCTTCTGGTCCATAACCGAAAGCCGGGTGCCGACTTCCATTTCTACGGTGATGGAAACTTCGCCTTCGTCGGTCTGCGGCATATACTCGCGGCCAACGAAGCGGAAAAGAAAGATACTGAATAGAAGCAGCAGGGCGGTAATCAGGAGCACCCTCGGCCGGTGGTGAAGACTGTATCTAAGAAGGTTCTTGTATGAATTTTCCATCCCGGCGAAGATCTCTTTGGCCTTGGTGGCCAGTTTGGAGTTGTGATGATGGCCTATTTCTTCTTCCTTGAGAATCTTGCTGGACAGCATCGGCACTAAGGTCAGGGCCACGATCAGGGAACAGGCCAGGGAAAAAGCTACCACGTAGGCCAGCTGCTTGAACATAATTCCCGAAGCGCCGCGGACAAAAAGCATCGGCATAAAAACGATAAGAGTGGTCACCGTGCTGGCGATAATGGCCGAGGTAACTTCTTTGGCTCCGTTGACGGCCGCTTTCAGCAGGGGCAATTTGTCTTCTTCTCGCAATCTAAAGATGTTCTCCAGAACGACGATCGAACTGTCGACCATCATGCCGATGCCCAGAGCCAGACCGCCCAGACTCATAACGTTCAGAGTAAAGCCATTAAAATAAATCAAAGTAAAGGTGGCAATGATGGAAATCGGAATGGAAAGAGCGATGACCAGGGTGCTCCGGAAATTCACCAGGAAAAACAGCAGCACAAAGATGGCCAGCAGACCGCCGTACATGGCTGAATTGCCGACGTTGTTGATGGCGTTTCTGATATAGCGGGCGCTGTCCCGGAGAGTTATGAACTTGAACTGCGGGTAATCTTCCTGCAGACTCTTAATTTCTTTGAGGACCCCTTCGACCACCCTGACCGTATTCTGTCCAGACTGCTTGTAAATGGCCAGCCTGACGCCTTCCAGGTCGTTGATACGGGCCACTCTGGTAATGCGCCGGAAGGTATCCTCGACGCTGGCAATATCCCTGATCCTTATGGCTGCGCCGTCTCTGACGGCTATGATGGTTTCTCTGATTTGGTCAATATTGGTATAGACCCCGGGAATTCTGATGGTCAGCTCATAGTTCCCTTTTTCGATCGTTCCGGCCGGAATATCGATGTTTTCCTGACGCAGCTTGCTGATGATGGTATCGAGGGGCAAACCCAGAGCTTTAACTTTGTCCGGCATCAGGTTAATCTGGATTTCCCTTTCCCGGCCTCCCCAGACATCAACCGAAGCTACGCCCGGGACTCTTTCCAGTCGGTAGGTCATCTGCTCGTCGATTATTTTCCGGACCTGGATCGGATCCAGCTCCGTCAGAACCCCCATCATCAGAACCGGCATCTGGGCCGGGTCAAACTTCCTCAGAGTCGGCCTCTGGACTTCCTCCGGAAACCGGCCGATGATTCTATCGATCCTTTCCCTGATGTCGTTGGCCGCTTCTTCCAGGTCTGTTCCCCAGGCAAACATGACCCTGACCGTGCTCGACCCCTGGGAAGATACCGAATAAATTTCTTCCACCCCGGGAACCGAGCTCAGGGCTTCTTCAATCGGCCTGGTGATGATTTGTTCCATCTCTTCCGGCGCGGTGTTGCCGTAAGAGGTGGAAACATTAAGAGTCGGATAGGTTATATCCGGCATCAGGTCAATCGGGATGCGGCTCAGCGAAATAAATCCCAGGACGATGACCACCAGGGTCAGCATTATCACAAAAATCGGTCTTTTTATTGAAAATTCAGATAGACTCATCGTTCCCTCCAGCTTTTAATTAACCGGGCCGGGAGCATGTCTTATCTCCCGGGACCGGAAGGACGTCCCGGTCTGGACTGGACTTCTCCGGACCTGGCGGGTTCGGGCAGGATGATACTCATGCCGTCCTGGAGCAGATGTTGCCCGAGAGTAACCACATATCCCTGGAGACCGGCCGGTTCCAGTATCTCAGCCTTTTCGCCCTCAACAATGCCGAGCTTGACCGGCTGGAATGTGGCCTTTTTGTTTTCCAGGTCGGCCAGGAAAACTCCCGGCCGGTCATTTCGGGTTACCACCGCCCCGAACGGCACCAGGCTGGCGTTGTCCCTTCTGGCAAACTCGATTTCGGCGTTGATGAACATGCCCGGCTTCAGCGTGCCGTCTTCATTGGGAATATCTACCTCAACCCTGGCCTGTCTCGAGGTTTCTTTCAGCATCGGGGCCACCCTGACCACCCGGCCGTAGAATTTTCTTTCCGGAAAAACCGTCGAACTGACCTCGACCTGCTGTCCGACCTGAATTCTGAAGTATTCTTTATCGGTGGCAAAAATTACCGCTGTTATCGGCTGCAGTTCGACTATGGAGATAATAGGGGTATTAACTGAAAGCAGGGCTCCCTCGTCAACAAATCTCTCTCCGACATAACGAACCTCGGCCCCCGATTCCCAGGTAGCGATGATACGGGTATAAGACAGTCTCACCCGGGAGGTTTCCAGGGCCGCTTCCCGGTTGGCCACCTGAGCTTCCGAAACTTTATAGGCCGATTCTCTTGAAGAGAACTGAGCCCGGGCCGTGTCCAGCTGACTGTCAGAATAAATTCCCCGCTGGTGCAGAGTCTGGGCTCTCTCAAAATCCTTCCTGGCCAGCTCCAGGGCGCTTCTGGCTTCCTCAAAATTGGCCCTGGCCACCTTCAGGTCGGCCTCTGCCTGGAGAACCTGTTGCCGGTACTCTTCATCATCCAGCTGGGCCACAACCTGACCCCGGGTGACCCGGTCGCCGATATTGACATAAAGTTTTTTAAGCTTGCCTGAAACTTTGGGAGCTACGGCGAACTGGGACTTCGGAATCAGAGTTCCGGAAAATTGTCCGAGGTCGCGGATCAAGCCTTTTTCCACCGGGCTGACCGCCACGGCCACCGCCGCCTGACGCATCCCGTTATTGTTGCCTTTCTTAAAAACGGCCGTGCCCACCCTCCAGAGTAAGAGCACAACCAGCAAGGCTGCTATCAGCCAGACTATCTTCTTGGCCAGGCTCATGCTTTTGAATTTGTCCACCGCTTTCATGGTCGTAATTGTCTCCTCTATCCGATTTATCAGATCCTGAGACCTGTATTTCAGTCAGGGTTAATCACCGAAACCTGCCGCTTTTCTCTTCCCACGCCCATCACCCGGTCCAGGTTGGCCAGGGAGATGTTGTAATCAATCAGAGCTTTTAGCTCCATGGTCAGGGCGTTGGCCAGGTCCCTCTGGTACTGAAGAACCAGGTAATTGGTGCTCATCCCGACCTTGAATTTTTCCTGCTCGGCCTCCAGCTTTTTCTGAGCCAGTTCCCGAGCTGCCCGGTAGGCCAGAGCCCTCTGGTAATTGGTCTCTACTGCCCTCACGGCGGTGCTGATTTCCAGGTCAAGCTGCTGTTCCTGGTTCTTGATTCTCAACCTGGCCTGTTTCAAATCCAGGCTGGCCTGAGCAAAATAGGACCTTGAGAGAAGGTTGGAAAACGGCAGATTCAAGGTCAGGCCCACCGACCAGTTCTGATATTTGAAGTCCAGGGCGTCTCTCAAGGCATCCGATTTTTTGCCGGGTATTTTCCCGATGATAATTCCGGTGTAGGGATTATTGTCCTGGTATAAAATCTGGTCGCCAGATATTCCCGGGCTCCAGTAAGAAGCCTGCAGTCTCAAGTCCGGCAGAAGCTGGTTTTCGGCGTAATCCAGGTTGAATTCTTTCGACCGAAGCTCTACCCTCATAGCCTGCAGGTCCGGTCTTTTCATAATAGCCGTGTTCAGGGCTTCTTCGTAATCCACCTCTCTCTTTTCTATGGAGGGAGAATCGGTCGGAATAAGCAGAACGTTCTTGGCATCGGCCCTTTCGGCCGGAAGGTTAATGATGAATCTCAACTGATCCTCGGCGTTCTTGACCATAGCTTCGGCTTCCAGGATATCGGCCTGACGGGTGCTGACCTCGCTCTCGGCGGTCAGGAGTTCTATGGGCGGAAGGGTTCCGGCCTCAATTTCTATCTTGTTTTTTTCCAGCAGCTCTTGCGCCAGTTTGAGCGACTGCTGCCTGACTTTTAAGTTCTCCCGGGCATAGACCAGGTTCCAGTAGGCAGCCTCGACGCTGTAGATCGTATTCTCCAGCACTCTCTGGAAATTTTCTTCGGAAACTTCGCGGCTGTAGTTGGCCACCACAATTTCTCTCCGGCCGATTCTGTAGCCAAAGTCCTTGAGCAACGGCAGGTTGAAATTCAGCCTGAGGGTGGAACCGAAACGGGGATTGATGGTCTGGAAACGCCGGTTGGTGTCAGAGACATAATTATAGAGGCTGGCCGAAAGCGACCCGCCAAAAGGGATATTCTGGTTTATCTGAAAAGTGTAATCATTCTGCTGGGTCTTGACTTCATCAGAAGCATCAAGGAAGGAATACGAGGCCGACCTAGTGCTCTGAGCATTATAATTCAAGCTCAAGGTCGGCATGAATTTTTCTACGGCCAGGGACACATTCCTGGCGGCCATCTCCGGACTGATCATCTCGGCTTTCAGGCTCAGGTTATTTTTGAGAGCTTTTAAGATGCAGTCCTCAAGCGACAGCTCCAACCGGGGCGAAGATTGCTGTTCGGCAGCAGCAGCCGAAAGCAACCGACCTTCAGTCCCGCTTTCCGAGCCCAGGGCTTTTCCCGGCCGGGCCGGGAGAAGAAGGCAGCCGAATATTACCAGAAGATATATTAAATTCGTTTTTCTCCCTCGCATGTTATATCTCCTGAACTTTTATCTATTTTATTTTCAACACCTTAACAATTTTTAAAATACACCCTTATAAATCACTCATAATTTTGACGAAACCGACCCGCTTTTCTTCCGCCGGCCGTCATGTTCTTTGAGCCAGGAACCGGGCGGGCCGCTCGATCTGCGTCAATTGCCGGTCTGTGAAGCAATCCGGCAGGAATTGTCTGCTCTTCGTTTTTTTATCCTGTTCTTTTTTATTATACCAGATTAAAGCACCCGAGCTGAGGCCCTTAACCTGCGGGCGGCCAGGACCAGGGGCGGATGCTTATGGGTCTTTCCGGCCTCAGGCTGACGCCAGACGGTGCACAGATGGCCGAGCATCCGGTCGGCTGGAAACCGCAATGAATAATTGATCAGTTCTGCCGCTGCTCTTTCGTTCTTAAAGCTGGTGGGCAGGACCCGAAACCCTTTTTCAATAAAGAACGGGATCGACGGATATACTCCGTCCGGCATGATTTCATAATGCCAGTCGCAGATGATGATATCCCCGGGAATAAGGTCAACCGCCGGATGAGTCCCGTTGAGAGAGGCTTCCCACTCGCCGTAACCGGTGACTTGGCCGTCCAGCAGGCGGTCGCCCCACATGAACATTTCCTTTCCCCTCTTCAGCACGATATGGTCATAGGCGGTTTTAACGGCCAGAGCGAACAGTTCGGCCGGGTCTTTTCCCCGGCAGCGGGGGCAATCGGGGTCGGCGATGATAAATACTTCATCCATCCCGACGTGCAACCCGTCGGCTTCAAAGGCATCCAGCAGCTCATCGTACAGGGCGTTGATTATATCAGGAAGTTCCGGATGCAACGGACACCAGCTCCGGCAGTAAATTCCCTGGTTGTCCGGGTACTTCCCCGGGGTCTCATCAAACTGCGGGTAAACCGTGAGCAGGCTGAAAGTCTTTTTTTCCCAGCTCTGGTGGCCGAAGGACTGAAATTCGGGGATCAGCCTGATCCGGTATTGACGACAGAGCCTGACCAGCTCCTTAACCTGGGCGGTGGAAACCGGATCCGGCCCGCGCAGTTCTGGGTGTGCTTGATACTCATAATTGTAATCGACTTCAACCACCAGCAGGTTGACTCCCCTTGCGGCCAGCCGCGGAATTTCTGTCATCAGTTCCTCGGCCGCTTTCTTGTTTTCCACCAGGACGTGAAGCCCAAGATATTTCACTTCCGCCCGACCGGCGGCGGGAAGCGCTTCCGGTTTTCGGGGACGACAGTTATAGAAAGAGGCCAAAGCGAAAAGCAGGATTACGATTACCAAATTCCGACCTGTCATCTCAAATTTTTTCATCTGCAATTTGTCCTTCCTACATGATATTTCGGGCGGCAGCCGGTCAGGCTTCGAGCGCTGGTTTAAGTTTCCGGCTCCGCCTCCGAACCAGGTCAATCTTTGACCGTCCTGTCCAGACGCCGCAGGATTTCGTCCTTCAGCAAAGATCCCGAGGTCCCGGTCTCGGAAGAGCTGGCAACGACCTGATTGAAGCAGTTCAGGGCTTCGACTTTATATGTGTAGCTCTTTCCCTTCTCCAGGTATTTATCGACATAAACCAGCCGTCCATAGCTGAAGTCCGACTCCTGAAACTCCTTTCTCAACTCAAAGCCACCTCCGGAAACCTTCCTCCACAGCCGGTATCTGGCCACAGCATAAGGAGCTTCCTTGTTAACCGTGACGGTTAACCGACCGAAATCCCGCCTGATAATCCAGGCCCTTTCTGTACCCTTCTGCACTTCAAGACCGATGGTAATCACCGGAATGAAGCCCGTGCCGACAACGGAAAAATCAGCCGTCGAATTGTCCGGGTCGTTGGATGATATTCTGAAGACTGCGCCGGCCGGCCCGGTGGCCGAGGGAGCATAACTTATGGTTATGGTCCTGGAACCGAACGGAGGAACGGTTACGGGCAGAGCCGGAGACTTATAACTGAAGTCGGAAGAACCCGAGGCCCGGGTCACAGCGCTGACCGTCAGATCCGCCCCGCCGTCGTTGTAAATGGTGGTGGTCATATCCTTGAATTCACAGACATTGACGCTGCCAAAATCCATTCCGGCCACGGGCAGACGGAGCTTCGGTTTGTTTTCGGGCGTGGTTACTGAAGCTTCGTTGGAATAACCGGAATCGCCGGCATTATTAAAAGCTCGCACTCGATAATAATAGGTGGTGAGCTCCGAAAGGCCGCTGTCGGTAAAGCTGGCGGCATCCTCACCCGCCGTGCCCACCTGAGCCCAGGTCCCGGCCGCCCCGGTTTTCCTTTCAATCTTAAAGCCATCCTCATTATAGGCATTGTCCGTCCAGGTCAACCTGACCGAGGTGGCTGAAAGAGCCGCCGCCTGGAGGTCGGAGGGCGCAATCGGAGGGGTAAGCTCCGGAGTGGTAACCGTGGCTTCATTGGAAGCGGCCGAATCGCCGCTGCCGTTAAAGGCAAAAATTCGGTAGGTATAAGTGGTGCTTTCCACCACGCCGGTATCAGGATAAGAAGTGACGTTGGCGGCCACATTGGTCAGTGTGGACCAGTTGCCGCTACCGACTTTTCTTTCAAGGCGAAAGCCGCTCTCCCCGCCGGAATTGTCGGTCCAGCTCAGATTGACCCGCCTTTCATGAACAGCCGTGGCCGTGAGGTTGGTTGGAGCCGCCGGCAGGGTCAGCACATTCAATTCATTGGAATAGGCCGAATCGCCGGCTGAGTTATAGGCTCTCACCCGGTAGTAATAGCCGGTGGCTTCGCCGAGACCGGTGTTCTGGAAGCTGGTGACATTGGCTCCGACCGTGGCTATTTGAGACCAGGTCCCGGCCGGGCCTGTCTTTCTTTCAATCTTAAAACCGTCTTCATTGTCAGATTTGTCGTCCCAGGCCAGGCCGGCGCTGTTGACTCCGACTGAAGTCAGCCGCAGGTTGGCGGGAGTCACCGGCGGCAACAGAGCGTAAATTCTGGTCACGAAGGCATCTTCAGCCAGCTGACCGACTCCCCCGCCGGGGTTAAGATAGGGCCCGACCAGCACCGGAAAGTTGGTTGAGGTGGTAAAACCGGCCAGATAACAGTTTCCGTAGCCATCAGCGGCCACGGCATTGGCTTCTTCCCGACCTGAACCTCCAAGAAAACTGGAAAAATAATAGCCGCCGGCATCCGGTTTTATGGCCATGATAAAGGCGTCGCGCTGGCCGGAATAGGTTGAGTAAGGGCCTCCGGCCGCCGGAAAATTGGAGGAGTCTGTGGCTCCGGCCACATACGCTATTCCCTGGTGATCAATAGCCACCGCCAGGGCAAAGTCGTCCAGCGAGCCGCCAATGTATCCTGAATAAATAACTCCGTTTCCCGCCTGATTAACTTTGGTAATGAAGGCATCGACTCCGCCGTTGTAGGTTAAATCGGGACCTTCCAGCAGCGGAAAGCCGCTCTGAGAATTGGTAGCCCCGACCACATAAGCTTCGCCCTCTTGATTAACGGCTACTCCGGCCCCGTAGTCATCGCCGGTGCCGCCTACATAGCCGCAGTAAACTATATTGTTTCCGGCCGAAGCGATTTTAGCCACGAAAGCATCCAGCCCGCCCTTATGGCTCAGATAGGGCCCGGTCTTAACCGGAAAAAGATTTCCCTGCGTGGAAGAGGTGTAACCTGTTATATAAGCATTGCCGCTGCTGTCGAGAGCAACCCAGCTTCCGATGTCATCCTGCGTGCCCCCGATAAATCCCGACCAGTCGAGAGAAGCGCCGGTGGCCGCCACCCGCAAGATAAAGGCGTCCTTCTGCCCGTTGTAGCTGGTGTCAGGCCCGGTTTTTACCGGAAAATCTGAAGACTCGGTCGTCCCGCAGACATAGGCCCGGCCGCTGCCGTCGACCCCCACCGAGCTGGCAAGATCGGTGGAGCTGCCGCCGAGGTAACCGCTGTATAAAAGACCCGTGCCGGCGGCGTTAACCTTGGTTATAAAGGCATCACTGTAAAGGCTGATATTGGCTCCGGGTGTAGTGTAAGGACCGTCTTTGACCGGAAAGTCGCCTGACTTGGTGTAACCGCAAACATAAGCGTTGCCGGCAATGTCAACCGCTATGCCGGTTCCTCCGTCGTCGTTGCTGCCGCCCAGAAAGCCGCAGTAAACCAGACCGCTGCCGTCCGGATTAACCTTGGCCACGAAGGCATCGGTCCCCAGCGATGGCCCGTTATAGGACAGGTCCGGCCCAACAGCTGCCGGAAAATCCAGCGAACCGGTCCAGCCGGTAAGGAAGATATATCCGCCGGCGTCCAGAGCCATGGCCAGCGCCCGGTCATTGTAGGAGCCGCCGATATAGCCGCTGTAAACCAGAACCGCCGGGTCAATGTAAAGAGGTTGGGAACGGTCATATTCATCAATCTTAAAGCCATAAAGGCAATTGACCAGGCCGTTTTCTCCAGCGGTTTTGGCGATGATTTCAAATTTAACCGCCACCGGCACTTTCCGCCCGTCCCGGAGTTGAAAAGCCGCCGGAGCCTCATCAATGAAGGAACCGGCCGGGGTGATGACTTCCAGCTGGCCCTGCTGGTTCAGTCTGACCTCTGTGGCTCCGCGATAGTTCAACCTGATGGCCGCCGGGTCGGTTCCCGGGCTGACCACAAATTCGTATTTCAGTTTATTGGGGTGTCCCTTCAAGAAAAGGTCAACGCCGGGCCAGAGCTCCCGGTAGGCTATTAGTTTGTAAGAAGGCAGCGCAGAAAACCAGCCGTCCGGGCCTCCCCGGAAATAGGATATTCTGGTTTCCGCTCTTTTCACCGGCTTGATGGCGGTTTCAGGGTTGGCTCCGACAAATTCAAGTTTTACCGTCCAGCGCCTGATCTCAGACCCGGAGCCGGAAGCCAGGTCGGCGATTCCCAGCCTGGCCGGGAGGTCCCGTTGTTTCGCCTCTTTTACGGAGCCGACCGGAGAAACGGCCGCGCTTTCTTTCAGCCCGGAAATGGTTATGGTGATTCCATCCCGGCTGAAATAAATGTTCTTGTCGCTGCCCTGAAGGTAAAAAGCCACCCTGGGGTCAACCTGCCCTTTATTCTGGATAAAGAGGAGCGGCCAGTTCAGTTCCGCCCCTCTGAGGTCTTCCAGACTGCTGACCGCAGCCGCGGATTCATAAGGCGGAGGGATGATTTCAGACACTTTTCCCGGCTGTCTGAGTTTCAGGCTGATTACAATGGCCGCCGAGGCCAGAATTAACAGTATGATTGCTATCCAGGTTTTTGTCCTCATCTTACCCTGCCCTCATGTTTTATTCTTCCGCCAGGCAGAAGCCTGGCCAAAGGCAATTAAATTTATTTTCAGTCCTGCCCCATAAAATCTCTTTAATTACCATACCAACCGGCGCCCCCGGCTGTCAACCAAAATTGATGACTGTCTGAAACCTCCGACAGCTTCAGTCCCAAGATATGGCCGCCGCAGCATAAACTTTATTGACTGCATGGTGCAACCTTTTTATACGAGTTATTTCAATCGAAAAAGCACTCCCCCGCCCGGGAAGATATCACGGTCAGGTCTCACCCGCGAATTCCTCCCTCCAGGTTTCCGATGCCGGTCTTCCTGCCGGACTTCAGCCATTACGGCCGAGACCAAAGGTGCTGGCCACGGCATTTATAAAAAGATATCCATTTCTCGAATAAAACTTGCCTGCGGCCGCAGTCTGAAGACCGGGGCCATCGCCTTATTTCCGGCCGTTTGATTTCCTGTCGGCCAGGGTATTTCTTTCCCAGAAAAGCCCGTCTTCATAACCCTGGATCGATTTATCGAGCTCGGCCAGATCCAGTCTTTTCTCGGCCAGGCAGCAGTAATACTCATCTATCTCCACGCCGAGATAGCGACGGCCAAGCTTTTTGGCTACCACCGACGCGGTGCCCGAGCCGAGAAAGGGGTCAAAGACCAGGTCTCCGGGACGGGAACTGGCCAGAATAATTCTGGCCAGAAGCTTTTCCGGCTTCTGGGTCGGATGGTCGGTGTTTTCCGGCATTGACCAGAAAGGCACGGTTAAATCAAACCAGATGTTCGAAGGATGAGTCACCCGGAAGCGGCCTTCTTGCTCCTGCCGCCAGTCCTTAGGCTTCCCGGAGGAATCGCGATAAGGAGCCAGCACCCGGCGTTTGATTTTGACGGCTTCAACGTTGAAATAATAATCATCGGACAGAGTGCAGAACCAGATATCTTCAGAACAGTTTTTCCAGTTCCGCCTGGCCCCGCGTCCCTTTTCTCTTTCCCAGGTTATCCGATTTTGAATCCGGAAATATTTGTTGGCGACATTGAAAATCGCCCCTGATGATTTCCAGTCTCCGCAGATATAAACTGAAGCCTGAGGTTTTAGTAGCGGCAACATTTTTTTTACCCAGGCTTCCAGCCACTGTTCATAGCGGTCGGACTCCATAGCCTTGAAGGCGGTCAGGTTGAAGGTTTTATTCAGGTTATACGGCGGGTCGACAAAAACCAGGTCGATAAAGGCGGGCGGCAGATAATCCAAGGCTTCAAAAACATCCTGGCAGATCGTCCGGTTTTCCACTTCTATCAGCTCGACCGGTCGCTCCAGGCAAAGCAGTCTCGCCCGGTATTTTTGCTTTTCTTTTTCCGTAAGAACCAGCGTCCTGTTTCTGGGTGCTCTGACTTGATTCATCGTCAAATCATCTCTCGAATTACCTTAAAAAATCAGCCGCCTCATCGGCCCGGAACAGCCCGAAGCGCTTGAATCGGCGCCGGCCCGCTCTCCGGCCGCGCCCGGCTGAGCCGGCCTTTAAGCTATCGACGGCAGATTTCCTCTTCCTTTAACCTCCGACCGCCGGCCCGGGCGACCCGAATTCTGCGGCCGCAATCATAATCATTAATCCTCAGTCCTGGTTTCCATAACTGATGATAATATTATTTTGCCCCGACGGGCAAATTTGACCTGATTTAGCGACCCGCGGCCCCCTCCCGTTAATATATGAAATTATATTCATATATTGAAGCGGCCGATCAGCGCCGGTTGACTCTGAGCTTAACCAGAATCGGGTTGTGGTCGGAATGGTAAGTGCCGTTGACCGGCTCAAAAATGTTTCGGTACTCGAGGACCTCTAACTGACGACTGACAAAAATAAAATCAATGAGCTGTCTTTTCTCCTCCGGCACCAGGCCGAAACCGTGAAAACTCCAGTCGGGTCCGACGACCTCGCGGGCCAGTGTCCGGGAATCAAACAGAAATCCGCCGTCCAGAATGATGCGGATGGGCTCAGAATCGGCCGGGGCGTTAAAATCTCCGCTCAGGATTACCGGCCGATTGCCGGCCAGCTCCCGAATTCTATCTATCAGCATCAAGGAGCTTTCCCTTCTGGCAGTCTGTCCCACATGGTCAAAGTGGGTGTTAAAAAAGGCCAGTTCCAGGTCTTCGCTTTTCTCGCGGAAGATGGCCCAGGTCACAATCCGTTCGCAGGCCGCATCCCAGCCTCTGGAGCCCGGGACCTCGGGTGTCTGACTCAGCCAGAAATTTCCAGACTTAACCGCCTGCAGCCGGTCTGTCCGATAAAAAACGGCGCTGTATTCTCCGGCCGTTCGACCATCCGCCCGACCGACGCCCAGGTATCCATATCCCGGCAGTCTTTCCAGAAAATCATCCAGTTGATTTTTTAGCACTTCCTGGGTTCCGATCAGGTCTGCCTCAAGCGACCTGAGCAATTGGCCCGCGGCCTGGCGGCGGAATTCCCAGGCCTGCCGCCCATCAGCCGGATTGTCAAAGCGAACGTTGAAGGTGATAACTTTCAGTTCAAGCGGCTCTTTAGATTCAGAGCAACAGGAGAAAATAAAGACAGACAACAAAATAACGAGAAGAAAAAGGAATCGATGCTGTCCCCGGAGAATCCGGAAACCGCTCCGGTCAGGGAGGCGACAGGATTTAATTTTTTTTTCAGTCTTCATTCTGCTGTCCGCAACATCAATTCTTTTCTCTTGAATGCTTATTTCCGGTTTTCTTATTTATCATCGCTTCTACTAATCGGTTTTAACTTAAACCGGCCGTTTCCGGGATGGATTTAAGTTCATCTCAAATTTTTTTCCGCCGGCTTCCGATATTCAAGCGCAGCTTTATATATATCATATTTTACCTGGAAATTTCTGCCGGCTATTTTTGCCCGGAGATGAAAGCGTCTCTTTTTCCGTGATCGGCAGCAATTTTGACCTGAGGGGGGCCCGACGTGTCCCCTGCCGCCCGCGGCGGAAGGGGTTCATCGCAGGGGGATCGGAAAAGCGGGGACGGGGCAAGGCGCGCCTTGATAGGCCCCTCAGGCCAATATCAGCCTTCACAAAAACGGACAGGCCATCGCGGGGCAATTCTAATTTTCTCCCCGGAGGCAAGTATGGTAAAGTCTTATGGTGGACCTGAGAGCTTTTCAGAAACAATCCATCCGCTTGCTGGTGGTGTTTAATCTTACCCTCCTCTTCGTAAGCTGGGTAATGATGCTTCGAGCCTATCCGCAGCTGCCGCAGGAAATTCCTTTCTGGCTGAACCTGGCCGGACAGGAAATCCTGCGGGCTCCAAAGAGCCCTCTCCTTTTCATATATCCTGTGGCTCAGAGCCTGTATCTAATTTTATTCTGGCTGGCCGGCAGTGTCTGGGTCAGAAAACCCGACCGACCGGCAGAGAAGCCGGAGTTACAGGCCTCCCTGACCTACCTGAAAAAAGAACTGGTCCTGCTACTTATGATTTTTTTCAACTTGATCTTCATCCACATCCAGCGGAGTCTCATCTGGCTGGCCCGGGGTGCGGGAGCGGGGGTTAACAAGTTCTATTTTTTTTCATTGCTGATAATTATCCTGCTGCTTGTCCCCTATTATCGCTTCCGCCGGGCCCTGATCATAAAGTTGAACCAATGAGCCACGGCCCAGATGTCAGGTCAGCCGAGATATTTGGTGGGAGTCCGACAGCAGCGTAATCGTTGCCTTTGAAATAATGTTTATCTCAAGATAAGATATGGATAGGTTAATGATAGGGGGTAAATTACCATGAAAAAATTTCTTAAAAATTATCAGCCAACTATTACCGGACTGTTCTCTGAGATGGGACTCCCGGCTGATTCTAACCCACTTCCAACTGGAATTCGTCGGGCCGCTTCCTGGCTCTTGGTCATTTTTTTGCTTACCTCCTGTTTTTCCTGCGCTGTCAATCCGGTAACCCAGAAGAGAGAGCTGATGCTTCTCAGCCGGGCCGACGAAATGGCTCTCGGCCAGCAGACTGATGCCGAGGTCACCAGCACTTACGGTATTTACCCGGACAGCTCTCTGAATCAATATATCGCCGGCGTGGGCAAAAGACTGGCTGCGGTCAGCCACCAGCCCGGCCTGGAATTCAAATTTCAGGTTCTTGACAGTCCGGTGGTCAATGCTTTTGCCGTTCCGGGCGGGTATGTCTATTTAACCAGGGGAATTCTGGCTTATCTTAATGACGAAGCCGAGCTGGCCGGAGTTATGGGCCACGAAATCGGCCATGTGACCGCCCGCCACAGCGCTCAGATTTACAGCAAAGCTCAGGTAGCTCAAATCGGGCTGGCCGTCGGGGCGGCACTTTCCAAGACCTTTCAGAAGTTTGCCGGACTGGCCGAGGCCGGATTGACAATCATGTTTCTGAGCTTCAGCCGCGAACACGAAAGACAGGCCGACGATCTGGGAGTGCTGTATGCTTCCAAGGCCGGCTATGAGGCCAGCCAGATGTCCAGCATGTTCATAACGCTGCAAAAGCTCAACCCTCAACCAGGAAAAGACGGGCTGCCGAGCTGGTTATCCACTCACCCCGACCCGCCCGACCGAATAGAAGCCATCAGGAAAGCCGCAGCCGAATGGAAAGCGGCCAACCCGGGGACAAAACTGGTTGTCAACCGGGCCGAATACCTCCGAACGCTTGACGGTCTGGTATTCGGTGAAGACCCGAGACAGGGCTATGTCAAAGACGGCATCTTCTACCATCCGCAACTGACTTTTCAATTTCAGGTTCCCGCTGATTGGAAAGTTAACAACACCGCTTCCCGGGTGCAACTGATTTCGCCCAAAGAGGATGCGGCCCTGGTGCTGACCTTCGCTCAGGGAAAATCTCCCGACGAGGCGGCCCAGACTTTTACCACCCGGAATAAAGTCAACGTGGTTAGCTCCGACAGCTTGACCATTAACGGCTTCCCGACCCGGAGACTGCAATTTACCCTTCAGACCGAAGAAGCCAATCTCAGCGGTCTGGCTCATTTTATCCAGAAAGATGACCGGGTCCTGATGTTCCTCGGTTACACCGAAAGCGCCAGATTCAACAATTATGCCCAAATTTTCTCCGGCACTCTCGGTGGTTTTAAGCCGCTCGCCGACCAGGCCCGGATCAACGTCAAGCCCGAAAAAATCAAGATTATTAAAGCGGCCAGAACCGATACTCTGGGCAACCTCTTGAAGGGATACGGATATGACGAAAGCCGGCAGAAACAACTGGCCATTATGAACGGGCTGGAACTTTCCGATAAAGTTCCAGCCGGCACCCTTATCAAAACCATCGCCAAATAAAACAGGGGACACATCAAGGTGTCCCCTTTTTCTGCCCGGCCAAATTAGATTTCCGCCCGTTAGAACCGGTCTTAAAAATGTTAAAAAACGGGGACATCTCACACTGTCCCCATCATCGAGTGTAGCACTTTCGGCCGGGGCTGGAGGGATTAATCACCGTGTTTATTTTCTTTTGATTTAGATTTTGCGGCGGGTTAATTATAATACATATCAACAAACACAGAAAAAATGCTTCTTGCCGGGTAAAGGGTGCACATTCTAAATCAGGCTCAAGCCGATAAAACAACGGCTTCAAGGCAAGCATAATAATGACAGTCCTTTTTTTAGGGAGGAACCAATGAAAAGAAGGAATTTTATCAAGGGAGCTATGGCAGCCATGCCGGTGGCCGCAGGCCTCAGGCTTGACCGGGATTTTTTATCGGGACTTCATCCTTCCGGAAAGAAAGCGGAGGACGGCTCTTGGGCTGAAAGGCATTACCCGCCCGAGACCTCCGGTAAAATTGAGTCTATACGGCCACCTGTGCCAACCGTCACAGATCTAAAGCCAATTGAGCTGCCGCCACCGGAAAAAAGCGGGGGTAAAACGGTGCTGGAAGCTCTGTGGCTAAGGCGGACCAACCGCAACATCAAGGCCGAATCGCTCTCGCCCCAGACAATGTCTAACCTGCTGTGGGCAGCTTTCGGGGTCAACCGCCGTGAAGGTGAATTAATCAGAGGCAAACCAGGCAGGACCGCAGCTTCAGCCAGTAATTCCCAGGAAATAGACCTCTACGTGGCCAGACCTGAAGGAGTCTATCTGTATGAACCAGTTAAACATTCTCTCCTGCCGGTGGTGGCGGGAGATTTCAGACACCGCGCCGGTCGCCGGCAGTCCGGATTGAATGCGCCGCTGAGAATTTTCTTCGTTGCCGACCTCGGCCGATACGTTCTCGAAGGACAGCCCGACCCGCGGATCAAAGACCCGGAGGTTCAGAAATCCTACTACTATGTTGCCACCGGACTTATCGCTCAGAATATCTATCTGTATGCCGCCTCGGCCGGCCTGGCCGCCTGGTTCCATAATTGCGACCGAGAGAACACGCCGGCCGAATTCAAGCTGGACCCGGAGCAAAAAGTGCTTTTCGCTATGACAGTAGGTTATCCGGCCTGACATCTCTTACAGGGGACATAGCATACTATCCCTTTTTGCCCGGCATATGGCTTTTTCTCCCCCCGGTCATGGACCTGCGGACAGGAACACCTTAAAGAGAAAATAAAATTTCCTGAGGCTCTTGACACGGGGAGCACATAGTTGTCCCCTTTTAAAAAAAGAATGGTCAGGTCAATTTTGTCCCTCAGACTTAAATTCTGAAGAAAAGCTTTTTATCCGGCTTGAACACTTGACTCACGATCTGCCGGTTGCTATAAGCATTATAGTTCGACCGATAAGGGAGTGATTTGAACGGGACATAATCCAGACGGCAGATTTTTTCTGCTAATCTCTGCTGCCTCCTGATACCTTCCCGGGTGTTGATCGCTTTGACAGTGATTGTCTTTTGCCAGCCGGTCAATAAAAAATTTCTTTACATCCTCCCCTTCAAACCAATATCATTTTATAGATACCAATTACCCAGAACGAAAATAGGACCACATAAAGATGTTCCTGTTTTCAGAAAGGAGAAATGATGGCTGAAAGAACCCTACCCCGGTTGTTTGAAGACAGTGCCCAGAAATTCCCGAACAATATCATCATGTGGGAGAAAAAGGAAGGGGAATACCAGGGCCTCACCTACCGTGAAATGCGTACCCGAGTTCACAATTTTGCCGCCGGCCTGCTGAGCCTCGGTCTGAAAAAAGGCGACCGGGTAACTCTTCTTTCTGAAGGCCGGGCCGACTGGCTGATGGCTGAACTGGGCATCTTATACACGGGGGCCATTAATGTGCCCATCTCGGTCAAGATAGATGAGCCCACCGAACTTAAATTTCGTCTATCCCATTCCGGAAGCCGGATGGCTATCGTCTCTCGAGGCCAGCTGCCTAAAATCCGGGCGGTCAAGAACGACCTGCCGGAGCTGGAAAGAATCATCGTCCTGGACCCGGTCGATGACCTGGAACCGGATGAATTCCTGGCTTCTGACGTCAGCCGCGAAGGAAAGGTCTATCTGACTGGCCACAGTCAGACTTTTGAAGAAACCTGGCGCGCGATCAAAGAATCCGACTTAGCCAATATCTGCTACACTTCCGGCACCACCGCCGATCCCAAAGGGATCATGCTCACCCACCGGAATTATACGGCCAATGTCGAACAGTCGCTCTCACTGGTGGATTGTCCTGAATACTACGTGAACCTCCTTATTCTGCCCTGGGACCATTCCTTTGCCCACACCTGCGGGCTTTACAGCATGATGAAAAACGGAGCGGCCATCGCCTGCATCGAAACCGGACGCAATGCCCTGGAGACAATAAAGAACATTCCAAAAAATATAAAAGAAATCAGGCCGCATGTCCTCCTGAGCGTCCCTTCCCTGGCCAAAAACTTCCGTCGCGGCATTGAAAAAGCCATCAGTGAAAAAGGTCCCAAAATAGAAGCTCTTTTTTACAAGGGTCTTAAAGCCGCCTATGAATACAACGGTGAAGGCTGGAACCGAGGTCAGGGCAAAAGAAAACTCAAAAAACCGCTTTATTTCCTGGTTGACAAGTTGATTTTCAGTAAAATCAGGAAAAACTTCGGCGGCCGCCTGGAGATGTTCGTCGGCGGCGGGGCCCTGCTGGATATAGAACTGCAGCGCTTCTTCTACGCCGTCGGCATTCCGATGTTTCAGGGCTATGGACTGACCGAAGCTTCGCCGGTCATTTCCGCCAATAACAAAAAAGAACACAAGCTGGGTTCTTCCGGCAAACCGGCCAGAACCATTGAGGTTAGAATCTGCGACGACCAGGGTAACGATCTGCCTGTCGGAGTCAAAGGGGAAATCGTCATCCGCGGTGAAAACGTCATGGCCGGTTACTGGAAAAACGAAAAAGCCACCAGGGAAACTATACGCGACGGCTGGCTTTTCACAGGCGATCTTGGTTATCTGGATGAAGACGGCTATCTTTATGTGCTCGGGCGATTTAAGAGCCTGCTGATAGCCAACGACGGGGAAAAATACAGCCCGGAAGAGATTGAGGAAGCCATCACCGAAGCCTCCCCGTACATCGAACAAATTATGCTCTATAACAACCAGTCGCCATACACGGTCGCTTTGCTGGTTCCCAACAAAGAAAATTTGCTGAGATGGTTGCAAGAGAAAAAGCTCGACCACCGGACTCCGGAAGGGCAGGAAGCCGCTCTCAGGCTTCTGGAATCTGAAGTTAATCAATTCCGAGAAGGCAGTCCAAAGGGAGGTAAATTCCCCGACCGCTGGCTGCCGGCGGCCATAGCCGTCCTGGGCGAAGGCTTTACCGAACAGAATAGATTCTTAAACTCAACGCTTAAAATGGTCAGGCCGAAGATTATCGAATTTTACCAGACCAGGCTGGATTATATGTTCACTCCGGAAGGCAAGAACATTCTCAACCCGCAGAACCGAACGATCATCAGCCGCCTCTGAACAGGGGACACTGTACACTGTCCCCTTTTTCACCGGCTCTGACGCCGGGTTTCCCCTGCTATTTTAGAGCACCGGCCGGGGACACTCTACACTGTCCCCTTTTCAGACCGAATGGCGAAAGGCGCGGTGTTCCAGGAAATAAAAAACTTCGTCGACGCTGAACCTGGCTTTGCGCTCGAGGGCCTCGGCGGTGTTGAAGGCGTTGTGGGGCGTAAAAATCACATTCGGAAACCTGAGCATTTCGGCCACGATTTTCGCCCGGTCGGAACCTTCCAGCCGGCCGGTGCGTAGAGCTGTGCCGACTTCCGGCTCATCTTCGAAGACATCCAGTGCCAGTCCGCCAAGATGTCCTTCTTTAACCAGCCGCAACATGTCGGCCAGCGGAGCATGCTCCCCCCTGGCAATGTTTATGAAAACAATTCCGGGGCGGGCTTTTTTCAGCAGGTCATATGTAAAATAATGATAATTTTCCGCAGTCAGGTTCATGGCGCAGATGATAACCTCGGCCCACTTTAAGCCCTCATCCCGCTCCACATATTCGACAAAATCATGGCGCCGGACGATATCCACTCCCCTGACCATCATCCCCAGACCCTGAGCGAGCTTGACAACCTCGCCGCCAATCCGCCCGACTCCAATCACCAGAAGGTTGCGCCCCTGAACTTCCAGGCCGGTCAGCCCGTCGCGGTCAAAATGTCGGAACTGATTCATCTGCCGCGGCAGCTTTCTCAGGAGGGCCAGCATCAGCAAAACGGCCTGCTCGGCCACCGCCCTGGTGGCATATTCCTCCAGGTAACCCAGAGCCACCGGAGAGCTGACGAGGCTCCTGTAAGTCTTCAAGTTGTCAAAACCGGTTGTCCGGCTCAGAACGCCGTCCAGCCGGTCCTGCCACTCCACCGGAATAACAGATTGGGTGCGGACACTGATCAACCGGGCCGGCGGTTCGGTGTGACCGCTTTCCTGAATCGTCCTGTCTGTCAACCCAAAATCCAGCCGGCCGCCAATCAAACTCTTAATCAGCCTGGCTTCTTCCTCGAAAACTTCATAAAAATAGACATCCATGGGCATTCCCTTCCGGCACAAATCGGTTTTTTGATTTTAGAAAAATTGCCGGGCTTTTTCAAACCAGAGAAACTTAGTGACGATATCTCTTTTTTTGGATTCGAGTCAATTAGCGCAGCCGGGCGGTCGGGCGCTATTTCCCCCTCGCCGGCTGCTGAATAATTTCTCCGACGCTTCGGATGGGGTTAGCGCCGGCCAGCAGGCACATCAACCGGCTGGAACAGGCGGAGTTTTTATTTAACTATCAGTGTGGGCAGTGAACCGGAGAGGCTTACCGGCCGGGCACTCTCGAGCATAATCCGGTCAGTTGCCCCGGTTCCAGCCGGTAATAAAATTCTCTTGCTTCAGAACAGGCTGATTTATAAAATCAGAATCAACGGCCCGGCGAAATCGAGCTTTTTGATTTCCCGAGTCGGCAAATTTAAATCCTAAGGAGGGCAAAGAAAACCATGGAACAACAAGCCCAACCCGTCTCCGCTCAAAGAGTCCCCAGCCTGGAAACCGTGGTCACCGTCGGCGAATGGCTGATTACCCTGCTCATCGCTTCCATACCGCTGGTAAATATCGTCATGCTGCTCATCTGGGCTTTCAGCGGCAACACCAAACTGAGCAAAGCCAACTGGGCCAAAGCCACGCTGATCTGGCTCTTGATCGTTCTGGCTTTTTATTTCTTTGTGGTGGTGCTGATACTGGGAGGGATTGGAATTCTTTCGCGCTACTGCCGATAAAGCCGCCCTTAGAACCGGACTCCCGGGGGCCGCCCCTTCAATTCAAAGCATAATCAACGGCCGCTTCGGCATGAATGACTGTGGTATCAAATACCGGCAATGAACTGTCCTGTTGTTTAATCAACAGGCCGATTTCGGTGCAGCCTAAAATCACCCCCTGAGCCCCGGCCGCGGCCAGCTTTTCGATCACCGTCTGGAATTTTTTTCTTGACTCTTCCTGCAGCCGGCCGTCGCATAATTCATAATAGATGACCTGATGAACCAGTTGGCGGTCAGCCTCGTCCGGGACCACCACTTCGAGCCCGTGCTTCTTCTCCAGCCGTCCGCGGTAAAAATCATCCTCCATCGTAAACCTGGTCCCGAGCAGACCAACCCTTCTGAAGCCGCGAGCTTTGATTCTCTCGGCCGTGGGGTCGGCAATGTGGATAAGCGGAATATTCACCGCGGCTTCAATCTGCGGGGCCACCTTGTGCATAGTGTTGGTGCACAGCACCAGAAAATCAGCTCCGCCGGCTTCCAGACGGACGGCAGCCTGACTCAGAATCCAGGCCGTCCGGTCCCACTCGCCCCTGTGCTGCAGCACTTCGATTTCGGCAAAATCAACCGAATACATGACACACCGGGCCGAGTGAAAACCGCCCAGTCTCTTCTTAACTTCTTCATTAATGATCCGGTAATATTCCAGCGATGATTCCCAGCTCATGCCGCCGATTAAGCCTATGGTCTTCATTTTTTCTCCATTCATGAACCTAATTTTTTCATTAAGAATTAAATTATCAGGATTGCCTTTATCTGACAACCTTTATTACCTTCGGATTGTTAATATTATTTCTTTTCGGATAAAGAAAAAAGCGGGAACACTTACCGATGTTCCCGCATAGCGTTTCTGAATTTTGCCAGGTATCCCGGGCAACAAGAGATGAAAAAGGGGACACTCTAAGGTGTCCCTGAATTTTGCCATTATTTTTAGCCTGTTAGCGGAAGAGAAACCGGGCGAAAAAAGGGACACCGTACAGTGTCCCCTGCTTATGATTTTACCCTGAAGCCGGTTTCAGCCTGAACCGGCTGGCTGAAACTCGGCCCGCTGACAGTAAAAACCAATTCATATTTTCCTTCCGTCATTTCTCCCGTCTCGAGCTCCAGCAGCAATCTTAAAAGCTGACCTGAACGTTTTTTATCCAGCTGGGCTACAGGAATTCTTTGGGACTCGGAGGCTCCCTCTTTTTTCATCAAAACCGCTACTTCCAATCCTTCTTCAAACCCGGCCGGGCAGGCCAGACGCAGGGCCGTATACAGTTTCCTCGTTTCAGCCGGCACCGTGTCGGCCACCGCCGAGTAAGTTCCCGGATTATAACCATAGACTGAGGCCAGTGTCGGCTCGCCCGCGGCATTTAGCTCCTTGGCCCGGTCATCAAGCCTCAGCAGGAGCGGCGGGTCAAAGTAAGGCATTACCGGCAGCTGTGCCGGCACCTCCACCGAAGCTCTTCCCCGGGCCGCCCTGCCCGTTTCCAGATTTCTCATCACCAGGGCGCACTCGTACTTGCCCGGTTTTACCGGCAGCATAAAGGACGGGAGGAAAGCCTCGTTTTCCTTCTTATCTTTTTCAGACACCGCGGCCTTGAACTTTTTGATCTGAATCAGTTCTCCCCGGTCGTTGAAAATCAGCAGATAGGCTTCGGTTTTTGGCCCGAAAACCTCGACCAGGTCTCCTCCGGCAGCCCGGGCATAAGCCAGAACCACCGGCCACCCTTTTTCCACCACGGTCAGACCGGAAACGGGAATGTTGACCGGCAGATATGGCCATGGGTCATCGGTCAGAGCCACCTCGATCAGGTGCAGCAATTTTTCAAAATTGTTGTATTCCTTGAACGGTCTGGGATTAAAATAGCCGGCCTGGGAATAAACTTTGTAGCCTTTTTTATTAACCTTGACTTTGATTTTATGGTATTTCCCATCCCAGTTCTCATCCACCTTGATGCCCAAAATGTAGAAGTTCCTCGTGGTGTTGACAATCTCTTCCATGGCGTTTTCCGGATTGACGGTATTGGCATAAAATCTGCCGCCTGTCTCCGAGGCCAGTTGCTTGAGCGAATCGGCGCCGTCGAGTTCCCGGGCTCCGGGCATGGCTCCGCCCGAGCCTTCCACATCCATTTCCTTATGCACCCGGGAAATATCGACGGTAAAAACGGCGCAGTTGGAATTTTTCAACTCCTTGAGCAATCGGCTGAAGTCGCTCCGCAAGCCAGAATCGGCCTGGGCGGCGTCGTACTCAGCCATCTGAGCAGCCAGTTGTTCCGGGTTGGACCAGTCGCCCACCACCGCTCCGCCTGTCCGGCCGAACAGCAGCTGCTTGGCCAGGCCGGCCGAAAACAGGATGATATTCTTGTAGCCGGGAACGGTGCGCAGCGCCTTGGCCAGATTATTCATAGCCTCGAGGTAAAACCTGGCCTGGTCGACATAACCCTGTCGCCTGGTGGTGTCGAGCATCTGGCCGGTCTGCAGGCGGGCCTGGTCGGTAAAAAAGCTGTCCTCGGGAGTGGTCTGAATTTCGTCGCTCTGAAGGCTCATCAGCATGTCGGAGTAAAAGAAATTGGACAGATTTTCCGCCCGCCCGGTAATGCTCTTCAGTCCGAAGCTCTCAATGATCTTGCGGACACGGTCGTGGTCCCTGGTCAGGTGCTCATGAAGCGTTAAACCTCTCAGGGCGGTATAGGTCACCAGAGAAATTTCGTCAGTGGGCAGGAGCGATTTCTCCATGAATTTCAGGGCTGCATTCTTGGCCCGCATCAGGCCCCGGGCGTCGGTAAAACCAAGGTCGAAAAACAGGAAAAACTTGCGGTTGAGGGCCGGCCCCGGACCTGTTTCAGCCGCTGCCGCCGGCTGATCGACGAAGTGCTTTTCAAAATGAATAATCGGAACCGGCTTGTTGTTATCGAATATTTCAAAGTCGTCGGCGGTCAGATTGCCGACCGGTTGCCCATCTTTATCGGTTACATAGACCTGAACCAGCTTGACCGCCACCGTAACTTCGTGTTTCGGCTTGATTTGCAGTTCTTTCGACAGCTGCTGTCCCTGTTTTCCGGCCGCCGGACCCGATCCCGGCCACAGAGGCCGGATTAAAAGCAATAAACCAGCCGATACGGCCGCCCCGATAAAAAACAAATTGTTTAAGCCCTTTTTCATTTTTCTGCCCCTGTCTTATTATTCTCATCCGTTTCCGACCCAATTGTCAAGAACGGGAAAACGATAATTCGGTTTCTTTTTTGGCTGTTTTCAGATATAAACTATTTAATCCGTAGTTACGTATTAGTTAAAGAATGAGCTGGATTACGATCCGGTCTAAGACACCCGGAGTCCGGGACTTTCCGGACGAAAAAATATATGAATGAACCTTCATATATTGCCGGCGACAGAGCCCCGCGGCTCTGATACTCGAAAACCAGGGAGATGGTCATGCCGACGAAAAAAACGAAGTCAAGATTATCTTTCGTATCCCGGTGGGAGCCAGTCCTCATCCTGATGCTGTCTGTGATTTCACTTTGCCTCTGGCCGGATAGCCTAAGCGCCCGGCTGCCGCATCCGGACAGTCAGGCCAAACCGGCTCACTCCGCCCTTAAAGACGCTGAGGTTGCGGGGAAAAAACCTGCAGCGACTGCGGTCTGGCTTTTTTCGGAATCAGGCCGGACTATGGGACCTGCCCGCTCACATTCGGGCCGGGAAACTATAACCTCTCCCGTGAACTCATCTACCGCCCGGCTTTCGGCTTCACAGGTCAACCCCGCCTCCACTGCCTCCGGGGCAGCCATCTACCAGGTCACACCCTCCGGCTCAAAAATCAAAATCGACGGCCTGCTCAATGATGAAGCCTGGCAGACGGCCGCCGTCATCCCCCTCCTCTACGAATGGACTCCCGGCGACAACATTGAACCGCCGGTTAAGACCGAATGCCTGGTCTCCTACGATCATAATAACTTTTATATAGCTTTCCGTTGCTTCGACCCGGAACCGCGCAAAATCCGGGCCCATCTCATGGACCGCGACGACACCGACAAGCTGATTCTCGACGACCACGTCAGCTTCATGGTGGATTGCTTCAACGATGAGCGCCGCGGCTTTCAATTCCGCGTCAACCCGCTCGGTGTCCAGGCCGATGCCAATTTCTCGGAGCTTGAAGGCTATGAAGACTTCTCCTGGGACGCCATCTGGAATGCGGCCGGCCGGATTGAAGACTGGGGATACGCCATCGAGGTGGCCATCCCCTTCAACCAGCTCCGCTTCCGGGCGAGCGATACTCCCCAGACCTGGGGTTTCAGCGCCGAACGAAGCTGGCCCCGCGGCCTCCGCCACCGCATCACTTCCCACAAGCGGTCCCGCAGCGTCTCCTGCATTCTCTGCCAGTTCAACAAACTGGTGGGTTTTGCCGGGATTTCGCCCGGTCGCAACATCGAAATCAACCCCACTTTGACCGCCGTCCGAACCGAAGCCATGGACCCGGCCACATTTCCGGAAGGGTCGCTGGAGAAGCTAAACCAGAAAGTCGACCCGGGCCTCACCTTTAAGTGGGGGGTCACTCCGAATCTGATCCTCAACGCCACCGCCAATCCTGATTTCAGTCAGGTGGAGGCCGATGTGGCCCAGCTCGAAATAAACCGCCGCTTCGCTCTTTACTACCCGGAGAAGCGGCCCTTCTTCCTGGAAGGGGGCGATTTCTTCCTGACTCCCATCAACGCAGTTTTTACCAGAACCGTAGCCGACCCGGCCTGGGGAGTAAAGATGACCGGCAAAATGGGCCGCACCGCCCTGGGCTTCTTTTCAGCTCAGGACGAAATCAATAATCTGCTTCTTCCGGGAAGTCAGGGCTCGATGAGCCTGTCGCTCGACCAGAGAGTTTACGGCGGCGTTTTCCGGCTGCGCCAGGACATCGGTCAGGGCTCGACTTTCGGCCTGCTATACACAGGACGCGCCGGCGACAATTATCACAACCACCTGTTCGGTGCCGACAGCTTCTTCCGCTTCAACCAGACTACCTTCCTGACGGTTCAATTTCTCCACTCCGAAACAAAATACCCCTTCAATTTTCAGGAAGATTACCTGCAGCCGGCCGGCAATTTCGGCGGCAACGCCATAAACCTCGCCCTGGTGCACCAATCGCGTCACTGGATAATCCAGGCCATACTGGAAGACCTGGGACGAAACTTCCGGGCCGATTACGGTTATGTCCCGCGAGTCGACACCAGAACTGCCGGAGCAGTGGTCATGAGACAGATCTGGGGCTCACCCAAAGGCTGGTTTAACGTCATTCGTCTCGGAGCGATGGGCCAGGTTATCTATGACCACGACGGCAATGCCCTGGATAAGGGGCTGACCCTGCGCACGACCTACCAGGGACCGCTTCAATCTTCGGTCGTCCTGAGCGGAAACTTCGGCCAGACTTTATATCTCGGCCAGAGACTCGATTATTCTCTGTTTGACAGCGAGGTCGGGCTGAAGCCGTTCAGCGGCAGCGAATTCAGGCTGGAAGCCACCGCCGGCCGCTGGATAGATTTTGACAACATCCGGCCGGCCGACATGTTCTCGCTGGAACCGGGCTTTTCTCTAAACCTGACCCGGCACCTTAACATTACCACTTCCTACAATTACGAGAAGCTAAAAACCGAAGGCCAGATGATTTACACGGCCAACCTGCTTCAGGGCAAGATAATTTATAATTTTAACGTCAGAGCGTTTATCAGGGCGATAATTCAATACCGGGACATCGACCGAAACCAGGCGGCCTACGGATTTCCGGTGCAGCCGGTAACCCGCGGGCTATTCACCCAGTTCCTTTTCTCCTACAAACTGAACCCCCGAACGGTTCTATTTTTGGGGTATACCGACAACTCTCTCGGCCTGGAGAACATCAGCCTGACCCGGACAACCAGAACCTTCTTCCTTAAAATTGGCTACGCCTGGCAGTTATAAAAGACCGGCCAGAATCTGTATAAATACGGACACAATACATATTTCCGATTTTTTATAAGAGTCTATCCGCACAGCTGGCAGCAATTAAGGAACCGAAGAAATAAACCATAGATGCTAATTAGCCCGAGATGGGCCGCCGTCCTGATCTACCTGTTTTAACCGACATAAACATCCGGCTTAAAAAATAGGGTCATGGCCGGCTGGGTTCTTTTTTCGAGCCAGGCGGCCTTTCGGCGCGTATTCCCGTCTGAGGTCTAAGAAAGCGAAAATTGAGGGCCTATTTGAATGCCCGGTTGCCTGCCGGGATTTCTTTCCTTTAATCTTTCCTTTATTCCTATATTTTTTCCTTCATTCTTTGAGGCGAAATTCCTGGACGGAAGCCCCGCGCAACCGGTCCAGAAGAAACAGTCGGTCGCCGCGGATAAAAAGCCCGTCCACAAATTGCTTCAGCGGAATTTCGCCCAGCAACACTCCCTCCGGGTCGAATACCTCCAGCTTGTAAGCATCGGTTTCCCTGAGTTCGGTGTCGCCGTGGGGCTTGAATCCGACCTGCCGGCCGCCGCCGGCCGACTGACTGATGCTGACGCCGATTCCGACTCTTTCTTCCTTCTTGAGCTGCCGGGCCAGAGTAATTACCCAGACTCGGCCCTTGCCGTCAACAGCCAGGCCTTCTGATGACCGGTTGATTATCGGCGAGCGGATGCTGACGCCGCCTTCCCGGCGCTCAACACTTCCTTTATCCTGAACCTCAAGGCTGTAGGGCAGTTCCCTGTCGGCCCGCCAGATCAGACGGCCATCGGCTGAATATTTTTCAATTCGGTTCTGATAGGGAAAGGCCAGATAAACGTTGTCCTTGTCGTCAACGGTCAGGACAAACTGGTTGATGGTATTGGTTAACAATTCTTCCCCGGTATCAACCATCTCGCCAAATTCGCTCACGGTTTTACCGGAAGCATCCAGCACCTTCACCAGCTTCGGCAACCCGGCCGGTTTTTTCTCGCCGGGAGTTATGAACCTGAAGCTGACTGTGGCCTGGCCCATAATCAACCGGCCATCCCCTCTGACAAAAACATTGCCGATCTGGCCCTCGGTGAATCTTACGGTCCGGAGTTCCTTGCCGTCGGCCGTCAGAACCTGGATCCGTTCGTTAAAGGGGTCAGTCACATAAAGATGGCCGGCCTCATCGATGTCCAGCCAGGAGGGATAATTGAACTCTCCGGGCCCCTGTCCGAATCTGCCGAGGCTGGCCAGGAACTTCCCGTCGGCCGAGAATTTTTGGATGCGGTTATTTCCGGTATCAAGGACGTAGATATTCCCGGCCGAATCCAGGGCCACCGCCGCCGGCATATAAAACGCGGTGTTGGGGTCGAGCGAATCGATATCGCCCAGCTTTCTTACCGGCTCCAGGGTGATTGCCGGTTTCTTACCCCAGAGGCCCTTTCCTCTGTTGTGCACCAGCCGAACCCCGTTGACCGTCTCAACCTTCTGGGCACCGAGTTCGCCGGCCCGGGTCAGGATAATCGCCATGAGAACAACAAAGAAAATTCTGAATTTACTGTTCCGGCCGTTCATCTTATTTTTTAACTCCTCCTCTCATTATCATTTAAACCCTTATTTCGGCAAAACGTTTCGGCTGATTTCTGCCGGCGCAGGCCTGCCCGGGCAGGTCTGTGCCGAAGCTCTCGACACAGACCATTTTCCGTTAAGGCGAGAAAATTTCCAAGAGAAATTTCAAGTTGCCTCTGACTGTCTTCAGAAAGGGCAGTTTGCCCGGCGACCGCTTCTTTTCAGTTGTCGGCTTCAGAAGTTCAGAACAAAAGAGGTGGTAAAGAAAGTGTCGACCTTCCCTCTTGGAATCATGACCTTCAGGCCCGTATCCAGCCCTTCGGCATCGAACAGCGGAACGCTGAGGTCGGGCGGTCTGTTGTTTCTGAGGATGCGAACTCCGGTTTTCAGCGAGAGCTTTTTGTTGATGGGAGCGGCCACGTTAAAATTCCATTCGTAGCGCCAGTCGCTTATCCTGGCCAGATTGTCGTCAAAGATAAAAGCCGTGGCGAAGGAAGCGTTGTCAAAAAGCTTCTGTTCCCAGGAAAAGCTGTAGCGAAAGCCAAGAAAAGCGCTAACCGGTTGCTGGCTGTATTTCCTGACGGTGAAGCTTATGCCGGCCTGGGTGCGCATCCTGGTGCGGGCCGAGTCGGCCATCACCAGCCCGGCGCCGCCCGTCCACAGAGCCCGGCTGAGCACTCCGGAAAACTTGTTCCTGTCCCAGACAAAAGCCAGATTTGTCGTCAGGCGGCCCGAGACCCGGTGGTCATATTGCCCGGAAAGAACATAATTTTCAGCCGAAAGGCGCCGCGTTTTTTCCTCTTCCACCACGTAGCTGTCTTCGGTTCCGACCGCTATCCTGTTTATCGTTGTCGAATGACTGCGCAGCAAGAAAGTTTTCAGGCTGTAGGTATCCTTTTCGTTGGGAGACCGGCTGAGGTTGGCTCCAAAACTGAACGAAGAAGACAGCGTGTTTCCGCCGGTGACCACATAACTGAGCTCCAGAGTCTTTTTCCAGGGGTCAAGCCAATCGATGATTCTCTTCCTGGTTTCGGCGGGCGGCTGCTGGCTCCGAGTTTCCTGTTTTTCGGTCAACTCTTCTGTCTTTTTCTCCAGAGTTTCCTGGCCATCCTCTTTTTTGCCTTCTGACTCCTTGCCGGACTGCTGTTGAGTTTGAGACGTCGCCTGACTTTGCCCCGGGAGTGTTTGGCCTTCCGTCAGGCCGGTAATTTCAGACCGGCCGGTCGGCAGGTCAACCGCCGCAGCAGCAATTTCCTGAGCAATCGGCCGGTCAGGGCAGATTTTTCTTTCCCGGTCAAGAGAGCCGCCGCTCAGCGTCCGGCCGGCAAAGGCTGGAATTAAAACCAGCATTAGCAGAACGAAAAATTTCTTTTTAACCGGCATGATTACCCCTCGTCGAAAGGCATTATTAAATTTATTTCTATGCATTTTTTTTGGTCAGCCAGAAATTATGATTTCCTGCCGCGTCGCCCGACCGGTCAATTTTTCCTGGCGTTTCAAGCCTGCCTCTGGCGCGGCTTCTAAAGGCTATTTCTAATTAAAGAGAACTTTTCTTATAAAACCTTCAAAGATTCGTGAAGTTTCAGAATAGATGAAATTTTTTTGCTGTCAATACCGCCGGCAACGAATTAAAAGTTGAAATCGGCCTAAATCGGCATTTGATTTTTTCCGGACTTAATTATAAATAAGGGTCGGAGGTTTAAGAATGGGAAGACATCATAACTGCAAGAATTATAACAACCAGCCGAGACATCATTGCTGCTGTCCGGACGGCGCCGCATCCGGACCGGCCGGCCCCGGCAGGGCGATCAGCAGGCGCGGCTTTCTCAAAGGCGTGGGTCTGAGCACGCTGGGAACAATTGCCATGGGCAACCTGAGCTGGGCCTCTCTACGCTCGGGTGAAATCCAGGCCGGGGCCGCCCGCCTGCCCGAGTCCAGAACGGCTCTCAGGGTTAAGCCGGTCCTTGTCTACAGCACGCCCAAAAGGGCCCCTCAAACGAGCTGGAGAGCCTGGGGAGGCATTCAGACCCAGCGGGAGGCCGAAGAGGAAATCTCTCGCATCCAGGGAGAGCTCGCCGCCCTGAAAAAGAGAGCCGACTTCCCGGTTGAATTTCTTCCGGTCTCAGGAGTCCGCGAGCCCGCCGACCTGTCGGCTTCTCACGCCTCGGACATTTCTTCCGCCGATGCCATCATCGTTTACGCCGCTGGCGCCTGGATGGACGTCTTCAGCAAACTTGAACAGACTGGAAAGGAGCTAATCTTCTTCTGCCGCCATCGTTCGGGGCCGGTCTATCTGTGGTATGAAATCATAAGCCCCCGTTATCTTCGTCAGCACACTGATTACCCTGCGCTGGAAAGAGTCACCGATGACGACGTGGTTATAGACAGCCAGGAAGAGCTCGAATGGCGTCTCCGCTCGCTGTGCGGACTCCGCAACACTCTGGGGGCGGGCATCATTGCCGTCGGCGGACCCGACGCCTGGGCCCAGCCGCCGGGAGTTGTCCCGAAGCTGGTGGAAGAAAAATGGAAATTTGAGATAAAGACAATTTCTTACGATGAACTGGGAAAGCTGATTCAGGAAGCTAAGCGCGACCGGAAAACGGTCAATGAGGCCCGCCAGGCCGCCCGCGAGTACCTGAAGCTCCCCGGCACCAGATTAGAAACCGAGCCGGCCTTTGTGGAAAATGCCTTCCTGCTGGAAAAAATTTTCATTGCCCTGATGGAAAAAGCCGGTTGCCGGGCGATCACCATAAACGGCTGCATGGGGACGATTATGCCGCTGGCTGAAACCACCGCCTGCCTGACGCTGAGCCTGTTGAACGACGCCGGCTATCTGGCTTTCTGCGAGTCGGATTTTGTGGTCATTCCATCGGGAGTGCTTCTCTCAAACATCTCCGGGAAGCCTGTTTTTCTGAACGACCCCACCTATCCTCACGGAGGCATTATAACGCTGGCCCACTGCACGGCCCCGCGAAAAATGGATGGAAAACACTTGGAGTCGGCCAGGATTTTAACCCACTTCGAATCGGATTACGGGGCCGCCCCGAAGGTTGAAATGAGCCGCGGCCAGGTGGTCACCAACATCATTCCCGATTTCGCTTCGAGAAGATGGGTCGGGCTCCGCGGAAAAATCGAAGAAGCGCCCTTCCTGCCGATCTGCCGCTCCCAGATTGAGGTCAGCTTCGAGGCCGACAGCCTGGAGCTTGCCCGCCGCATGCCCGGCTTTCACTGGATGACCGGTTACGGCGATTACCTGAGAGAGGTCGGCTACGCCCTGCGCCGCGTCAAAATCTCCTGGGAGCAGCTATGAACTAACAAGAATAAGTTTAACGGTTCTATGGTTTCGGACTTTCATTTACAGCTCGCCTTGAATATTTTCCATCAGGCTGTTTTCCTGCTTTTGAACTGTCCAAAGATTGTTCCTGATACTTCAGTGAGGCCAGGCCGCGCTCTATCAGGTGATTCAGAAGCTGGTTCAGGCTGATATTCTCCCTTTGAGCCAGATGAGCCAGCTCTTTATGCAAATAGATAGGAATTCGGAGCAGGATGCGCCCGCTATATTTTTCTTCTTCGGCAGCAGGCTCGGGAATTTCAACGCCTTTTTTGAGATATCTTTCAAATAAATCCTTTTTTATAACCTCAAGATGAGCAATCGCTTCTTCTATCGTTTTCCCGTAACCCCGAAAAGCCATCCTTCCGAGCTGCGGCATGGAGGCGTCATAGCCGCCTCCTTCTTCTTCCGGGATCGGAGTTATTTCAATCTTATACGGCAGCTTCAAATAATAATCCAATTTTTTCTTGATTTCTTTACTCACTTTCGTCCTCCCGTTCCCTTAATAGCTTTATTGTTTTAACCAAATCTTTTATATAGATTCTCTTTATAAATTGTCCTGATTTTACCGGTATGGTAAAGGTTCCGTCTGGTGCAAAATCATTGTCCTTAGAAAGCTCATAATGCCTCTTCAATCTGGAATCATTTATCACAATATGAGAACCAGCTTTATAATCATATTCTTCAAATTCTTTACTTATAATATCTATTGCCTGCTGCACCCGAAGTTCCGGGAGCTTCTCATTTCTTTCGTATCTTCGGATTAAATCTTCAATTAACTTTTTATGCTCATTTATATGTGACTATATGATATCATATTTGATATCATTTTTGTCAAGAAAAAATTTAAGGGGTTTTAAATAACTACAAAAAATCGTCTTCTTCAGTCTAAGACGAATTTCCTTAAGAAATTTCTCAGGCGTTTGGTATCCCCATCAGAATGAAGACACAATAGCAACCAGAGGCAGGCTATTTAAAATATTAAAATAAAAATGGCTCCGCTCTCAAAATCATCGCGAACCGTCCTTATAATTTTACCAAATTCAATTCATCAGGCAAAAGAAAGAATTTTAGCAAAGTCGCAGGCTCGGACACTATTTGCGTCCTCGCACTGCTCCCTTTACTTCCTGCCACACTTTCAGCGTGGCAGT
>FWPV01000221.1_pt1 | contig 153184 bp, 156 predicted proteins | sample 2228371 | NCBI WGS metagenome assembly FWPV01 (sample SAMEA103939776, study PRJEB20133) | metagenome
TTTTTTATAGGATTTGAAAAAAGGTTCCAGCTTCTGGCAAAAATATTGGTGATTATTGTGGGTGCCACAGGCATCATTTTATTTTTTCATAGGGGAGGATTTGTCAGCCTCAACCAAGAAGAAACCCTGGTTCTTTTTTATAAATTCTTCATCTGGCTTTTATACTTTGTCCTCCTCTTCGGTGCAGAGAAACGTCTTATGGCCATCCTCATCTCTCCCGAGACGCCCTCGGATCAGGCCTTTAGGCGTTTGAGCGTTTTTCACTGGGTGGTGCTAATCCTCAGCCTAATCGCTGTGGTGGGAGGGATCAAACTGGTCAGGGGGTAATGGGTCCAAACTTCCTTTTTAATGGCCATTAATCCCCTTCCATTTTGTTCACAATTCGGTCAGCTTCTTTTAGTATTTTTAGCTCCACATAATCATACCGTGAAGGAGAATGATGATTGCCAATAATCTCACATACCTTTGTAATTTTCCCCTCATCGAAATCTATGCTTCTGAGTAATTCCCGGGCAACAGGGGGACCAAATTCTTCCTGTGTCTTTCCATTGTTATATCCAAATCTCTCCTCGGATGGTTTGATGCCAACATCGTGTAAAAGGGCAGAGGCAATAACGATCTCCGGGTCACCATTCTTTCGGTCCTCCATGATTCTTTCCGCATATTTTAGGACCTCCAGGGCATGCGTTATCCTTCGGAAATCATTTTCGAAGTAATTTACCAACAGTTTTGTAATTTTCCCTTTACAGTAATCCATCGATCTCCTCCTGAATCTCCATTAAATTAGGGGTTATCTACTACATCTTCATTTAATTTTCTTTGACCTAAGTCAAAAAAGGATTCCTATAAGAAAGGGGGATATTTATTTTTTAAACCAGAGGAGTTTGCTCTGGATTTGTTTTCTTATATATGGATGGTTTCATTATGAAGTGGATATCATGTTCTGGAATCTGAAATCATGTTAATTATTTTGAGGCCTTTCCTCTTATATTTTTCAATGTGGGAATTGGTCGTATAAACTGTTTTTGCATTTAAGGTGATACCTTAACTTTACCTGCCATCTCCAATACCTTCTTCCCCAACTTCCTCTTTCTTTTTTCGGTGATATAGTAGGCGAGGGCTTCTGCAATAATTGAGGAGACCGATTTTTTCTCATTCTCGGCCAGGATCTTTGCCTCTCTTGCAATTTGGTCAGGGATATGTGTAGTTATCCTCATATTTCACCTCCTTAATATAAGCTCTTATATTAAGAGCATATAATTTATATTGATCTTGAGAGACCAAAGAATTGGCATCTTCTAAGACAGCCCTCTTCATAATGGAGAAGAAGGAACCCACTTTCAACTTAAGAGTTAATGTGGCAGCCAAACTTGTCATTCCTGCGACTGGGATGACACCTCCATTGGCACATTTTCCTTTAAGAAAGAGCAGGCATAGTCTCCTTCAAAATCGGGATGGAAATAGATAATCGAATACTTGAATTGCCTCTCAGCATAAAAGGGGAAACCGGAATTTAGGTTCCCCCTTCAGATGGTTTAACGATGTCAGAAATTAAATCCTCTAAATCCAGAGCAAAAAAGGACAGGGAAGGGCTCTTACCCATTAATAAACGGGTAATAAGCCCTCCCTCGTTATTTACTTTCCTAATTTGTGAACCCCTTTCGCATACTGGGCGGCCCAGGCCACGTTTCGATCCGCATGACAGCTCAGACAGGCATATCCCAGGGTGATATAACCGTTTGAGAATTTCTTATCCTCTGTGAGTTGTTTGGCATTGGGATCGATGTTGATTTTAATGAGATGGGTTGCAAGATCTCCTTTCATATAACCCCGCTGGATGGCGGTTTCGCCCAGATCTGGCATATGACAATCCACGCACCTGACCTTTGCCTTCTGATGCTTGCTTTCTTTGAAATCACTGAACTGTTTCTCATGGCAGGTAGAACAGGTCGCCTTTAAATCAAGTTTGGCTCTCTTATGGGGATTATGACAGTCAACACAATTCATCGCCTTATGAGGGCTCTAAAGAAGTTCCTGATATTGCTCCCGGTGGTCAATAAACCCCGATGCCTTCGCAGGGATGACCTTCATATTGGTTCCGCGACGATGGCAGGTTCCACAGAACGCGGCCGATTTATCCACCTTGATGTTTGCCTTTGCAGGTTTGGCCACATGTTCACTTCCCGGGCCATGGCAGGCCTCACATTGAATGCCATTGAATACCCAGGTGCCAATGAGGCCAGGTTTCCCAGGCTGATTCCCGTCTTTTTTATAGCCTGTCGTATGGCATTCCCCGCAATCATAAGCGGTCTTCTTCCCTGCATTATAATTGACGAAGGCCTCTGATTCGAGATTAAACTGGTTCTTCCCCTGAACTTTTCCATCAGGGCTCTGGGTAATGATAAAACCATCCTGCCCTATATACCTTGCCTTCCACTTAAAGCCTCCTATTACAAAAAGAATATCATCCCATGAGACATAACCCGGTTTGAGGGATTCCAGCCTCTCTCGCTTCTTTGGCAGACCGAAATTTATTAGGATGGCCGGTAGCCTTCCAGCTATCGTAGCTGGTCCCGATGGCAGGTTGCACATTTTTCAGAGCCAACATAACTGGATTGGGTTTGTGCCGAGACATAAAGCCAAAAAGAGTCTTTTATGGATAGGGGAGGGCACCTTTTCTTGCAAGCCCAATATGTTCCTCTTTAGAGACGTGGGCTTTATGACATCGTGTGCAGGACCTAAGGGCATTCTCTCTCGCAATCTTTCCACCTTCTTCAGGGTCTTTACCAGACATCATATCCTGATATATTTCTCCAGGACCATGGCAGGCCTCACAACCCACATTCTCCTCCTTATAGATTTTCTTTTCAGGGTCGAATCCCGTAGCATGACAAGGGGTGCATTTTGTCTTATCCTTTTCCCCAAGGATACGGGAGAAGGCTTTTTTTGCCATAGGAGAGTTTTTCCAGCTATCGATATGGCTTTTATTGATACTCTCGTGGCATTCAATACAGGATTTTGACCCCATATAATTGGCTTCTTCCTGGGTAAAGAATGGACGTTCTTTCTGTACGGGTTCCTCTTTCAGTTCAGGGGCAGTCTTCTCCCAGCTTCGAATGAAGGCAACCAGATCAAAGATTTGCTCCGGATTAAGTGGCCCTCCCTCCTTATCTCCAAGGGCGACCATTCCGGTTCGAGGAATTCCCCTCTCAATAATTTTATAAAGGAGAATATCATCCACTGACTTTAAATAATTTTTTGAATTTATGGCCCTGATCCTTTTCTGAGGCCCTCCTGTTTCCCCGTGACAGCCTGCACAGTGAGTCATATAGAGGACTTTCCCTTTCTGTGCGGCTATGGACTTCATCCTCTCCGCTTCGGTTTTTACTCTCTTAGGTTCCAGCAGCCAGTAGACGGTCAGATAAACAGCGATAGCTATTGTAAGGATTGTGGCAAGAAGAATCTTCTTCTCCATCTTCTTCTATCCTTTTAAAATTTGTGAGGATTCAAACTTCTTTCTTTCAATCGGTTCTTTGAAATCTACAACAAGTTTTTCCTCAACGACCCTTATCTTCAGTAAATCCAAGGGTCGTGGAGGTGGACCTTCCAGAACCTCCCCATATCGATTAAATTTAGCACCGTGGCATGGACATTCGAATATTTTCTTAACATCGTTCCAATTAACAATACAACGGAGATGGGTACATACAGCCGAAAATGCAAGAAATCCCCCTTCCACTCTCTGGACATAGGCCCTCTCTTTACGGAAATAGATGACTTCACCTACCTTAAAATCGATTACTTTTCCGGCTATAAAGATCTTCTCTCCCTTCGTGTCCTTCTTTTTTGGCCAAAGGAATGCAAAGGTTCCTGCAATAAGTTCTCCGATAACGACAGCGATTGCTCCAACCCAGGTATATCCAATCAGACGCCTGCGAGAGATGGATTTTTGATCATTTAATAAGCAAATCATTTTCATTTACCCCTATCCCTTAAATTCAACCCTGAAGGGTTGAGTGACATCATCCTTAAGGTCTATAACTCAAGGCTTTAGCCCTGAAATGAATTACTTCCATGGAAGAACAAAACTCCAGTTTTCTCCTCTGAAGAGCGAACCAATAACAGTAAAAACCAAGACTCCAAAGATAAAGCAGGTGAATAATACAATCAATATTTTTCGCTTCTCCCCTCCGATAAAGATACGGTTTAAAAGAAGACCCAGCCTTGTCTTTGGTTTTCTGTCTATATAAGGAATTGAAAGAAGCCAAAGGATGATGCCCAAAGGAATAATGATTGCAGGGATGACAGGTTTTGTGGTATAGTGGATTAACTCCTGAATCCCTGTAAAATACCACGGAGCCTTACCAGGATTTGGTGTCACAAGAGGGTTGGCCAGGTCCTCCAGAGGGGCATCCAAGAAGAGGGAGATCATCAGGAGGGCAAGGGTGACCATCAGGGTGCAGATTGTTAAGAGGATGAAGTAGTGGGGAAAGGTGTCCACTGTTTCCTCAGGGGGCTTCTCCACCATCGGTGAAGTTCCATCAACGATCGCCATCAAACCATAGGTCTTCTTGGGATCTTTAACAAAGATCTTATTATTATCTCTTGTTTTCATTTTTTACTTCTCCTCTCAATTTCAGATATCAAATTAAAAATTTGAATCCAATATCCAAAATCTGAAATTTGAAATTTTAAATTTGAAATTAAAGAGGTCCTGAAATTCCTCCATCTTTTCTTACCCTCCAGAAATGAATTGCCATGAGCAAGGCTGTTAAAAAAGGAAGCACAACGCAATGCAATACATAGAAACGGAGGAGGGCCTCGTGGCCCACCTCATCCGCTCCCAGCATGAAGAATCTTAGATACTTTCCAATGAAAGGAGCATAGCTCATAATGGTGGTTCCTACGGTGATTCCCCAGTAGGCCAGTTGATCCCATGGGAGCAGATATCCCGTGTAACTTAAAGCGAGGGTTAAGATGAGAAGGCCTATTCCAATGAACCAATTAAACTCCCTTGGGGGTCTGTAAGAACGAGTATAGAAGACCCTGACCATATGAAGAAAGACGGTGACGACCATCCCGTGGGCAGCCCAACGGTGTAAATTTCTTAAAATCTTTCCATTAAAGACGAGCGATAAGGCCTTCATATCAAAATAGGCCCTTTCAACCGAGGGGGTATAAAGGAACATAAGAAGAATTCCTGTGACAGTAAGGATGAGGAAGAGAAGGCAAGAAATGCCTCCGAGACAGAAGGTATAGGTAAATTTCAGGCCATGGCGCTTCATCTTTACAGGAAAGATATGGAGAAGAAAATTATGGTATATCAACATAGAACGTTTTAAGTCGGTATCAGGAATTCCGGTTCTAAAGATGGATCGCCAAATGGCAGATTCGGTGATTCGTTTTATGATTCCTTTAGTCATCCCTTATTATCTCCTGACCTCTTTTATCGATAAACCACCGACTCCCGATGATACTGCTCCATGGTGATCGCACCTGTCGGGCATCTTTTTGCACAGAGGCCACACTGGATGCATCGGGATTCGTCTTTCATTATCACGGTGGCGATGTGAAGTTTCTCGGCCTCTTCTAAGGAGATCCCATAAAGGGTTTTTATTAGGATGGAGAATTTCTCATCGCCCTCAATTTCATCCAGCCTTGCCAGACGTAAACAGACCTTCGGACAGATGTCCACGCATCCTCCACAGAGAACGCATTTAGTCCGGTCAAATATCGTAAAGAGGTGGCATTTCAGACATCGAAGGGCTTCCTTGATTGTTCCTTCCTTTGAAAGGCCGAGTTCCACCTCTTTCTCCATTGAGTTCCGTTCTTTTACGGGAATGGTATTCACCTTCTGCCTGGGGATCTTCTCAAGGTCGGGATCGATCTCCACCTCAGAAACCCGGGTGAAATAGGCAGGCTTCTTTTCGATCGCCTCTCCACTGAGATAGGCGTGGATCGAAAGGGCTGCCTTTCTTCCATCGGCGATTACCCTGATCACATCCCTCGGACCTGTAACAAAGTCTCCACCTGCAAAGATCCCTTGAACATTGGTCTCAAAAGTTTCAGGATTGACAACCAATCGATCCCATCTTGATATTTCAAGGCCAATCTCCTCAGGAAGAAAGGATATATCAGGAGATTGACTCACCGCAGGGATGAGGAAATCTATCTCGAGATCAAACTCTGATCCTTCAATAGGCACGGGTCTCCTTCTTCCATCCCTGTCGGGTTCTCCCAATCGATTCCTGATGCATCTTACTGCCGATACATTTACCCCATCTCTTGAAAGCACCTCAATGGGTTGGGTAAGGTAATAAACTTTAATTCCCTCTTCTTCAACCTGTTCCAGTTCCCTTGGGTCCACTGGCATCTCCTCCCTTGTCCTTCTATAGAGGATCATCACTTCTTCGGCTCCCAAGCGAAGGGAGGATCGAGAGGCATCCATTGCGGTATTTCCACCCCCTACCACTGCTACCCTTTTGCCAGAGAGATTCAGGCCCTCTTTAAAATTGACCATCCGCATGAAGGTGACCCCATGAATTACGCCTTTCAGGTGCTCTCCTGGAATTCCCAATTTTTCAGCCTTATGGGCTCCCGCAGCAATATAGACAGCATCGTAGGTTTCTCTCAGTGTTTCTAAATTTAACTCTTTTCCAATTGGGGTTCCTGTAACGATTTTTGCTCCCAATCGCTCCACCTCTTCAATGGCCTTCTGAAGAATATCTCTGGGGAGGCGGTATGGTGGAATTCCAACATGAAGCATCCCTCCTGCAACCGGATAGGATTCATATACCGTCACAGAATATCCAAGTCTCAAAAGATCATTGGCTGCGGAAAGCCCGGAAGGGCCTGCTCCAATGATGGCTACCCTCTTGTCTCTCTTTTGAAGGGGAGGCTCAGGTGGATGGAGAGAGATTTTGTAATCTACGGAAGCCCTTTTTAAAGAGCAGATGGAGATCGGGGAATCAATCAAATGCCCTCTTCTACATTTTTCCTCACAGGGGTGGACACAGATTCGTCCTAAAATGGCTGGGAAAAGATTATCCTCTCGGTTGATCTGAAATGCACAGTCATAATCTCCCTGAGCGATGGCATGAATATATTGAGGAGCACGGGTGTGAACCGGGCATGCATTTTCACAGCCAATATTTTCTTCAAACCAGGATGGATCTGGAATTCTAATGAAAAACCGATTAAACGTATATTTTCTCATGATATCTTCTTCCCAAACATCCTGATGAGATCGGGAATCCCTGATCGTAATTCGTTGAGGCGGTTAAAATAGATCGTGGCTAACCGTTTCATGATCTCCACTCCCATTTTTGGATCCTCTTTCATCTTATCCTTGAGCCACCTGGCATCAATCCGCAATACTTCAGAGGGTTTTAAGCAGATTGCTGATACATTATAATAAAATGGCTCCATTAATGAGGCGGTCCCAAAAACGGCCCCTTCATTCTCAATCTTAGAAGCCATAAAGTCGATCCTTTCCTTTGTCTTCAGCCTCAGATCGATTTCCCCTTTGATTAAGATAAAGAGATTGATTGCCTCCTCTCCTTGAGAGAATATAGTTTCTCCTTCGCCATATGATTTTGGTGTCGATCGGGATAGGATCTCACTAAGATTAGATTCAATCAACCCTTCAAATAGCTCTGCCTTTTTCAACCATTCCACCGAGATCATCTCTCTCTCCAAAAATTAAATTTCAAATTTTAGATTCTAAATTTCAGATTTTTCCAAACCAATATCTGCAGTCTGAATTATTTTCAGGGCATCCCTCGATTCAAATACTCCATTAGGTCTATGAGATCTCTATGATCTATCGTCTGCCAGGGGATCTTGGCCTTATTCATCTCTTCCCACATCTCGGGTCCATGATTCCACATGGCCTGGGCGATGGTAATGGGAGAGACCTGCCCTTTCAATTTCTTAAGATCAGGCCCTCTTCCCCCTTTTATATGGCAGAGGTCACATCGTTTCTTCAAAAAAACGGATTTACCTCGAATTGCATCTCCAGGAGGATCGAAGTAACGAGTTGAGAAAAGGTAGGCTACTAAATCGGCCATCTCTTGGGCGGAGAGGATAGGACGTTCCATCCCCTTCTCCCCCATCTCTTTCCACATCTCAGGAGAGTGATTCCACATCGTCCCTGCCATTTGACCAATAGTTCTTGGGAACTCTCTTTTTTTAGAAAGGTCTAATTTTTTTTCCGGACGATGGCACTCTGAGCACCCCTTTCTCTTAAAGAGTTTCTCCCCTGAGGTAGGATCCCCTGGGGAAAGGTAGACCTTTTCAACACCAGGAGTAAGGCTTCGAAGATAGGCGATGAGGTCCACCATCTCATTTTCTTTGAATTCAATCCATGGAATTCCCCTTTTCTTCATCTCCTTTTCCATCTGAGGGGAGTGATTCCACATCATCTGAGCCCACAGGATTGGGTTGACATACATTCCCCATTGCCTGAGCTCTTTCTTTAAAGAGTGGCATTGGGTACATCCTTTGTTTTCAACCAACTTTTCCCCCCGGGATGGATTTCCAGGCTCCTCCATATACCGAAGGAAGTAGAGGAAGGAGAAGAGATCGGCCATCTCTTTTTTATCGATCTTTTGAAAAGGAATCTTCTTGTCGGGCATCCTCCCCCACATTTGAGGTCCATGATTCCATATTAAAGCGGCCAGTTGGGATGGCATCGTGTAGGACTCTGGAAGGTTTCCAAGATCAGGCCCTCCCTTTCCCCCTTCTCCCCAGATCGAGTGACAGGAATTGCATCTTTTTGTTGAATAGACCTTCCATCCTTCCCTCACATCCCCGAAGGTAAAATATTCCACTTTCCCTTTCCTTTCAATTCCTTGACCCAAGTGCAGGATGAAGAAGATAATTCCTATTAAAAAGAGAACCATTGAGAAATAAACCAAGAACTTCTTCATCTTTTTCCCCTTTTTCTCTACCCCATTCCAATTCTCACGAAGAGGATTATTCTATAAGAACGGGTTGTCATTGTTTTTGAAGGTGAATCTCTTTTCTTGGTATTCGGATATATTCGAGGAGGTCTCGTGCTTCCCCCTTTTTAAACTGTGGCCATTGAAGGCCTTTCTCTTTTGCTGCTCTCTGGATCTCAAGGCTATGGTTCCAGATATTGGCGACTATTTCTATCGGGACCTTTCCTTGATACTTAGAGAGATCGATACCCATCCATTCACCTGATTTCCCATCCATGTGATGACATCTGGCACACCCCTTCTCTGAAAAAAGTTTCTTCCCCTGAACGGGATTTCCTGGTTCATCAATAAAATGAAGAAAGTAGAGAAAAGAGATAAGGTCCGCCATCTCTTTGGATGTAAACTTGGGAATTCCGCTTGAGGTCTGGGCCATTTTTGCCAAAACCGTCGGTCCCTTGTTCCACATAATCGAAGCAATCTGGGTAAGACTCTTATAAAAATTCCTTGCCTTTTTTCCAAGATCATCGCCATGTTTTGCTCCCTCCCCCCGGAGGCTATGGCATTGAAAACACCCTTTAGACTGGAAGATTCGTTTCCCTTCCTTTGGACTTCCCGGGGCGATGAAGGCAGCCTCTCTGATTCCCTTTGCGTTGGCTTTAATATATTCGAGGAGATCCATCATCTCTGTTCCCTTGAATTCAGGCCATTTTATTCCCAGTCTAACCATTTGGGTGATCATGTCCGAGCCATGATTCCATATGGCCTGAGCCAGGAAGATGGGAGTGATATTCTGAGGAAACTGGTCCAAACCAAGCCCTCCCTGTTTTCCTTTCCCTGTAAAAGGATGACAACTCTGGCATCCTTTCTCAATGAAGAGAGCCCTTCCCTGGGCAGGATTTCCTGGTTCATCAAAGAACTTAAGAAAGTAGAGGTAGGCTGAGATTTCCGCAAATTCCTGCCCATTCAAAGTCGGTTTAATCATCCTTGTCCGCTCCATACTGAGGATCATCGATGGAATGTGGTTCCAAATTTTTGCAGCAAGGTCTAATTGAGTATCTCCAAAATCGATCTTTCCTAAATCGGGTCCAATCTTTCCCCCTTCTCCCTTAAGGGCATGGCATTTCACACAACCTTTATTGACAAAAAGACGTGCTCCCTTCGTAGGTTCTTCAGGAAGGATCTGTGCGAAAACCAAAGAGAAAATTAGGGTGGGGGTGAAGGCCATTATTGCCAAAAGGATTTTTTTGAAATCCATATAAAACTTACCCCTCCGATCTTAATCACTCATAACCCAATTTTTAAAAAATCATTTAGATTGATCCCTGGGTTATTGGGAATAGGTGATCGGTTCATTCATCCTTTTACTCCACTCCAATCCCAGGAAGGTATGTTTTAATTCTTTCCCTAACCTCGGCCATTGATTTCTCTCTCCCCTCTCTCACTTCCCAGATGGAAACGATGGGGAAGAGTTTGGTAAAGACCATATAGAGGAGGGTGAAAAAGGAGATACACCCTGCAAACATGGACCATTCGATCCAAGTTGGAAAGTAGATGACCACCTCATTAGGAAGCCTTGGGTTGGTCAGTGTTGGAACGACAATCACATATCTTTCTAACCACATCCCGATGATTACAGAGATTGAGGCAATCAATGTTCCTAAAGGAGTCCGAGTTCTCTTGAAACTAAGAATCGGCAACGGAATAACGAAACAGAAGATAAACATTCCCCAGAAATAATGGGCAAACCTTCCTGTAAACTTCATCCAAAAGATGGTCATATGGACAGGTTCACCCCCATAATAGGTAGTCAAATATTCGGTGAAGGTAAAATAGAACCAGAGAAGGGTCATGACTAAAAGGAGAACTCCAAGATAATTGAAATGGACGGGTCTTAGATATTCTTCGAGGTGGTAAACCTTACGAATGATATTCATGGCAATAATAAGGGCAGCGATGCCTGAAAAGATGGCCCCAGCCACAAAATAGGGACCGAAAATGGCGCTATGCCACATGGGCTGGATGGTCATTGCAAAAACAAAGGAGACCACCGTATGGACGGATACAGCCACCGGGATCACGAGGATGGCCATAAACGAGATTGCCTTCTCGAGGAGACGATGCTGTCTTTCGGTTCCTCTCCATCCTAAGGCTAAGAGTCGATAGAGCCATTTTCTCTTTCCATTGCGATCTCTTAAAAGGGCGATATCAGGGATTAGAGGGAGATAGAGGTAGATGGAGCTTGCGGTGAGATAGACGGTGATACTTGAGACATCCCAGAGAAGAGGGGATTGAAATTGAGAGTATTTAATGATGTTAAGCATTCGGTCGGGTCTCCCTAAATCCATCAGGATATTGCCAACCCCAAAAAAGAGGACCAACACCGTAATCACCTCTGCAGATCGGGTGATCGAACGACGCCATTCGGCTTTTGCCAATCTCAGGATAGCAGAGATCAATGTCCCTGCATGACTGATTCCAATGAAGAATACAAAATTGGTGATATATACTCCCCAGAAGACTGGCCTTGCCAGACCCGTGACTCCAAGACCCTCTCGATATTGAAATTGATAGGCATAGACCGCCCACACAATCACAGCAATTAAAATGAAAAGAGTAAAATAGAAGGCTTTTCCGGTCTTTTCAACAGGAGTGAAAAGAATGGCATCTGCTTCTATCTTTAAATCCATCTTTTCCATTAAGCCCCTTCCGATAGGTAATAGACTTTGGGTTCTGTCCCAAGGTCTTCCATTAGTCGGAACGCCCTTCTTTCTCGCGAGAGTTTTGATACGGTGCTGAAGGGATCATTCAGATCCCCAAAGAACATCGCTCCACTGGGGCAGGCCTGGACACAGGCAGGGATATACTCCTCTGGAAGGATATCCCTGCCTTCGACCTTTGCTTTCTCCTTTGCCTGAAGCAGGCGGTGATGACAGAACGTACACTTTTCCACCACTCCTTTGGTCCTAAGCGATACATCCCTGTTAAGAGAGCCTCTCATCTCTTCTGGCCACCTGGGTTCATACCAGTTGAAATATTTTACTGTATATGGACAGGCTGTCGTACAGTAACGACAGCCAATACAGCGATAATTGATCTGGGTAACGATTCCCTCTTCATTGAGATAGGTAGCATAAACTGGACAGACTTTTGTACAGGGCGGGTGATCACAATGCATACATGGCCTCGGGATGAGTCTCGCCTTCACATTGGGGTATTCCCCTTCAATATAAGGAATCAATTCGATCCAGTGGATTGTTCTTCCCTTTGCTGATTCCTCAGGGTCAATGAGGGCAATGTTATTTTCAGCGTGACAGGCAACAACACAGGCCTGACAGCCCGTACACTTATCCAGGTCAATCACCATTCCCCACCTATGCATTGGTTTCCCCTTGGAATAAATTTTTTGTGCCCCTTAACTCCAATCTCCACACTCCGTCCTTCTTAAGATTTATATATCTTCACCCTAGTTATTCTATTGATCGGTTGGCCTGTCAGGGGATCCAATTCTAATCCTAAGAGTTTATAAGGATTCTCTCCTATATTTTTTGACCACCGACCTCCGGATATATGCCCATTCCCAAAAGGGATATTCACTACCTGGGGCATCGCCCCTTGATAGAGCCTGGCCTTGGCTTTAATCTTCCCCAAACGAGATTCTACCCATACCCAATCTCCATCAGATATACCGAGTTCCCTGGCGGTTTTTGGATTGATTTCTACCCAGGTGCTCCATCGTTCAAACAGGTGAGGCCCTGCAATCTCTTGAAGCCAGGGCTGGTTGGCATTCCTTCCTCCTCCAGGGGCCATTGTTTTGAAAATATTGAGATAGAGAGGGTAGGTCTTTACTTCATCATCTTCTTCTTTCTTTGGCTCTTCCCAATGGGGAAAGAGGATATCTCCTTTCAATGACTGGCTGAAGAATTGAAATTTTTTTGAAGGGGTTTTAAAGAGACGTTCCCTTTCTCCAAATTCATAGAGGGGGTCCCACCATCCCCCTTTCTCTATGAGAAGTTTCCAAAATTCCTCATAGGATTTATAAGAGGGATCCCACCAACCCCCTCTCTGAAGCATTCGAGTCCAGGCCTCATCAAATTCGAGGCCAAAAACATCCCCTCGCCTTGCCTCGAAGATCCCTTTAAGACTATAAAGAAGAACTTCTTTAAAATCTTTCCAAGGAAAGGCTTTCGCAATCTCTCCGCCAAGAGATCGGGCAAAATCTATCAGCACATCCCCTGTAGCCCTCGTTTTATAGATAGGGTCCACCGTGGGCTGTCTTATTCCAAGTACTGGGAGCCCATTGTTTAAGAAGAGTGGATCATCTTGCCAGCGTTCCAATGGAGTATGATCTGGAAGGATCAAATCCGCATATTGAGTGGTATCGTCCATATAGGGAGAAAAGCTGATAATCTTGGGAATCTGATCAAAGGCCTTTTGGAAGAGTTCAGGAGAATGGGGATTCGAGAAGAAAGGATTGGTGTAATAGAGAAAGAGCACCTCGGGTCGATAGGGTTTGCCAGAAAAAGAGTTTTTAATAAAGAAGTAAGGATGATCGATCCGGAAAGGAGGGAGGTGGTTGCCATCAATCCTTCCCTTCTCAAGACCCTTTTGGGCAATGCGGTCCTTCGTGAATGGAGGGAGAGGCTTCAAAGGAACGGATTCAGGAATTAGAATTCCTCCCGGGCGATCAATACTCCCGACAAGACCGTTAAGGATCCCGACCGCCATTTGATTAAACGGTCGATCTCGAAAGCCTATAGCAAGAGAAGGTGGATTTGAAGCAAACTCCCTCGCGAGACGAATGATGGTATCGATTGCAACCCCTGTTCTGTTTGTTACACGATTTGGAGGGAATTCTGAAAGAACATATTCCTTAAAACCCAAATGTTTTTTCCCCTGGGGGTCAACCCAGTTTTCGAACCCAAAGGTATTTTTGGCAACGAATTCTTTATCGTAGAGTCCTTCTTTTACAATCATATGAGCAATTCCCAAGGCCAAAAGTCCTTCTGTCCCAGGTTGGATTGGAACCCATTCATCTGCTTTCATTCCAGTGATGGAAAGCCGGGATTCAATCTGAACCAGTTTCCCTCTCTGTCCAGGCCTTCCTCTGTGGAAATGGCCAAAGGCCTTGAGCACATGCATTGGAGACCAGAAAGATTCAAGAAGTGGGGATCCAAAAGAGAGGATATATTGAGCGTTCTCAAAGTCGTAGGCAGGAATATTATAAACTCCTTGAGTTAGAAGGAGCCCTTCCAAGGGCAAACCTTCCCACTGAAATTGGTTATCAATATAGTTAGGGGATCCATAGGCCTCTAAGAAACGTTCCCAGAGCGATCTCATTAATCCTCGATATCTACCTCCTAAGACCACAACCCGATGGGGTTCTCCATTTTTTCTGAGTTCTTTAAGGAGATGGCTCACCTCCTGAAGGGCCTCCTCCCAAGAGATGGATTGCCATCTTCCTTCTCCACGTTTCCCTACCCTCTTGAGGGGAGACCGGATTCGGTCAGGGTCATAGAGTCCCTGAATCCCTGCAATTCCTCTGGCACAGATCGTGCCTCTGTTTAGAGGATGGAGCGGATTTCCGATGATATTCGTTGCCCATCCATCAATCATTCTAACCAGAATTCCACACCCTCCCATGCATTGGCCACAGGTAGTGGGAACCCATCTTTCAACCCCAGGGGGATAAAGTTTTGTGGAAGGAGGAGATTGACTCCATTTTAAGAGCCCACCCCCAAAGGCGAGGGCGAATCCAAACCCTCCACCTAATTTCAAAAAATCACGACGGCTGAATTTCATATGAAATCTTTAAATCCGAAATTCGAATTTCGTCATGCCAAAGACAGATCCGCCTCTTGCGAAAAAATCGAAATAAATTCGAAATTCAATTTTTCGTAACACTTTAGCGCTTTGAAAAAGGGGTATGATAGGATATCGTAATACCTCAAATCCCCCTCAATCCCCCTTTTTCAAAGGGGGATGAACTTCTCCTCCCTTTAGAAAAGCCTGCCTGCCGGAAGGCAGGGGAGGTTGGGAGGGTTTTTCAGCCAGAGGCTGATCCTCCTCGGGTGGATATGAAAGATTTTTCAAAGAACTAATAATGTTACAATTTTTCAAATTTCCAAAATATAAATTTATGTATTTTATGTTTTGGTATTTGAATTTGTTCCGTATTTCGGGCTTCGGATTTCGAATTTCTTCCCCTATATGTGGCATGCCAGACAGTCGTTACTCGCTTTGTTCTTGGTATGACAATCCATGCACCATTTCATAGTCATCTTGACCCAGGGCCTCACAGGGGGTGTTTCACTTTCTTCAATGGGTCCATGACAATCCTTGCAGTCCATTTTTGCCAAAACAACATGACGCCGATGCGAGAAAAAGACATGATCCGGCTGCTCATATATACGGCTCCATTGTAAGGGCTTCCCATTCTTATGAAATTCTCTGATTTTTTCTTCCTCTGGATTCTGGGTGAGAGGTTCTTTATGGCATTCCATGCAAGTCGTCACGCTTGGCATCCCTGAAAATCTCTGTTCCTTAAAGAAGGGATGGCAGGTATTGCATTCGATTCCTGCCTTTTGATGGGCCTTATGATTAAAAAGGATTGGCTGTTTGGATTTGGAACTCTGGCTTGAGTTAATAAAAATGAGCAATAAAAGAAATCCGATTACCAACCCCAATAGGAAATATCTCATCCTTTTAGCCAATTCAAGAATTCAAATATAATGTTTTCCTTTACTACTGAACCCTCTGAGAGAGGTTATTAAGGCTCATTTTGAGCCTCCCCCGAAAGGGCCACCTCTTCTGGACGAAGTCCCTGAAGAGGCATAGATTCTTAAAAAGAATATTTGAGAATCTTCTTCTTGTGCCTCCTCACTCTTCCCCTCTCTCCCTGCCTACCGTCAGGCAGGGGCTGGGGGGAGAGAGAGGTGAGGGGAAAATTTCAAATATTTTTGGCAAGAATTTAATAAAAAAGGGGGAAAACTGATTAGGATCAGTTTATCCCCCCTATTTTTTGTCCAGTTTAAAAAAATTTATTTAGAAAGTCAAGAATTAAAAATCATTTTTTAAGAACTCTTTCCTGTTCATATCGGGTGTGGCTGAATTCACCGCTGGCGATGGGAATGGCCACTTTCATTAAAAGAGTAAAGATGAGAAACCCTGTGGCCCAGATCCCAAAAGAGATGAAAAGCTCTCTAAAATTCGGGATATATTCATAAATCTCACCCAGGGGATCAGGGACAAAACCGGGAATGACCAGCCCTGGGCCTTTTTCAATCCAGACTCCAGCAATAATGAAAACACATCCAATATTGAGGGTACTGAGTCGATTTCGGAGGGCTGGGAAGAGGAAGATAATAAAAGCAGTTAGGTTCATCAGTGTTCCTACCCAAATCCAAGGAACGAGTGCATTATAGCCATGAAGACCCTCATAGAGATATTTAAGGGAAGCAATATGGATTGTATTGGAATAGTATTCCTTGAACATTTCTGCAGTGAGAAGAAATAGGTTCATAAACATAGCATAGGCCATCAGTTCCGCAATTTTAAAAAGTGCCCGGTTTTCTATTTTAATAAATGTATATTCACGGAGGATTTGAAAGACAATGATCACAATGGCAGGTCCTGAACAGAAGGCACTTGCAAGAAATCGGGGGGCCAAAATAGAGGCATTCCAGAAAGGACGTGCAGGAAGTCCATTATAAAGAAAGGCCGTGACAGTATGAATGGTTACTGCCATCGGGATAGAGAAAAGGATCAAAGGAACGATAAATTTTTTATTGGGTTCTTTCCCATAATAAGTCTTCACTAAAAGATAGATAGGAATAATCAGATTCAATATGAGGTAAATATTGAGAACGATCACATCCCATGCCAGAAGGGAGTTGGGGAAGTTCATCTTCCCAACCCACGGGAGCATATGCCAGAACCGATCAATTCTTCCTAAATCTACAATGACGAAGAGTAGAGCCATGATGATCGAGGAGGCAGCGAAAAGCTCTCCAAGGACGACGATCTCTTTAATTGGACCGAATTGATATATGTAAGCAGGGACGACAAGCAAAACCGCTGCCGCCGCAACCCCCACCAAATAAGTGAAGTTTGATATATAAAGACCCCATACTACCTGGTCTTTCATGTTGGTTGTGATGAGGCCGATTTGAAGCTGGGGGAGGTAGCATAAAAAACCCACCCCCATGATACAGAGAAGGAGTAAACACCAGAGATAGTATTCCTTCGATCCGGTGAAGACGAGGGTTAAGGTCTTACGGTAGAACCGCCAAGTTTCCTTCCATGTTTCTCTTAGGGTCTGCATCGCCTCTTTAAGCCTCAAAAAAATAGTAAAATTTTGGTTCTGTATTTAAGTCCTCTTTTAATCGAAATGTCCTTTTATTCTGAATAATATATCGGATTTCACTTGTTGGATCGAGGAGGTTACCAAATTTTCTTGAGCCCGTGGGACAGACCTCCACACAGGCAGGATACCTTCCTTTTCTCACCCGCTGAATACAAAAGGTGCATTTGTCAACGACATTTCTCATTCTGGGTCGATTTCCGAGATAATGAACGGAGGTATTCCACTGGTCATGGGGAACATTCGGTTCTGCCCAGTTAAAGATTCTACCCCGATAGGGACAGGCTGCGATACAGTATCGACATCCAATACACCAATTATAATCCACCACAACCAGCCCATCTGGCTCTTTCCAAGTAGCGTGGACAGGACAGACTTTCACGCAAGGAGGATTCTCACATTGCTGGCACTGGACAGGAATATAGAGAAACTCTTTTTCGGGAACCAAATCGGGATTATAATAATGTTCCGAATCCTCGAGGTTGATGAGGCTCCCCTTCTTTAACCGAATTACCCTGATCCATTGGGATTGAGGTTTTTCACGAGAGCAGTTGTTCTCCTCCACACAGGCATAGACGCATCTCCGGCAACCAATACAGCGTGAAAGGTCAAGGCCATAGCCCCAGAGGGTATTGGGGAGAGCTTCTTGGATGCTCACTTTAAATGTCTTTCCATATTTTTTAAGATACCTTTCCTCCAACCGGGCAATAAGGGCCTCTTTTTCTTCCTTGGTCATCTCAAGAAAATGTTTCTGGAAAAAATCCTCCTTCACCTCTTTTCCACAAGATGAGAGAAATGGGATAGAGAGACCGCTCAAAACAGTCATAGTAAGATGATGAAGGAATTCTCTTCTCGTATAAGATCTATTGGACATTTCTTTTATCCTTGGGAGGAAATGGGGGAGGCTCGGGCTTAATCGGCTTGGGTTTTGGGGAGTGGGCATCATGGCAGTGGACACAAAGGAGATAGGTTCTCTTCCCTCCCGTGAAGTATCCCTGCCTTTTTCCATGGATCCCTGCCTTCCAATCTCTGAAGACATTCCCATGACATTCCCCGCAGAGCAGGTAGCTCTTACTAAAATCAATCATCTCCCCATTATAAAGCCTTAATTTATCTCTATTTCTAGGATTATGGCAATCCAGACACCACCTCATCGTCTCCGCATGGTGAAGTCGGATAGTGGTATGTTCGTCCTTTAAAATTCTCTTTTTTGGATTTAATTCCATGGAGGCATGGCATTGGCTACAGGGATAGATTCCTTCACTTAGGGGAGGAGGGGGGACAGGAAACTCTTCCCGAATCTCCTTAGAAAAAACGAAGGGCAAATTTATCCCTATCAAAAGGAGGATCAACCCACCAACTATTTTCCCCATTGCCCACCCTCTTTAACGAAAACAAATTTCCCTTCGTGTTGCCTTATAACAAGATTTACCCTAAAAAGCAAGATTGAACCTTTCTTGGTGAATCCATCCTTTCGTTCCAGAGGTAGAATAGAATTACCAATTCTTTAATATTTCAATTTTTACAAGGAGAATAACCCCTTTAAAAAATTGCTTGACATTTTTTTTAAAAATATCATATTAAAAATTGTCAGGGGTGGGGAAGTATCCTTTTGGTTTCTTAATTATTCACCAATTCTACATTTCAATGAGGGTTCACTATGGGAACAAGGGATAAGATTATTGTCATCTCGATGTTGGCCGTGGCTATCGCGATCTTTCTATTTCTTATTTATCAGTTTACTGCTTTCTATCATTATAAATCAATTGTTCTTGATCGGTTTCCTGTAGAGCCTCCTTTAGAAGAGGAGAAGCGATTTTTTCAATTAGAAGGACAAAGGAAAGATCAGGCGATTGAATTGTCCAAAAGATATGCTCGGGAAAAAGAGGATCTCTATGGGGACCCCCAGCACCTGGCGGATAAAATAAAAGGGGATGTGAAGATTTTGGGATGGAAAGCCGAAAAGGCCATTCATGTAGGGCAACTCTACGATTCCGAGAAATATGGGGGGAGAATCTTGGAGGATTTCCAAAGGTCAATGGAGAAGATTAAAAAAGGATTGATCAAACTGAAGGATCTGGGTTTTTTAGTGGATGGAAGTCCTGCTTCTGAGTTGCTCCTTGAGACTGATCCAAAATACTTCGCTTCAAGGATAAAAAAGCTTAAAGAGGAATATGTCTCAATTCAGTTTTATTTAATGCCAAGGGGCAAAGGTATGGTGAAGGCCAAAGATCTCTCTGAGGAGGCTAAAAGGTTAGTAGATGAAATTGATAAAGAAGTAGAGAGAGCGGTTGGAATCATGAAATATTTTTATACCTATACCGACTCCCTCTATTTGGTTTCTTTTCAATATCAGACCGAGCAGGACAGGATAAATGATAGAACTCAGGGCTGGTATTTTGAAGTGGACCTTGATGCCAAAATTGTAAGGGACGTTTCCCTTGATAAAGAACTCAACAAAAAATATCAACTGGCTAAAAAGTTTAAATAGATTTCATAAGGAGGATCTCTTATGAAGAAAGAGGTAAGATGGGGAATGGTCATTGACCTCAGGCGTTGTGTGGGATGCCATGCCTGCCAGGTGGTCTGTAAGGCTGAGCATGAGGTTCCCCTTGGGGTCTGGCGAATCTGGGTGAAGGTGGTCCAGAAAGGGACCTATCCCGAAATGGCTACCATCAATCTCCCCTGGGATTGTCCTTACTGTGAACGCCCCGAAGAGTCGAGATATCCCCGAATGCAAACCCTCTTCCTTCCTTGGCTCTGCAACCATTGTGAACGTCCAATCTGTAATACTGTCTGCCCGGTAAAGGCAGCCTATAAGAGGAAAGATGGCATTGTGATGATCGATCCTCACCGTTGTATTGGTTGCAATTACTGTCGGGCAGCCTGTCCCTATAATGTGAGATATGCCAATCCCATTACCGGGATGCTTGAAAAATGTGATTTCTGTGTCCATCGGGTGGATTCAGGACTGCCACCTGCCTGTGTGGAGATCTGCCCCACTGAGGCAATGGTCTTTGGGAATTTGAAGGATCCAAGCAGTAAAATTTCTCAAATCCTTTCTAAGGAGAAGACCCAAGTCCTCAAACAAATGATGGCCACCTTCCCTCAAGTCTTTTATATCGGGCTGGATATGGATGTCGCCGATCCATTGAAAGGTTGGAAAGAGGGGGTATTACCCAGAAGATTAAAAGAAGTGATGAGATAAAAGGAGTTTCTATGGATGTCCAGGTCTTATACAATGTTTTTCACCACGAAGCCGTTAGCTTATTGATTGCCATCTATTTTCACATCGTAGGCCTCCATGCGGGTTGCTCAATCGTCTCGATCACCGCAACGCTTCTTGGAAAGAATGAATATAAACCCGTTGCCAAGATTGGGGCCATCTTTGTCATCATCCTCTTTTCAATCTCTCCAATCTTCCTTCTGGTGGACCTTTTCCAACCCCTGAGATTCTGGTACCTCTTTTTGCATTTTAATCCTACCTCTCCCATCAGTTGGGGAACGTTCTTCCTCTGTGCCTATCCTACCTTTACGGGAATCTATATCTACTTTCTATTTAAGAACAATGTGAGATGGTCCAAAATCTTTGGCGTTGTCAGTCTTCCCTTTGCAATCAGCGTCCATGGATATACCGGTTTTATCTTAGGGTTTGCCAAGGCAAGAGTCCTATGGAATACGGCGGTCATGCCCTCTTATTTTCTATGTTCAGCCATGATTTCAGGAATGGCCTTTATGCTGATCGTTGCTATCGTTCGTTACTACTTTACCTGTAAAGAGAAACCTTTGGAGGAAAGGGAGAAAGATCTCCACATCATTGACCTCCTGGCGAAATGGATGGCAGGGTTTATGATTTTAAACGTTTTCTATGTCTTCTCCGACCTCACAGTTATGTACTATCATACAGAAGATGCTTTTGAGACGGTAGAGCTCGTCCGATTGGGTAAATTCAGTTTTCTATACATCTGGGTGGACAATATCTTTGGAAACGTGGTTCCTTCTTTAATTATCATCTTTAAGAAGACCCGAAAATCACTTCTTCTATTATTGATTGCGGCTATTCTGGCCTCCATCGGAGTCTTTGTCATGAGATATGTAATGGTCTTTGGTGGCCAATATGTTCCTTTGAGCTGAGAGGAGGGGGGAATGAACCGTCGTGATTTTATAAAATATTGTTTGATTGGAACTCAGACCCTTCTACTGCCTTCCCTCTTTGACCCCTCTGCCCATGCCAAAGAGGAATTAGGGGGAAGACAGGTTTCACGCCATACGAAGAGGCCGCTTAAAGGAATTCCCAGTATCTGTCGGCTCTGCCCTGCGCGATGTGGGATCATTGGTTTTTTGGAGGGCGATCGATTAATTAAAATTGGGGGGAATTCCAAGCATCCCAATAGTCTTGGAAGACTGTGTGCCAAAGGCCTTGCAGGAGTGAATCTTGCCTATGATCCAGAGCGTATCACCCAACCCATGATTCGAAGAGGTGAAAGAGGAAAGGGGCAATGGGAAAGGATCTCCTGGGAGAAGGCTTATCAAGAAATTTCCTCGAGGCTAAAAGGAATCTATCAAAGTGGTAAGAAGGAAGGACTTGTCTTCCAGTCTGAACACCCACCCGAGGGTCTTGTAAAAAGATTCGTAGAACAGTTTGGTAAAGCCATGGTGATCCATGAGGAGAGCCTCTTTTGGGGCAACAGAAATTGGGGACAGTGGCTGACCTGGGGAGAAGGGAGAGGAATTCCAGATCTGGCCAATGCCCATTACATCCTAAACTTTGGAGCCAACCCTTATGAAACCCATGAGTTCTATACAGGTTTGGTTGGAAGGCTTATGGAGGCCAGAGTTCAAAGGAAAGCTAAATTGGTGACTTTTGATGTAAGGTTATCCCACACCGCCGGAAATAGTGATGAGTGGTTTCCAATTACTCCGGGGACTGACGGGGTGGTGGCCCTGGCCATGGCCCAGGTGATCCTGAATGAGAATCTTCATGACAAAGATTTTATTCAAAAGTGGACCAATCTTCATCCCAACGAACTTACCAAATACCTCGCTCCTTATACGCCTGAAATGGCCCAAAAGATTAGTGGGGTCCATGCCTCGGATATCGAAAGGATAGCGAGGGAGTTTGCCACAAGCGGGCCTGCAGTGGCCATTGCAGGTCGAGGGGTGAGTGGTCATTTCAATGGGGTGTATAATGAACGTTGTATCTTTTTGCTCAACACAGTCATAGGAAACATCGATGCCTTAGGAGGATATTGTTTACCAAGAAGGTTTCCTCTGGAGGGAGCTCTTGGGCAGAAAATACCCTCCACAGAATGGCCTCCCATTACTCCTCAGAGATTCATCACCTCGGTCAAAAAGGGGAAAATAAGACCAGAGGTCTATTTTCTCTATGAGTCTAATCCTGTGTTTCAAAATCCTGAAACCCATGTGACCATCGAGGTATTAAAGAACGAGAAATTGATTCCCTACCTCGTGGTCGCAGACAGTTACTTGACAGAAACTGCCCAATATGCGGACATTGTCCTTCCGGTTGCCACTTATCTTGAAAGCTGGAACTTAGACTCTTCTCCAGCCTTAGGTCTAGTTCCCTTTGTCGCCCTTCAGCAACCGATCATTCGTCCCTATGGTCAATCGGTTTCCATTTCGGATCTCTTTATTGAACTCGCCCACAGGATTGGAGGAGGTCTCCAGAAGGATTTTAAATTCAATTCGACAGAGGAATACATTAAGAAATCAGCCTCAAGGATTGAAAAACTCGAACGAGCAGGAGGGTTTAGCTATCTTAAACAGTTTGGGGTCTGGTTCGATCCTAAGGAGAAGCCGAAATATCGAACTTATGAATCAAGGGGGTTTGACACCCCTTCTGGAAAGATTGAGATCTATTCCGAGAGACTGAAAAGGATGGGGTTTCATCCAACCCCTGTTTATGAGCCCATTCCAGGCCATGGAGACCTTAAAGGAAAGTTTGTTCTGGTTACCTTTGAACCCAATGTGATGGGAGCAAGAACTGGAAACTTTATGTGGTTGGCTGAGATAAAGCATAAAAACCCTGTCTGGCTCAATCGGGATGTGGCCAAACAGCTTCATATTGAAGAGGGGGATCGAATCAAACTTTCGAGCAAACTTGGATCCTTTGAAGCAGAGGCTCGATTGACGTTTGGCATTCATCCCAGAGCAGTCGGAATCGAAAGAAATCTTGGTCACTGGGGATTTGGGAAGATCGCACAGGGAAAAAAGTTTAAAAGTAAGGATCCTAATACCAGTTTGGTCTGGTGGGGAAAAGAAGGCCCTGGCCTCTCTCCCAACAGGATCATTTATGGAAATTCCGATCCCATTGGGGGAGGAGAAGGCTGGAACGACACCTTGGTCTTCATCTCAAAGGCTTAAGGAGAAGGAGTTCAATGAAAGTCTTTAGAAAAATCAGGAGCCTAATCACGGTAAGTCGTATAAAAAGAATATTAAAATCGAAATGGGTGATTGTCTTCTTTGGCCCCCTTTTTACTCTGCTGGGGGTGGCCTTTGTCATCTGGATGGGACATCTTTTGACCACCCATCCCGTTATCTGCCTCTCCTGCCACGCCAGGCAGAGTAGTATCCCGATGTGGGCACCTTCTAAGGTCCATCCCTCACGGGTGGGTTGTGCAGATTGCCACGCGAAACCCAATGCCCTGTTCCCTCGTTTCTTCTTCGCCGATGAAAGGGTGAATGAAAACTGTCTCTTCTGCCATAAGACAGTGGCCCAGAAGGAGATGGAGACTGCCCATCATGTGAAGATTCCCCATAGACTCCATATCGAAGAGTCGAAGTTGCAGTGTATTGATTGTCACAGGAATATCGCTCACGAAAAAATCGAGGTAGGGACAAATCGGCCAAGAAGGTTGACGTGTGTTGAGTGTCATGAAGAGGCATTGGCTGGAGGTCCTGAAGAGTGCATGAAATGCCATGTGAAGATTCCGGTGGCCTCCTCCTCTTGATTTTGAGAGTCCCCACAAGATGAACCCATTTTTAAATCTCTCCCGTCTATTCATCCAATGGGTTTTAAAAGGAAAGAAGAAGGTGCTGTTTTTGAGCCTTCTTCTTTTTCTTTTTATTCTTCTATGGGCGATATATCATTACTCCGAAAGCCCTTCCTTCTGTGGCCTCTGTCATAATATGAAGGAGTATGTTGAAAACTGGAAGACCTCTTCGCATCACCAAGTCACCTGTCTGGATTGCCATCGTCATCCTGGCCTTGTCAGTCACCTGAAAGGAAAGTGGGTCGATCTCCAACTGGCACTAACCTACCTCTTGATTGGAAAAGGGGCCAAGAGATTCCATTATGAAGTGGATGATGGAAACTGCCTTCAGAAGGGGTGTCACCAGATAGAAGATTTAAAAGAGAATATGATCTATAAAAATGTGGCCTTCCCCCATGGGAAGCATCTCGGAGAGTTAAGAAGGGGGATGAAACTTCGATGCACCTCCTGCCATGCCCAACTGGTCCAAGGAGCCCACCTTACCGTTCATGAAACCAACTGCTTTATCTGCCATTTTTATAAGGCTGGACAGAAGGGAGAAGAAGAATGCATTTCCTGTGCCATCGGAGGTTGCAATTCCTGTCACATCGAACCCAAAGGGGATATTAAGGTAAAGGGTTGGAACTTCAATCATCGCAAATATATTGCCCGAGGGGTCGCTTGTGAGAAGTGTCATGTCCACATTCTTCAAGGAGATGGCCATGTGCCTGAAGGGAAGTGTCTTCAGTGTCATCAAGACCAGAGCCTGTTAAGTGGAAAATACACAGGCTCATTTATGCATAAGAAACATGTCACTGACCGTAAAATTGAGTGTGCCAATTGTCATACCAAAATCCGACATGAAATTGGTCCCATGCTTACTACGGTCCACTCTCCTGCTATCTGTGATCGGTGCCATCGTAAGGATGTTCACCTTTGGCCGAGAGGGATCTATCGGGGAAGTGGAGGGATTGGAGTCCCGGATTCCCCCAGCCTGATGTTTACCATCAATATAGATTGTATTGCCTGCCATCGGAAGGGAGAGGGTTCCGCTTTCCTTCAAATCGAAAGGTACGCAGAACGGACATTGGCAGAAGCCTGCGTGGATTGTCATGGAGAGGGTTTTGATGAGACATTAAAACATTGGAACACCCTCCTTTCAAAAATGGAAAATGAGACCCATCAAAGGATTTTTAATGTTCAAAAGGTGCTTTATGAGTTTGAGAGACACCGAGGAGGATCTCCTGGATTCAAAAAGGCAAAAAATCTCCTGAACGAAGCCCGGCATAATTATAGCTTTGTTCTTTTGGGAAAAGGGGCTCACAATATCGAATATGCCCTTAAACTTCTCAACGAAGCCAATAATAAGTGTGAACAGGCTATAGCGATCCTCAATAAGAATTATAAACCTAAAGAGTTTCATACCAAAATGAACTGTACCGACCTCTGTCATATCGATATGGAAAGAAGGACGGTTCCATTTAATAATACTAAATTTTCTCATGAAACCCATGTGAGAAGGAATCGATTAAAATGCCTCAATTGCCATTCTCCCAGACAAAATCATGGGAAGACCTTCTTGAAGATTTGCGTAGAATGCCATCATGGTCAGGGGAAGAAAAAAGTGAGGTGTGAGGATTGTCATCTTTCGGTTAAAAGATTGTTGGAAGGGAGAGAGGGGATTGGGGTTAAAGAGAGACCCAACAATAAATCAGAGATCTTGGAATGTGTAGATTGTCATCCTGGAGTGATCCAAAAGAAGAAAGAGTCTTTTGATACCATTAAAAAACGATGTATTGAATGTCATGATCCGAGTTATGAGGAGAAGGCAGTCCAATGGAAGAACACCTATGAGAACCTTATAAAGAAGACTACCCCTCGGATCAATCAGGTGCGAGAAGAGATTGAGAGAATTGATCAGCGGGGAGGTCATACCTTTGTCTATCGGAAACTATTCGGTGAGGCAGAGTTTAACTTCAATTTAGTTAGAATGGGAAATGGGATTCACAACTTAGAATATTCTATTGAATTGTTAGAATTTGCTAATTATCGCCTGGATGAGACAATCAAACAATTGGCCAAAAGGAGATAAATTTCAACTCAGGCCAGTCCTATATAAAATAGTTAAAGAGGGCTAATGATTTTCCCAATAATTGAAAAAGACTAATAATTTAAGAAAGTTGTTTTTCAAATATGGAGTCTAAAAAATAGTTTAATATTAATTTGTGAAAAATTTCTTGACTTACCCAACCTTATATTATATATTTAACGTCGATTTTGAGTCATCCCTACTAATCGATTTTCTAATACTTATGAAACCTTTCAAAATATAGTCAGATTTAGAAAGCCGAATTCTTCCAGAAATCCCTTTTCATCAAAATAGATTATAAGGAGAATGGATGATGAAGGTAAAAAAATTAATTTCGAGAATCTTATTTCTAATGGTGGCTGCTTCCATTCTAACTCCAATTTTGGGGTTTGCCAGTGAGGCAGATTTGGCTATACCCGATTTACACAAGGGTGCCCCCTATACCAAATTGGGGAATATCAGGCCATGGTATCTTCTTTTTTATGGCGCTTGCATCATTGCAGGGACGCTGGGTATTAGCCTCTTCCTTCGCTATCAGGTTAAAAGGCTTAGGGCCCATGAATCAATGCTCAGGGTCGCCGAAACCATCTATCAAACCTGCCGCACTTACCTTATTCAGCAGGGGAAATTCCTCATTATGTTATTTCTCTTTATTGCCATCTGCATGGCCTTCTACTTCTTGGTTCTAAAAGGTGAGGGGATCCCAACCTTGCTGTTGGTCCTTCTCTTTTCAGTGGTGGGAATGGGAGGCTCCTACAGTGTGGCTTGGTATGGAATTCGGATCAATACATATGCCAATGCCCGTACCGCCTTCGCATCCCTTGCAGGGAAGCCTTGGGATGTGGTCAACATTCCTCTTCGTTCTGGAATGAGCGTTGGTCTTTTCTTGATCTCTCTCGAGTTGGTCATGATGGTGATCATTTTACTGTTTGTGCCCCGAAACATTGTCGGATACTGCTTCTTGGGATTTGCCATTGGCGAGTCTCTGGGTGCTTCGGCCCTCCGGATTGCAGGGGGTATCTTCACCAAGATTGCTGACATCGGGTCTGACCTTATGAAGATCGTCTTCAAAGTAAAAGAGGATGACCCTCGCAATCCTGGGGTGATCGCGGATTGTTGCGGCGACAATGCAGGAGATAGTGTGGGGCCCACCGCCGATGGTTTCGAAACCTATGGGGTCACTGGCGTTGCCCTAATCGCCTTTATCACGCTTGCTGTGGTGAGTCCCAGTCTGGAGGTCAAAGAGGCGATCCAGGGTAAACTGATTGTTTGGATCTTTACGATGCGCTTCCTTATGGACTTCTGTTCAGGACTTTCATACTTTGTCAATCAGGCCATCTCTTCAATAAAATATCAGGGAAAGAAAGAGATTGATTTTGAAGAACCTTTGATGAGACTGATCTGGATCGCTGCCGCCCTTTGCATCAGCACTTCTTTTGGCATGAGTTACCTGCTGATCAGTGACCTTCAAGTGATCAAAGATGGAGTGCTCACCCCGATGCCCCATGTCTGGTGGCAATTGGCTACGATCATCAGTTGTGGCACACTGGCAGCAGTTCTCATCCCTGAATTTACCAAGATCTTTACTAGTTCTAAATCGAAACATGTCCAGGAGATCGTCACGGCCTCTCGCGAGGGAGGAGCCTCTCTAACCATCCTTTCGGGAATTGTCTCAGGAAACTTTAGCGCCTTCTATAAAGGAATCCTTATTGCCTTCCTCATGAGTATCGCCTATTACGTAAGCCTTGCCATTCCTCCAGAGGTCATCAATTATCCATCCATCTTTGCCTTTGGTTTGGTCGCCTATGGGTTCCTGTGTATGGGCCCGGTCAACATTGCCGTGGATAGCTATGGTCCGGTAACGGATAACGCCCAGTCCATCTTCGAACTCTCCCGGGCAGAGTCCATTCCTGGAATCAAGGAAGAGATTAAGAGAGACTTTGGATTCGAACCTGATTTTGAGGAAGGCAAGCACTACCTGGAGGCCAATGACTCTGCAGGAAACACCTTCAAGGCCACCGCCAAGCCTGTGCTGATCGGCACCGCGGTCTGTGGGGCAACCACGATGATCTTCTCGATCATCCTTCTCCTTCAAAGCAAAAATATGCTCCATGTCAATCTTACTGATGCGCCCATTTTGCTTGGCCTGATCTGCGGGGGTGCAGTGATCTATTGGTTCAGTGGTGCTTCTATTCAAGCGGTGGCCACAGGAGCCTACCGTGCGGTTGAATTCATAAAAAGAAATATGAACCTGGATAAAACGGTTGCCGATATCGAGGATTCCAAAACAGTGGTAAGGATATGTACCCAGTATGCCCAAAAGGGGATGTGGAATATCTTTATTGCTTTGATGTCCCTTACTCTTGCCTTCGCCCTATTGAATCCAAACTTCTTCGTGGCCTATCTGGTTTCCATCGCCTGCTTTGGTCTCTTCCAGGCCATCTACATGGCCAATACTGGAGGCGCTTGGGACAATGCTAAAAAGATCGTTGAAGTGGACCTCAATGAAAAGGGTTCCGCCCTCCATGCCTCCACCGTAATCGGGGATACTGTGGGCGATCCCTTTAAAGATACCTCAGCGGTCTCCCTTAACCCGATCATCAAGTTTTCAACTCTTTTCGGTCTGCTGGCGACAGAAATTGCGATCGAAATGGCAACCCATGCGAAGGAGTCCAACCCGGCCTCCACCAACTACGCTCCTTATATTGCCATTCCCCTTTTCATCCTGGGTCTCATCTTTGTCTGGCGTTCCTTCTATAAGACGAGAATCCCTAAAGAGGAGACTGTCACCCAAGGTAGAGCCTCCTAAAACGAAAAGTCTTTTAATTACAAAAAGCCCTCACTCTAAAAAAAGTGAGGGCTTTTTTGTAGTTGGAGAAATTTGGGGTCAAATTTTTAATTGTCTCGCCATGACTATATCCTACCCAATTTGAAATAAATGGAAATCGTATACCCTCTTCCTCAATACACTTACCGTACTGTAATCCACCCCCATCAATTCCCCAATCTCCCTCTGATTCATCTTAGGGGTATTGTAAATCAAAGGCGTTCTTAATCAATTCTATCTCTTCTCCATGGGGGCTAAGAAGAATAGCCACCACATCGAATCGGGCCTTTATCTCTCCAATTCCTTTTTCTTTTAAAAAGTGAAGGGCGACTTTTGAAAGCTGAATCTGTTTGGAGGAATTCACTGCGAATTGAGGGGGGCCAAAAGCAGTGGAGGTTCGGGTTTTCACTTCAATAAAGACCAGGGTATCTTTCTCTTTGGCAATGATGTCCATCTCCCCCATCTTACAGGAATAATTTCTCTCGACAATACGATAGCCCTTCTTTTTTAAAAAACGGATGGCAATCTCCTCCCCCCTTTTTCCTAGTTCTTTCTTTTGGACCACTGCCTTATGCGCTCCCAATCCCTTAAGGACTCCGTGTCCCCATCATAAATATTCCTTGACGCCTCGAAAAGTCTTTCGATGAAGTTCGCAGATTCCAAATCTTTCGATGGCCGTTCGATGCTCTTTCGTCCCGTAGCCTTTGTGTTTTGCAAAATTATATTGTGGAAACTGATGGTGCCATTGTTCCATCATCCGGTCTCGGGTCACTTTGGCTACGATGGAGGCCGCTGCAATGGATTGGCTGAGTTGGTCGCCCTTGCGAATGGGCTTTTGAGGGATGGGAATGTCAAGACCCTGAATCCCATCGATCAGGATAAAATCAGGGGGATGAGGAAGGCTCTTAATCGCTAAGGCCATCGCCTTCATCGTGGCCTTAAGAATATTGAGATCATCGATCTCTACATGACTGACCGTTCCAATACCTATTCCTATGGCCTTTGAAAGAATTTGTTCGTAAAGGAATTCACGTTTCCGGGAAGGAATCTTTTTTGAATCGAACAGTTCCTCTCCAATTCCTTCTCGGGGAAGAATCACGGCAGCGGCAACAACTGGACCAGCCAAAGGACCTCTTCCCACCTCGTCCACCCCTGCAATCCTCTGGTAGCCCTGGCGATAATACATCCTTTCAAAGTAATCCATCGGCTGGACTGGAAGGGAAGGAAAGAGCATCAAAGCACCATCGGAAATGATGCAGTTAAGGAATAAACCACCATTGGTCTCTTACGAATAAAATTGTTTGCAAAATGGCAGCAAAGTGACTCATGAGCAACGTTCCTAAATCCGAAGCACGAAATTCGAATCAAAGGGGTTAAACTCTAAATCCAAAATTCTAAACTCTAAACAAACTCAAATGTCACACCCTTAAATTAATATCGTTTGTTAAGAAATCCAAATGGCTTTTTGAATTTGATTTTTTAATTATTTAGGATTTAGAGTTTAGGGTTTAGGTTTCTTGTTTTTTTTCTCCTCGGATTCGGGCTGCCTTCCCCTTCAACCTTCTCAGGTAGAAGAGTTTGGCCCGCCTCACATTGCCTCGGTTGATCACATCGATCCGATCAATCTTGGGAGAATGCAAAGGGAAAATCCTTTCCACTCCTATTCCATAGGAAATCTTTCTTACTGTAAAGGTAGATCGAATTCCACCTTTCTTCTTCCGAATGACAACTCCTTCAAAGGGTTGAATCCTCTCTTTTTCTCCTTCCACAATCTTCACATGGACCTTGACAGTATCCCCCACTTTGAAATGGGTAAGATCGGTCCTTAACTGTTCTCTCTCTACTCTCTCCAAAGGATCCATCTTTTCTTCCTCCCTAAATTAGTTCAAAGACTTTATCTTGAAGCCAGAACATTATTCTAAATTGTCCATTCTATCGCCTAAGAGTCGATCCAAAATAATGGCCACAGCCGACCGAACTGAAAGGTGATTATATCCCGCGCCCTCGATGGGAAGAAGGACATAGTCCGAACTATCTTTCATCTCCTGGACCAACCCCCATCCTGTTCCAAAAAGCAAGAAAAAGGGGACCTCTCTTTCCTCCAATAATTTTTTGAAGGTTGTAAAACTAATACTTTTTGGATGGCGGGTAGCGGAGGTTGCAATCTTTCTCACCTCTTTCCCCCAAAGATCAGAAATCTCCCTACCCGCCTCTTCAATGCTTCGGGAGACCCGGACCAGGGAAAGGGCCTCCCTGCGAGTAGGATTATAGATGGAACCATACCCCTCGACCCAGTGCCGGATCACCCTTTTGACCAATTGAATCTGGCTCTCCAAAGGAGTGATGATGTAGAAGCCACTTATGCCAAAGGTCCTTGCACATCGAGCGATATCGTGAATGTCGAAGTTGGTGACAGCGGTTGCCACAATCTCCCTTCTCCGGTCATAGATCGGATAGTGGATCAATCCCACATAGAGGTTAGCCCCCATCTTGAGCATTTTTATTCTGCTCCTCCTGAAAGATCTCCTCCAAGAGTTTCTTATCCTTCTCGGAGAGCTTGGCTTTGGATAAAAGATCTGGACGTCTCCGTGAAGTCCTTCGAAGGGCCTCCTTCCTTCTCCAGCGTGAGATTGCCTCATGATTTCCTGAAAGGAGAACCTCGGGAACCGAAACTCCTTTGAACACTGAAGGCCGGGTGTATTGAGGGTATTCTAAAAGGGAGTTGAAGAAAGAATCCTCTTTCGCTGATCGGTCCGACCCCAAAACCCCAGGGAGAAGTCTTGAAACCGCATCGATCACCACCATGGCAGCGAGTTCGCCTCCGGTCAGCACATAATCTCCAATCGAAATCTCCTCATCCACATATAAATCCCTTACCCTCTCATCCACTCCTTCATAACGACCACAGAGCAGAATGAGATGAGATCGTTGGGATAATGGTTGAAGGATCTCCTGATTTAATGGCTTTCCCTGAGGGGTTAAATAGATTGTCCAAGCCATTGGGTCTTGAGATTTTATCCATTCAATGGCGCGGGCGATAGGTTCTACCTTCATCACCATCCCCTGTCCTCCTCCATAAGGAGTGTCATCGACCACTTGATGTTTATCTAATGCAAAATCTCTGAGGTTGATGGTCCGAATATGAATGAGACCTTTCTCGATCGCCCTCGCTAAGATACTCTCCTCCAAAGGAGAAACAAACATCCCTGGAAAGAGGGTCAGGATGTCAAACTTCATCTTCCTTCTCCCACAATCCCTCCATCCAACCTACTTTCATCACCTTTCTCTCAAGGTCAATGCTTAGAATCACCTCCTCGGTGGCGGGAAGAAGAATCTCCCTTCGTCTTCCCTTCACCACATAGACATCATTGGCTTTTGTTGGAAAGATCGCTTTCAACTCCCCAATTGTCCTTCCCTCTTGAGTTTCGACCTTCATCCCCAAAAGGTCAATCCAGTAATACTCTCCTTCTTTTAAATCAGGAAGAGCCTTTCTCCGAATGAAGACCTCTTTCCCTATAAGGAGCTCTACCTCCTCCCTTCTTTCAATCCCCTTCAACTGAAGGAGGAGGCCTGGGGGTTTTGGAACTGCCTCAAGGATGTGGTAGGGGTTGAATCCTCCCTCTGGAGTCTCTATGAAAATCTCCTCATAAAGGGAGAAACGAGTAGGGTCCTCTCCAAAATATTCTATTTTGATCTTTCCCTTAACCCCATGGGGTTTTACGACTCTGCCAATTGGGAAAAGCCTCTCTTCCATGGCAGATTATTCAATAATCTCTAAAACAGAGTGTTTCCCCAAATTTGCCGAAGCGGCTCCAAGAATCACCCGGATGGCTCGAGCGGTTCTCCCCTGTTTTCCGATCACTTTCCCCAAATCTTCTTTGGCTACAGAGAGTTCAATGACTGAGGTCTTCTCCCCTTCGATTTCAGAAACCCTGACCTGTTCTGGATGATCAACCAATGCCTTTGCAATATATTCGATTAACTCTTTTGTACTCATCACCCCACCTCCACTTTCTGAAAAGGTCCTTACAGAAATCGCTCAAAAGCAAGGGGCTGGGAAAAGGCAACCTAATCTTTTTCACCCTCTGTCCATCTTTTTTGAAATCCCTTTGTGGACCAAAAGTTGACGGACAGTGGGAGTGGGTTGAGCTCCTCGCTTCAGCCACTCCATCGCCTTCTCTTCCTTTAATCGAATCTCCGCCGGATCCTTCTTAGGATCATAAGTTCCGATCTGATCGATAAACTTTCCATCCCTTGCACTCCGCCGGTCCGAAATAACAATCCGATAAAAAGGGGACTTCTTTCCACCAAATCGCATCAGTCTCATGGATACTGCCATTTTGTTTTAGACCACCTCCCTTTCGTTAGAATCATGTCACCTATAGACAAAAAATATCCACTTTCTCTATGGGTCGCCTATTCTCCCATCCATTGATTGAAGGGATCAGCATAATAGAGTTCTTACTTTTTCATGTGGTATTCTTCTATGGCTTCATCAATGACAAAAATAGCCCCGCATTTTGGGCATTTTACCTTCGTATCTTTTGAAACGCCACAACCAAGGGTGAAGCCTGCTAAAAGAGTTAAGGTCAATATAAGGCTTTTCCATTTGGTCATCGATCTTATCTCCTGATGAAGGTGTCTGAGGAATCCTGAGCCCTTCTTCAATTAGGAGAAGAAGGGACCCCTCCCTCTTCCCAATCCCTTTTCCCCTAATTTGGCAAATTGTTTCATCATCTTTCGAGCCTGGGTATACTGTTTTAGAAGCTGATTGACTTCTTGTACTGTTGTTCCGCTTCCCCGTGCAATCCTTAATCGTCGGCTTCCGTTGAGGATCATTGGATTGTTTCGCTCTCTGGGCGTCATCGAATTGATGATGGCCTCCACCCTGATCAATTCCTTATCCTCTATCTCCAGATTCCCCATCCCCTTGATCTTTTTGGAAAGACCGGGGATCATCCCTAATAGGGATTCCAGAGACCCCATCTTCCGCACCTGTCGGATTTGGTCTCGAAAGTCCTCCAAGGTGAACGCATCTTTTTTAATCTTTTTGGCTAATTCTTTGGCCTTCTTCTCATCGAAGGCTTCTTCTGCCTTCTCAATCAGTGTCAAGACATCTCCCATCCCGAGAATCCTCGAAGCCATTCTCTCTGGATGGAAAACTTCCAAGGCATCCAGTTTCTCTCCAACACCGATAAATTTAATGGGCTTCTGGGTGACCGATTTGATAGAAAGGGCTGCTCCTCCCCTTGCATCCCCATCCATTTTCGTTAGGATCACCCCATCAATCCCCAACCGATCATTAAAGTTTTTGGAAATATTGACCGCATCCTGACCTGTCATGGCATCGACCACCAAGAGAACCTCTCGAGGATTTATATTCTTTTTAATCTCCCTCAACTCCAACATCAGGGCTTCATCAATATGGAGTCTTCCTGCAGTATCAACAAGCATCAAATCATAACCCCCTTTAAGGGCAACCTCTTTTGCCCTGAGACAAATCTCAAGAGGTGTCTGGGAAGGGTCAGGGCGGTAAAAATCCACTTTGATCTCTTCTCCCAGTCTCTGCAACTGCTCAATGGCGGCAGGCCGGTAGACATCTGCAGGAACAAGGTAGGAGCGTTTCTTTCTCCCTTGAAAATATCGAGCAAGTTTTCCTGCAGTGGTGGTCTTACCCGATCCGTGGAGGCCCACTAACATAATAGGCACCGGAGGGCTACCTGAAAGATTGATCTTCTGCTCCTCCCCACCCATCAATGTGGTCATCTCCTCTTTGACAATCTTGATGAATTGTTGAGCAGGGGTGAGGCTAGCCATGACTTCTTGACCGATCGCCCTAATTTGGACGGATTGAACGAAATCCTTCACCACTTTGAAATGGACATCTGCTTCCAAAAGGGCCATTCGCACCTCTTTGAGAGCCTCTTGAATATTCTGCTCCGTCAATTTCCCATGGCCCCTTAGACGTTTAAAAATGCCTTCTAATTTTGTGGATAGGCTATCAAACATTTCCATTCACCCATAACTTCAATATTTTATTAGGTTTTTTCTTATTTGTCAATCCAATCCAAAACTCAAGGGAGTTCACCCCGTTCGGGAATAAACCCATAGAGAGCTGATCTCTTTTGGATATTTCAATTCTTTATTTAAAATTCTAAGGGGGGGTTACATCTTATGACTTTCTCGTAGGGGAAAAGGTTTGTGAGGAGGGAATAGGGGATTCAATTCATTTCAACTTTTCCATTTCTTCTCCTGGATAAATCTTTGCTTTTCCTCGCTGCCCAGATCCTCCTTTAACTTCAATTCGATTCTTTTCGATATCAAAAATAATCTCATCTCCTGAGACGACATTATTCCCTTCCCAGACCCTGGGATTACCTGTCAGGATGACCTTCTGATCAAGATTGTAAAAGATGGCCTTTTGGCAACTCGCCACCCGTACTCCTTGTTGAATCTTGACATTTCCCCCTGCAATCACCTTTTCAATCCCTTTCCCATCTTCAATGATCACCGCCTCGATAGAATCGGCATAGATGACAAAATCTTTCTGGCGGGCCATCACATTGCCTTTAAAGATAATCAAGTTCTCTTTGGAATAAGTCTCCACCCGGTCAGAAATAATATCGATGGGTTGACCTGTCTCTCCTGTTTTTGTCTTCTTAGGTTCTAAAAGGTTCTCTCTTTTGGCTTTTACCTTCTCCTCAGGTGGGAAAGAGGGACTGGGTAAGGCCGCTACTCTTTTTTCCTCCTCAGGGTTCAATCCTATCTCTGGTTTTGAAACCCCTGGAGGTGGAGGAGGAGAAGCCATTCTGCCCTCCCCTTCAGGGGCTGTCTCCAACTTTGGTTGTATTTGGGGAGGCGAAGATGGCACCCGACCTTCCTGAAAAGGTTCTCCTTGGATTGAAAGGGTCTCCTGGCCTTTCTCCTCCTTGGGTGGAATGGGCCTTGCGGGTTCAGGGATCACAGGAAGGGAAGCAACCTTCATCTCTTTTCCCTTCGATTCAATCCTTTTCTCCTCTTGGAAGGAGAGCGGATGTTTCCCTTCCTCTTCAAATCTCACCATGATAAGGGTCTCGTGTTCAGGTCTCTCCTTTTGGGTTTCCTTGAGTTTGGTCTTCTCAGTCGGCCTCTTGCTCTTCACCCCATGATCCAGGATGGACTTGGCCTCTCTATAGTAAGAGCTTTTGGGATATTCATTAACAATTCGAGAAAACACCTCGATGGCCTTCTCTCCCTTTTCCAATTCAATGTAACTTTTCCCTAAGAAATAGAGGGCCTTGTCCTCCTCGGGGCTCTTGGGAAATTTTTCCAGAAGTCCCTCAAATCGGAAGGCGGCGGCTTGATATTTCCTCTTTTTGTAATAGAAATTTCCGATGTAGAATTCATGGTCAAATAATCTCTTTTTACAGATGCCCAATTTTTCAGAGGCCTTCTCCGTAAAGATACTGGGTGGATAATTGGCGATTAAATACTCAAAATTAGAAAGAGCCTTCTTCGTGAAGGTCTGATCCCGATCCAAAGTCCGCATCTGGTTGAAGTAGGACAATCCAATTTGATAGAGGACATAAGGGATTTCTTCATGGGTTGGATGAAACTTCTTAAACTCCTCATAGGCAGCAATCGCTTCCACATATTCTTTCTTTAAGAAATAACAATCTGCAATCTTGAGTTCGGCCCAGACCGTATAGGGAGGACTGTCGGGGAAGCTTGCCTTAATCTGCTCAAATAGTTTTAAGGCCTCAGAATAATCCCTTTTATTGAACTGAGCCAAGGCCCTTTTATACAGGATCTCGGGGTCTCCCGAGATGGTCTTGATCTCCTTCTTTTTTCCTGCACACCCCCAAAGAAGGATCAAGAGGATGGGGAGGTAGAATAACCATCTAAATAATATCTTCCTCTTCATAAAGGAGTTTCTCAAAAATTTATAACATTATGATAGGAAGGGGTTAGATTGTCAATAACAAAAATTTTTCTCGAAAAAGGATGCCTAACAGAATAGCCTCCTTTTTTGAAAAATTTTAATCTTGAATCTCCTCAGCAAAGCCTTTATGATAGGGTTTAATCTCTTAGTAAGGATCGATTAAAGAAGAAGGAGCTTGAGATGAAGATTGAGATGGCAAAGCGGATTGACCAGATCCCCCCCTATCTTTTTGCTGAGATCGACCGGAAGAAAGAGGAGATGAAGAGAAAAGGGATGGATTTCATCGACCTTGGCATCGGGGATCCAGACCTCCCCACCCCTAAACCAATCATCGAACGATTAAAAAGGGGAGCGGAGAATCCCCGAAACCATCGCTATCCCTCCTATGAGGGAATGATTGAATTCAGATCGGCTGTAGCCCAATGGTATAAAAGAAGATTTAGGGTCAATCTTGATCCGGATAAAGAGGTCCTCTCCTTGATCGGTTCAAAGGAAGGAATTGCCCACATCCCATTGGCCTTTGTTAACCCAGGAGATTATGTGCTGGTCCCCTCACCGGGTTACCCGGTCTATCGGGTTTCCACTCTTTTTGCAGGAGGGATTCCCTATTTTTTACCCCTCCGGAAAGAGAATGGCTTTCTTCCCGATTTTTCGGATATCCCCAAACGAGTAACTCAAAAGGCTAAACTTCTCTTCATCAATTATCCCAATAATCCAACCTCCGCAGTCGCGGAGAAGTCTTTCTTCGAAGAGGTGGTAGATTTTGCCCATCGATATGAGATCATTGTTTGTCACGATGCGGCCTATTCTGAAATCGCCTTTGACGGATATCGACCAATGAGCTTTATGGAGGTCAAAGGAGGGAAAGAGGTTGGAATTGAATTTCACAGTCTCTCAAAGACGTTTAACATGACCGGATGGAGAATTGGGTTCGCGGTAGGGAACCCTGAGGTCATTTCGGGATTAGGGAGGGTGAAGACGAACATTGACTCCGGTCTCTTTCAGGCGATCCAAGAAGCAGGGATCGAGGCATTCACTTATTTTGAAACCCCCCTTTTAGAAACCATTCAAATTTATCAAAGGCGAAGAGACCTTATGGTTCATGGGCTAAGGGAGATTGGATTAGAGGTCGAGATGCCGAAGGCCACCTTCTATCTCTGGATTCGAGTCCCCGCAGGATATTCCTCCACTCAATTTGCCACCCTTCTCCTCGAACAGGCTGGGATTGTCGCCACTCCTGGAAACGGTTTTGGTGAGGCAGGAGAGGGCTATATCCGAATGGCCCTCACTGTGGATGAATTAAGACTCAAGGAGGCGATTGAACGACTGAGGAGAATTCATTTTTAGTATTTCCTTTTATGAACCTTTGGTCTCTTTTTTTTTCAGCCATTTGTCAACCGATGGGAGGACGAAATGGAAGACCTACTTCATGAGATATTTCTTATCTCCATCTTAATACTTTTCAATGGTTACCTATCCGGTACAGAGATTGCGGTGGTCACCGCAAGAAAGAGCCATATCCAACAAATGGCTGAGAGTGGAAAAAGAAATGCAAAAATTTTTCTGAGATTAAAAGAAGAACCAGACCGATTCCTGGCTACGATTCAGATCGGAATCACCGCGGTTGGGGTCCTGGCTTCTGCCGTGGGTGGGGCGACCGCTGTGAAAATCATCAAGCCCTTGCTTCAAGACTTTCCTATTAAATTTATTGCTCTTGCTGCTGAACCCATTTCGATAGGAATGGTGGTCGTCATCATTACCTATTTTTCGGTGATTTTTGGGGAACTCGTCCCGAAGTCCATCGCCCTGATGCATCCGGAAACCATTGGACTCTGGACTGCAACGAGCATTGATCTCTTCTCCAAGATCGCCTCCCTCTTTGTAAAGTTGCTTACCTTTAGCACCTCGTTAGTGCTCCTGCCTTTTGGTCGAAAACCTTTCACCGAAAGGGCCTACATCAGCGAAGAAGAGGTGAGATTGCTGATCAAAGAGGGAGGAAAACTTGGGGTGTTTGAACCCACGGAAGAAAAAATCCTGCAGAGTGTTTTTGAATTTACAGAGATGACTGCCAAGGAGGTGATGGTTCCTCACACCCAGATCGTTGCCATCCAGATTGATCAATCCCCTAAAGAAATTCTTTCCCTCATCGAAGAGGAACAATTCTCCCGTTATCCGGTCTTTGGAAAGGAACTTAACGATATCCGTGGAATCCTAAACGCTAAAGACTTCTTAACCACTTTAGCGAAGACAGGAACCGTCGATATTCGGAAGGCCATCCGTCCTCCGTTCTTCATCCCGGAGACGATGAAGATCAGCCTCCTGTTGAAAGAGATGCAAAAGAGAAGAATCCATATGGCGTTGGTCGTGGATGAATACGGGGGGTTCTCTGGTTTGGTCACCATTGAGGACCTGATCGAAGAGATCGTTGGAGAGATTAGGGACGAGCACGATATCGAAAGCCCTATCACCCAACTGGCCGATGGGACGCTTTCCATTGATGCTTCCCTAAGCCTCAGGGATTTAAAAGAAGACTACCAGATTCCTCTCCCTGAATCTCCTGAATATGAGACTCTGGGTGGGTTTTTAATGACCCTGCTCCAAAAGATCCCACAGGTTGGAGATGAGGTGAAAGTGGAGGGGAAGAGGATTACCATTTCAGAAATGATTGGTCAGAGAATTTCGAGGGTGAAGTTGGAAAGGTTACCCGAAACCACTGAGGAGGAGTAACCCCCTTTTTGCCCTTCCCATTACCGTGCCATCTCCAGTTGCCCCCCGACTACCAGTTCTGGGATTCTTAATGTAGGTTGAGCATCTGAGACAGGAACACCCTGGCCATCCTTTCCACAAGTCCCAATTCCAAATCCAAGGTCATCGCCTACCATATCGATCTCTTTTAGGACCTGGGGCCCGTTGCCTGTAAGAATGGCTCCCCGCACGGGTTCCCCCACACATCCTTTTTCAATCAGATATCCTTCGCTGACTTCAAAAACAAAGTCTCCGTTGACTGTATTGACCTGTCCTCCCCCCATCTTCTTCACCCACAATCCCTTCTCCACGGAACGAATGATCTCCTCTGGTTTTGATTTTCCTGGAAGGATCATTGTATTGCTCATTCTGGGGATGGGCTTTGAGCGGTAAGATTCCCTTCGTCCATTCCCGGTGGGCTCAACTCCGTCCTTGAAGGCGCTTAATCGGTCATAAAGATATCCCTTCAAGATCCCTTCTTCCACCAAGAGGGTCCTTCGGGAAGGGGTCCCTTCATCATCAAAAGTATAGGAGCCTCTCTTTTGTGGAAGCGTTGGATCATCCACTACGGAGATCAACGGAGAGGCAACTCTTTGGCCAACCTTATTAGAATAGACAGAGAGGCCCTCTTGAGCCAAATCGGCTTCCAATCCATGGCCAATGGCCTCATGGATCATCGTTCCTCCTGCCTGGCTTGAGAGGACCACCATCATTCTTCCTGAAGGTGCCTTCCGGGCTCTCAGCATCAGGAGAGCCCTCTGGGCTGCTACCCGGGCGACCTCTTCTGGAGGATGCTGGTCGAATAGTTCAAACCCCACTCTTCCTCCCACTGGCTCATATCCTGTCTGGATGATCTCATCCTCGGAAGAAACCACCTGAACGGAGAAGATCGTTCCAATTCGTTCCTCCTCAACCCATGTCCCTTCTGAATTAACAATCGAGAGGATTTGATCGTAATCTCGATAGAGAACTTTTACCTGACGGATATGAGGATCAATTCTTCTCGCAACCTCATCCGCCTTTTTCACCATCCTCACTTTCTCTTGGATGGAGATGTTCTTCGGGTCTTTTTCTATTGGGAATAAGGAATGGGAAGGTATCAGGCGAGGGGGTTGGGGAGGAGATGGAGAATGGGTAAGGTCGATTATTTTACCCTCTCGGTCTTCCCTAACTGCCCTGCTTACGACCTGGGCCAATTGGAAGAGGTCTTCCTCTTCTATCTGATTGGTAAAACTGTAGAAAGTCCTCCCTTCTGAGAGGATACGAAGCCCAACCCCTATATCGATCCCGGAGATGATCTTCTCGATTCGACCCTCTTCGCAAACAATGGAAACCGAATGGGTATGCTCAAAGAAAAGGTCAGCAAACTCTCCGCCCTTGCTTAAAGCCTTCTTTAGAATCTTCTCAAACGGAATATCTTCGAACATCCTATTGCCTTGAGTTATTCGAGTTGATTGTCTAAACCATTTTGAATTTTGGGTTTCATCTTTGAATTTAGGAGATCGGTTCGATGGCCATCTCCCCACGAAGTCCTTCCAAAATCTCCTCTATCTCCTTTTCCCAACCTGGAGCCACCATCAATTCGACCACTGCCTCCTTTGGGTCATGGGTCCTCACCACGGCCATCCCTTCATAGGACTCAATGATGAATTTAAAATAGGCAATGTCTTTTCGATGGAGTCTGAAATATCGAGATCGTGTGTTCATTCTTTTTTTGCGGATTGGGGATTCCGGATACCGGAACTATAAACCTTCTCTTGGTCATCTTCACTGATTTTTTATTCAGCATTCCGCAATCCGAATTTCTAAATTGAATTATCCTCGGGTGTTTTTGATCAGTTTCCCGGTGACATCTCCAAAGAGAATCACATCTTTCACCTTCCCTTCGATGGGGTAAAGCTCCCTGGACAGCCATCCTTCAATGATCCCCTCTTTGGAATGGGTAATCTCTGGGTCGAGAAAAAGCCTTACAAAATACTCTTTTCCCTCTCTTACCTTCTCCAACCTCCTCCTCTGCTCTTCTTCTTCCTTACTGGCTATGAGGACTTCATAATGGGTCAGGTTGTTCTTAGGAAAGGTGGACACTCGATACATTCTTCCCCTCTCAATTTCTCCATAAACGCCATAACGAAAATTATAAGACGCAGTGATGAGATCATCATAGACCATTCCCGGAGGGATGGTCTCTTCGCTCTTGATGATGGTCCCATCTTTCCTTCTTCTCGTTTTAATCCATCTTCTACTTGAATAATCAAAGAGATGGGTTCTCCACCTAAATTTGCTTCCGATCTTTACATTCTCTTCAAACAAGGAAGACCTCAGACGTCTGCCTCCTTCAATCTCTTCCATGACTGAGCGGTAGGTATCCATACGATATCGGGCCACCCATCCGAGGATCCCCAGGGTTTCACCCTGGAGGGTAGCCATGTATTGACCTTTCTCTCCTAACCCTTTGAAACTCAATCTTCCTAAGGCCACCTGTCCAAATGGCCAAACACTAATCGCATAAGTGAGTTCTTCTCCCTGAAAAATTTTACCGATGGAGTTCTTCCGCTCATTCCCCAAAGGGACGGCCAAGCTCTCCGGAACCCGGAATTTAAGAACGGGTAACATTGGAAGCCCTAAGAGGAATCGAATAAAAAGTCTGCGATTGAGCATATGGGTTACGATCAAATCGTCTCACGGTCTATCTGTGAAATAGTCAAGGATCGCTCAATTAAAGATGGAGTTCGATCACGTCTCCTTCGCTGACCTGATAGTCCCGTTTGACCATCTGGCCATCAAATTTTCCAGATCCCCAGATCCTTGCATATCGAAGTTTGGCTACAAAATCTTTATGGATGGAGAGCGCGACGTCCTCTACCGTGCTTCCTTTTTTGAGAATCACCGGCTCCGTGAGATCCGGTGGTTTTCCAGGAACCTTTGTATACACCCGGAGGATTTCGAGGAGTTGATAGACTTCTTGTTTCAATTCGTCAAAGTTCATTCCCTCCTTGGCTGAGATGGGAAGAATAAGGAATTCCTCCTGATACTTATCCCTCAATGCACCGTATCTCTCCATTGCCCCTTTCCCATCACACTTATTCCCAAGGAGAAGTCCCCTTTTGGAGACCCAACCCTCTTCGAGGTTTAAAGGAGAACCTTTTCCAACCACTTTTATTTTCATCTGTCCCAACTCCTCCTCGAGGATTTCCATTTGAAAAACGGGGTCATCGTTCAGATCCACAAGGAGAAGGAGGCCATTGGCATTCCGGATGAGGTTAGAGAACCCTGGCTCCACATGATCCAAATGGATGGGTGGGGTATCGATCAATTGAATCTGAAGATTCTCAAAATTCATCATTCCAGGGATTGGTTTCTGGGTGGTGAACGGATAGTCCGCTACCTCAGAAGGGGCATTGGTGAGCCGGACAAACAGACTCGATTTCCCAGAATTTGGAAGTCCAAGAAGAACCACCTGTCCTGCCCCCTCTCTCTTTATGTTATAAGCCTGTTCTGCCCTTGCGATCATTGGCCTTTTTTGGAGTTCTTCCTTCAATTTGGCCATTCGGCTTTTCAGTTGAGCCCGGATCTTCTCGGTCCCTTTATGCTTTGGGATGACCGCCATCATTACTTCAAGGGCCTTGATCTTTTCGGGGATAGACTTCGCCTGTTTGAATTTGGCCTCTGCTTCTAAGTATTGAGGGGTGAGATTTGCAGGCATAAAGTAAACCCTATCTAATTTTTTTATAAAAAACCTCTCCTTGTCAATAAGAAATTGGCCTAAAGTGAGAATCACTTAATTTCAATCAATTCTCCGGATGCCTGCCTTCACAGGCATGACCCAAATTGGTTCAATTACAGTAAACTTTATTTTCTATTTGATTTAAATTCTAATTTTTGATAAAAAGTTGTTATGGAACAGATGAAGATTTTAGTGGTCGATGATGAGGCTCCCATCCGGGAGATGCTCCAGAAGGGTCTCTCCCAGATAGGGGGGTTTTCTATTGAGGTGGCGCAAAATGGTCGCGAGGCGGTTGAAAAGATGGAGAAGGATATCTACGACCTGATCTTAACCGACCTCAAGATGCCTGAGATGGATGGTCTCGAACTGCTGAAGGTCGTCAAAGGGACCCGGCCAGAAGTGATGGTCATCATGATGACCGCCTATGGGTCGATTGAAACCGCTGTTGAGGCGATGAAGATTGGAGCAGATGATTATATCACCAAACCCATTGACTTCAACGACCTCCTTCTCCGCATCTCTAAGGCCCAGAAGGAAAGCCTTCTCATTAAGGAGAACCGACTTCTTCGGATGGAGGTGAGAAAGAAGTTTGAGTTTAAAAATATCATTGGGAAAAGCAAAAGGATGCAGGAGGTCTTCTCTTTGATCGAAAAGGTTGCCCCCAGCAATAGCACGGTCATCCTCTATGGGGGGAGTGGCACGGGTAAGGAACTGGTTGCAAAGGCCATCCATTATAATAGCCCAAGGGCAGACAAACCCTTCCTCCCGTTTAATTGCAGTGCCATCCCTGAAACACTGGTCGAAAGCGAACTCTTCGGACACACCCGAGGTGCCTTCACAGGAGCGATTGAGGCCAAGAAGGGGCTTTTCGAAGAGGCCAATGGAGGAACCCTCTTTCTTGACGAAATCTCTACAATCTCTCCCTCTGTTCAGGTCAAACTTCTACGCGTTCTCCAGGAGAAAGAGATCATGAAAGTGGGAAGCACAGAGAGGATCAGGATTGATGTTCGAATGATTGCTGCCACCAATGAAAACCTCGAAACCAACATGAAGAATGGAAAGTTTCGTGAAGACCTCTTTTACCGTCTCCATGTCTTTCCGATCTTTCTACCGGATTTAAAGGATAGAAAAGAGGATATCCCACTCCTTGCCTACCACTTCCTTGATCTCTATACCAAAGAGACGAAAAAATCGATTAAAGGGATATCCAAGGAGGCCATGGCCCTTCTACTCGAATACAACTGGCCTGGAAATGTGAGGGAGTTAGAAAATTCAATCGAAAGGGCGGTCATCATGGCGGATGGAGAATATTTGATGCCTAAAGACTTTCCAAGAAATATAGGAGAGGGGGTTTCAGATTTGATCGCCAAGGGGGTGAAAGCCCGAAAAACCCTTGAAGATATCAAGGTGGAATATATTACTCAAATCTTAAAAGAGACGAATGGAAATAAAAAAATTGCCGCAGAAATTTTGAAAGTCAATCCAAGAACCCTCTACCGCTTCGAAAAAAAGTGGTCCTCCCAGAAAAACTCTTAATTTTCAAATGATTCGATACTCTCCTTCAACCCTTAGAGCCGTAAAATTTAAATTTTAGACAAATTGTCATTTATATTTTTATATAAATTTCAAATAATTATAAATTTTTATGAACAATTTGTCATTTTAAGCCCATATTTAAAATATTTTCCAAAATAATTTATTAATAAATTCAATAAATTACAAATTTATTAAATTGGCACATTCCTTGCTTTACAAATTGTCATGAAAAAAATAATAATTTCATTAATTTTAATTCTCTTATTTATAAGCCTTTACCAACCCAGTTATGGAGGAAACAGCATTTCGATCACTGTTAATGCAGTTGTTCTACCAAGAATTACACAATCCATTATTCGCCAGGAAACAAAAATTCACATTAAAGAGGAGGATATTGAAAGGGGGTTTGTAGAAGTCCCCTCAGGAACAATCCTCGAGGTAAAAACAAACCATCGAAACGGTTACATGTTATTCTTTCAAATTGGAAACGAGGTTTTTAAAGAAATCTTAGTGATGGAAGGAGGAAGAACTATTTCTCTTTCTTCAAACGGAGGGTTGGTTCATCAGCCCTACTCGGGAAGCAATCTTGAGATCAAGAACCTTTCTTATAGACTCTACCTTCGTGAGGGGATAAAGCCAGGCTTTTACTCATGGCCTCTAAGTGTAAAGGCGACTCTCCTTTAATCTCCTTAAGGATCCACCGTGACGGTTAAGGCATCCGTATAATTTCCTACAGAAACATCCTGGCCAGGAGGGATTCTTCCATAGATTGTAATGGTCTGACTCCAGGGCTCTGGTTTACCCCCTGGAGGGGGTCTTCTGAGTTCGATTTTTGCGGTTCCTGAATTTCCATCTCCAAATATGGTTGTCCTTGAGGCATCTGTGTAAATGTTATAGTTTAAAAGATCGGTTCCTCCCGATCGCCTCATCTTTCTTGGATTAAAAGAACCTGAGTTTGGACTTATTCCCAGTGAGAGGGTGGCCTTTGGCACATTGGCACTACAACTGACCGACACTGTGCCTGTGGAATCTACAGGAATATTTAAAAATATATCATAGTTGCCAAAATTAACCGGGGTTGCTCCAACCGTACATCGGGATGGCTGAGATTCGGATATTTCAACCTTAAAGAAAATAAAAAAGAGGGAGATGAATATAATAATCAAGAGGAGTTTAATTTTTTTATTCACAGACTATCTCTCCAAGTTCAACCACGACCTCATCGCTTTTTGGAAGGATTATATCAAAAATAAATGGTTTATCAAAATATTTAAATTCTCCTCTATATCTTCCGGGTTTGATATTTTCAAGATAGAACTCTCCTCCTTTGCCTGTAGGGATGAGGAATTCTTTCCCCTCCACCATCAATTTAACTTCAATATATTCCACGGGCCTGATCTCCTCACCTACCTTCGCCTTCAACAACCCCACAAAGCCTTGAATCTTTGTGACTTCAAATTCAATATAGGAGCCACTCCTTAGGGGTGGGGAGACATATTTGGTCACTTCAGAGAGGGTGAATTCCATTGGAACATCTTTATCGTTTATTGAAATCTGGTTGTCATAATATGAATTTAGATTGGGGATGAGGACCTTTCCTGAACTTCCTGTCCGGCCTATCTCCTGGTTGCTCAATTTGACCCCCACCCCTTTTAAATCCCCAACCTTAACGACGGCAAAACTATCCTGAATGGGTCGGGTCAAATGAAAGGAGTCTTTGACAAATGTCAGGGCTCCCGCTACGGTAAAGGAGTAACTCTCCACATGGTTGGTACTGATAAACTCCCCTCCATACTGGCCATACCTGGCATTGTATTGGAATTGAAGATTAAAATTGTTGTAATCATCTTCTCTCTTATGGACCCGTTCGTAAGATGCCCTTCCTCCAAACCCTTCACCCATCGGGAGGTTTTTGATCACTTGAATTCGTTCGCTCGAAGTTCCATCCGTCCTCTGATGAGTGGCAGAAGCCATGATCCCGTGATCGAAGTAGTAATTGATTCCAATCATAAATTCACTGAGATTGCCCTCAAAATCCCTTTTAAAATGAACAAATAGGTTTGAGCGATCCGTGATCTTCCTTGAGTAACTGGTAAAAAGGCTCTTAGAGTCGGTCCCCTGATATTTTTTTGTCCTTGCGACATTAATGGAGAAAGACCCCAACCATTCAGAGGTGTATCCCCCACCTGCACTCACCTCATATTTTGTCCTATCGGTCGTTTTCTCCAGGGAGATATTGGAAAAATCCCTTGTAAATGCCCTAAGAAGGAAATTCAACGAGAGGTGTCTATCCTGGTAGAGGTAACCGATTGAGCCACCCAGACCATCATCTCTTCCTCTTGAACCACTCCAAGCCAAAGAGGCATCGATTACGCCAAACCGTCTGGGAAGGAGGTAGGTCGTGGAAAATCCCATATTGACCACATCTTTCATCGCCTCCCCTCTCATCCCCAAGGTCAATGTGTTACTTAATCCATAACGATGAAACCCCAAAAACGAGAGGTTCTTATATCGGTTACTTACCACTCCAAAATCCTTTCTCTCGAACCCAATGTTATAACTGAATTCATGAAGCCCCTTTTTTAAAAGACGATCGGAATAATAATAGGGAAGTCTAATCCTCTGTTCTCTTCCAAAGGGGTCTTTTAGCACAATCTCAATAAGACCAGAACCAATATAGGTGGGGATATCCCTGAGTTCGATGCCACCAGGGGAAACTCTTTCTTTTCGGATGAGGAAACCATCCCTGTAAATCTCAATCTCTGAGGGAAGAGAGATTAGACCCGAAAAACTGATTTCAGGGAACTTCACAAAATAAGGATCCATCCTATAATTTTTTGAAAGACTGATGCCACCCATATTGAGGGTGCTTCCAAGGTCTCCAGAGGAGGCAAAGAAGTCTCCAAAAATCCCCCTTAACAAATCCTCCCTTCGGTCGTAGGTGAGGTTGCTCATCAATCGGACGAACTTTCCTCCCTCACCCTTTCGTTGGGTATAGGAAGAATCGGAGAGGAAAAGCAGATCCCACACTCGAAAACCCCACTGGTTGGTGAGCACTGTTCGATCATATTTAAAGGAATCCCCTGCAAAGTAGGTTAGGTTATAATTGAGGAAACCTGAGGTGTCCTTTGGATAGTAGACCTTGACAGGCCTGGGGTAGCGCATCATCACGACCTTCTTTTCAAGAAGATGGGGCTCAGCCACAATCTCAAGAGCCAATTTCCTCTCATCCAGCCTAAACTTCACTCCTTCCATCGATCTAAGGGAGATAAACTCCTCTCCTTCGAGGGTGGTTCTTGTGCCTTTTAATTCCAAAAATCCAATCTTTCGGAGGTCTTCTGTCCGGAGGAGGAAGTCTCCATCATCGGTCACCTGAACGATCAGTTCACCCTTATCTTCTTCGTTAAGGAGAATTCTTAGGATGGCCATCTGCCCCCCCTGGGCAAGGGGCAGAAGGGAGAAAGAAAAAATGAGAAACAGGATATTAAGGGAGACACATGGTTTGATCGACATCCAGTTTGCCATCTAAATTAAGTCGATTCGTCTTGATCAGGACATCAATCTTTCGTAATTCACTGCAAACCTCTTTAGGGATAGGAGTCGAATATACTCTAAGTGCTCCACTCAGAAGGTACCATCCACTGAGTTCTTTTGTGAAGAGGCTCTCCCCCTTAGGATTTTTTCCCTTGATTTCAACGGATTGTATGATGAAATGCACATTTCCACTATTTTTCAAGCCAATGTTTAAGGTTCCCTTTGAAAGTTCAATTTTTTGGATTTCCCCTTTCACCTCTTCCTTTAAAGGCTTTGCAAAGATTGGAACGCCAAACCGGATGGCAATGGCGATATTGACCCCTTCTGATTTTCTCGGTCCTGGAATCTCTTCGATAAATAGGCGATAGGTCTTCTCTTTGAGGGTGGCAGGAACTCTGATCCCCGCCCGGAGAATCTTCTCTTCTTTCTTCTCAAGGGTCATGAGCCTCGGGAAAAAGATGATATCGTTGGTCTCTGTATACTGATCCTTCCCCTCCGAATCCTGGCTCCATTCAAAGGCCCTCATCTGAACTGTCAATCTCTCCTCCCCTTCATTGATGATCGTGATCACTCCGCTTTTGGCTCCTTTCTCAAAATCCAATCGGATGGGGGTAACCCTGAATTCTCCAGCATGGGTTGAAGAGAAGTAAAAAGAACTTAAGAGAATAATAAGGAAGAGGGTAATCAATAGACGGGAATAATTTTTAAGATTTACAATCTTCATCGGGTTTGACCATAGCAGAATATATCCCTTTTTTCAACAAAATTTTATGGATCAATTGAGATTATTACAGTATCTAAGTAACTCCCCGCAGTCGCATCCTGATAATCAACACCCCTTACTGTGCCTGTGATGGTTAGGGTCTGGTTGGTGTTTTTAGGAACTGTTCCTGAGGTTGGGTCAAGGGTCAAACTGTAAGGGAGGTATTCTGATGAAATTGTTGTATGTCTCATCCGGTTTTGATCAGGACCTGTTTCATAGAGCCCATCGTCATCCGTAATGGAGAAGGTAGCCATTGGAGCACTTCCACCGCAACGGAAGGTAATGGAGGTGCTTACTATCCTATCAACAGGATTTGATGGGTCGAGATTCCCAAAATTGAGTGATGCGGTTTTAGAATTGAATTTGCATTCACTTTTGGAAAGCACAACTGCCGAAACAGAAACCAAACTGGTGTCCCCTGCATAGGTATCATAGACCACCGGAGAAGTTGATAGAATGAGAAAGAATAAAAAGAGTCTCTTCACCTTTAATCCTCTAACGATAAAATAGGGGTGACTGGCCCCAGCCACCCCTTCTTAAGAGCCCTCTATAAATAATTGGACGTCTATTTACGGTGTGATTGTCAAAGTCACAGTGTCAGAGTAACTCCCTGCAGAGGCATTGAGATAATCTAAGGCTAAAACAGTACTGGAGATATTCATGGTAATCGAATTAGAGGGACCGTTTCCTGTGCCAGTTGCAGTATAGGTAAATGAGTAAGGAATATACTCAGTTAAAGTTTCATGTTTCATCCGATGGGTTGTTCCTGATTCATAAAGACCATCATCATCCGTGATGTTATAACTTGCTCCCTTTGTGCACCAGAATGTTGGCTGGGTAACTGTGCCATTTACATTACCACCTACAGAGGGGTCAAGAGTAAATGAAATTGAACCCCCGCTTGTGAACTTACAGGTCCCTACCACCGTTGCTGAGACAGAAACAGTCGCAGTATCACCTGCAACCCCTGTTTTGGTGAACATAAGAACCAATCCGAAAATCATTATTAAACAGAGAATCTTTCTCATTTTAAATATCCTCCTTTTTGGATTTTGTCTTTTTGTCAAGATATTTACTGCAATGGCTATGCCAAATAAAAAAATTTTTTAAAAATTTGTTTTCTATTAAAGAAAAAACCCTTTAAAATCAATAAAATACAAAAAATAAATCAATAAGGGCCTAAGAGATTGTAATTTTTGAATTTTTTAAATAAAAATGACAATTTTTGTCCCAATAATTAAAAAATTATAACATCCAAAACTTCCTTAAGCAATCTATCAATAAATGGTGACAAAATATTTCTTGAACAAGTAACTCAAAGCTTTAGCCTTGATCTTTTTTTAATTAATATGCAACTCAGGGCGTAAGTCCCCTAATTTAAATAAGTAACTCAGCACGTTAGCCCCCCTTATTTTATATAGGTAACTCAGGGCTTTAGCCCTGATGGCTTACCCATAATTTTGACTTTAAATCTAAACTCTGTTATGGATAGATTGATGAAGTTAAAATTGGGGCAAACCCTTATAGTCATTCTATCCCTTCTGGCCTTTGGAAACTGTTCTGGGGGTCACGAATTCAGAAAAACCTCGGACATAAATCCTCCTCCTGTTTCCTTAGAAAAAGGGAAGGTAAAAAAGAAGACCCTCTCCTCCAGCCCTTTGGCTTATTATCACTTTCTTCTCTCCCAGATGAAACTCAAAGAGGGTAAGATTGAAGAAAGCATCGAGCATCTTAAAAAGGCTATATCCGAGGACGAAAAAGACCCCTTCCTCCATGTGGAACTGGCCACCCTCTACATTCATAAAGGGCTCCTCAACGAGGCCATTGAGGAGTGTAAGACTGCCCTTCTTTATGATCCGGATTTTCTTTCTGCCCACCTCCTTTTGGGTGGGATTTACTCTACCTTAAAGAAGAACGAACTTGCCATCGAATCCTATAGAAAGGCCATTGCCGTTGACCCCAAAAACCGTGAGAGTTACTTCTATTTAAGTTCTCTCTATGCAGAAACACGGCAGTATGAAAAGGCGATTGACCTCATCCAACAGTTCCTCAAGATTGAGCCTAACTCCGCAATTGGTTTTTACTCTCTGGGGAGAATCTATGCGGAGATGAAGTCCTATGAAAAGGCAAAGGAGTCATTTTTAAAAGCCCTTTCGATCGAACCCTTCATGGTCTCGGTCTGGATGGACCTTGGAATCACCCATGAAATCCTCAATGAGACGGAGAAAGCCATAGAGGTTTATCAGAAGATTCTTACCATCGATCCTGACAACCGAATGGCCAGGAGTCGTTTGGGACAGATCTATATTAAAAAGAAGCAGTATAATGAGGCCCTGGATCAGTTTCGTGAAATGCAGAAATACGATTCAAGAGACTTCAATATTCGGATGAAGATGGGTCTGATTTATATGGAACAGGGGAAAATCGACCAGGCCATCTTGGAATTCAACTTTGTTCTTGCCGCCCACCCCAATGACGATCGGGCAAGGTATTTCTTGGGAGCGGCCTACCTTGAGAAAGGAGCCCTGGATCAAGCCTTGACAGAATTTAAAAAGATCTCTCCTGAATCTCCCCTCTACGCTGATTCGGTCAGAGGGATGGTTCTGGTTCTGACAAAGCAGAAAAAGACCGAAGAGGCGGTTCGAACCGTAGAGGAATCGATCCGGCTCAAACCCAACAATCCTGAACTCTACCTGATCCTGTCTTCCCTTTTTGACAAGGAGAACCAACTCCAAAAGGCCTTAGAGGTCCTAAAAAAAGGGCTTGAGCAGAATAGAGAGAACGTAGACCTCCTTTATCAAATAGGGGCGATCTATGACAAATTGGGGGACTTCGATAAGATGGTCATCCATATGAAGGAGGTCCTCCGCCTCAATCCCGACTCTGCCGATGCGCTAAACTACCTGGGCTACTCCTATGCAGACCGCGGAATCCATCTCCAGGAGGCACTCGAGATGATCCAGAAGGCCATGGACCTCAAACCCAATATGGGTTATATCACCGACAGCCTGGGTTGGGTCTATTTTAAATTAGGGGATTATGAAAAGGCGGTCACCTATCTCGAAAAGGCGAACCAACTGTCTCCAAACGATCCCATCATTACTGAACATCTTGCGGAAGGCTATTTGAAACTGAACCAAACTCAAAAAGCCCTGGAGTTTTTTGAACGGGCTTTAAAATTGGAACCCAAACCCGACCAGAAGGATCGATTGCAGAAGAGAATTCAGGAACTGAAAGAAGAGAAGAAATAATTCAAATTTTAGACAAAAATATTTGAAATTTTTCCCTCACCCCCTCCCTCTCCCCAGCGGGGAGAGGGGAAGGGGGAGGGGGCATAAATGTTAGAAGAAAATTCTCAAATATTCATGGTAAGAATCTAATGATCAAAAATTTTAGGGGCTAAAAATTGAGATTTTATTGAATATTGGGGCTTGAGATTTGGTGATTCTCTTGATTAGCCTCCTGCAACAGGCGGGAATACGCTCAGGACATCACCTTCCTTTAAAACCTGTTCCTTTTTGGCATGAACGCCATTGATTAGGATGATTTTGGGCATCTCCTCAGGAATCTTAAGCCTTGCAAGAATATCCTTCACTCGGGTATGGCCATCGATCTCCATCTTGCAAGAGAATCGTCCACTCCCCTTGGGAAGGTAATCTCGAAGGGTGGCAAATAACTTTACCTCGATCTCCATCGAACCAAACTCCTACTATGTTCTATCATTTCCAGGTTTCAATATTTTTTATTGCATCCGAGATGACAAAGATTCTCAAGTTATTGCTATCCCTCTCCATGGGAATAAGGAAAAAACCCTCTCTTTCCGGATTGAACCCATAGGTGGTTCCTACCAAAGTCTCCCCGTCAAAAAACGTGATCTTCACTTTTAAGAGACCGGGAGATTCTTCTTCCGCTTCCTCTTCAAGAAGACCCTTTAGAGAAGGGGGGCCTCTTCTCCCTTCAAGGGATTTAACAAAGAAGACCGCTTTCAGGTCAGAAAATAGAACTTCGTAGACTTTCCCCCCCTGTTTCTCCCCCTCTCCCTCCTCCTCTAAGGCCACCACATGGAATCCCTTTTTTTGAGGACCAAAATCATAAGTGATTCCCTTGATCAGCTTCCCATTTCGGTAGCGCGCAACAACATAATTCTGATTCCGGAGAATGGATGGTCCCTTCTGTTCCATTTAAAAGATACTTCCTCTGTATTCGGTCAGTTTTAGTTGTTTTTATCCTCCTTTAGCAAAGGAGGATAAAAACTTATTTTAAAATCTCTCTTTAATAACCCCACCCAGCCTCCCCTTAAATCAAGGGGAGGGGTTAAGATGGGGATGAAAGTTCATTGTCATTATTTGAACCCGTAACAAAGGAGATACCTTCCCCAAGGAATAACTATTTTATTATATGCAAAAATTTTGCATCTTACAATAGGTCAATGCCTTTTATGGAGATTCTAAAAGGACTGGATTTATCGAAGTTCAATCTTCTTTGGATGTCTATCGACGACCTCCCCTACAATTGAGGCATAGAGGTGTCCCTTTCTCTTCAAGACAGCCACCAATTCTTCTGCCCCATCAGGAGGCAATGAGATGAGGAGTCCTCCTGAGGTTTGAGGATCGTAAAGAATATCCAGTAAAACTTCCGATACTTTTGAAAGAGATTCCACCTTACATGAGAAAAATTGGCGGTTCGAATGTGCCCCTCCAGGAACTAATCCTAACTTCGCATATTCCATGGCCTCGGGGAAAATGGGAACAGCCTCCGTTTCAATGATCAGTCCCACCTGGCTTGCATTGGCCATCTCTAAGGCATGTCCAAGGAAGCTAAATCCCGTGATATCGGTGCAAGCGTGGGCACCTAAGGTCTTCATCCATTCCGATGCCTCTCGATTCAGAGTCACCATGCTCTCGATGATCTTCTGAACTGCTTCCCTGGAAGCCATTTGGCCCTTAAGGGCAGTGGCAATAATTCCTGTCCCAAGCGCCTTTGTTAACACCAATTTGTCTCCGACCTCTGCCTTTGCGTTGGTCAGAATCCTTTGAGGATGAATCAATCCTGTAACTGCCAATCCGTATTTAATTTCTGGGTCCTCAATGGAATGCCCCCCTACCAGAGCTACCTCCGCCTCCTTCATCTTCGAAAGCCCCCCAAGAAGGATCTGCTTTAAGATGGAAGAAGGCAGGGTTTTGATAGGAAAGGCTACAAGGTTCATTGCAGTAAGAGGCGTTCCTCCCATCGCATAGACATCGCTCAGGGCATTGGCGACTGCAATTTGACCGAAAGTAAAGGGATCATCTACGATCGGGGTAAAGAAATCCACTGTCTGGACGAGCGCCACTTCCTCGTTCAATTGATAGACCCCGGCATCGTCCGATGTCTCCAAGCCCACCAGAATCTTCGGGTCTTTTGGAAGGGGAAGCTCTTTCAGGATTTGATCCAGATCCTCTGGACCCAATTTCGAGGCTCAACCTGCTTTTTTCACTTTTTCAGTCAGACGCACCTCTTTCTCTTCCATCCCTGTTCACCCCCTCTCCAATCCCCGCTCTTGGGTTCTAATATAACAATCCAGGATGGCAACCTGATTCTCTTCCAAAAGATTCCAGGCCTCTTCCTTTAATTCCATAGAAAGTTCGATGGCCACCCCACAATCGGAACTGATCTCACGAGGAACCGGAATGAGATCGATCTTCATCCCTTTTCCTTTCAGGAGTTTTTCAGCCTTCATCACCTGATGAACAGACCTAAAAAGGAAGATACATTTCATAAAAATTCGGGCTATCTCACTCCCCTTTCATTTTAATCGGTCTCCCAAATAAGTCAAATCAGTTTTTTCAATAGAGGTTTGGGGATGGAATAGAAATCTCCGATAGAGGAGAGTTTTTTTCTGTTGCCTTGCTTAAGCGAAATTGTTATAAATGCTCTATAAAATAGAGCAAGGAGGTGGGGGATGTATAAGAAGATTTTGGTGCCTTTGGATGGGTCGGAGATAGCCAAGAAGGCATTGGATCAGGCAGAAAAATTGGCTAAGGTTTTTGAATCTGAAATCGTCCTGTTCCAAGTAGTCCCTTTTATGCCGATCTATGGCTCTCCAGAACTGGTTACACCCCTGGTCATTGATGAAAAACAGAAGGAGTTAGCGGAGAAGTATCTCTTCGATCTTGCGGAGGACCTGAAAATGAAAGGGTTCAAGGTAAGGGGAATGGTAAGGACAGGTCAGCAAGTCGCTGGAGAGATCATTGACTTTGCCAAAGAGGAAGGGGTGGATTTGATTGTCATGTGTACGCATGGTCGCTCTGGAATCAGCCGATGGGTCCTTGGAAGTATCGCCCTTAAGGTCTTAACCCGAGCCGAAACACCCATCCTTCTGATTCGGTCAAAATAACCTTGGCGTCAAATGGCAACTCTTCTCATTGCCCTATATATCGCCTGTGAGTTGATTGCCAATGTCACGGCCTCCAAACCCGTCCAATTGGGTGGAATCGTCGTCCCTGCGGCCATTTTTATCTACACCCTTACCTTTACCCTGATCGATTTGATCAACGAATCCTTAGGGAAACAGGGGGCTCGAAAGGTGATCCTGGCCGCCTTTGTTGCCAATCTTCTCCTTGCCCTCTACATTCAATTCGCGGTAATCCTTCCTCCTGCCTCCTTCTATTCAGGACAGGAGGCCTTTGCAGGTGTCTTAGGAAGCACCCCACGCATTGTCTTTGCGAGCCTCACCGCCTATCTCATCAGTTCTTTGATCGATGCCGAGGTCTTCGCCTTCTGGAAAGCCTATATCCATAGAATGAAATGGATGCGGGTTTTGGTCAGCAATGGCATTTCCACCGGGGTGGATAGTGGAATCTTCATCACCCTGGCTTTTTATGGAGTCATGCCCATTTGGCCTCTCATTCAGGGCCAATATATAGTCAAGATGACCATCACTCTCCTAAGCCTTCCTCTGATCTATTTGGTGAGGAGTCGGAAGGAAAGTTCTTCTTTGGCAGAGGATCACATCTATTTTGGATAAGGAATAGGAATGAAAAAGGAAGTCGTCTTTCTTATCTTTGCCCTCTCTCTCTTCTTTCTCTCCCTTTATCTTCTTTACCAAATCCTCTCCCCCTTTTTCACCTCTATCCTCTGGGCCATCTTCCTGGCCATGATTTTTTACCCTCTGTTCAAAAGACTTCAGAGCCTTTTTAAAAAGCCTCTCCTTTCTTCCCTGTTGATGACTCTCCTGGTGCTTTTCGTCATCGTTCTTCCTTTCGGCCTTCTGATGGTTTCCCTGGCAATGGAAGTGGTTGAGGTCTATCACCGGGTGGACGAAATAATCAAGACAGGTCAACTCCAAACCTATTTTGAGAAGATTCAACGGCTCCCTTTTTTCAGATGGGCATGGGAAAAACTGGATCAATCCCTCGATCTCTCCAAAATAGAACCTGCAACACTCCTCTTGAAGAACCTCAAACAGATCAGCACCTTTCTTTTCAATCAAACCTCTGCGATCTTAAAGGGAGTCTCCACTTTCATGGTGAGTTTTTTCTTCATGCTTCTCTCCCTCTATTACCTTTTCAAAGATGGCGACACCCTCTTCGAAAGGGTGAAGGAGATCATTCCCCTCCGAATAAAGGAAAGAGATCTCCTGCTTCACCGATTCAAAGAGATGATCCTGGCCACGATGTATGGAGGGATTCTTATGGCCATCATTCAAGGAACCTTGGGTGGATTATCTCTATGGGTCCTTGGATTCTCCTCTCCCATCTTCTGGGGAACTGCGATGGCCCTCCTCTCCTTTATTCCCATTGGTGGAACCGCCCTGATCTGGGTTCCTCTTGCCATCTACTTATTGATCCAAGGGATGCTCTTGAAGGCACTGATTCTCCTTGCCCTTGGAGTCTTTGTCATCAGTATGGCAGACAATCTCCTACGACCTCTCTTTATCAGTTCAAGGACAAAGATCAATCCCCTCTTGCTCTTCTTCGCTGTCTTAGGAGGGATTCATGCCTTCGGCATGATCGGCCTGATTGCTGGTCCTCTGGTCATGACCCTTTTTCTAACCGTGATTGAAATTTATATCCAGGGAATTAAAGAATCTGAATAGTCAGGTAGGACGTGAATTTTTACTTCAGAGCACTTGAGAGACTTTGAGAATGACTCATCGACTATTTGGCTCTCATCCCTAATGGATTAAAGGGAGGGAGCCTCTACAATCTCGACCTTAAATTCTTTTACCTCTTCAGGAATATTTTTAAAGACGACCATAAAGGGGACCGATTTTCCAGGAGGGACCTCCCTTTCTTTTGCAGTCTGAGGATGGACCATTATCTCCTCTTTTGAAAGCGAAGATAAGAGTTTTCTTAACTCCTCCCGTGGGATCAAACGACCACAGACCGCCTCCTGACTGGCAACCATATTTTTATTTTGGTCAAAAAGGAGGACTTTCACCTTGATATGTTTCTTGGTAGATTTGGATTGATTCCTCACCTTCCCCTCAATGACAAAGAGGGAGGTGTCTCCCATCCTCTCCTCATATCGGGTTAGATCCCCCACCCATAGGCCCTCTTTCTCCAATCCCCATATCTGGTCCCAAAAGGCTGAAAGCTTCTTGAGAGGAGTTTCAATCAATGGAAAAAGCCTCCCTCCTCTCCCCATCTCTGTCCATGTATAAAAAAGGGCTAATACCAAAAGGATTAGGAGGATGACCAGGATGAAGAACCGAGAAGGAATCCATCCCATCTTTTGTACTCTTCTGCGTGGGAAAGGGGGTCTCACTTCAGGTCTTTCTTCTTCTAAAGGAGAAACAGGGAGGGTGGGCTTTAGGCTTTCCTCCGGAGGTTTCTCGGCAAAGAGAATCCTCTCTTCCTCCTCTTCACGAATCTCTTCTTTTTTGGCCACTTCCGGAGGTTCTGAGACCTCTTCCTCTTTTGGAGCAGGACCGATCAACTCCTCATGATATTTGGCAAAGGATTCAAAATCCTTGGTGATCTCCTCTCTTGTCTCCGGAGGTGGAACAACATAGAAGACATGTTTACATCTTGAACAACGAACCTTAACTCCCTTAAGAGAAAGACGACTATCATCCAAATTATATTTGGTCAAACAGGAAGCGCAGGTCACAATCATAACCCCTCCTTAATGAAGGAGAGCCTAAGAACCTCAATAAGAAAGACTCTCGGATGACGTTGATGAATTTTAGAGATACCTATCATGATTTTTTGACATTATGATGAATGGTGAAGGAAAAATCAAGAAGAAAATAGAAAGGGACAAACAGGTATTAAAGGATTAGGGATTAGGGTTTAGGACATCAGGATATCAGGAAATTCAAATATTCCTGATATCCTGAGTGTAAGGGTTATCGTCCCAATCTTTTCTTAAACTCCTGGGTGAGCATGGGAACCACTGTAAAGAGGTCACCCACCACTCCATAGGTGGCTATCTTAAAAATGGGGGCTTCGGGATCTTTATTAATAGCCACAATGATTTCTGATGTCTTCATTCCAGCCTGATGCTGGATAGAGCCCGAGATGCCACAGGCAATATAAATTTTGGGACGAACCGTTCGACCGGTCTGCCCGACCTGATGTTCGTAAGGGATCCAGCCTGAATCCACAGCGGCGCGAGAAGCTCCAACCGCAGCTCCCAATACCTCTGCCAATTCCCGGATGGGTTTGAACCCCTCTGGACCTCCAACCCCTCGGCCTCCTGAAACAATGATCTCCGCATCCACAAGATTGACCGTTTCTGCCCCTTTGATGAATTCTAAGATCTTCGTCCTGACCTGATCTTCCGTCATCTGAAGGGTCTCCCGGATGATCTCACCTTTTCTCGACTCGTCTCTTGGAGGCATGGGAAAGACCTTGGGTCGAACAGTAGCCATCTGGGGACGATAGTTAGGATAATCCAGGATCGTGGCCATGATATTCCCACCAAAGGCAGGTCGGGTCTGTCGAAGGTATTTTGTCTCGGGGTCAATGTCCAGACCTGTACAATCAGCAGTCAATCCTGCCTCAAGGGTTGTGGCAACGGTTCCTGCGAAATCACGGCCTTGGGTGGTGGCTCCGAAGAGAACGATCTCAGGCTTATATTTCCGGATAAGGTCTACAGCCGCCTTGGCATAAGGATCGGTTCGATACTCTCTAAGCAAAGGGCTCTCCATAATATAGACCTTTTCCGCCCCATAGGCAATTGCCTCCTTCGCATATTGATCCACCATCTCCTTATCCCCAAAAAGCATCCCACACAGTTTGCACCCCAGGGCATCCGCTAGTTTTCTCCCTTCCCCAAGAAGTTCAAATGAGACACTGGAGACCTTGCCAAATTCATGTTCAATAAATATCCAGACATCTTTATAGGCGCTCAGATCGATAGTAACAGCCTTTTCCTCCTTCTCCAAGGTAATCGCGGAGACAGGACAAACATCCACACAGGCTCCGCAGAAGGTGCACTTCTCATCGACTACTGCAACCCCTTCTTTCATACTTAGGGCATTAAATGGACAGGAGGGGATACAGGCTTCACATCCCGTGCAGGTATCTTTGTCAATTAATAATCTGGCCATCTGCTCCTCCTCTATCGTGTTTCGTAAATGGTGATTCGTGATAAATTCGATCTATGGTCTTTATGACTCACATCAAACGAGCCACGCCTGCTGTCGGAACATCTCTCCACCCAAGATATAACGGCGTGCTGGTAAGAGTCATTTTTATTTAATAAATTTTGTATCCATCAGTTTGTTGACCAGTTGGGGAACAACTTCGGTCAATTCCCCCTTCAAAATCTCACCCCCCCCTCCTCTCGGTTCAGGTGAAAAGACTTTCATCACCCAAGTAGGTGATCCCTTTAAACCAATCCGATTTTCATCTGCCCCAATATCTTTTGCGGTTAAGGTGGGAATCTGTGCCTTGGCAGCTTTTTTGATTCCTAAAAGAGAGGGGAGTCGGGGTTCGTTAATATCTTTTACGACGGTGATCAGTGCAGGAAGCGAAGACTCCACGACCTCCCTTCCATGTTCAAGTAGTCTTTCCACAACAATCTTTTTTTTCTCGAGATTGATCTCCCTGATCTTTGAAACATAGGTCAGTTGGGGGATTCCCAGGCGGGTGGCAATACCGGGGCCCACCTGCGCGGTATCCCCATCGATAGCCTGTTTCCCACAGATCACCAGATCCACTTCGCCAATGGTCTGGATCGTTTTGGAGAGGGTATAGGCGGTGGCCAAGGTATCTGCTCCTGCAAAGGCCTTGTCAGAGATCAGATAGACCTTATCCGCACCCACAGCGAGCGCATTTTTTAGAACATCTACAGCCTGGGGTGGCCCCATGGTGATCACGTGAACCTCTCCGCCATGTTTTTCCCTGATGAGAAGGGCCTCCTCAACCGCATACTCATCGAATGGATTGCAGATACTTGCCACACCTTCTCGAATAAGGGTATTGGTCTTTGGGTCAATCTTTACATCCGTAGTGTCCGGAACCTGCTTAATACATACGACGATCTTCACTTTCTCCTCCTCATCTTCCCTTAAAATTGGGTTTTCTTTTTTCAATGAATGCTGTCATTCCCTCCTTCTGGTCTTCGGTGGTAAACCCGAGGCTGAAGGCATAGGATTCCAGAGAACATGCTTCAGTCAGATCCATATTGAATCCTGCATCCACAACCATTTTTGCCAATCTAACTCCGATTGTCCCATTGGCCGAAATCTGACTGGCCACTTTCTTAGTCTCTTCCATCAAAGAGGCATGAGGGACAACTTTATTGACCATCCCCATCTGAAAGGCCTCTTGGGCGGTGATCATCTTTCCTGTGAGGATCAACTCCTTCGCCCTTCCTTTTCCAATTAATCGGGGAAGCCTCTGGGTTCCTCCAAATCCAGGAAAGATACCGAGCGTGACTTCAGGAAGTCCAAACCTTGCATTTTCTGAGGCATAGATGAAGTCACAGGCAAGGGCAATCTCTGTTCCACCGCCTAAGGCAAACCCATTGACCGCTGCGATGACTGGTCGGTCGAGGTCCTGAATCATCTTCAGAGTAAAATGACCCAATTTTGAAAAGTTCAGGGCCTCAATGGAGGTCATATCTTTCATCTCCAGGATATCTGCCCCTGCCACAAAGGCCTTCTCCCCACCCCCTGTGAGGATGAGAACCTTAATCTCTGGATGGTCTTTAACTTCTTGAAGGCCCATCTGAATCTCCTTAAGGGTCTCAATGTTTAGGGCATTAAGGGCCTTAGGCCGGTTGATGGTGAGGATTCCAATCTCTCCTTCAAACGAAAGTAGAATATTTTTATATTCCATTCCCCCTCCTCTAATCGGATCGAATTTTAATTAATTTACTCCGAACCACGAACTCTAAACTCCTCATTCTAAACTCTAACCCCTAACTTTTCTCTACAACCATCGCCATTCCCTGACCCCCTCCAATACAGAGGGTAGCCAGGCCTAAGTTGACCTTCCTTCTTTTCATCTCATGAAGCAAGGTGACAATCAATCGGGCACCTGTACATCCAATGGGATGTCCCAATGAGATTCCGCTTCCGTTGACATTGGTCTTTTCCAGATCAAATTCGAGTTCTCGAATGCAGGCAATGGCCTGGGAGGCGAAGGCCTCGTTGAGTTCGATAAGGCCGATCTCCTTGAGGGAAACCCCTGCCTTCTTCAATGCCTTTCTCACTGCTGGAATGGGACCCAGCCCCATGAAGGCAGGATCCACCCCTCCAGAGGCATAGGAGCGGATGATTCCCATTGGCTCGAGGTTTAGTTCTTTGGCCTTCTCCTTAGACATAAGTAGGACGGAAGCGGCTGCGTCATTAATTCCAGAGGCATTTCCTGCGGTCACAGTCCCTCCGGTTTTAAAAACCGAGGGGAGCTTGGACATCTTCTCCAAGGAGGTATCCATGGGCCTTTCGTCAGTATCAAAAATAATTGGCTCCCCTTTCTTTTGAGGGATGACCACTGGCACAATCTCTTCTTTAAAGAGACCTTTCTGGATTGCAGTCCTTGCCCTCTGGTGGCTCAAAAGGCCAAGTTCATCCTGTTCCTTTCTTGAAATTCCAAATTTTTCAGCGATGTTCTCCGCAGTGACTCCCATGTGATATCCATAAAAGATCTCAAAGAGGCCATCGAAAACCATCAAATCGACCATCTCCTGATTGAACATCCTGGCTCCCCATCGACCCTGGGGAAAGGCATAGGGTACCTGGCTCATGTTCTCCATCCCTCCAGCAACCACCACCTCTGCCTCACCTAATTGAATCGCCTGGACCCCCAACGCAATGGCTTTGAGTCCTGAAGCACAGACCTTGTTAACGGTAAAGGCATTCGTCTCTTTTGGAACTCCAGCATAGATCATCGCCTGTCGAGCAGGGTTCTGGCCCTGACCTGCCTGAAGAACATTTCCCATGATCACTTCATCCACCTGAACCTCTAACTTAGAACCCTCCCAATGACTGTGTGACCTTTCCAGATCGGTTAACCCTGACCCTTTAAAAAGAGATGGTGCTAAATCTAAAACTTCCTTACTTACTATTGGCTTGATTCCTCCTCTTCGGAGAACCTCTTGGATCACCGTTGCTCCCAATTTTACTGCTGAAACGTCCTTAAGGGATGCTCCAAAACTCCCGATGGCAGTCCTTACTGCACTTACAATAACCACGTCTCTCATTTTCTTCTCCTATGTGGCTTTTCTTAGAATCGGGCCAATTCAAAAGATATTTTTCACAAGTAGTTCTTTTAGCCCAAAATAGGGCTTTTGTCAACATCTTTTTCTATAATTTAAAAATTAGAAATATCTATTTGTTTTTGATAGGTTAGAAGCAAAAACCACAGCTTTCAATAGATTGGTAGGATCAGCCACCCCTTTTCCAGCAATCTCATAGGCTGTCCCGTGGCCAACTGATGTTCGAATAAATGGCAGGCCTAAGGTCAAGTTAACGACCTCTTTAAAGTCTACCATCTTCACAGGAATTAACCCCTGGTCGTGATACATAGAGATGACCGCGTCAAAATTAGAATGGCTTGAAAGGTTGAAGAAGGAATCGGCTGGGAAAGGACCTTCGACTCTAATTCCTAAAGAATTGGCTTCTTGGATGGCTGGGAGAATCTCTTTCTCCTCTTCCTCTCCCAAAAGCCCCTCTTCTCCACAATGAGGATTGAGCCCAAGGACTGCAATATTTGGACGGGAAAGGCCAAAATATCTCTTCAATCCTTCCTCAGTCATCTGAATGGTCTTCAGGATAAACTCCGATTTAATCCATTTTGAAACCTCTTTCAGAGGGAGATGAGTGGTCACCAGGACAACCTTCCATTTCGATCCCACGAACATCATTGCCACCCTTGGGACTCCGGTCAAATGGGCGAGAAATTCTGTATGTCCAGGGAATGGATATCCTGCCTCATTGATGGCTCGTTTATTGATCGGACATGTCGTGATGGCATCCACTCTGCCTCTCTGAACCCAACTCACTGCCTCCTCAATATATCTTGCCATCGCCTCTCCACATTCTTTGGTCGGCTTTCCAAAACGAATGGAGTCGTCCTTCAGGTGACTTACAGGAACGACAAACACCTTTCGAGGACGGAATCCTTCCTCTGGAACCTCTTTGATGATTTCAAGGGGGGTATCACTTCTTAACCTTTGGATGGTTTGGGAGAGTATTTCTGAATCGCCAAAGACAATAGGGAAACAGGCCTGAAACACCTCTTCGTTCGAGAGAACTTTGATAATGATCTCCGGGCCAATGCCTGTTGGATCTCCCATGGTGATCCCAATCTTTGGAAGTGCCATTGATGAAACGCTCACTCACTCCTCAGGCTTTTCACAAGCTCCTTGCCTAATTCTAAACATTTTCTCTTCGCTTCTTGGCTAATGGGACGTTCACCTTTGACTGTTTCTCCCACCAGTCGGAAGAAACGCTTCGCCAGGGATTCAAACGGTTCTTTTACCTTTCCCCCACCTCCACAGGAGTAGAAGAGCACGGCCGGTTTTCCTTTGACCGGTTTGCCAGATTGATCCCACAGGTAGAGATCATCGAAAAAGGTCTTCACCGTGCCTGCGACATAGGAAAAATAATCAGGGGTTCCAATGGCGATCCCATTGGCGGATAAAAATTCTTCGAGGTTGACCCGTCGCTCATGGGTATTAATTAGATTCACTTCCGCTCCAGCCTCCTGGACCCCCTCGGCAAGGGATTCTGCAAGCCTCTTTGTATTCCCATACTGCTGACTGTGATAAATCACCAAAATTTTCTCCATCCCATTCCTCCTATCCTTTTCCCTTTTATCCTTATTATAATTCTTTTCCTCCCATGATACTATAGTTAATTTTTCGAATGTCTTATCCTTCCATGACAATGGGCTCAACAAATCGAATTTCCTCTATTTGCAAAATGAGGGCTTTCATTTTAATCTTTTTAAAATGATTATTAATCCTCAGGCAAGGCCATGAAAATTTTTAAAGACCTCTACGCTTACCTGTGGCAGAATCCTTATGAAAACAATTGCAACACCTATGTGATTCGAGGGAAGGTCACTCTTCTGATCGATCCAGGCCATTCCAGACATCTCCCCAATCTTTTTCGTCAGATGGAAAAAGACGGGATTTCGCAGGAAGAGATTGATCTTATCCTACTCACCCATTCTCACCCTGACCACATGGAGGGCCTTGAACTATTTTTAAATAAACCTACTAAAATCGCTATGGCCCAGGAAGAGGAGCGGTACCTCCTGGAGAGCGGAAAGTATCTCTTTGAAATGATGGGACAACCGATCCCAAATTTTCGCATCGACTTCTACCTGAAAGAAGGGGAACTCTCCTTGGGAGAAAAGGTTTTTAAAATTTATAAAACCCCTGGCCACTCCCCAGGGTCTCTTTCGATCTATTGGCCGGAGCAAAAAGCCCTCTTTACGGGAGACGTCCTTTTTTATGGGGGAGTTGGAAGGACCGATTTTCTTGAAGGGGATTCCAAACTCTTAATGAAGAGCATTGAGAGGCTTTCTCAACTGGATATCGAATTCTTACTGCCAGGGCATGGAGAGGTCGTTAGGGGGAAAGAGCGGGTTCTTCAGAACTTTGAGTTCATCCGCCAGAGTTTCTATATCTATCTATAAACATCGACTCTAAGCCCCATCTCTGGGAATCCCCTTCTACGGGGTTCTCAACTTTTCTTTCAGTTCTTCCAATTTTGTCCTGTAGGTTTGATCCAGTCTCTCACTTTCTTTTTTGTAGAGTTCGCTTCCCTCGAGTTTCGGCTCCACTGCACTTCCGGAGATATGTTCTTTCCTTAAGACCTCCAACAGTTGAATTCTCCCTTTCGTTTTTATCCCTTCCATTTCCTCCCGATAAAGTGAGAGGAGGGCATCGAATCCCTGTTTCAACTCGTCGAGGGTTTGCTGTTTGAGAGATTCAATTCCTTTAATAAGTCTTCCTCCTTCATCATTCAATGAGAGGGCCTCAATCCACTGGTGAAGAAGAGTTTCCTTAACCCAGGGCCGAATCCTCTCATCCATTTTTTCAATCTCCTTCAAAATCTCATGAAGCGGAGAAGTTCCTTCTCGATATCGATGGGAGAGGACAGAAACTTTCTCGAGAACCTCTTTTTGTTTGATCTCTTGTCTTTCTTCATCGGAAATAGCAATCTTTTTCGTTCTCTCGAGGGCTAATTCCAAAGTGGATTTAATCTCTGCCATTTTTAATCTCCATTCCCTTTGAGGATATGATAGATTTCCTGAGAGAAGGATTAAACCATTTTTCTTTCCCTCTATTTAGGTTTCTAAGATAGGAAAGAAAAAAACCCCAGTTTTTATCCTGGGGTCTTTTCTTTCCCTTTTTAATCCAAGGGGGGGTTAACTCAAGATGGTGACATTGGTCGCCTGCAACCCTTTGGGACCATTGGAGATTTCAAACTCCACTTCATCCCCTTCGTTAAGGGTTTTAAACCCATCTTTTTTGATGGCGGAGAAATGGACAAAAATATCACTGTCATTCTCCCTTGAGATGAACCCATAGCCTTTCTTGTCATTAAACCATTTAACACGACCTCTGGCCACTACAACTCACCTCCTTTCCTTCCTGAACTTGCGTAAGTTGTAATAGCCTTTGGTCCAAATAAAAAAAGCCACCTTCGTTTTGACTCGGATTGGGGTGGCCTTCTTTATTCCAAACAAAAACAACTCCTTACAACTTACAATGGACTAATTATGGGAAAGGTTTTTTTAAAAGTCAAGTCTTTTTTAATTTGAATCGTTTGGATTTGATTTCCAACCTCTCCTGTGATATTTTTAGCATCGAAATGGAGAAGGCAAGGGCAAGGGTCATTGTGGAAGGAAGGGTACAGGGAGTCTTCTTCCGGGCCCATACCCAGGAGGAGGCGTACTTTTTAGGGTTGAAGGGTTGGGTGAAGAATAGAAGGGATGGTCGGGTAGAGGCGGTCTTTGAAGGGGATAAGGAAAAGATAGAGAAGATGATTCAATGGTGTCATCGTGGACCCTCTGGAGCCAGAGTCACAGGGGTTCAGGTCAGCTGGGAGGATTATCAAGGGGAATTTAAGGATTTTTCCATCGCCTATTGAACCTTCTTGGGAATCTCCTTCTCCTCTTTGAAGATCTTTTTCTTAAGATCCTTTCCTACCTCCTCTCCCTCCTTCTTAATTGCATCTTCGAGATACTCCATCTTCTTACCGGTTTCGGTTAAACCTTCCCCCACCTTCTTGACTGCCTTCCCGCCCCCGAAGTAAATGAACAGAAAGAAGAGAAGGATTCCCACGATTACCCCCATGAAGAATCTGATCATTTTGGTTCTTTCCTCCTTTCCCTCCTAAATTACCAAGGATCTCAAATTTTTTCAAACCATTTTTCAGCCCCCTGATCCCCCATTAAAAGACTTAACCAAAGACAGAAACACCTCCAAGGGAGCTTCCTCAATAGAAACTCCTCGAATGGCAGAGGGAACATTGTGGAGCGGTTAAAAAGGTCGAGGAGCTCATGAAGAACGATTGGGTTTCAGGGGAAGGGTAAGGTTTTTTATGAGGGCTATTTAAGTTGGTGGAGCTGATGGGGATCGAACCCACGACCTCATGAATGCCATTCATGCGCTCTCCCAGCTGAGCTACAGCCCCACCGTTTATTGAAATTTTACATAAAAAAAAGAGGTTGTCAATTTGATTTTCAATTCGGCTCCAGGTTTAGAGAAAAAAACATCGAAGGGTTGTTTTGTAAATTTAAAAAGTGCAAAATTAATTAGGTTATAAAGAAGGAACAACGAAATGGGACTAATCCAGAACCAATACGATTCGTTAAGGAAAAAAATTAAAAAGTCTGAATTGGAAAACCAGAGACGGGCCTTTCGAGAGACCCGATCTCGCCAAAAGCAAAACCTCCCTTTTATGGGAGACCTTGAGAAGGTAAAGCAAGAGGTGAAACGAATTCGGTCTGAGTCTCTGGGAAACTGGACCCTCCTTCAGGAAGCGATTAAACGACTGGAGATGAATCAATTTAAAGTGTTCCAAGCAAAGGATTCAAAAGAGGCGCTTGATATTTTTCTTAAAGAGATTGGAGAGGAGAAACTGGTGGTCAAATCAAAATCCAATATCTCCAAAGAGATTGGGCTAACCGAATTTCTTAACCTGCATGGGATTGAGGTTGTTGAGACAGATATTGGTGACCGGATTAATCAGCTCTCCGGCGGACGATCTTCCCATTATACAGGTCCCATCGTTCACCTGACCCGATACGAGGTGGCAGAAATCCTTTCCAAACACTTGAAGAAAGAAATCCCCCCCCTTCCGGAAGAGGAGATGAAGGCGGTCAAAGAGGATATCGAATCTTATCTTCAAAAGGCAAAGGTTGGGATCACAGGAGCCAATGCTATCTCTGCAAGAGAAGGGGCTATTCTCATCATTCATAACGAAGGGAACATAACACGGGTTCGGACGAGGCGAAAACATCTCATCATCACCTCGATTGATAAGGTCTATCCAAATATTCAAGATGCCATGCTCATGGCAAAATTAGAGACCTATCTGGCGATGGGCGCTCCCTTCCCCTCTTTCATTGATATTGTAGGGGGAAAATCTAAATCCTCAGATGTGGAGAAGATCCCTTTTTATGGAATGCATGAGCCCAATGAGGTCATCCTTGTCCTTTTGGATAATGGGAGAAGAAAGATTTTAGAGGAGAGAAAAGATTTTTCAGACCTCCTCTACTGCATTGGCTGCGGAAATTGCCTCCTGGACTGCCCCACCTATAATACCGTGGGGCCATACTTTGGAGCAGAAGGAATGCTTGGGGGGAGGGGGACTGCCCTTTCCTGCCTTATTCGAGGGATAAGGGCAGGGGTTGAGGATGGTCTCTTCCTCTGCACGACCTGTGGTCTCTGTGGCGAAGTCTGCCCGGTCGGCATTGATGCTGGAAAGAGACTCCGGGATTTAAGAAGAATGGGTTTAGAAAATGAGGAAATCTCATCAAAACTCGATGAGATTAACGAACTTCATCACACCATCGATCGTTATGGAACGCCTTATGGCACAATGGCCAAAACGGACTTTCCTTTTCCCCAAAAACAGTCTCCTCGGGTCCTTTATATTGGATGTGTGGGAAGGACTACAGAGAGCGAAACAACGGCCAATTCCATTGAACTCCTTAAAAGATTGGACGTTGACTTTACGTTAATCGATGAACTCTGTTGTGAAGCGGTAAAGAACGACACAGGTTCAGTCCCTAATCCAGAACGGATCGGGGGAAACATTGAGAGAATTAAAGAGGTCGGAGGAGAAGAAGTTCTCTTCCTCTGTCCAAATTGCCTCAAAACATTTTTGGAATATGATGAAAAACATCCAACGGGACTCCGCTTGGATACCATCCTTTCCTATCTCAATAAGAATTTCTCTTTCATTTCCTTAACATCGAACCCAGAAACATTAACCTATCACGACCCCTGCCACTTAGGAAGAGGACTCGGTTCTTATGAAGAAGCAAGAGACCTGTTAAAAGGTTTTGGAAGTCAATTCCAAGAAATGGAGCATCATCATCAGGAGTCTCTCTGTTGTGGAGCAGGGGGAGGGATAAGGGCCTTTTATCCGAAATTCTCAAGAGAGATGGCGAGAAGACGTGTAAAAGAAGCAGAGGAAGTCAAAGCCGATATCCTTTTAACCGACTGCCTCTCCTGCAGGCATAATTTAAAACAGGGGCTCCCCTTCGATTCAACGATGAAGGTGATGACCACCCCAGAATATCTCTTGGAGAAAATAGAGAGTGGAAAAATCCGATTCTTTCGAAAATGAAACTGTCCTCATAAATCGACGCAATCCATTGGAAGGAAACAATAGGCTTAGGGGATGTGACCGGTTGGGTTATTAGAGGGGGCCTGAAATTGAATCGTTCAGAAACCATTGTATATAAAAATTGATAGGGAATTCCTTACCCTCGACCTTCACCTGATGGGGGATCGATAATTTGGAAACATGGGGTTCAAATTTAGAGGAGGGAAAAATTAGATCCCGCAATTCAGGAATGGAGAAAAAGAGACTCCTTTACTTGCTGAAGAATATCCATATCCCTATCCCAATGAAGGCCAATGCAGCCCCCTTTTTTAGGATATTCTGGGGAATCATGGAAGTCAACCCTTCCCCAACAAGCACTCCAATCAGGGTGACAATCCCAAAGGCAAGAGTCGCACCAGTGAATACTGACCAGGGGAGTTTGGTTTTAGAAGTCATAACGATAGCCGCCAACTGAGTTTTATCTCCCAGTTCTGCCAAAAAGATGGTTCCAAAGGTAGTGAGAAAAATTTTCCAATCCATTGATCCTCTCCTCTTTTAGCCACCCGTAAGAGATGGAATCCAAGGCTCGTATTGCAAATCAATTAAATGAATTAGGTTATTTAATTCTTACGAACCTATCCTCAAGTTTTTGAGTACCGTTTTAAGAACAAAGAGAAATCCCTAAAAGATCTCAAGAACCTTGGGCTTGGCGTGCCTTCTTAATCTCCTCAAGATAATATTTGATTAAGGGGGACATCTCAGGGGGTTGCCAATCAGTCTTTTTGGGGTCTTCGGGCCATCGAAAGGGGAGATGATAAACTTCTCCTGGTCTTTTTGCCTTTTCAAAAATGGATAGGGTTTCTAAAAGAACCTTTCTCTGACCTTCCCGATCTCCTGCTTGACCGACAGGTCTCCCATAAGGATACTCGATGGCGGCTGTCCGGGGAATCCCAACGGCCCGATGAAATTCCCAGGTGGGACTTAAAACAAGAGTGGAGAAACCTCTCTCCTCAAGAACTCTCCCAGCCAGTCCCACGGACTGACAGCAGAAGGGTCAAGCGGGAGTTAAAAGTACGGCTTCAACCCCTTCTTCCTTCATCAGGATCGAGATGGGTTCGATGGCTTCTTTTAAGAAATCTGTATTTTGCCATTGAAATCCATAAAAGGAATAGGCAGTAGGAGCAAGTCTGCCAATCACTCCCTCTTTTTCAAATTCTTCCATCCTTTGGAGGGGGAGGATCACATTGATGTCTTGTTTGATCCAGTTCGTATTGATATGAAGGTGATGAACATCGACATCCTTTTCCGTAGTCCCTCTGGGAATCTTTCGAAAAGAACGATCTCCCCAGAGGGGCTCCCTTTTTTCTCTTTCCATATCAAAAGGAGGATCTGATTTCAGACTGACTCCAGCACTGGTGACAAGGCTAAGGGTGATTTGGCTTAAGGGTTTGGAGATCGGTGTCCATGGAATGGGGTCCTTATAATCCTTTTCAGGGATAAATGTTTTTACCCAGGTCCTGAGCCCTGGTGGAAGAAACTTAAACCCATCAACTGGCCTCTCGAATTCAACCATCTCTACCCCTACCGTGCTTATCCATTTTTTTTCTTTTCAGTTTATATATCCGAATATGTTAAAATAGGCAAGTCTCTTTAAAAGGGGGTCAAACAAATATGATAGAAAAACCCCACTACATAGGACATCGCCAACGGTTGAGGGAGCGGTTTAGAAAAGGGGGCCCGGAGGGTTTTCACGATTATGAACTTCTTGAACTGCTTCTTACTTATGGGATCCCGAGAAGAGATGTGAAGCCCATTGCAAAAGAACTGATCAACCGATTTGGAAGTCTCTCGAGGGTTTTTGATGCGAGCCCCAATGAGCTTGAAAAGGTCACTGGAGTAGGACCAATCTCAGCCACCCTCATCAGGATAGTCAAAGAACTCTGCTCTGCCTATCTTGAAGAAAGGATGAGAAGTCGAGAGGTTCTTTCTTCCCCTCAGGCCGTTGTAGATTTTGTCCGGATGAAACTTTCGGGGCTTCCCTATGAGGCTTTTATGGTCATCTATTTAAATCCAAAAAATGAAGTGATTGATTATGAGATAATTCAGGAAGGAACAGTGGACCGGGCCGCCGTCTTTCCGAGAAGAATTATTGAAGGAGCCATCTTGCACCATGCCTCTGGGCTGATCCTTGTCCATAATCATCCAAGTGGTCATCATCAACCTTCCGATGAGGACAAACACCTGACACGAAACATCCTTGGGGCAACTCGAGCCCTTGACCTTCGAATTCTGGACCACATTGTGGTAGGAAAGAATGGTCATTTCAGTTTTATGGAGAATCAGCTTCTGTCCACTTCTTGACAAGGATTGAGGCTCTAACTTATATTTTATTTTGATTTCAAATAGTTATTAAGGATTGAGGAGATTTCGATTGTCTCTGTTCATTACTTTTGAGGGTATAGAGGGAAGTGGAAAAACGACTCAGATTAAACGTTTAAAAGAATATCTCAATCGAAAAGGCATTCCCTGCCGAGTGACCCGAGAGCCTGGAGGGTCTCTTATTGGAGAGAAGATTAGAAAAATCCTTTTAAACCCTGACCACCGTAAAATGGTTCCTCTGAGTGAGTTGTTCCTTTACGAAGCGGCCCGGGCTCAACATGTAGAAGAAGTGGTCAAACCCCTCCTCGAGAAAGGGGTGGTGATTCTTTGTGATCGATTTTATGATGCCACAATTGCCTATCAGGGTTATGGCCGAAAGTTGGACTTGGCCCTCATCAAAAAACTCAACCGTCTCTCTTCCCAGGGGATCAAACCTGATGTGACGTTTCTTCTGGATTGCCCCTCGGGAGTGGGATTGAGGAGGGCAATTCAAAGGAATCAACTCAATAAAAAGAGAAAAGAAGACCGGTTTGAAAGGGAGAAGGTTCAATTTCATCAACGAGTGAGGAGGGGATACCTTTCTATTGTGAAAGAGGATCCCTTCCGGGTAAAGCTCATTGATACCAGAGGAGGTGAGGAGAAGGTTTTTCAGAAGATAAAGAACATCGTAGACCCTTTATTAAGGTCCAGGGTTTTTAGGATTCATCGGGTAAAGTAGATGGTTTTTTTAAACCTCAATCCGTTTAATTATTCCCTTGGAGCCTTTTAAGAATATGTCTTTCAAAAACGTTTTAGGACATTCTAAACCCATTGGGCTTCTCCAGAAAGCGATCAAAAATGATCGGATGGCCCATAGCTATCTTTTTATAGGAAATGAAGGCATCGGGAAAAAATTAGTTGCCCTTCAGTTTGCAAAGGCCCTCAATTGTCTTAATGCTAAGAATGGAAAGGGTGACTCTTGCGACCATTGTCCCTCCTGTAAAAAGATCGATGACCTTGTCCATCCCGATGTATGGGTCTTAGAACCAGAGAACCAAACCCTTAAAGTGGAACAGGTCAGACAGATGCAGAGGGATCTTGCCTTTCGACCCTATGAGGGAAAATATCGAATCTGCATTCTTTCTTCTGCAGATCGAATGGCTCCTCATATGTCAAACACGCTCCTAAAGACCTTGGAAGAACCCCCCCCCTCCACGATTCTCATCCTTCTTGCCAATCATGTAAGATTGATCCTCCCCACCATCTTATCCCGTTGTCAATTGATCCGATTTCATCCCCTGCCCATTCCATTGGTGGAACAATGGTTGAGGGAAAGGGGAGGGCTGAATGAAGACAAAGCCCATCTTTTTGCCTCTCTTTCTGAGGGAAGTCCTGGAAAGGCTCTGGAGATCGAAGAGCAGATAAGGAAGATCAGTAGGGAAGAACTTCTTGAGGGTCTCGTGGGGACCCAATCCCTCCTCCCCGAAAGGATGCAGGGATGGGTAAAATCCTTACCCATTAAGGAGAGAGAAAGCCTCCTTTTGATTCTTGAGGTTGCAAAGACCCTATTGAGAGACCTGGTGATAGCGAAGATCCTTAAGGAGGGCTCAAAAATTATCCATGAGGATCTTCTCCATCCGATAAAAACCCTGAGCTCAAACTGGCAAGTTTCTTCCCTCTTCAAACGAATGGAGATTCTTCATCAAACGACGGTGGCAATAAGAAATAATGCTAACTCCGAATTGGCCTTAGAGGCCATGATGCTTTCTTGGGCCGAAGGATAGGAAGATGATTCGTTTGGTCCTGGTTAAATTACCTAATCGAAAATTCGAAGAGTTCGATGCAGGAGACTTACCCCTTGAGGTCAAGGATTCGGTGGTTGTTGAATCCGATAAGGGGTTGAGCCTCGGAACGGTCCTTTCTCCACCTCACGAAAAGGAAAGGCGTTTTACCCTCAAATCCCCTAAAAAGGTAATTCGAAAGGCAACCCCAGAGGATTTGGAGCAATTTGAAAGGAACCAACAGTTGGAGAGAGAAACCTTTCAGTTCTGTCTCCAAAAAATCAAGGAGAAGAATTTGAATATGAAACTGGTTAAAACGGAAGTCCTCTTAGACCGTTCCAAAGTTCTCTTCTACTTCACGGCTGAAAAAAGAGTCGATTTTCGTGAATTGGTTAGAGATCTGGCCTCTCAGTTCAAGATGCGGATTGAGATGCGTCAGATTGGGGTGAGGGATGAGGCGAAGATGATCTGTGGCCTCGGGAGTTGTGGAAGAGAGCTCTGTTGTTCTAACTTTATCACGCGATTTGATCTGGTCTCTGTCAAAATGGCCAAGGAACAGAATCTTGCCCTCAATCCCACAAAATTATCCGGGGTATGTGGCCGGCTCATGTGTTGTTTGGCTTACGAATTCCCAACCTACATCGAATTGAAAAAGGATTTACCTAAAGTGGGAAAACATGTTCAAACGCGTGCTGGAAAGGGAAAGGTCATTCGTCAGAATGTGCTCAATAAAACGGTCACCATCGAATTAGAAGAAGGAGGAGAGATTAAACTTCATGCATCCGAACTCTAAGGAGGCTTTCTATATCACCACCCCTATCTATTATGTAAATGATGTTCCCCACATCGGCCATGCCTATACCACCATTGCTGCAGACATCCTTGCCCGATACAAACGTCTGGAGGGCTATCAGGTCTTTTTCCTCACTGGAACGGATGAACATGGCCAGAAGGTTGAAAAGGCGGCCCAGGAGCGAGGGGTTGAACCGCAAGCCCATTGTGATGAAATGGTCACCAGGTTTCGATCCCTCTGGAAAAGGCTAAATATTTCTAACAGTGATTTCATTCGCACCACTGAGTTACGCCACAAGAAGGTGGTTCAGAAGATTCTCCAAGATCTCTATGATCGAGGGGAGATCTATCAGGCCAACTATGATGGATGGTACTGTGTTCCCTGTGAAAGATTCTGGACGGAAAAAGACCTAGTGGATGGAAAGTGTCCGGACTGTCTTCGGTCCGTTAATGAACTCTCAGAGAAGAACTACTTTTTTCGGATGAGCAAATATCAATCCTGGCTGATCGAACATATTGAAAAGAATGACCGCTTTATCCTTCCTCCCTCAAGAAGGAACGAAATCCTGGGCTTTCTTCGAAACCCTTTGGAAGACCTCTGCATCTCAAGACCAAAAAAACGATTAAAATGGGGCATTGAAATTCCTTTCGATAAGGACTACGTCACCTATGTCTGGTTTGATGCCCTGATCAACTATGTGAGTGGAATAGGTTATGAGGAGGGAGAGAATCCATTTTCCAAATTCTGGCCGAAAGCCATTCACCTCATTGGAAAGGACATCCTGACCACCCATGCCGTCTACTGGCCCACCATGCTCAGGGCCATTGGCCTACCGCCACCCCAAATGGTATTTGCCCATGGCTGGTGGACAATCGAAGGGAAGAAGATGTCGAAATCTCTCCAGAATGTGGTGGAACCCAATCTTCTGGTGGAAACCTATGGGGTGGATGCGGTCCGATATTTTCTCATGAGAGAAGTCTCTTTTGGAATGGATGGAGATTTCTCCCATTCGGCTATGGTTCACCGGTTCAATAGTGATCTGGCCAACGATTTAGGTAATCTTTTCAGCCGGTGTCTCAGCATGGTGATCAAATATTTTGACGGGGTGATCCCTCCTCCCAACTCATCCGAGGAGATAGATCAAGGCCTCCGGGATGTATCGGAAAAGATTTTCCCGCAATTGTCTCGACAAATGGGAGACCTTGCCTTTCAAAAGGCTCTCCTCTTGATATGGGATCTTGTGAATGCAACGAATAAATATGTGGATGACACTGCACCCTGGACGCTTGCCAAAGATGAAAAGGACCAAACTCGATTAGGCACAGTGCTTTACAACAGTCTGGAATCCCTCAGGATTATCGCCCTCCTTCTTGCTCCCTTCATGCCATCCACCTCTGAGACGATGTGGTCACAACTGGGAATGGAAGAAAATCTTTGGGAGCAGAATTTAAATGTAAATGGAAATTGGGGAGGTCTGAAACCCGGGAGAAAGATCACCCAACCCAGTCCTCTATTCCCGAGGCTTGATGCCTCCAAGATCTTACAGAGGGGATAAAGTTTGGTCTGAGAATCTCATCCTCAACGTTAAGAACACCGTGACCATTGAGCAAAGTCACTATGAAAAAACCTCAATCTGTTCGTTCGATTCTTGAAAAAACCTTGGAGGCCCTGGAGATTGACATTCCATTGAAGGGTTACTCCATCTTCGGAGCCTGGAGGGAGATTGTAGGAGAATTGGTAGCCCACCAGACTCAACCCCGAGCCATCAGGAATCGAATTCTTTTTCTCGACGTCTCCCACCCCACCTGGATGCAACAACTCCAATTCCTTAAACCTACCCTTCTTGAGAAGATAAACCATTACTTAGGTCAACCCCTCATCCAAGAGATTCGATTCAAATTGGGAAAGATTTCTCCTCCTTCGTCTCCCTCGGAAACTTTCTCTTGGAAAGAAGAAAAACTTGACCGAGGGACTTTAACTCGCATTGAAAGGGTTCTTAAAGAAATTGGGGATGAAGAATTGAAAAGGGGACTACGTCATGTGCTCATCAAGGGAGCCCAATTAGAAAAACTGAGAAAAAGGGTAGAATAAGAGAGGGATAACGATTCCTTAATTCGAACAACGAAAGGCTAACGTGATTTGAAGCATCCCTGCCAAAACCGGAAAGGGGTTAACCCTTTTAAACCCTGCCTTTCTTAAGAGCTCCTCCTGATCGAAGGAGAAAAAGTTAAGGTTCTCCCTTTCAAATAGTTTAAAGAACACGAGGAGAATTGTTTTCCCATAACCTGATACCTTTGGATTAAAATCTGCAATCACCATTCTGCCTCCTTCCTTTAAAGCCTGATAGCCATGTCCGAGAACTTCTAAGCGGTCTTTCTCAGGAAGCTCATGAAGGGCAAAAGAAATAAAAATCCCATCAAAATAATTTTGGTATCCCCAAGGTTTCGACACATCTTGATGGAAAAACTTTACTTTATGGAATCGCCCGTACCGCCTCTTGGCTACCTCTACCATCCTCTGAGAGAGGTCCATTCCCAATACCTCCCCGGCCTCCCCCGTAGCAGCGGCTATCCATGAGGCGACTCTCCCAGTTCCTGAACAGAGATCAAGTATTTTTTCTCCCACCTGAGGGGCCAAGATCTTTAAGGCCTTTCTTTGAAACCCCGAGTATTGACCGAAGGTAAGCAGATCAAGAAGGAGGTCATAATAAGGAGCAGACTTTTCGAAAAAATCTATTCGGTGTTGAATCAATGTCAAAGGTCAAAGTCCAGCGTTCCAATTGAACTCCAAATCCAATTTTTGAAGAAAACTTTATATGAAGTCATTTGACATTCATTGGGCATTGGAACTTTCGTATTTTGAATTTTACATCTAATCCAAGGCTTTTTCTATGAAAACTTTGGCCCCCTCTTTCACCTTTAAAAAAACTTTTGGATCCCCTGATACCTTGCCAATGATATTAACTGCACTGGCGGCCCGAATCTCGTTCTTTTGGCTGGCTGGAGTGGGTCCAAAAAAGATACAAAAGGCATGGCCGGTGGGCCAATAGCCTAATTCTCCCGCCGAGACAATCTCTCGTGAACCTTCCTCCAGGCCTGTCTTAACAGGGATAGGAAAATAGATTTCCTCTCCCCAGAGATTGGCCTTTCCTTCTATGGGGAGAGCGTCCCAAATCAGTTGCGCGGTTTTTGATTGATTCAATTCGGCTTCAACGCTTAAATGACTGACCAAGATCCTGATTCTCTTTTTCATCTTCCTTCCCTTTCGATTCAAGGGGATCAAATTCACTGAAAAGAACTTCATGCTCCTCTTCGGTGGAGAGCTTGTTGGGATAGAAGAGGATATCCCGATCCATCTTCATCGCCTCCCCTTTCAGGGATAGGTATCGATGGGTTTGGATTTTCAATAAAGAGAAACCCAAAAATACCAGAATATATCCCGTTAATTCTCTGAGGAGATTATAAAACAAGTGAGGATGGATGCCAGAAAAGTAGTATTCTCCAATCAGGAGCCTGGCGGTGTTGACCATCAGGGCCAAGGTGATGATCTGAAGGATGCGTTTTGTCTTCTGAGTGTTCTTAGAAAAAGAGGAGAGATACTCATCATAGATCCTTTTAAAGTTCTTCCAGCTGTTTGAAATACTCCTCAGAAGGTCTTGGTAAATCTGTTCATCCTCCCCATAAATTTTTAAACGCACCTGTTTATCTCCCCTAAAAAGAAGATAGCGTCTTATGAGTTCATCTTTCTCGATAAGGAGGTTCTGATTCTTTTTAAACCCACGATAAAGCGTAACCCCTATCGCCATTAAGAAGAGAAATGGGATTCCTGCATCTAAAAGGTCGAGCCACATATTTATTCTCTTTAGATTCGATTGATCAGGCCTGCGATAAAGCCTGCCCCGAATCCATTGTCGATGTTAACCACCGCCACTCCCGAAGCGCAGGAATTGAGCATGGCCAGAAGAGCTGCAATCCCTCCAAAACTGGCTCCATATCCCACGCTGGTGGGAACCGCAATCACGGGCCGGTCCACCAATCCTCCCACCACGCTGGGCAGTGCCCCTTCCATCCCAGCCACTACAATGAGGACGCGGGCTTTTTCCAATTTTTCTCTTTCAGCAAGAAGTCGGTGAATCCCAGAGACTCCCACATCATAGAGGGTCTCTACATGATTTCCCATGAACCGAGCCGTGAGGGCTGCTTCCTCCGCTACCGGGATATCGGTTGTTCCAGCAGTAATGACCAGAATGATTCCTTTTCCTTCAGATTTCACTGGATGGGTGAGATAAGTGAGAACCCTTGAGAGAGGGTAGTATTGACTTTTTGGAAAGACCCGCTTGACAGCAGTGGCTTTTTTCTCCTCCAATCGAGTAATGAGAATATTCTGGCCTTTTTGTTTCAATTGTTTCATAATGGTTAAGATTTGTGTGGAGGTCTTTCCCTCTCCCCAGATCACCTCAGGGAAACCTTTTCGGAGACTTCGGTGATGATCAACCCTGGCATATCCTAAATCTTCAAAAGGAAGGGTTTTTAAAAAGGCAATGGCTTCACCAATAGAGATCTTGCCTGATTTGACCTTTTTTAGAATAGTCTCAAGTTTTCGAATATTCATCTCACTTGACTTTTATTTTATTCATTCCTTTTCGTAAAAGTCAAGAAAAAGTCGAGCCGCTTCTTTTATGAATAAAATCCAAAATGCACAAATCCCAAGATTTATTTTTGAAGAATTTTCCCATCGCGGGTATCATTTTATCCTTCAGGTCATCAGAGAATCCTGGACTTTTTAAAACTTGTTGGAAGGCATCTTGTCAAAGGAGAAATTTTTGGTCACCCAGGCCATTCGTTTTTTGAGAGAAAACCAGGTGGAGTTTATCGAGCATCCCTATCGGTATGAAGAAAGAGGAGGCACCAAAGTTGCAGCAAAGGCCCTGGGAGTAGATGAGCACCTGATAGTCAAAACGCTGGTGATGGAGGATGAGAAAAAGTCGCCTCTCATCATTCTCATGCATGGCGATAGAGAAGTTTCAACCAAAGCACTGGCAAGACTCCTTGAGGTCCAATCGATCACCCCCTGTTCTTCTGGGGATGTTTTCAAACATACGGGTTATAAGGTGGGCGGAATCTCTCCTTTTGGGACGAGGAAAAGACTTCCCATTTATATTGAGGAGACAATTCTCAGTCTCCCAAGGATATTTATCAATGCGGGGAGAAAGGGGCTCTTATGCGAAATGTCTCCAAAGGATCTGGTAAGGGTAATAAACCCCGTTCCTGTTCACGTAGCTCGATAAAGGATCTCCCAATGAATAGCCCTCCTTATAATCATGAACCTCTTAGCGAACCTCATGAGATGACAATTCCCTCCACATATTTCACCCAGTCATATCCATAGGCATCTTCAAAGACCAGTCTTAATGGGAAGCCATGTTTCTGAGGAAGGGTTTCTCCATTGATGAGATAGGCGAGGAAAATCTTTTTTCGATCAATCTCACTTAAAGAGATTCTTACGACTTTGCCATAGGCTCCCTTCACCTCAAGGAATTTGGCCCCTGGAAGAATCTTTGCAGACCTCAGCAAGGTTCTGAAACTTACACCCGTCCAGCGCCCGTTGTTGGCAAAAAATCCCGGACAGATAAGAAGGACCGTCTCGGTCAAGGAGGGAAATTTGAGAATCTCATCATAAGTCAGGGAAAGGGGCTGTTTCACTTTCCCTGAAATTTTGAGACGGTAGGCTTTGATATCCACAGCCACCTCTGTAGGTCCCATCGTTCCGAATTGATTAAGGGGATCAATCTCAAGATTTCGATTGTCAATCTCAGCAGGGTTCATTTGAATCATCTGATCCTTCGGGAACCCCTTGGGAAGAATCTGTTTTACCTTGGCCCACGAAGGAGGGATGAATTTCCACAGGAAGGAGTTTATGGCCGAGAGAGTGAGCGAGAAGCTGATTGATTTTCGAAGAAAGATCCTTCTTGTCCACATATCCGTGTCTCGTTCGCCGTACCAAAATTCTCAACTTTACCCTAAGGAGTACCCAGCCTCGGTGATGGCTTTCTCGATTTGCTCTGGAGTCACCTCCATCGGATTATCAAATCGAACCTCTCCTTTTGCCAAATCCACCTGGATGTTCTTAATTCCATCCAATTGATTTAAGGCCTGGGTGACAGCCATCACGCAATGTTGGCAACTCATCCCTTTGACTTTCAATGTCGTCACTTTTTTATCCTCCTTTCCTCTCACGCCCAGTCAATATACCTGGAGACCGCCTTTTGGAAATCCTTTAAGGCTTCTTCTTGTTTAGGGCCAGGTTTCTTCTGAGTTTTATCCAAGCATTCTTCCAGATAGGTCTTCACAACGAGCATTCCAACTTTTTTGATGGCGGCTGTGACAGCGGCTATCTGGGTGAGAATATCCGCACAAGGATTTCCCTCTTCCACCATTCTCTGAAGCCCTCGAAGTTGTCCTTCGATTCTCCGCAATCTCAATAAAACGTCCCTTTTCTCTTGATTCATACCCTACCCCCCTATGGTATATAAATTCTCCCCGCTCTGAGTTCATTTGTCAAGGGGGATAAAAATCTTTGAGGTTAGGTTAACATGGGAGTGAAGGCTCATCTTCTCTTCAAGATGGGGTCGGAGTAGTAGGCGGTGACCATTTCATTACTATGGTCAGTATCGGTTTGAATTCCAATGGCGATGACCCCGTTGGGCTCTCTCCCAAAGGCCATTTTAAAATCCTTTCGAATATTTCTCTCCTCCTCCACCCATTGGGAGACCCTCTTTTCTCCTGATTCCAAAACAAAGACCTTGCAGTTTTTCTCTCCCGGATGGTCGAAGAGATGGCCTTTGGGGAGGTGTGTGGCCCAGATGTATTCGATTTTCAATCCATAAGGTTCTCCCCCACCAAATAATTTAAACTTAGGTTCTTCTCCAAAGATGACCATCACCCGGGCAGGGGAATCGAACCGATCCTTTCTCGTTTCAATGGAGGAACGGATTACATTCGATATCTTCCATCTCCAGGAGAGGGTCGAGAAGTTTTTCTGCTTGGGATCCACTTTCTTGAAAAGGGAGGCTCTGCTCCCAACACTTTCAGCCTTGATCACCCCCTTACTTGGGCTTGAATATTTTGTAGGCGGGGTAGCAAAATAGGAGACCACCCACCACCCCTTGACAGGGGTTTTCTCCTCTTCCTCTTTAGGCTTAAAATCACCAAAGGGCAGTTGGGCAAAGAGTAAGAGGAGTATGGTGGGAAGGATTAAAAAGCTCATTTTCTAAAAATTTCTTCAAGTTTTCGTTGAAAATTTTATCGGACCTTGATAAACTTTACCACATTATGAAACAGATTCCAAATTACCCGATCTCTGGTTTGATTTTCATCCTGATCCTGCTAACCTTTGGGGTCTCTATTGGTGAATCCAATGAACCACCTTCTCCTTATCAACCTCTGATCCGCCGACTTTTAGAGGATGGGTTTGAGGCAGAATTTTTATTCAATATTTTTTTGGATTCAAGGGCGGAGCCCCACCTTGACCGAATGGGCATTTCCTTAGGTTCCACTGAAACAGAAGATTTGTATGAACAGTTCTTATCTCCTGAATCCCTTTCCCTTGCAAAAAATTTTCTCCGGCAGAACCTAAGGTTATTGAAAGAGGCAGAGAAGAGGTTCCATGTGGATAAGGAAGTGGTAGTGGCCATTTTATTGGTGGAGTCAAGGTTTGGTGAGAATATTGGGAAACATCGGGTCATCCCAACCCTGGGAAGCCTGGCCCTGATGGGCTTTCCAGAGTATCTTTCAAAAGTTTATACGATTCTTCGAGAAAAGGAACCCGAACTTTCTTATGAATGGTGGGAGGAATTAGCAAAAAGAAGGGCGGAGTGGGCCTATCAAGAACTAAGATGTTTTTTAAAAATTATTCGCCATGAACCCATCGATCCCCTGGAGATTTTTGGTTCTTATGCAGGGGCCTTGGGTATGGCCCAGTTTATTCCCTCAAGTTATCTCAATTATGCCTTAAGTCAGAAAGGGTTAAGAAATTGGCTTCTTAGCAAAGAGGAGTCAATTCTTAGCATTGGAAATTACTTAAAATCCCATGGATGGAAAAGGGGCCTTTCTTTAGAAAGAAAGAGGAAAGTCCTTTGGTCTTATAATCATAGCGCTCCCTATGTGGAAACCATTCTCAAAATTGCTCAAAAAATCAAACCGAATCCCCCTGCCCATGCCAAAAGGTTAAAATAATATCCTTTGATCCTCTCTCCTTGCCAATCCGCTTGGTTTTTTGACTTGCGATGTTAGGGGTCTCCTGTTATAAATTAATTTTTAATATGAGGGAATGTTAAAAATCTAAATTATTTTTAACTAAGCCATCTTATTGATCGAGGGTATCAGATGAAAAGAACCTACCAACCCCACAATATTCGAAGGAAAAGAACCCATGGTTTTTTAAAAAGGATGTCAACCAAAGCAGGCCGAAATGTTTTAAAAAGAAGGAGAATGAAGGGTCGCAAGAGATTAACCGTTTAATTTAAATGGTTGAGGCATGAACGGTGGGGGGTGACAAAGGGAGACTTCAGGTTTAAAAAGAAGGAGAGGATTACCCTCTCCCAGGATTTTAAGAGAGTAATGAGGTTAGGGAAGAGACGGGCCTCAAGGAATTTTGTCCTCTTTAGTTCTGAAAATGAACATCTGTTCCATCGCTTGGGAATTGTGGCAAAGAAGGAGATTGGACCGGCATCCTTTCGAAACCGGATTAAAAGATATATTCGAGAATTTTTCCGTCTCCATAAACACCAAATCAAGGGATGTTTAGATATGGTGATCTTGATCAAAAAGAATTGCTCGATTCACCACTACAAGGAGACGGAAGAAGAACTTCAGAGACTTTTCAGGTTATGAAAATACCCTTCCTTAAGAGAATGGCTCAAGGAGGTATCATCCTCCTCATCAAAATTTACCAAAATACCTTTTCCATTCTTATTGGCCCCTCCTGCCGTTTCACCCCTTCATGCTCCTCTTATGCCTTGTTATCAATCCAGCGTTTTGGCATAATAAGGGGAATCAAACTTACCATTAAGAGAGTAGTCAGATGCCATCCTTTCCATCCTGGTGGATACGATCCTGTTCCAGAAGGTAATTAAGCATAGGAAGGAGTCTTAGGGAAAAAAATGGATAAAAGAGCTATCTTAGCAATTATATTAACCTTTCTGGTTATATTTGGATGGAGTATTTTACAATCAAAACTTTTTCCTCCTGAAAAACCTCCTCAAGAAATCTCTAAGAGGCCATCTATCGAAGAGAAGGAGGTTCCCCAAAAGGTGGATATTCCTAAGAAAGAAATTAAGCCTGCTAAAGGCACCATACCTGTCCGAGCCATGAAGCCTATTGTAAAAAAAGAGGTTACTGTTGAAACCCAAAATTTTATTGCGGTTTTCACTTCAGAGGATGCAAGGCTAAAGCATTTCCGACTTAAAAAGTATAGGGATAGGGTCGAGCCATCAGCCCTGGTTTTTAGGGTGGTAAAATTTTTTCGAGGCCTCTTTGGGATGGAAGTTAAGGAGTTAAAGAAGCCCATGCCCCTTGATCTGGTCAATACTGAGGAGGAGGAACTCCCTCTGGGGATTACCCTAAAAGGATTTTCTTCTGAAGGGGGATGGGAAGTGGATAAAGAAAAACTCCAATTGCTCAATCCAGGTGAAAAGGGAGAAATTACATTTGTTAAGGTTATAGACCCTCATTTGAAGGTTTTCAAACGATATCGATTTAACTCTGAAAAATATTTTATGGATCTCGAAATAGGGTTAAGAAATTCCTCCTTAAACGAATTGACCACCCAAGTGGGAATAGAATGGATTGGTAAGATAGAATTGGAAAAGTTGGCTGACGAGGAGAATAAAGATTATGGCCTCAAGTATGCCTTTTTCAAGAATCAGAAGGTTGAGCGAAAAGAGCTTGGAGGGGGAGGCTCAGCAGGGTGTACCCCTGGTTGCGGAAGTGTTAAAAGAAGGATTGACACCTTTGAATCTTCTTTTCAGGGTGAAATTAAATGGTACTCTTTTGAAGGGGAGTACTTTACCGCCCTCATCATTCCACCTGCTACGGAAAAGAATCTTACGCTTTCAGTGAAAGGAAAGGAAAAGAATATTCTGGAGGCCACCCTGATTCCTTCCCCCTTCTCCATCTCGGCCAATGGGTCGTCTAACATTCCATTTCGCATCTACCTTGGACCCAAGGAGACCGATCGATTGAAGGAGTTAGGGGTGTCTGCAGAAAAGTTGGTTGATTTTGGATTCTTTACCATCATTGCTAAGCCTCTTTTGTGGTTTTTGAACCTCACCAATAGTCTAACAAAAAATTTTGGGATCGATATCATCATTCTCAGTATCCTGATCAAAATCATATTCCTTCCCTTAACTCAGATCAGTTTTAAATCGATGAAGGAGATGCAAAAAGTCCAGCCCGAGATGGCTCGCCTCAAAGAAACTTATAAAAACGACAAGGCAAGGCTACAGCAAGAGATCATGTTACTCTATAAGAGGAGAAAGATTAATCCCATGAGCGGGTGCCTTCCCATGCTGATTCAGATCCCTGTCTTTATCGCCCTCTATAACGCCCTCCAAAATGCAATAGAGATGAGACATGCTCCTTTCTTTCTATGGATCAGAGACCTTTCAGCCAAAGACCCCATTTATATCACCCCTCTCATTATGGGGGCCTCTATGGTGGTCCAGCAAAAGATGACTCCAACAGCCGCTGATCCCACCCAAGCCAAAATGTTTATGTTGATGCCAATTATGTTTACCTTCCTTTTTCTCAATTTTCCTTCTGGTCTGGTTCTTTACTGGTTGGTGAATAATGTTCTATCCATTGCACATCAATACTATTTAAATAAGAAGGGATGATCATTCAATTTGGAAGAAGCGATTGAGATTGGAAAGAGATTGCTTACAGGGTTAGTCGAGGGAATAGGGGTAAGGCCCACAATAGAAGGAGTTTTAAGAGAGGGAAACCTCTATTTTGATCTCAGAGGAGATAAGAAAGGGATCCTTATCGGGAAGCATGGACGGACGCTGGATGCCCTTCAAATCCTCATCAACCGAATGGTTCAGAAAGAGGTCAGGAGACCCATCAGGGTGATCCTGGATGTGGATGGTTACCGAAAGAGAAGGGTCGATACCTTATCGAAAATGGCTCTTCGCCTGGGAGAAAAGGCCAAAAGATTGGGCCATTCCTTGACGATCGGTCCGTTCAATGCTCATGATCGAAGGGTCATTCATACTGCTTTGAAAGAAGATCCTTTGCTCAGGACAGAAAGCATAGGGGAAGGAGAAACAAAAAAGGTTACCATCATTCCAAGAAAATAAAGAGGGAGAAGGTACCATACCTTTTGAAAGAGGTAACTCATCCAAATTTTTTAAAGACCGACCTCATGATGAGGACACGATTACGGCCATTGCCACACCCTTTGGAGAAAGTGGGATAGGAATTGTTCGTATCAGTGGCCCTCTATCAGAACCCATCGCAAAAAGACTTTTCAAACCTAAAAAGGAAGAATCCCAATTGATCTCCCATCATTTCCATTACGGGGAGATCATCGATCCTTTAAGTGGGAAACCCATTGACGAGGTCCTCCTTGTTTTGATGAGGTCACCAAAAACTTATACCCGGGAAGATATTGTTGAAATTCATTGTCATGGGGGATATTTTGTTCTACAAAAAGTACTGGAGATGGTTTTAAGAGAAGGAGCAAGGTTAGCCCTTCCAGGAGAATTTACCAAAAGGGCCTTCCTAAATGGTCGAATCGATCTTACCCAGGCTGAGGCAGTCATTGACCTGATCAGGGCCAAAACACTTACCAGTCTTGAAATCGCCAATCAGCAACTACGGGGACGTCTTTACGAGGAAGTGAAAGGTCTTAAAGAGAGGTTGCTCAACCTATTGGTTTTTATTGAGGCCCATATCGACTTTCCAGAAGAAGAGATCGAACCTCTCTCATTAGAAGGGATGAGGATCGATCTTTTAAGAATGATTGAGGAGTTGAAAAAATGGGTTGACTCTTATCAGGAGGGAAAGGTCTTTCGGGAAGGAATCTCTTGTGCAATTACGGGAAAGACTAATGTAGGAAAGTCGAGCCTCCTCAACGTCCTCCTTAAAGAGGAACGTGCGATTGTAACCCCTTACCCGGGAACCACCCGCGATGTGATTGAGGAGGTGATTAATATCCATGGGATTCCTCTCCGTTTGATGGATACTGCTGGATTGAGAAAAACGGTGGACTCCATTGAAAAGGAAGGGGTAAGGAGGGCAAAGGAGCGGGTTTCGGATGCAGATCTGATTCTCCTCGTTCTGGATGGAAGTAGGGATATGGACGAGGATGATTGGGAAGTTTTTGAGGAGGCTAAAGATAAAAAGAAAGTGGTGATCATCAATAAGGTTGACCTTCAACAGAAAATCCCTCTGGAAGAGGTAAAAAGAAGGTTCCCTCATGATCCAGCCGTTTTAATATCCTGTTTAACTGGCGAAGGAATTGAGGATTTAAAAAAGAGTATTTATAGTTCTTTAATCCATCGAGAGGTAAGGGTATCTCCGGAACATTTAATTGTGGCCAATATTAGACACAAAACCGCTCTTTCTCAGGCGATGGAAAGTCTTAAGAGAGGATTAAGGGGTTTAGGGAGAGGGATTTCGCTTGAATTCATTGCATTTGAAATTCGCTCCAGCCTTGATTCCCTTGCAGAGATTGTTGGAGAGACAACCAATGAAGAAGTATTAAACCATATTTTTGAACAGTTCTGCATTGGTAAATAGGGGGGATGAGTCAATTTTTTGATTTTATTATAAAAATCTATATATTTAAGGGTAGGGATGGGTAAGATGTTTCATGTGAAACATACCCCTCATATACTCCTCGTCAATCCCTGGATTACTGACTTTTCAGCCTATAATTTTTGGGTAAGACCTCTCGGCCTTCTATATATCGCTGGACTTTTAAGAAGATATGGGTTTCAGGTCTCATTCATTGATTGTCTCGATTTTCTTGTTAAGAGGAGAGAATATCGGGACGGGAAGTTTTATAAATTAAAGATTGAGAAACCCAAGCCCTTCCATTCAATCCGCAAGAATTATAGCCAGTATGGGGTTCCAGAAGAGATCTTTAAAGAAAGGCTTTCTTCTATCAGCAAGCCTGATGCAATTGGGATTACCTCGGGAATGACTTACTGGTATCCTGGGGTGTTTAAAACTATCCGAATATTAAGGGAATTTTTTAAAGACACTCCCATCCTTCTGGGCGGTATCTACGCAAGCCTATGCCACGAGCATGCCCAAAAATACTCAGGAGCGGACTATGTATTGGATAGGTTAGACGAGGTAGAGGCATTGAAATTATTTGCCAAATTAACTGGAACCATCATTCCCATTCAACAGGCCCTTCCTCTTAGGCTAAGGGAAAAGATTCCATCCATAGAAGAGAGGATTCAGAGTGAAAGCCTTCCATACCCCTCTTTTGATCTCTACCCTCAACTGGACTATACCTGTATTATGAGCTCAAGGGGCTGTCCTTTTAAATGTACCTATTGTGCCAGTCCTTGGCTATCGAAGGGGTTTTCAAGAAGAGACCCTCTCAAAGTGGCTGAGGAAATTGAGTACTGGACAACCCATTACAAAATCCATAATATTGCTTTTTATGATGATGCATTGCTGGTGGATGCTTCCGAATTTTTTATTCCGATGCTAAATGAGATTATCCGAAGGGGGATTCAATGTAATTTCCATACACCCAATGGATTACATATCAAAGAGATTGATCAAAAAGTGGCAGACCTTCTATTCCGAGGAAACTTTAAGACGATTCGATTGGGACTTGAAACGTCCAATAGTGAAACACAGTTGGAAACAGGAGGAAAGGTAGAAAATGAACAATTCCTTAAGGCAATCAAGTGCTTAAAAAGGGCTGGGTACTCCAACCATGAGATCGGGGTCTATATTATGGCTGGTTTGCCAGAACAAAGGATTGAGGAGGTTGAACAAAGCATTGAATTTGTGAAAGAATCAGGTGCAAAACCTTTTCTCGTCGAATATTCTCCTATCCCTCATACGCCTTTGTTTGAAAAAGCAAAGAAGTTTTCGAGTTTTGATTTGGAAAACGAGCCACTGTTTCATAATAACTCGCTTCTTCCCTGCCAGTGGGAAGGATTTACCACAGAGGATTATCGAAAGTTGAAACTAAAATTAAGAGAATATTATGCAACCATTTGAAATTATTAAAGATATTTTCATAATTGGAGGTCCTGATATTACTGATCCCCGTGATGGGTGTGTCTATCTATTAAATTTAGGAGAATTAATATTAATTGACACTGGGGCAGGTTGGAGTTTAAATAAAATTATAAATAATATCAATTATTTAGGTTTTAATCCACATAAATTAAAGAAAATTCTTCTTACCCACTGCCATATCGACCATATTGGAGGGGTTCCTGAACTTAAAAAGAGGTTTGATTTGAGAATCTATATTCATGCTAAGGATGCACCTCCAGTTGAAAATGGCGATCAAATACTCACAGCGGCAAATTGGTACCAGACCATTTTCCCTCCTACCCCAGTGGATGAAAAATTTAACTCTTCAGAAGAAGTACTGGAAATCGGGAATGAGAAAATCTATTGCCTCCACACCCCTGGCCATACCCCTGGGTCCATCTCCCTTTATTTGGACCGGGAAGGGAAAAGAGTCCTCTTTGCCCAAGACCTTCACGGACCCCTCCTTCCGGAATTTGGATCAAATCTCGAAGATTATGGACTTTCAACAAAGAGGTTATTGGAACTTGATGCCGATATTCTTTGTGAAGGTCACTTCGGAATCTATAAGACAAAGAAAGAGGTGAGGAGTTACATCCTTTCCTACCGACGCCAATACGGAGTTGAATGAGAGAAGGTCTCGTTGAGGATTCGCCTGAAGAAGCTTTTTATAAAGAGGGTGACTATCCCCCTTAAATGGGAAGGAGGATGGTGAAATGGGTCCCCTTTCCCTCTTCGCTCTCCACTTTGATCTCTCCACCATGATCCTTAATAATCCCGTAACAAACCGAAAGGCCTAATCCCACTCCTTTTACAGCCTGTTTTGTGGTGAAAAAGGCGTCAAAGATTTTGTCCCTGATTCCTTCTGGAATTCCCATGCCCGTATCTTGAATATGGATTGAAATTTTATTGTCTTCCCTCGTGGTTCGTACAGTGAGAGTTCCCCCTTTAGGCATAGCCTCCTTTGCATTTTTAAACATGTTCAGAAGCACTTGCCTCATCTGATTGGTAGAGGCCATCACCTCTGGGATCTGGTCATCGAAGGAGGTCTCAATTTTGATATTGGATTCCCTCATCTGTTTATCCATCACTAATAGGATTCCTTCGACTAACTCATTGATCCGAACAGGCCTTCTGGTCTCTTCTTCAGGCTTTGAAAAACTGAGCATATTTCGAAGCATCTCCGCCAGTCTCTGTGCCTCAGAAAGCGATAGTTCCAGAATCCTTCGTCTTTTGCTGGTGGGTGGAATCTCGGTCTTAAGGAGTTCCAGAGTGTTCATAATCCCATAGATTGGATTATTCAGTTCATGCGCAATTTGTGAGGTAAGTCTACCCATCGCCGCCAACTTCTCAGATTGGAGAAGGGCCTGTTGGATCTTTTGGAGTTCCCTCTCCATCTTTAATCTCTCCCTCAGGTCTTTAAAAATCCCAATGCTGGCTACCTCCTTGCCTTCGTCATCATAGATGAGGGCTGCGGAAAGATCTCCTTCAACCAGTTCCCCATCCTTCCTTTTGTGGAGGATAGGGAAGGAGGTCAATCTTCCCACTCCTCCATACTCAGGGCTTCTCAGTTTAGCCATCACCTCCTCAGCAACCCCGGGTTGATAAATGCTCCGAATGTTCATCTTTCCAACCACCTCTTCAGACCTATATCCCAAGATATTTTCTGCTCCCTTGTTAAAGATAAGGATATTCCCCTTCATATCCGTGACAATAATCCCATCGACCGAACTTTCAATCAGATTCATTAAGAACTCGTTGGCCTCTTTGAGTTCCTTTTCCATCCTCTTCCGGTCGGAGATATCGATGTTGAGGCCCTCGTATCCAATGGTCTGACCTTTTTCATCCTTGATCGCTGTCGCCGTGAGGAGAACCGTGATCCTTTGACCATCTTTTTTCTTAAATTCGACCTCAAAATCCTTCACATAACCCGTCTTTTCAACCCATTCCTGGAACCTCTTACGATCCATTGGATTGACATAAAGGTCTCGGGCAATATCGATATTGAGAAATTCCTCTTTGGTAGGATAACCTAAGATATCAAGCAAGGCTTGATTGCAATCGACAAATCGGCCTTCTTTGGTGCTAATAAAGAGGCCATGTCGAACCCTCTCAAAAAGCTTTCGGTACTTCTCCTCCGAAGCCTTTAATTCCTTTTCAAACTTCTTTCTCTCGGTGATATCCCGAATATAGGCATAGGTCTTAATCCGGCCATCATCAGAACGGGTGGGGGCCACACAGACCTCTGCATCTTTGGTCTGGCCTTGAGGGGTGATGAGGACCATCTCTGTACAGACCTTCTCTCCCATTCCCTCTCCCTTCAACACCATCTCCTCCAAGAACTCTTCATCCCTTTTACCAATGAGTGAGAAGAATTCTTTCCCAAGGATTTGATCCTTTGGAAGGCCAAGGATCTCGGAGGCCATGGTATTGGCAAATTCAATCTTTGAATCTTCATCGAAGACAATGATTCCATCCTCCCCCATCTCTGCAATCTTCTCAAAACGTTTCGTGGCCTCACGAATCTCTCTCTCCATTCTCTTTCTTTCGGTGATATCCCTCAGGTAGGCATAGGTCTTGACCCCACCCTTTTCCATTCGGGAAATCGTAATACAAACCTCTGCCTCCAATTTGGTTCCCATCTGAGTCAATATCTCCATTTCCGTGCAGACTCGTTTGCTCTCATCAGATCCGACTTCTGAATGCATCTGGCCAAGGTAGCCGATATCCCGTTCGGTCAGAAGTTTTCGAAAATCCATTCCTAGGAGTTTCTCTTTGGGATAGCCCGTCAATTCTGAAGCGATCGTATTGGCAAACTCAATCTGATAGTTTTCGTCAAAGACAATAATCCCATCATCTCCCATCTCTGCGATCTTTTCCAGACGCCTCATCACCTCTTGGAGGTCCCTCTGGGATTCTCTCTGTTCATATTCTCTCAGTTTCTTTTCAAGTTCTTGGATCTTTTTTTCCAATAGTTCATGAGACAAATCTCTTTCCATAAATCCAAACCACCTTTCTATTCTCTCCATGGAGGGTTTATGGTAAATCCATCGGGTTTGAGCCGTGGGATTCCCCTTTTTCCATAATCCCAAGATATTTTATATTCCCTTGGAGGGGGGATGTCAAATTTTAATAGAAAAAAGAAAGAGGTTGTGATAAGAATAATACAAATCCAATCCTCAGGAGCGGTCTATGAAAAAAGGGAGAAAGATAGGTTTTGTAGGCGCCGGGAATATGGGGGAGGCCTTGATCTCAGGTCTGTTAAAGGCCAAATTTGTATCCCCAGAGCAGATGTGGGTTTTCGATTCGGATGGAGAGAGGCTACAGTTTATTCAAAAGAAGTATGGAATAAAAAAGGCTACTGATAACCACCAAATTGCCGCTCAGTGCAATCCTATCCTTCTCTGTGTAAAACCCCAATCCATGAAGGAGGTCATTGAGGAGATGGCGGAGTCCTTGGATGCCTCGAAGCTCCTTATCTCCGTCGCGGCTGGGGTTCCCCTCTATGTGATTGAGGCCTATGCTCGCAAGCAACTTCGACTTGTCAGGGTGATGCCCAATATTGCAGTCCTCGTCCAGGAAGGGGCTTCTGCCATCGCCCCTGGAAATCTCTCCTCTGAAGAGGATATTCGATTAACCCAATCCATCTTCAATTGCGTGGGAAAGTCAATCCTCCTCCCTGAAGCCTTGATGGATGCGGTGACAGGGTTGAGTGGAAGTGGTCCTGCTTATGTCTTCTTGGCGATTGAGGCCTTAACCGAGGCAGGTGTCCATTTGGGCATGACTCGGCTCCAGGCCTTTACCCTGGCCAGTCAGACAGTGAAAGGCGCTGTAAAACTCCTCTTAGAGACAGGAGAGCATCCTGCCCTTCTTCGAGAGAGGGTGACCTCTCCTGGAGGAACGACTGCGGCAGGCTTGTATAAATTGGAGGAGGGTGGATTCAAAAAAACCTTAATCGAAGCGGTGATTGCAGCCACCCAGAGGTCTAAAGAATTGGGAGAAAAGATGAAACAATAGTTCGCTTACAAGGAGGGATCAAACATGTTTAAAAAGATTCTGTTCTGCACCGATTTTTCTGAAGATGCCCATTGGGCCTTTTCCTATGCCCTCAATCTTGCCAAAACCTATCAATCCAAGCTCTTCATCCTCCATGTCACCCCAGAACCAGTCCATCCTGAACAACTCTCCATCTACCTCTCTGAAGAGAAATTGAAAGAGTTGAAACTCTTTCAGAAAAAGGAACTCGACCACCAGTTAAAGACCCATTATTTAAAAAAGTTGGGGAGGGTTAAGAACTTTGAAGTCTTAATCAAAGAAGGGGAGGCCTTCCTCGAAATCCTTCAGACTGCTAAAAAGAAGTCGGTGGACCTGATCGTGATGGGAACCCATGGAAGAACCGGTCTGGATCACATTCTCTTCGGAAGCACTGCTGAGAAGGTGGTCAGGAGGTCTTCCTGTCCGGTGTTGACCGTCAGACTGCCTGGAAAGAAATTTTTAATGCCATAGAGATAAGAAAAGTTTTTAGGGGATGAGGACCGATGTTCCGATACATTATTATCGAAGGACCCATTGGTGTTGGGAAAACGAGTTTGGCAAAACTTTTAGCCAAGGAGTTTAATGCCCGATGTGTTCTGGAAAAACCTGAAGAGAACCCCTTTCTTCCTCAGTTCTATCAGGAGCGGAAGAAGTATGCCTTTCAAACCCAACTCTTCTTTCTCCTGAGCCGTTTTCAACAACAAAAGGAGATTGCCCAGCTCGACCTCTTCAATCAGATAACCCTGTGCGATTACCTCTTTGCCAAGGACCGGATCTTTGCTTCCCTCAATTTAGACGATCATGAGTTGGCTCTCTATGAACAGATCTACCACCTTCTAAATGGACAGATTCCTGTTCCGGATCTGGTCATCTATCTCCAAGCGAAACCCGAGGTCCTGCTTCATCGGATTAAATTGAGAAATCACCCTTATGAAAAAGAGATCGATTTGGATTATTTGAAGATGCTGACGGAGGCTTACAATTACTATTTCTTTCATTATGAACAATCCCCCCTCCTGGTGGTGGATACGAGCGAAATCAACTTTGTCGATCGGAAAGAGGACCTCGATCAACTGATCCGAGAGATCAAACAGATGAAGAAGGGAACATGGTACTTTATCCCCATGAAATCTAAATGAGGAGTGTTAAAGTCCAATGAGAATTGTGAAGAACCCACGGGAGATGACCTCTCTCTCCTCAGAGGCAAGAAAGATGGGTAAAACCATTGCCTTTGTCCCTACCATGGGATTCTTTCATGAAGGTCACCTCAGTTTAATGAAGGAGGGGAGGAGGAGAGGAGATCTGCTGGTCGTAAGTCTCTTCGTCAATCCCACCCAATTTGGTCCTTCTGAAGATTTTGAGAAATACCCGAGGGATTTTGAAAGAGACCGAAGAATGGCAGAAGAGGTGGGGGTGGACATCCTTTTTGCTCCCGAGGCCATGGAGATGTATCCTCCTGATCATCAGACGATTGTTCGGGTGGAGAAGGTGACTCAGGGGCTTTGTGGCCGATCCAGGCCAACTCACTTTCAGGGAGTGACCACGGTGGTCAATATGCTCTTCAATATTGTGATGCCCCATCTGGCCATCTTTGGTCAGAAAGATTATCAACAACTGGTGACGATTAAGCAGATGGTCAAAGACCTCCATATGAATATTGAAATCTTGGGGATGCCAACGGTGAGAGAACCTGACGGCCTGGCCATGAGTTCCAGAAATACCTATCTCCAGCCGAAAGAAAGAGAGTCTGCTCGTCTGCTCTATCATTCCTTACAAAGGGCAAAGGAGCTTCTGGATGGAGGGGAGCGAAGGGCTGAGAAGATTTTAAGAGAGGTTATTGGAATCCTCAAATCCGATCCCCTCATTAAAATAGATTATGCTCAGCTCTGCGATGCGACCACCTTAGAAGAGCTCTCTGAGATCAAAGGGGAGTTAGTCATTGCCCTTGCTGCTTTTGTAGGGAGAACAAGATTGATTGATAATCTTGTCTACAGGGTGACTGAAATCAAGGAGATAAAGCGAGTTTAATCCTCGAGAAAAATTGAAAGGACCTTTACCCCTCCGAAGGAGTGGATTCCGTCTCCGCCTTTGAGGCTTCAACTGGAGTTTCCCTGGGAGGTTTTTTCTCTGGTTGCTTCTTTTCAGGCTCCTTCGGTCCTTCTTTGGGGGGCTCCTGGGTTGGAGGCAGTAACCCCTTTGCCCTCAGTTTTCTCCTTTTCTCTCTCCTTTTTCTTCTTCTTGCCAGCTCTTTTTCTCTCTCGCGCCTTGGCATAACGACCTCCTTCCCCAATTCAGAACTTAGGGTTAAGAGTTCGGAGTTTAAAGATGGGGTACTCCAAACAGATTAAATCGAACCTCTTGGCATTTGCGAAAGAAGGCTGATCACTTCCATTGCCTTCTCGGTAAGAGAGGTAGCTTCGGACTCCTCCTCTGCGAACAGAGGGGAACCAATCCGTACCTCCACCTGCCTTCTCAAACCGACTCTCTTTCCATAACGAATGCCCATAGGGATAAAAGGAATCTTTCGTTTCAATTCCTCTTGAAAGTTCAAGATCATCTGAATCAATCGACTCTTTCCGACGCCCACGCCTCCTCTAAAATAGGTGCCCTCAGGAAAGATCACAATCCTCTCCCCTGCCTTCAATAGATCGAGGAGATATTTAAAGGAGCCCAAGGTTCTGAGGGTCTGCTTTCGGTCAACGGGGATCCCGCCTAGGAGGAAAAGATATTCACGGATCAAGGGATATTCAAATAGTTCTCTCTTGGCTACAAAATAGAGGAGGGGTTTGAAGGCGAGGCTTACGATCGGGATATCAGTCCAGTATTGATGCTTGGGAAGAATGACCAGAGGCCCTTCTTCAGGAAGATCCTGGTTCTTTGAAACCTCTATTTGATAAAGGATGGAAAAGGTCAACTGGGCAATCTTCTTGGTCAGGGAATAGATCAAGGAGTTCCTCTTCATGATCAGTAAGAATCCAGAAGGTCCTCCTTAGGAATGGACGGGAGAACCTCCTTCATCATCAAATCCTTCTTGGCCTTTTTAGCCGCTGAGATTCCAGCCCTGAGGGCATCGCGGTTCAATTTTTCAGTCCCTTTGGGGACACGATTAAGGACCGCAAGTTCCATGGATCTTCGAGAGACGATCGGGATGAGCTCGGTTAGCGCTCCAAGGGCAATGATGTTAGCCACCACCTCTCTCTTAAACTTTCCCCTGGCAATTCGAGTGAAAGGAATCTGATAGGCCATGGGAGTGGGAGGCTGGGAAACAAACGTTGAATCAACCAGCAACACCCCATTCTCTTTCAGGTCAGGGTAAAACTCATCGCATGATTTCTGATTCATGGCGAGAAGAAAGTCAAGTTTCATGGCCTTGGGGTAATCGATCTCCTCATCACTGACAATCACCTCAGATTTACTCGACCCTCCCCTGGCCTCAGGTCCATAACTTTGGGTTTGAGCGACATATTTCTTCTCATAAATCCCAATGGCCTCAGCAAGGATAATGCCCATCAGGATGATCCCCTGGCCCCCGGATCCTCCCAGACGTATTTCGTACCGATCCGCCATCCTTCTTCTCCTAACCTATTTTAGCAGAAATCAAACAGGTTTCGGGAGTTGAAAAATCCGAAACTTAAATATCAAAGCACGAAACAAATTCAAATTATTGAAATTGAAATTTATTAGAATTTTATTTGCTCCGGGCATTTAAAATTTGGTCATTTGTATTGTTTCGGATTTCGTGCTTCAAATTTATCTCCCGATCTCTCCACCACTCTACTTCCCTATCCCTTCTTTCGCCCGTTCTCGTATCTTTTCATACTCATCTTGATAAACAGGAAGTTCCTTATCCACTAACACCCCGATCAGGATCTTATCCTCCAGTTCTTCCGGTTTCATTTTTGAGGCCTTCTCCACAGGGACCGCATGTTCCTTCTGCCACTCCATCATCTCCACAGCCGACCCCAGACGATTGATCTTTCCATATTGGGTATGGCAATGGGCGATCACCTCCACCACAGAGAAGCCTGGTTTCAAAAAGGCCTTCTCCATCAGGCTATCCAGGAGTCTGGCATGATAGACTGTTCCCCTTCCCACAAAGACAGCCCCAGCGGTCACCGCAAGTTCAGAGATCTTAAAGGCCTGTTCGATGTTGGAATAAAGGGTGGTTGCAGACCTCATCCCATAGGGGGTGGTCGGGGAGTATTGTCCTCCGGTCATCCCATAGATATGATTGTTGACAATGAGGGCAGTGACATCAATATTTCTTCGGGCGGCATGGATGAAGTGATTCCCGCCAATGGCCACTGCATCTCCATCACCCATGATGACGATCACCTTCAGGTTTGGGTTGGCCAATTTTATCCCTGTGGCAAAGGTGAGGGCTCGACCGTGAGTAGTATGAAGGGTATTAAAATCGACATAGACTGGAAGCCTTCCCGAACAGCCAATTCCAGAAACCAACACCACCTCATCCTTCTCATATCCAATCCGATCGATGGCCCGGATCAAAGCCCCCAGCATAATCCCAATGCCACAACCTGGACACCAGACATGGGGAAATTTCTTGTCGTGGCGAAGATATTTATGGATTAATTTGGTCACCTCGGCCATTAAAAAACCTCCCCCCGAATTGCCATTGGAAAATCCTCAATGGAAATTTAACACCCCCCTTTTTTCTCTCAAATCCTTTTAAAGGGTTGGTTCTCCATTCGGGAATGCGTTTTATGAGACAGCCTCCATGATTCGGCCCAAAATCTCCCCTGGTGTGATGATGGTCCCATCGACCTTGTTGAGGGTTAAGACCTTGGCCATCCCTCGGTTGACCCGCTTCACCTCTCTTGAGATTTGACCCATGTTCATCTCTGGGACGATCAGAACCTTTGAATGCTGAAGCACCTTTTCCACCGCAGATCTCATGAAGGGCCAGAGCGTCATCAGTTTAAGAAGCCCTACCTTTAACCCCTTTTCCCTTGCTTCTATGACCGCTCTTTTCGAGGACCGGGCCACACAGCCATAGGCGATAAGGGTAATCTCTGCATCCTCGGTTTTGAAATATTCAGCCATCTGAATCTCAGAGAAGTGCTGACTGATCTTACGATGAAGCCTTTGGATAAAGGGGCCAATTTCATCCGGTCTGGAGGTGGGAAAGCCTCGAATATCATGCGTAAGCCCGGTGACGTGGTACCGGTAGCCTTCCCCAAAATTGGCCATTGGGGGGACACCGCTCGGCGTGTCCTCAAAGGGAATGTACCACTCAGGAGGGACGGTGGGTTTCACCCGGTTGAAGATTTCGATCTCGCCATCAGGAAGGACCACCTTTTCCCGCATGTGGGCCACCACCTCATCGATCAGGAGGATGACCGGATTTCGAAACTTTTCAGAAAGGTTGAAGGCCTTGATCGTCATCTCGTAGCATTCGCTCACAGTCGATGCGGAAAGGACAATGATGGGATGATCTCCATGGGTCCCCCACCTGGCTTGCATCACATCGCCCTGGGAGGGAAAGGTGGGAAGTCCTGTACTGGGACCTCCTCTCATCACATTGACAATGACACAAGGGACCTCTGCAATAATGGCAAAGCCAAGATTCTCTTGCATTAAGGAGAATCCAGGGCCACTGGTAGCGGTCATCGATTTTGTTCCTGCCAGAGAGGCACCGATCACCGCTCCCAAACTTGCAATCTCATCCTCCATCTGAATGAAGGTTCCATCCACCTGAGGAAGCCTCACGGAGAGTATCTCTGAGATCTCCGTGGCAGGGGTAATGGGATAGCCGGCAAAGAAACGACACCCTGCTCGAAGCGCACCCTCTACAACGGCCTCATTCCCCTGTAGTAATACTTCTTTCGGGCCCGATCCCTTCCTCTTCGACCTTGGTGGTTTCATCCCTTCTTTCAATCCTTTCTTCAGGCCTCTTCCCCCCTTTGGTTCTCTTTTCAACTGTAATTGCAAAATCTGGACAGCGAATCTCACACCATCCGCAATTGATACACTTTTCAATTTCCTTTACAAAAGGATAACCCGATTCATCTCTATCCAAGACGCCGGTTGGACAGAAGGCCACACAGATCCCACAGGCCTTGCACCAAGCCTTATAGATGTCGATATGGACCTTCGGCTCTTCTCTCTTTTTCTTTAATTCGACCAACTTGATTCCCCGAAGATAAACCTGAATATTAATTTAAACTGAAACCAGAAAGGTTGTCAAAGTTTTTCAATGAGGGCTTGGGCGAATTCGGAGCATTTAACTTTTTTTGCCCCTCGCATCTGACGGGCAAGGTCATAGGTGACGATCTTTTCAGAGATCGTTCTTTCTAAAGCCTTGATAATTCTTTGACTCACTTCAGGCCATCCTAAGTAATCGAACATCAGCGCTCCAGAAAGAATAAGAGACCCTGGATTGATCACATCCTGGTTTGCATATTTAGGGGCAGTGCCATGGGTGGCCTCAAAGATAGCAAAACGATCTCCAATGTTGGCCCCAGGGGCCATTCCCAGACCTCCAACCTGTGCCGCCAGGGCATCAGACATATAGTCCCCATTGAGATTGGGCATGGCCAACACATCGTATTCCTCAGGCCTCAAGAGAACCTGTTGAAACATGGCATCCGCAATTCGGTCTTTGATCAGAACCTTTCCCTCTGGGATCCTTTTCTTTCCTGTTTCATTCATCGCATTTTCTATGATAATCTTATCACCAAACTCTTCCTTTGCCACTTCATACCCCCAATCCCGAAAAGCCCCTTCCGTAAACTTCATGATGTTGCCTTTATGAACCAAAGTGACACTGCTTCGACGATGAGAGAGTGCATATTGAATGGCTTTCCTAACTAACCGTTTTGTCCCAAAGCGGCTGATGGGTTTTATGCCAATCCCTGAATCCTCTCGAACCTTGTGACCCATCTCCCTCTCCAGAAACTCCCTGACACGGATCGCTTCCTTGGACCCCTCCTTCCACTCAATCCCAGCATAAAGATCTTCTGTATTTTCTCGAAAAACAACCAGATCCACCTTCTCAGGATGCTTCAAGGGGCTCGGTGTGCCTGGGATATAACGAATGGGTCTGATGCAGGCGTAGAGGTCGAGTTTCTGCCGAAAAAGAACGTTGATGCTTCGAATCCCTTCGCCCACAGGGGTAGTCAAGGGGCCTTTGATCCCAACCTTATATTCACGAATCGCCTCAATCGTCTCCTCGGGTGCCCACTCCCCTTTCTCGCGAAAGGCCTTCTCTCCAGCCAGCACCTCCAACCAGTGAACCTTTCTTTTGCCTCCGTAAGATTTCGCTACCGCAGAATCGAAGACCTGAACCGATGCCTTCCAGATATCGGGTCCTACCCCATCTCCCTCAATGTAGGGAATGATGAGGTGGTCTGGGACGTGAAGCCCCCCATTGGCGTGATATTCAATCTTTTCTCCAGTCACGACTCACCTCCACTTTTGGTTTTCCGAAAACTAAGGCTGTACAATTTCCGCCAAAAGCAAAAGAATTGGAGAGGACCAGGTTTAACTCTTTTTGACGGGATTGACCTGGGACATAGTCAAGATCACACTCTTCATCCCCCTGTTGATGATGGAGGGTTGGAGGGATGAATTTTTCAACCAGGGAAAGCACAGAGGCCACGGCCTCGATGGCTCCTGCCGAACCCAAACAGTGACCCACCATGGATTTGATTGAACTCACCGGAATTGAATAGGCTCTTTCTCCAAAAACCTTCTTAATGGAAAGGGTTTCTACCTTATCATTAAGAGGCGTTCCGGTTCCATGGGCATTGATATAGTCGACCTCTTCGAGAGCGAGGCCACTTTCTCTGATCGCCTCCCTCATCACCCAGGCTTCGATGGTACCCGAGGGTTCGGGTGCAGTGATGTGATAGGCCTCTCCCCCTATCCCATAACCTAAAAACTCTGCAAAGATTTTGGCGTCCCTCCTTCTGGCTTCCTCAAAATCTTCTAAGACCAACATGGCTCCCCCTTCTCCTAAGTTCATCCCAGCCCTTTTCCTATCAAAAGGTTTACAGGGATGGGGATCCATGGCCTTGAGGGAATTAAATCCACCAAAGGTGAGCTCGCTCAGAGCTTCACTCCCCCCACAGAGCATGGCGTTGCACTTTCCCTTCCGAATAAGATCGGCTCCATATCCGATGGAGGTTGCGGAGGAACTGCAGGCTGTTGTCACCGTAAGTATTGGGCCGGAAAAGCCAAACCGCTTGGAAACAGCGGTGGTGGTAAAACTTGGGATGAATGGGAGAATGAGAGAAGGTTTGGAGGCTCCTTGAAGAAGGACCTCTCGATGATAGATTTCAGCCTCCCACATCCCTCCTGCTCCTGCGCCCAGGCAGACACCCACCTGATCGGAGGAGTAGTAGGATTGGATTCCAGATACCCTCACCGCCTCTTCTGCTGAAATTAAGGCAAACTGATCGGTCCTGGAGAGCCTTTTTAACTCCTTTTTTTCAAAGTATTCCTCGGCGCGGTAATCCCTGATCTCTGCCCCAATTCTTGAAGGATACTTCGAGGTATCAAAGAGATGGATTGGCCCGATGGCACTCTCTCCACCTTTTAAAGATTGACAAAACTCCTTCACATTCTTCCCAATGGAACAGAAGATTCCCATTCCTGTGATGGCCACTCGTCTCTTCACTGTGTTGACCATTTTAAAACAAGGAAACCCCAAATATCAAAACCTCCATAAAAATTTTTATGAATTGTGGGAAAAAAACTAAAAGAGTTTTTAAAAAGTCCAGAGGTTTGGGTTATAATAAATTAAATGAATGGACCGAATCGCCATGAAGAATATTTTGACGGTAGACCTTGAAGATTGGTATCATATTTGCGATATAGATCATCTCCTTCCTCCTTCGTTATGGGATCGATGTGAGAGTCGAATCCTACCCAATTGCGAAAGGATTCTTAATCTCCTTCGTCGACATAGAGTTCGAGCCACTTTCTTTGTTCTCGGATACGTGGCAGAAAGGAATCCAGAACTACTGAAGACGATCTTTCGGGAAGGGCATGAGATTGCCTCCCATGGTTTTGGTCATCTTCAGGTTTATAAACAGACTGAGGAAGAATTTCTTCAGGATCTTCTTCGCTCAAAGAAATTGTTAGAGAGTATAATCGGGGAGAAGGTCGTGGGTTATCGGGCTCCTCAATGGTCGATCTGTGGAAGTCTAAAGCGTGTGGATGCTTCTCCCACACGCTTTCTGGCAAGGCCAGGTCAGGGAAGGAGGAATTCTTACTGGGCCCTTGATCTCTTAGTCCAAAATGGGTTTCTCTACGATTCCAGCATTGCCCCGCTTCGTTTTATTGGCGTTCCCAATGCTCCTACCCTCCCCTATCAGATTCTCACCCCCCATGGAGAGATCAGAGAGTTTCCACCCCTGGTCGTCCCTTCTCTCCTTGGACATCTTCCCATTGGGGGGGGATGGGGGTTTAGAATCTTCCCTTATCGAACAATTCAGAGAACGATTACTCAATATAATCAACTTGGCCATCCGGTTCTTCTCTTCTGCCATCCCTCTGATTTTGATTCCAAATCTCCTCCTATTCGTCTTCCTTGGATCAAACGTTTCGTCTGTTATGGAAAGATCAAAACGACCGAGGAACGGATGAATCAGGTCTTGAGCGATTTTGAGTTTGGGTCCCTCAGAGAATTCCTTTCTTCTCATAACCTCCACTTTCACTCCTACCAAGATAAGGGAAGGGAAGAGAGTTGAAAATCATGGAGAGTCTTCCAAAACTCTGTGTCCTCATCCCTGCCTATAACGCACAGGATACAATCGCTTCGGTTTTGGAAAAAGTCCAATCCCTCGGGCTGGATATCCTTGTAGTAGACGATGGATCCACGGATGAGACCAAAAAGGTGGTCCTCAAATATGGGATCCGCCTCTTAGAACACTCCAAAAATCTTGGAAAAGGAGTCGCTCTCCGAACGGGCTTTCAGGAGGCCATTGAGGGAGGGTATGAGCTGGTCATCACCCTGGATGCGGATGGCCAACATGATCCCATGGAGATTCCAACCCTTCTTAGAGTCTACCAGCGTGTCAAGCCCGATCTCCTCATTGCCTCAAGGTTTGGAGAATTTGATAAGATGCCACTGCTTCGGAGGTTCTGGAATCGCTTGGGAGCCCGGGCCGTCTCTCGACTCTGTCACTCCGATATTACGGATAGTCAGTCGGGATTCCGGTTGATTCGGACAGAGGTCCTGAAGGCGGTTCACCTCACCACCACAGGGTTCGAAATGGAGCTGGAACTGCTGATTAAGGCTTGCAAAAAAGGGTTTCGTGTGTTAAGTTTCCCAATTATTACTCCAAAGATTGATGGTACTCCTTTCAGTCACTTCAGACCCGTCACGGATACCTGGCTGGTATGTAAAGTATTCCTCCGAGGGTTAATCTGGTGAGGAAGGTGAATGGATTTTTATCAAAGGGCTAAACGATACTCCGTCGAAAAATTCACAGCGAGCGCACTTTCTCTTTTAGCCAATACCTCCAAGGAGAACCTCATTCGCCTGACTTATCTGGCAGAGAAAATTCCACGGAAAAAGTCCTATCGAGAAAAGATTCAATGGATCCGTCACCTTTTTGAGATCGATCACCCTGGGTTGACCATTGCGAGAAGAGTCCTGGAGGGGACAAATCCTTACCACCGAAAGAAGATCATCTCTAATTTCATTGTCAACCAGCTTTTGATGGGAACAAACCAGAGAAAGGCATTTGAATCGGAGAAGGGTTTTTATCCGCCAGACGCAATGCTGCTCAGCCCCACCATGCGATGCAATCTTCACTGTTACGGGTGTTATGCTTCAAACTATTCGACCGAAAGGGATCTTCCCTATCCGGTGATGGAGCGACTGGTCCGGGAATGTAATGAGATGGGGATTTACTTGATTTTAATCACTGGGGGAGAGCCTTTTATTAGAAGGGATCTCTTTAACCTTTTTGAAAAATATCCGGATTGCATCTTTCAGGTTTACACCAATGGTTCCTTGATTGACGAAAAGATGATCCAGCAGTTCGTCGCCTTAGGAAATGTCATTCTGGCGATCAGCCTTGAAGGGTTTGAAAAAGAGACCGATGGGAGAAGGGGAAAAGGTCAATTTGAACATCTTAGCCAGGTGATGGATGGACTCAGAGAAGCCGGTCTCCTCTTTGCCGTTTCCACCACCCAGACCTCCCAAAACACGGAGGTCCTGACCAGTGATGCCTTTATCGATTTTTTAGTGGAGAAGGGATGTATTCTGATGTGGAATTTCCATTATATCCCCATCGGGAAAGATCCTGACCTCCGATGGATGGCAACGCCGGAGCAGAGGAATAGGATGAGGGAACGTCTCATCCACTTTCGGGCCACCAAGCCCATGCTCTTTGTGGACTTCTGGAATGACGGATGCTTGACCCAGGGATGTATCGCAGCGGGAAGGAAGTACTTCCATGTCAATGCCAATGGGGATGTGGAGCCCTGTGTCTTCTGCCACTTCGCCTCCGACAATATTAAAGAGAAGCCTCTGATCGAGGCTCTCAATTCTCCGCTCTTTAGGGAGATTCGATCCCGGCAACCCTTCTCAAAAAATTTTTTTAGACCCTGCCTCCTGATTGACCATCCTGAACAAGGGAGAAAGTTTGCCCTTCAGCATGCAAGATACTTTACCCATGAAGGGGCGGAGGATCTCTTCACCCGTTTTGCCGATGCGATTGATGCCTATTCTAAGGCCTACGGAGAGATTGCTGAGGCGGCTTGGAAAGAGAAGACCGAACCTCAGATGGAAAAGCCTCTTTTAGAAGGCAAAAAGGTAATGGGTAGACATGGATGAAGGTTACCTTTCCTCATCTGGGCACGATGCACATCTTCTGCAAGGCGATTGCAGAAACTGCTCAAATCCCCTATATCGTCCCTCCTGAAACCAGCCGAAAAACCCTCGCCTTAGGGGTCCAGCAATCGAACGAATGCATCTGCCTTCCTTTTAAAATCATTCTGGGCAATTTTATCGAAGCCCTTCGGTTGGGAGCCGACACCATTGTGATGGTGGGAAGTGGCCCGCCCTGTCGGCTTGGACTTTATGACCTTGTTCAGAAAGTGATTCTTGAAGATATGGGACTTCATTATCGGTGGCTCACCATTCCTCCACGCCTTACCTGGGGAGCCCTTTGGAAGAATTATGAGGAGACCAAGGAGTTAAAAAAGGAGTTGACTCTTAAGAACATCCTTCTCTTTCCCTATGGGCTTTACATGGGATGGAAGAAGATGATGGCCTGCGAAACCTTGGAGAGATTAGCCGCCAAGGTGAGGCCAAAAGAGGTGAGGAGAGGGGAGACTCAAGGGAGGTTGAAGAAGGCCCTCCAATGGGTAGATGAAGCCAAAAATCCGAAAACCCTCGCCGAAGCGGTCCAGAGGGGAAGGGTCTATCTTGAGGAGACCGAACAGGACGGATCCCGGATTCCTTTCAAGATTGCATTGGTGGGAGAACTCTACACCGTGATGGATCCCCATATCAATCGTGGAGTAGAGCAGAAATTAGGGGAATTGGGGGCAGAGGTAACACGGACTTCTTGGTTTTCCACCCACATCCTGAGAAGCCTTAGGAAGAACAGGGCGGACCGGAATTCAGAACGAGGCCGGTTCCTCGAGGCCTCCAGGGCCTATCTGGGATATGAGGTGGGAGCAGAGTGTAATGCCTCCATTGGCGAAGCCATTCTCCGATCCAAAGAGGGATATGATGGAGTGGTCCATCTGATGCCTTTTGCCTGCATGCCGGAGACCACTGCCTCTGGAATCTTAACCCAGGTGAGCAAAGATCATGACATTCCCATCCTCACCCTCATCTTGGATGAACAGGAGGTGGAAGGAAGAGTTCTTACCCTTTTGGAGGCCTTCATCGAGATGTTGAAATGGAAGCGAAACACGGTATTGGGATCCCCCGCTCCCTGATGTTTTATCGATACTACCCCTTTTGGCATACCTTCTTTGAAAGGTTGGGCTGGAGGGTGGTGGTCTCAAGAGAAACTGTCCGAAGAGGAAATATAATCTATTTCGAAGACAGTTGTCTTCCCATGAAACTCCTGGTCACCCACTCCATGGATCTGGTGGGGAAAGTGGAGTATCTCTTTGTTCCTCGATTGGTCAGCCTCCATCCCACTTTTATTATGTGCCCTAAATTTCGGGGGGCTCCAGATATTATTCGTTTAGCCACAGAGGGCAGGGTTTCTGTGATTGATGAAACGATCGACCTGAGGGATAGAGGGACCTCCCTCCTTGAGTCTTTTCTCAGAATTGGACAGAGGCTGGGGGCATCGAAGAAAGAAAGCAAAAGGGCCTTCAAAGAGGCATCCTCAGTCTTTTCAAGATTTCAAATGGAACGGAGCAATCGGATCAATCTTCTTTCGACCAGAGAGATTTTTGAAATGAGTATTCCAACCCCTCAGGCGGATGGAAAGGAGTTCCCTTTCCAGGTGGCTCTGGTTGGCCATCCCTACAATCTCTTTGATGTAGATATTAACAAAGATATCCTTGGCATCATGAAGGGGCTAGGAATGGAGATGATCACCTCTGACGCTCTTTCCGAATCAGAGATCGATCGACAGATTTCGAACCTTTCAAAAGAGATCTACTGGTCCTCTGGGAGGGAGATCGTGGGATCCCTCTTTTATTTTTTTCGAGAAAGAGTGGATGGGGTGATTTTTCTCACCTCCTTTAAGTGTGGGATTGATGCCTTGCTTCAAGAATACATTAAAAGGAGGCTGAGGGTTCGAAAAGAAAATGAAACGCCGTTTCTCATCCTATCCTTTGATGAGCATACAGGGAGGGAAGGGCTGATCACCCGATTGGAGGCCTTTCGAGATTTGATGGAACAGAGAAAGTCGGGTAGGTATTAGCCGCATGGCCATAGAGGAAAAAAAGAGAATAAGAACAGGTTGACTTCCCTAGGAGGATCTGAGCAAAGCCGAAGAGACTGCAATGGGATATTATTTAGGCATTGATGTAGGCTCCATCACAACAAAGATAGTGATCCTCGATGAGGCCGATCAGGTCCTCAGCCGAGTCTATCTAAGGAATAGTGGCCGGCCCATTGAGGCGATTCAACAAGGGATGAGGAGACTGTTGACTCAATGGGGAGAGGAGATCCCCATCGACGGGGTAGCCACGACGGGAAGCGCTCGTCACCTGGCTGCTTATCTGGTTGGGGCCGACCTCATCAAGAATGAGATCACGGCCCATTCAATAGCCGTGATTGATCTTTACCCTGAGGCGAAGACCATCATTGAAATTGGGGGACAGGATTCAAAGGTCATCCTGCTGAGGCATGGGGTCGTGGTGGATTTTGCGATGAACACGGTCTGCGCTGCAGGAACAGGCTCTTTCTTAGATCAACAGGCCGGAAGGCTTGGAATCTCCATTGAAGATTTTGGATCGCTTGCCCTTAAATCTAACCGCCCGGTTAGGATTGCGGGTCGATGTACGGTCTTTGGTGAAACCGATATGATCCATAAACAACAGATGGGCCATCCAGTGGAGGACATTGTGGCTGGGCTCTGTGAGTCTCTCGTAAAAAATTACCTCAATAATGTCTGCCGGGGGAAGGAGATTCTTTCTCCCATTGTTTTTCAAGGAGGAGTGGCTGCCAATCCAGGAATCCAACGGGCTTTTGAGAAAGAATTGGAGACCTCCCTGATCGTCCCGGAGTATTTTGATGTGATGGGAGCCATCGGTGCAGCGAAGTTAGTGAAGAGGGCTAAACCCTCTAAGTCATTGTTCAAGGGGTTTGACCTTTTAAAGAAAACCTGCTTGACCCATGGATTTGAATGTAATGAGTGTGAGAATCAATGCGAAGTGGTCCAACTCATGATCGATGAGCAGGTGGTTGCCTGCTGGGGGGATCTTTGTGAACGTTACAGGAAATCCCCCAATCCCCTCGTCAAAAGTTACAAGGTCAAGGAGATGGACGAGGGGGTTCATCCCTAAAGAGTAGAAGGGAACAGAGTGCTCCATTGATTTTCTATGATGAGAATTCTTCTTCTTAACCCTCCCCCTTCTGGAACGCTTAAAGCAGTTGGGGTCCTTTTCCCACCCCTCGGGCTCCTCTATGTGGCTGCCTATTCCGAAAAAGAAGGCCATCAGGTAGAAGTTAGAGACTTATCGGTTCGAAGCAAGGAGCCAATTGAGTTTAAGAAGTATGACCTTGTTGGAATCTCTACCGATACGACTCGCTATGGTCAGGCCCTCAGGATGGCCAAGAAAGCAAAGGCCAGCGGATGCACTGTAGTGATGGGAGGCCCCCACCCTGGTTTTGTGGATGAAGAGATCCTCTCCACACGGAGGGTGGACTTCGTCGTGCACCGTGAAGGGGAAATTACCTTTTCTGAACTTTTAGCCCATCTTGAAAGAAGGGATGGGAGACTCGATTCAGTCCAGGGAATCAGTTTCCTTTCAAATGGAAGAATCCATCGAACCCCTCCTCGCCCTTTTATTGAAGACCTCGACACCCTTCCCTTTCCCGCTCGCCACCTCATCAACTTAGACGATTATCGCCGGACCAAACTGGGGGATCGTCCGATTACCCCTTTGATCACGAGCCGAGGGTGCCCATTTCAATGTACCTTCTGTGCCTCTTCCAATTTTTTTGGACTCCGCTGGAGGGCCAGAAGCGTGGCCTCGGTCCTTAAGGAGATTGAGGAGATTTATCATCGTTATCACTTTAATGCCATCGCCTTCGTGGATGATACCTTCACCATCTCTCCTAAGAGGGTGATTGAGATTTCTCAGGGGATTGTCGAACGGAGCCTTGACCTCTGGTGGTGGCATCTCTCGAGGATCGACCTTCTTGAGCGGAATGAAGAGATGGTCAAAGAGATGGTGAAGGCAGGAGCCAAGGCGGTCTTTGTTGGGATTGAATCCTCAAACCCTGAGGCCCTCAAGGAACTACGGAAAGGGATCGATTTGGAGGCCATCGTCAAGACCGTTGAGATGATGAAAAGGTATGGCCTTGAGATCCATGCCTCCTATATCTTAGGTGCACTTCATGATAACGTTAAGACTGTTCACGAAACCATCCGTTTCGCTAAAAGGCTTGACACCAATGTGGCCAACTTCTCGATCCTTACCCCTTTTCCAGGAACCGCCCTCTATGAACAGGTCAAGGACCGAATCTATAAATGGAGGAGACCGTGGTCCTTCTTTGATATGCAACACTTGGTCTTCAAGCACAAAAATTTTTCCTTCATTCGTCTGGAGTGGCTTTTGCTCAAGGCAAGCCTGCTCTACTACACCCGTTCAAGAAAGGCAGTCAGGGATATTTGGAATCATATTCGAAAACATCGATTGGGGATAGGGGGGCTCTTTCGATTTCTGAAGGAGTACTTTGGAGGGTAAGATGAAGAGGAGTGAGGTTCTATCCCGATTTGTCTTTCTTTTTCTCTTTCAATTCTTCTCGACCCTGATTCCACGTCCGATTCAGAAGTTCTTCAGCGTGGTCATTGGAGACCTCTTCTATCTTTCCATGAGAAAGACCAGGAAAAATGTCCGAAGCAACTTGGAAGGGATCAGCCGGGGAAGATGGTCTGAAGAGAAACTCAGGACTCTGACCCGAAAGACCTTCCAAAACTATGGACAATACCTTTTGGACTATATGGTGATGCATCGCCTCCATCCCTCCAATATCGGCCATTGGGTTGAGAAGGAGGAAGGGGAAGAGTATATGATTGAGGCCCTTCAGAAAGGGAAAGGGGTGATCTGCATTACGCCTCACCTTGGGAACTGGGAGATCGGGGGGATCCTCTTCGCCTTGAAGGGAGGAAAGGTGAATGTCCTAACATTGGATGAAAGGGATAGGAACACCAAATCCTTTAGGGAGGAGATGAGGAGAAGATGGGGGATTCAGAACCTTTATGTCGATCCCAAAGACGATTCGCCTATGGCCATTCTAAATGTTGTGAAGGCCCTTCGCCGAAATGAGATTGTCGCCATGTTGGGAGATCGGATCGAATCCCAGAAGACCATGGTCTTCGATTTCTTCGATAGAAAGAAGGCCTTTCCCATTGGGGTGGGAATTATTGCACTGGCTACAGAAGCCTCCGTTCTTCCTGTCTTTGTTGTGATGGAGAAGAATCGGAAATATCGTGGGATCATCGAACCTCCTATCTCTTTTCATTCCTCGGAAAGAGAGGATCGGGAGGTAGTCCTTCGGAAAGGAATGGAAAGATTGGTGAGGAAATTTGAAGAGTATATCGAAAAATATCCAGATCAATGGTATAATTTTTATCCTTATTGGAATGAATAAGAGAGGAAGCCATGGTTGAGCCCAATGATCCACTGATCGAAAAGATCAAGCAACTGATCATTCAAAGGTTGAAACTGGTAGAGATGACCCCTGAGATGATTGAGACGGATGCTCCTCTTTTTGGAGAGGGATTGGGGCTTGATTCCATCGACGCCCTTGAACTGGTCTTGGGGTTGGAGAAGGAATTCGGAGTGATCATTCCGGATGCAGAGGTAGGGAAAAGGGTTTTTCAATCTGTCCGAACGCTTGCTCAATATGTGGTGGAGCAACAGGGGAAAGGATGAGAGGAAAAGTTGCCTTCTGCTTTCCTGGTCAACTTCAGGAAAGACCCATACTAAGGGAGGGGCATCCCTTGAGAGAGGATCCTTTTTTTAAGGAGTTGATTGAGAGGGCCTCCCGACAGACCTCTTTCGATCTGATGGGTTTCCTGACGGAAAGGGAGGAGCCTGCAAATCAATTGGGTCTCAAACTTCAACTTGCCACCTATCTCCTCTCCATGGTTCACTTCCTCAGGCTGAAAGAGGCAGGTTGGAATCCAGAAATTCTAACCGAACACAGCATGGGAATCTATGCTTCATTGGCTGCCGCAGAAGCGATCTCCTTTGAGGAGGGGCTCTGGATTACTGAATCGATAGGAAGGTTGCTCGAGAAGGAAAGCAGGCATCGGCCAGGGGCCATGGCAAGCATCATCGGTTTGCCTTTTGATGAGATAAAGAAGATCTGTGGGGACCTCCCTGGATCTAAACTCTTCATCGCAAATTACAATGGAGGATTGCATTATGTGCTCTCAGGAGAGGTAGAGGCTGTGGAGAAGGCCACTTTGTTTGCCCTCTCAAGGAAAGCCCTCTCTGCCACAAGGCTCACCTTCCATATCGCCCTTCACACCCCCCTACTATTTTCTCTGAGGGAAGAGATCAAGGACCTCCTGAAAGCCATCGAGATAAGGCAGCCCAAAATTCCTATTCTCAATCACTGGACCGTCCGTCCCCTATGGAAGGAAGAGATCAAGGATTTTCTCTCAGAGGAAATTAGCCGTCCAGTCTACTGGGATCGATGCGTGGAGAGATTGCTTCAAGAAGGGTTTCATCAGTTTGTCGAAGTCGGACAGGAAGCCACGCTTACCAAACTGATCCGATGGATCAATCGTGAGGCAGAAGCCTTTTCTACGGGGGATCGAATTGAAGAGAAGGGGTTGATTCCGCGGAGAATGGTTCGAGGATGAGGGAGCCGTCATGAAAAATTCCTTGAGGAAGGAAACCGATGAGATATCATGAAACTCCCCTGGAGGTTCGGTTCTGTGAGGTCGATGCCTATGGAATGGTCTGGCATGGCCACTATGTGGTCTGGTTTGAAGTCGGTCGAAACGACCTGACCCGGCGATTCCAGATGGGCCCATCTCAACTCAAGGCCTTAAATCTTTTGGCACCTGTGGTGGAGTTAAACTGTCAATTCAAATCTCCAGCCACCTTTGGGGATTCCCTTATCATCCAAACCACCATGGAGAGGACAGAGGTGGCTAAGTTGATCTTCCATTATCGCGTGGTCGATGAAAAGAACAGGAAGGTCATCACCACAGGCTCTACCACACATGTGCTTACGGACCTGAAAGGGAATCTTCTCTATCGCATTCCTTTGGAAGTCCTCGAAAGGATAGAAGCCATGCAGAGTTATTTGGAGGTTTAAGGAACCGTTCGAAGCTTAACCTCTTCGATTTGAAAACTCTGTAAGAGACAGGCGCAATTTAGCATCTTATGAAAGTTCTTCTCATCGATCCTCCTCATAAACTTTTTCCGGGTCTTCGAATGTGGACCCCCTCTTTTGGCCTTCTCTCCTTGGGAGCCTATCTGGAGAAGGAGGGTATCGAGGTTCAAATCGTTGATGGAACGACTCTACGGAATCCATGGAAAGACCTTTCGGAATCGATTGCGAGAGCGAAGCCGAAGGTCATCGGGATTACCTGTTCGGCAACCTGCCTTTCCCCCGAAGCCCTTCAGACGATCCATCTCTGCAAAACCCTTTCACCCGATTCTATTGTAGTCGCAGGAGGAAGCCATTTTACCCTCATGGCGGAGACCATCTTGAAGGAGTTAAAAGACCTCAATTACATTGTCTTAGGCGAAGGAGAGATCTCCTTCTCTCAACTCCTTCATTGTCTGTCTCAAGGAGGAGATGGGAGGGAGGTAAAGGGGATTGCCTATGCAGACAATGGGAAGGTCGTCTTTAACCCAAGACCGAACCTCATCACCCATTTAGATAGCCTTCCCCTTCCCGCTTATCATCTGATTGATATGGAAAGTGAAGCCTATTACTGGCATGGGATGGGAAGAAGGGCTTTTGGTCTTTCTACCAGCCGGGGCTGCGGGGATCGATGTGCTTACTGTTCAGAATCGAAGTTCTGGGAGGGGGTCTGGAGGGGTCGGAGCGGGGAGAGGGTGGTGGAGGAGATCTCCTATCTTTATCGGCGCTATGGAAAATCGCTCTTTGTCTTTAATGAGAATACCTTCAACTGGAGCCGAAAACGGAATGAAGATTTTATCGAGGCATTGGGGAAATCGGGTCTCAGGATTCACTTCTGGTTCCAGTCTCGAATCAAGGACATCCTTCGCGATGAGGATCTGATTCCTGAGATGAGACGTCTCGGTCTTTATGAAGTGATGTTAGGGATTGAGAGCATCCATCCCGATGTGCTAAGTCGATATGAAAAGGAGCAGTCCAGGGAGATGGCCCAAAAGGCGATCGAGATCCTCCGAAGAAATGGGATCATGGTGATGGCCAACCTCATGTTTGGGGATTGGAATGATTCCCGGGCTTCCCTGGATGAGGTATTTCGGTTTGTTAAAAGAAAGAGCGACTTCCTCATCCTCACCCTGACCACTCCCCTTCCAGGAACCAAATACTTTGAAGAGGCAGACCGGTTGGGGAGGATCAGGGAGAGGGATTTTGGAAAGTATGACTTCATGCATCCTATCATGGATACGAAGTTCCTCTCTGCTGAGGAGGTTCAGAGACTTCAACAGGCCTATCTCAAAAAGTATTATACCCAGCCCAGAATTCTCCTTGGAGCATTCCTCCATCCCAATCCCTTCAAGCGAATGGCCTACCGGCTTATTCTCCGATACGTGTGGGAGAATGCGACGAAGAGGCCATGGAGGCAACCCAACTTAGAGTGACAATGAACGATGGACTATAGACGAAGAACGGAAGAGGTGATCATTAAATTTTGTGTTTGAAGAAGGAGAGGGCTTGAATCCGCAATCAAAAAAGGTTCTTCTCATCTTTCCAAGGGAGAAGGGGATTACATTTTCGAACGATACCCTCTACCCATTTCCTATCCTGGGCCTGACTCTGTTGGCTGCCCTCTTTCCTAAGGATTATGAGGTCAAAATCATCAACGAATTGGTGGACGAAGTCGACTTTCAAGAAGATGTGGATCTGGTTGGCATCACGGGGTTGACCTGCGTCATTAAAAGGGCCTATGCGATCGCGGATCGATTTCGGGAGCGGAAAGTTCCTGTGATCTTAGGAGGGGTTCATCCGAGCCTTTTACCCCAGGAGGCAAAGGAGCATGCGGATGCAGTGCTGATCGGTGAGGCAGAAGGGGTCTTGGAGGAGATTCTGAGAGATTTTGAGAAGGGGACCCTAAAACCCTTCTACAAGAATCGCACCTGGTCTGAGTTGAAAGGAAATCCTATCCCCAGGAGGGACCTTCTCAGCAAAACCCATCACTCCTTCTTTAAAACGATTGAAACGACCCGTGGCTGTCCAAATCGATGTGACTTCTGTTCCGTTCCAACGATTAATGGCCATCGTTACCGTGTCCGTCCCCTTGAAGAAGTGGACCAAGAGCTCTCCCTGACCTTAAAGAAGAAGGGGGAGTACGTTTTCCTTGCCGATGATAATGTGACCGCAAAGAGGGATTATGCCTTAGCCCTTTTCGAAATCTTTAAAAAGCATCAGGTCAGGTGGATGGGATTTGCAACCCTTCAGATCGGAGAAGATGAGGAGCTTCTTCAAAAGGCCTTTGAGAGTGGTTGCGTTTCGCTCTTTATTGGTTTTGAATCCCTTCTCCAGGAGAATTTAGATGGCGTTTCAAAGAGATTTGTCTCCGTCAAAGAGTTGACCCATTTAGTCAAGGTCATCCAGGGCCATAAGATTGGAATCCAGGGGGCTTTCATCTTCGGGTTTGATGAAGATGACCCTTCCATCTTTGAAAAGACCGTCCAATTTGTCCAAAAGAACAGGATTGAACTACCCACCTTCTCCATCCTTACCCCTTTTCCAGGAACGCCTCTGAGGGAACGACTGGAGAAGGAGGAGAGGATCTTCGATCATGATTGGTCTCATTACGATATGAGCCATGTGGTCTTCCTACCCAAAAAGATGACCCCTCAGCAGCTCCAGGAAGGATACCTCTGGGCACAGAAATATGTATGTGCTCCTCGTTCGATCTTAAAACGCCTCCTCTGGGGACCAAAGAACCATTTCTTTTATTTCTTGATGGCCAATTTCGTTTTGCGAGGGGCCCAAATGGAGATGATTCGAAAAATCAAGAAGGATGAAATACCCAGAATCCCCAGGAGTGATAAACCCATTCTATGAGAATCCTACTGATCTCTGTAAATCGAGAGCGCTTGCCTTACCCTGTTTTTCCTCTTGGCTTGGCTTATATTGCAAAGGCATTGAGAGAAGAGGGACATCAACTTGAGGTGATGGACCTTTGCTTCTCTCAGGAGGTGGAAAAAGAACTCTCTAACCTCCTCCTCCGATTTCAACCTGAATTAATCGGTCTTTCGTTAAGGAATCTGGATAATCTCACCTATCCAAAATCGATCTCCTATCTTAACGAGGTAGAAGAAGTAACGCGAGTGTGTCGCTATTTTTCCCATTCGCCATTGGTCATTGGAGGGTCGGGGTTTTCGTTAGCGCCTAAGGAGTTGATGGAGTATTTAGACGTCGATTTTGGAATTATTGGAGAGGGGGAAGAAGCGATTCTCCAAGTAACCAGGGCCCTTGAAGGAGGGTATCCCCTTTCCCCGACTCCTCATCTCCTTATTAAGGGAACGCCTTCTCCTTCCCATTTTAAGGGAGCAACAGTTTCTATGATCTCGGCCCCTGATCGAACCCTTTTTGAAACCCAACGCTATTTAAAAGAAGGAGGGATGGTCAATCTTCAGACTAAACGAGGCTGTCCCTTCTCCTGTATCTATTGCACTTATCCTTTGCTGGAGGGCAAAGAGGTTCGACTCCGAAAGGTGGAGGAGGTGGTCAGGGAGATTGAGCAACTTACCCAAGAGGAAGAGGTAGACTACCTTTATTTTGTAGACGATATCTTCAATTATCCCCCCTTCTATACGGAATCCCTATGTCGGGAGATGGTGCGGAAACGAATCAGAGTAAGGTGGAGTGTTTTTGTCAACCCAGGGTTTCTTAGCGAAGACCTTCTGAAATGGATGAAGGAGGCGGGGTGTGTGGGCATTGAATTTGGAACAGATTCGGGGTCTCCGAAGATGTTAAGGAATTATAAAAAATCCTTCACCCTAAAGGAAATCTCCCATGCTTCCTTTCTCTGTTCCGAGTTAGACATCCCTCACTGCCACTACCTCCTCTTGGGGGGGCCTGGGGAGGATGAGCAAACCCTTGAGGAATCGTTTCGATTGATGGATGAGCTCCATCCAACAGCCATCATTGCCATGCTTGGAGTCAGAATCTATCCTGGGACGGAGTTAGAACGGATTTCCTTATCCCAAGGGGTGATGAAGGCTCACCCCTCCCTCCTCTACCCCCATTTTTACATTTCGCCAGCCCTGAAGGGAAGATTGGTAGAGATGGTGCGTGAGAAGGCCTTGATGAGAAACCGATGGATCGTTCCAGGGCTGGAGATCAACATCACTCAGGAATTAATCGAGGGCATAAGAAGATTTGGAATTCGAGGGCCTTTATGGGAACTGGTCGGAAGGATGAGAAGACCCAGGGTAAGCCCCCTGAAATAAATTCGAAAGACGAAATTCGAAGGACCGAAATTCTCGAAAAGGTGGAATGAATTCATGGGAGGGGTTGAGCATGATTTTAAAGGATCAAGTCGCCATTGTTACTGGAGGGACGAAGGGGATTGGTAGGGCAATCTCCTCTCTTTTGGCCGAGGAGGGGGCAAGGGTGGTGGCCAATTTTTCAAAGGATATCGATTCTGCAGAAAAGTTAATGGAAAAGGCAAAGGCAAGCCAGTTAAGTATTGGTCTTTATAAAGCCGATGTGACCCAGTTTGATCAGGTCAAAGAGATGGTGGAGGAGGTCTTTGCTCAATACGGGAGAATTGATATTTTGGTAAACAATGTGGGGATGATTCGGGATAACTTTCTGATGTTGATGAGTGATGAGGATTGGAACTCCCTTCTCAGAGCGAATCTGACCAGCCTCTTTTATTGTTGCAAAGTCGTGATTCGAAAGATGATCCCTCAGAAAAGAGGAAAGATCATTAATATCTCCTCCATCAGTGGAATTTTAGGCACCTCTGGACAGACAAACTATTCCGCCACCAAAGGAGGGGTCATCAGTTTTACGAAGGCCCTGGCCCGTGAGTTAGGGCCTTTCAATATTCAGGTCAATGCCGTGGCCCCTGGCCTGATCGAATCTGAAATCGTCTCCAAGATGCCTAAAGAAAAAGTAGAGGCGATCATTAAATCCACCAGCCTCGGAAGAATAGGAAAGCCTGAGGAAGTCGCCCAGGCTGTTCTCTTCTTGGCCTCCAAAAGGTCAGACTACATCACCGGACAAACCCTTGTGGTAGACGGAGGGATTGTCTGAATCGCCCCCTGTGGATTTCCAAGAGGTCGTCTTTTTTAGATGATCCAATCCCTTTATCTTCTTTCCAGAAATCGTTTCATCTCTGGATCATAGAGGAAGGTAAAGAAAGTGGCTATGGAACCTAAAATAGGAAGAGGGTCCTCTTTTGAAAGAATATCATAACAGGTATTGGGCTCAAAGAAGTGAAAAAAAGGAGGGTTGAGATGAAAACGCTTGGGATTGGTTAAAAAGTGGAGAATGTCTCCTAAGAGAAGCCACCGGCAACGCATTCCAACTTTATAGGAAAGAACAGGCTCAACCTCCTCCCCTTTGGCGATTTTGAGCATCAGATAAGGAAAGTCAACCCCTGAGAAGATGGCCAGTTGTAAGGAGCCCCAGAAACGGGGATTGACCTCCATCAACTTAGGTGTATTGTCCCTTGGGTCCACTTTAAACTCGACCATGGCAACTCCCTTCCAATCTAATAATCTCAGAAGAGAGAGCCCTAACTCCATGATCTGAGGATGCTCGACACTCTCTCGTAATGTACTGGGTCCTCCCCGCACAGGATACATCCTCAATTTTTTATGGACAAAGGCGGCCTTCAGATTTGAGTTCTGATCAAAGAGTGCAGAAAGGCCAAATGTCCCCCCTCCATCAGGGATATATTCCTGAATCAGCGGAAATGGATACCGTTGGTGGACTGCCTGATAGAAAGAAGGAAGATCCTCTTTTCTATTCACATAAAGCAACCCAAAAGCACCAGAACTCACTCGAGGTTTGATCACCGAGGGGATGGGGGGATTAAACCAATCCTCATCCTTAAGATTGAAGAAGTTAGAAGAGGAGGGGGATGGATAAAAAGTCTTCGGGATTGGAATTCCATGTCGCTCTGCAAATTGGAGGAGGTTGGCTTTGTCGCGGACAAATTCAATCTTTGAAAGGTCTGGGATGAGAAGGGAAGTAAGTCTTGAAATTTCAGAATGGTATTTGGCGACAAGGAGAAGGGTTTCCTCTTCCATCGGGAAGAGACAGTCATATCGGCTTTGGCTTAACTCTCTAAGGAGAAATTCGATAAATCTTTCTGGATGTAACCGAGGAGATGGGTAAAGGAGGCGACTGGAGCAGTACTTTGAAAAGAAGGAGGTATTGAGGAATGTCCTCTCTCCCACGGTCACATGGATGTTTTTGCGACCGAGGGATCGGACTACAGCCAATGTCTTTCTCCAGTGCCCATCCGTAACCAAGACCTTCCCCATAAGTTCGAAGTTTACCGTTTCCTTTTTTTAGGGAATCAAGGGGGATTGGAAGGAGATTCGGCCAGGCTTTCCCCTTCCAGGGAGTCAACTTTTTCCTTCTTCTTTCCAAAAATTTTTGAAAGCAGGATTCCCAGCTCATAAAGCCCCATCAGGGGAAGGGCCATCAGCACCTGGGAGATGATGTCAGGAGGGGTCATCACCGCTGCGAAAATGAAGATGAGGAGGATGGCATATTTCCTCTGACGGGCCAAGGTCTTCGCATCGATCATTCCCATGGTGGCGAGGAGCGTCAACACCACGGGGAATTCAAAGACTAAACCAAAGACCAATAAAAATTTGATACTGAAAGAGAGGTATTCTTTCATACTTGGCATAGGCTTGATGAAATCAGTCGCATATCCTAAAAGGAACTTAAACCCAATGGGAAGGGCGATAAAGTATCCGAATAATACCCCTCCGATAAAGAAGAGAGAACCACCGAGTACAAAAGGGACAACATATCTTTTCTCTTTTTGATAAAGCCCAGGCGCCACAAAGGCCCAGATCTGATAAAGCACAAAGGGGGAGACCAAGATGAGGCCTGCGATAAAGGCTACCTTCATATAGGTAAAAAAGGCCTCTGCAACACTGGTAAAGATCAAAGATCCCTCTTCAGGCATCATCTTTAAGAGAGGCCGGGCGAGGAGATTAAAAATGGTATTGGCAAAGGCATAACAAAGGATGAACCCTATGCCAATGGCAATGAAGGAGTAGATCAACCGTTGCCTTAATTCCTTGAGGTGGCCGGTCAATGGAAGTTTCTTTTCATCCATGGGAGAGGGTCTCTCCTTTGGCCTCTTCCGATTCCTCTTTCTTTTCGGTTTCGACTTGACCGGTTTCTGAAGGAATGGGGGATTCTTCAGGGGAGAATGTTTCAGACAGGGCAGAACCCTCTAACTGAGAGGAGGCCTCTTCAGTTGACCCCGAAGGGGTTTCTTCAAGAAAGCCTGCAAGGTGTTCCTCGGTGAGGGCGGTTTTAATCTCCTCTAGGTCTTTGGTCTCTGCTTCAAAAGTCTCCTTTACCTCCTCCGTCGCTTTCTTAAATTCCCTCATCGCCCGACCAAAGGCCCTGGCCAGTTCTGGAAGTTTATTGGGACCAAAGACAATCAGGGCAATAGCCGCAATGATCAGAAGTTCTGGCAATCCAATATTGAACATAGGCTCCTCCCCTATGTTTATATCACAAACCCTCTTTTTAATGCAACGGGCAAGGAGAGGCCCAAATCCCGGTTTAGAAACCGACCCCCTTTTTCCATAAGGCCAATCTAAAAATTGCAAGTTAAATCACGCATTGTTTATAATAGGGTCTGGAGAAGGAACGATGGAACTCGGTTTTTTAAAGACCCTGGTAATGATCTTTGGGGTTTCGGCCTCTGTCATCTTTTTACTTCACAAAGTAAGAATCCCATCCATTGTGGGGTTTCTCATCGCCGGTCTCCTTCTCGGACCTCATGGGTTCGGATTGGTCAGGGATATCCATGAGGTAGAACTCCTTGCCGAGGTGGGCATCATCCTTCTTCTATTTACGGTCGGTTTGGAGATCTCGCTTAAGAACCTCAAAAGGATTCGCTCTGCATTATTGGGAGGAGGCTTCTCCCAGGTTTTGCTTACTATTTTGGCTACGGCATTGATTACCTACCCTCTCCTTCAGAAATGGAATCTATCCTTTTTTATTGGATTTCTCATCGCCCTGAGTAGTACAGCCATTGTCATGAAAATGCTTTTTGACCGTGGAGAAATCGATTCCCCTCATGGCCGTCTCTCCATAGGGATCCTCATCTTTCAGGATCTCTGTGTGGTCCCCATGATGCTCCTCATCCCCATCCTTTCTGGAGCAAAAGGGAGTCCTGTTGAACTATTATGGATGGCCCTTAAATCTGCCCTCATCCTCTTTATCATTATCTTTGGAGCCAGATGGCTGGTCCCGAATATCCTTCACCAGATTGTTCATACCCGAAGCCGTGAGCTCTTTGTCATTACCCTCATTCTCCTCTGTCTTGGAACCGCGCTCTTCACCTCTTGGTTTGGGCTTTCACTTGCCCTCGGGGCATTTCTGGCAGGCCTGGTCATCTCTGAGTCAGAGTATGCCTTTCAGGCGATCTCAGAAATTCTCCCTTTAAAAGACAGTTTTAATGGACTCTTCTTCATCTCCATAGGGATGTTGATGAATTTGTCTTTCCTCTATGAGCACTTAGGAGTGATTCTCGTGGGAGTGGTCGTCATCCTTCTACTCAAGACTTTTGCAGCCTTCTTCTCCCTTCATCTGATTGGGCATCCTCTTCGAATATCCCTCCAGAGCGGAATCCATCTGGCTCAGATTGGTGAATTCTCATTTGTTCTGGCCATGGCTGGAAAATCGGCTGGGTTGATTTCAGAAGACCACTATCAGCTCTTCCTCTCCGCCTCTGTGATCACTATGCTTCTTACCCCTTTCCTTCTCCAGGCCTCTCCGGCCATTTCGACCTGGATGAGTACCAAAAGACTTCTCCAAAGATTGGAAAGAATGAGAAGAAGAGCGGAAAAGGAGAGTACTCATCTGGTAAAGGAGGACCATGTCATTATTATCGGTTTTGGATTGAATGGAAGAAATCTGGCTGAGGTCTTGAGGGAGACTTCCATCCCCTATGTGGTTCTTGAGCTCAATAACGATACAGTCCGAGAGATGAGGAGGAGAGGAGAGCCCATCTTTTTTGGAGATGGGACTCGGTTGGAGGTCCTTCACAAATTAGGGCTCTCAACAGCCAGGATGCTTGTAGTTGTCATCTCGGATCCTACCTCTACCCGAAGGATAGTCCAACTGGCAAGAAAGGAAAACCCAAGAATCTATATCATTGTCAGAACCCGCTACACCGCAGAGGTTGAAGATTTATTAAAACTGGGAGCCAATGAGGTCATTCCTGAAGAGTTTGAGACGTCAATTGAAATCTTTGCGAAAGTGCTCCATCGATACCAAGTTCCGAGAAACCTTCTTTATGAACAGATTGAAAGGATCAGGAGCCAAAGTTACGAAGCCCTGAGAAGGGTCGAGCTTCCGACCAAGGGCTTGCCTGAAAAATGCGACCTCATCACGGATATCGAAACCGAAACCTATCTCCTCCAAGAAAAGGCTCCTTCGGTTGGTTCCTCCATTCGAGATCTTAAAATCCGCTCCAAGACAGGAGCCACTGTCATCGCTGTAAGAAGGGATGGAGAGATTATCGCCAGCCCAGACCCAGATTTTGTCTTCAAGCAAGGGGATGTCGTTTATCTGATTGGAGAAAGGGAGAAGGTCCTCAAGGCGATTGATCTCTTGGAATCATCCTCCTAAGAAGATGGATTTTAACATAGAAAAATGGTATAAACCAAAGTCCAATGTGAGTAAGGATAACCCCCTGATGAAGGAAGAATCCTATGCCCCTTATCCATATTAATGTTCCTTATCCCATGCTCGTTCAAAGAATCGATTTTGCCCTCCAACATCGAATCCATCCAGAAATCTATTTTAGCGCCGAAGATTTAGACGATTATAGAGAGAAAGAAGGAGAGGATTTGGCCAGGACCCTTCATCAGAATGACCTGAGTATTACTCTCCATAGCCCTTTCATGGATCTCAGTCCAGGGGGAGTGGACAGAAAGGTTAGGGAGATTACAATGGATCGATTTTCAAAGATGATCGAATTGGCGGGAGTCTTCGAGCCAAAGGCGATCGTCTTTCATCCAGGGTATGAGAAATGGAAATTCGATGGCAATGTTGGGGTTTGGCTTAAAAACAGCCTTCAGACCTGGCCTCCTCTGGTTGAAAGGGCACAGAAGATGGAATTGGTCCTTGCCATCGAAAATGTGTTTGAGGAAGATCCAGACCCTATTAAAAGGCTTTTAAAGGAGATCGACTCTTCACATTTTCGATTCTGTTTTGATACGGGCCACCATCACGTGTTTAGCAAAACCCCTCTTCCCCTTTGGATAGATACCTTAGGAGAATATTTGGTCGAGGTCCATCTTCACGACAACCATAAAGAGATGGATGAACATCTCCCCATGGGGGAAGGAAGCTTCGATTTTAATCAATTCTTCCATCTCCTCCAGCGGGATAAACTTCATCCCCTCTACACCATTGAACCCCATGAGGAGGCTCACCTCTGGAGGGGGCTGGAGGCCCTGAGACGCTTCGTCAAATGGTGAATGGGGGGAAGGGTTTCTTGACTTCTTTTCCGAGGAGAGAATAGAATTGATTTTAGTGTGGAAAAGGGAAGAGATTGAAAGGAGGTCATGGAAGTGTCCATTACTTTTTTAAAGGTGAAGGTGATTAACCCAGAACATCCTCGGAAGAAGAAGGAATTAGAATTCCTGGTGGATTCCGGAGCAGTTTATTCGGTGGTCCCTCAGAGAGTGTTAAAGGCTCTTGGAATAAAACCAACTTCCTTTCAGGAGTTCATTCTTGCTAATGGAGAGATCATTAAGAGACCCATCGGAAATGCCTACTTTGAATATGAGGGAAAAGTCAGGGCAGCCCCTGTCGTGTTTGGGGATGAAGGAGTCTTTTTATTAGGGGCTACTACCCTTGAGGCTTTTGGAATGATCCTCGATCCGATTCGAAGAGAACTGAAACCCCTTCCCATGGTGCTCATGTAACCCCCATATCTCCCAGCCCTTCTGCCAGAGGGGGATCTAATGGGAGCGAAAAAGAGGGCCTTTCTTTCCCTTTCCCAAAAAGTTAGATTTAGAACTTACAATTTGTAATACATCAATTCGCGGGCGTAGGATTTTACTCGGGTGATGAGAAGGTTTTGATCCCTTTGGGACATGGGTTGGAAGGACTGGGCGATCTGGACATCCATCTCAAGTTGTTCAACGTTGTCGCAACCCACCACCAGAGTTGAAATCGGCTGAGAAAGAGCAAAGTAAAAGAACTCCTTGATGGCCTCAGCCCCAAAGATTTTAACGGAGACACCCCTGGAGAGGGTTTTCATTCCTAAGATTCCCATTCCCTTCTGCTGGGCCTTGGGGAAGACTCCCTCCAAGAAGGACCAGTAATGGGGTTCAGCAGGGTTAATAGGCATAAGAACTGTATCGAAATTAAAAAGGTCAAGGGCTCTTGAAAGGATGTTTGGATTTCGATGTCCAGAGATTCCAATAAATCGGACCAATTTATTCCGCTTCGCTGCCTCAAAGGCCTTGATCGCCCCCTTGGGTCCAAAGATTTGGTTTAGGTCTTCTATTGTCCTCACATCATGAATCATCCAGAGATCAAGGAATTCGGTCTTCATGTTCTTAAGGGTCATCTCCAGATGTCTTAAGGCACCATCCCCTGTCCGTTCGTGAGATTTGCTGGCAAGAAAGACCTCTTTCCGTCTTTCCTTTAAGGCCATCCCGTAGTAAGACTCACTCCCTGAATAGGCACGGGCCGATTCGAAATAGGTAACGCCTAAATCGATCGCTCGCTGAATGAGGGGAACAGCTTCTTTTTCTCGCTCAAAGGTTCTTAAAATCCCCTCTCCCCCAAGCCCGAGGATCGTGATCTCTACTCCAGTCTTTCCCAACCGCCTTTTTGGAAGGGCTCTTTTCTCATCCATTTGTGAAGGGTCAACTCGATTTTATAAATTTTTTTGTTAACACGAATTGGTGGAGGAATCAATATATTTATGGAGTCCCAAGGACAGAAGCAACGGCTTGAAACCAATGGAGAGAAAGGATTTTAAGAAAACGGTTTCCAAGGTATTGACAAATTCCTTCTTCTTGGTCATTCTTCATCACAGAGCAAGCCATGAAGTTCGATTATGATGTTATTGTGGTAGGGGCAGGGCCAGGGGGATCCACCACCGCAAGGTTCTGTGCCCAGGCAGGGTTAAAAACACTCCTGATCGAAAAGGAACATCTGCCCAGATATAAACCCTGTGGAGGGTGTCTCTCGTTGAAGACTGTTTATCTCCTCGATTTCGATTTAACCCCTGTCATTGAGAATACCATTCGAGGAGCCAAATTTACCTACCTCTTGAACGATCCCTTCTTCATCAATTCGGATGCTCCGATTGCCTATATGGTCATGAGAGACCGGTTTGATCAATTTCTGGTCGAGAAGGCCCTGGAAAAGGGGGCCGAGATTTTAGAAGGGGAGAAGGTATCAGAAATAAGAGAAGGAGAGGATGGGAATGTTGTAGGATTAACGAGTGGAAAGTTATTCAGGTGTGAGTATCTGATAGGGGCGGATGGACCGATGAGCCTTGTTGCCAAAACGCTCTCCCTTTTACCCTCAGAGTCTAATTCCGGAGGATTTGCTTTGGAAAGTGAAATTCCTTTTGAAGGAGCCCCCTTTTTTCCGAAAAACGAATTTCACCTTCTCCACCTTGATTTCGGTGGGGTCCCCAATGGATATGGGTGGGTCTTTCCCAAAAGAGAAGGTCTCTCCATAGGGATTGGGGGGATGTTTCAAGAAGGAAAGAGAAGGAAGCCCTTTAAGTATTTTAATGATTTCCTCAGGCGACTGAATTATCTCGAAGAGAAGAAGGTAAAGACGGTAGGCCATCCCCTCCCTGCCTTTTATGATGAAGGGCAGAGGGTGGCTCAAGGAAAAATCCTTCTCGTAGGGGACGCAGCCCATCTGATGGATCCCCTGCAGGGGGAAGGAATCTACTATGCCATCCGGAGTGCCATGCTTGCCACTGAAGCCATTCTCCAATCCAAAGAGACCGGAGGGCTCCCTTCAGACCTATATCAAACCGCCATCCACGTTCACATATTTGAAAATCTGAGATGGGCTCTATACTTTTCTCGATTCGTTTTCCGCTTTACCAAATTAGCCTATAAAACTTTAAAACACTACCCTGAGTTAGGGCAGATCTATCTCCAGGTCCTCGAGGGTAAAGAGACCTACCAAAGTTTTGTAGAAAAGGTAAAGCAGAGGATGAAAGACCTTCTCGGTGGAAGGCTTAGCCAAACGATCCTAAGAGCGATGGCAAGGAGTTAAGATAAAAGTTTCTGTGCAGGGTTTTGATTTAAAGAGAATAAAGGCAAATCTCAGGAGGACTGCCCACCACTTAGAGAAAAGGTATGGCCTTCCAAAGAGGAAGGGGAGAGGCGATCCCCTCGATGTCCTCATCCAGACCATCCTCTCCCAAAATACCAACGACCATAATCGAGACCAAGCCTATCAGAGGTTAAAAACGTTTTTCCCAACATGGGAAGAGGTGTTAAGGGCACCCTATAGTAGAGTAGTTCAAGCCTTGAGACCTGGTGGTTTGGCCCATCAGAAGGCGAAACGGATTCGCAAAATCCTGCGCTGGATTAAAAGAGAGAAAGGGAGACTCAGTCTCTCCTTTTTAAGAAAGATGGATTCCGAACAACTGAGAAGAACGATGGGTTCACTTGAAGGGATCGGCCCAAAGACCCTTCACTGCCTCCTTCTGTTTGGCCTTGGCCGTGAGGCCTTTCCTGTGGATACCCACATCCTTCGAGTTGGAAAACGATTAGGGTTCATCCCTAAGGAAATGGGGTCAGAAAAATCACACCCATGGCTGGCTCCCCTCATCCCAAAAGGGAAATCCCTGTCCCTCCATCTTAACCTCCTTCGTTTTGGAAGGGAGATTTGTAAGGCAAGGAACCCTTTGTGTAACATCTGTTTTCTAAAGAGGAGTGGCCCCTGCTTTGAAGCAATGAAGAGGGCGGATGGATCTGAGTATGAAAGATTTAATCAAAAAACTTCTCCATATTGAAGATTCTCCTAAACGAACTGCCTTGGCCTATTCGATTGGTGTCTTCCTCGGTTTTTCACCTTTTTTAGGCTTTCATACCCTTGGGGGATTGGCCATTGCTTTTCTATTCCACTTAAACCGGGTGGCTATTCTCATAGGGGTCTGGACCAATACTCCCTGGTGGATTATTCCTTACTATACGATTGCCACCTCATTGGGGATGTGGATCGTTGGGTATCGGATAGACATCGGGCTCTTCAAGGAGATATTTCGGCTGGGGGTGGAGCGGGGATTCTTGACCTCCGATTTCTGGGCTCGCATTGCCTCTCAATCAGGCCTCTTCCTCTCTTTCTCGGTCGGTTCTCTCATCCTTTCTCTCCTGCTCGCCTTAATGGCTTATCCCCTTTCCCTGAGAGGGATACAATTCTATCGCTCACGCAAGAAAGGGCCTGAAGGCGAACCATAAATTCACCCATCTTGACACCTCTCCCTTTTAAAATGGAAAATAAATAGAGATGGCTGAGTGGGGAAAAGGAGATTTTGCTTCCATTGAGTCTTGGTCACACTCTGTAGCCTGGAAGAAGGGAGACCGGATTGGGCTAACTGGACTGGTTAGTTCTTCCAAGGCCTATCTCCTATCCTATTGGGCAGAGAAACGTGGGGGAGTCTCTTTGATCATCGTCCCTCACCTTTGGAAAGGAGAAAGGTTTCTTGACGACCTCCAGTTTTTCAAAAAAGGAAGAGGACACCCTTGTCTCCTTTTCCCTCAATGGGAAACCCTCCCCTATGATGAAATCCCACCTCACCCCAAAATTATAGGAGAAAGGATCAATGCCCTCTTCTCCCTGCTGAAAGAAGAGGAGGTTCTTCTCATCTCAACCATCAAGGCCTTGATGCAAAGGGTTTTACCACCTTCCCAATTAAGAAATTCCATCCTTTCCCTCTCTCCTGGAGAAGAGGTGGATCGAGATCATCTGATTCAATACCTCCATCAAAGTGGGTATAGTTCGGTAAGCGTGGTTGAGGAGGTGGGAGAGGTGAGCATCAGAGGGGGAATTATCGATCTTTATACCCCACTCTATGACAACCCCTTGCGATTGGAATTCATAGGGGATCGATTGGACTCCATCCGAAGATTTGAAATCGAAAGCCAACGTTCCCTTCCTCAAAGCCAGATGTCTCGGGCCATCCTTCTTCCAGCAAGGGATGTTTCAAAAGATTTTTCTGAAATGTCCTCAGCTTCCCTCTTCGATTATCTAAAAGAGGGTGGAGTCATCTTTATTGACCAGGGAGAGGAGGTGCAGAGAGAGGCAGAGGCTTTTGATCGTCTCATCCATGAACGCTATGAAAAGACGGTGGGAAAAAAGAGAGCCATTCCTCCTCCTGAATCAATCTATTTGAGTTTCGAAGAGGTATCTCAATGGCTCAGACGATTCAGGACGGTCCTCCTTGAGGAAGGACCGATCGCACCTGCCCAATGTCAAACCCTCTTTTCTTTCGGGATGGAGAGCAATGAAGATCTCAAAGGGGAGATGAGAACCGTTCTTTCATCGATCCCTTCCCGATCAGAAAGGTCTCCCTTTTCCATCATCCTGAGGAGGATTCAGGAGTGGCAGGCCAAAAAGTTCAGGATCTTGATGGTCTCCCATACCCGAGCCCAAGCCGAGCGATTGAAGGACCTTCTTACCCATTACGAGGTCAAAGTAAATTTGGCGGAGGAGCCAGGGTTTCAGAATCCTGGGGAGTTATCTCCCAAAGAGATCCATCTCCTTTATGGGGCGCTTTCTAAGGGGTTTAAAAATTTAAAAGAAGGATGGATCCTCATCACTGAAGAAGAGATATTCGGTGAGAGGAGAAGGCTTGGAGAAAGAAAGGGGCGGACTCGCATCTCAGAGGGGAAGGGGGAGGTCCTTTCTTCAAGGGGAGAACTCCGGGAGAATGATTTTGTCGTTCACGTCGACTACGGAGTGGGGATGTACAAAGGATTGCGCCATCTGAAGATCGGCGGAGTATCGAATGACTACCTTCTTCTTCAATATCTTGATGGAGATAAACTCTATGTGCCGGTGGATCGACTCAATCTCATTCAACGTTACATTGGAGGAGATGGGAGACCTCCAAGGCTGGATAAATTAGGGAGCCGCTCTTGGGAAAGGACAAAGAAGAGGGCAAAGGCCGCTGTCTCCGAGATGATCAAAGAACTGGTGGACCTCTATGCCCAAAGGCAGGTCTTTCAGGGAACGGCCTTTTCCCCCTTGGATCAATTCTACAAAGAGTTTGAGGCCACATTCGAATATGAGGAGACGCCCGATCAGGCTCGAGCCATTCAAGAAGTAATGGAAGATATGGGGTTCCCCAAACCCATGGATCGTTTGATCTGTGGAGATGTCGGATATGGGAAGACAGAGGTTGCCATTCGGGCAGCCTACCGTGCAGTCATGGATGGAAAACAGGTAGCCATTTTGGTGCCCACCACGATTCTCGCTCAACAACATCTCCAAACGTTTCGGAATCGCTTCAGGGCCTACCCCGTGGTGATCGAAATGTTGAGCCGATTTAAAAACCCTCGAGAGCAGAAGGAGATCGTTCAAGGATTGAAAGAGGGGAGGGTGGACATTGTGATTGGGACCCATCGGCTTCTCCAGAAGGACGTAGGATTTCGGGACTTAGGCCTGGTGGTGATTGACGAGGAGCATCGGTTTGGGGTGATCCACAAAGAGAAACTCAAACAGATGAGAAGGGTAGTCGATGTAATCACCCTCACTGCCACTCCCATCCCAAGAACCCTTCAGATGGCGATCTCGGGAATTCGAGATCTTAGCCTCATCCAGACCGCTCCAGAGCATCGCCTCGCCATTCGGACCTATGTCGTTCGTTTTGACGATCAACTGATTCGCGAGGCCATCCAGAGGGAGTTTGCCCGAGGAGGACAGGTCTTCTTTGTCCACCATCGGGTTCAGAATATTCACGCCATGGCCAACTACCTAAAAAGGCTTGTTCCAGAAGCCTCCCTGGCCATTGCCCATGGTCAAATGAATGAGAGGGAGTTGGAGAGGGTGATGTTCCGATTTGTCAGGGGGGAATATAACCTTCTCGTCTGCACCAACATCATCGAATCAGGACTGGATATCCCAACGGTCAATACCATCCTGATCAACCATGCCGAGCAATTTGGTCTGGCAGACCTCTATCAACTTCGTGGTCGTGTAGGAAGGGGAAGCCATCAGGCCTACGCCTACCTCCTCGTTCCCAGCGAACTTAGTCTCACCCCGGATGCGATGAAAAGGTTTCGGGCGATTCAGGAACTAAGCGAACTGGGATCCGGATTTAAGCTGGCCCTCCATGACTTGGAAATTCGCGGGGCTGGAAATCTACTTGGTCCCTCCCAATCTGGTCATATCTCTTCCATAGGCCTGGAGCTCTATACCCAGATGATGGAGAAGGCGATCAGAGAATTGAAAGGCGAGGAGGTGGTAGAAGAGATTACGCCTGAAATCCACTTCCACCTTCCTGCTTTCATTCCCGAATCCTATGTGGGGGATACAGAGGAACGGTTAAGTCTCTATCGAAGGCTCTCCCTCTCACGTTCCGAAGAAGACATAGAGAGAATCAGAGAGGAACTTCTGGACCGATTTGGTCAACCTCCCCTCGAGGTCGTCCACCTTCTCGAGGTCATCAAGATCAAACTCATTCTCACAAGGCTGAGGATTAAAAAGATTGAGGAGACTCCTTCTCAATTGGTTCTTACCTTTGATGAAACCACCCTTGTCTCTCCTCAGAGGGTTCTCAATCTGATCAACCAAGGGAAGGGGAGATATCGACTCACCCCTGACTCCAAATTGGTAATTGAGGAGTGGGAAGACCTGAAGAAAGATCCCTTTGGAGAGACCAGAAAGTTATTGCAAGCCATGGCTTGATATGATACATTCTTTTTCGGAGAATAGGTCCAACTCTCCTATTCAAAGCCTAATTTTAAGAAGGAAAGGTGGGAAGAATGCAAAAAAGATATCGAATCATTGTGGCCTTTCTTTTCCTTCCTCTATTCCTCTTGGGTTGTGGGGAGTCAGGAGAGAAGAAGTTGGGAAAGAATGAGTTGGTGAGGGTGAATCATGTCTCGATCACCCTCGAGGAGTTTCACCAGATGTCAGAGAACCAACCCCTGGAGGGGAAGCTAAGGCTTCTCAATGAAAAGGGTCAGAGGGATTTCCTGGAAAACTATGTGATCACCCGAGAAGTCCTCCACCAGGAAGCAAAGCGGAGAGGGGTTGACAAGGATAAAAGGATTCTGTCAAAGGTCGAAGATTTCAAAAGGGCGATGGTCATCGATGCCCTCCTTGAAGAGGTCTTGAAGGGAAAGGACCAGGTCACAGACAGCGAGATTGAACAATACTATAAAGAGAATAAGAATCGTTTCACCGAACCCCGGGAGGTAAAGATCCGTCAGATTTTTGTAACCTCAGAGCCGGTCTTGAAAGAGGTACTAAAAAAACTTTCCGATGGTGAGCGTTTTGAGAAATTGGCCTCCACCTACAATGTGGGACAGTTTCGGGAGGACGGAGGTAACCTCGGCTATATTCGGAGAGGCCAGCTGGCTCCTCCCTTTGCCCCAATTGAGGAAGCCGCCTTTTCCTTAAGGGAGAAGGGAGAGATCAGTGAAGTAGTGAAGACCTCTTATGGATACCACCTTCTTCGATTGGAGGATAAAATCGGAACCGTCCTGAGGCCCCTTTCTGAGGTCAAAGAGAAAATACGATTTTTTCTCCAGGCGAAGAAGCGACAGGATGCCTATCTTGAATACGTGAAAGAGATGAAGTCCAAAGCCAAAATTGTGATCAACGAAAAACTCTGGGCCGAAGAAGGAAAGAAGGAACAGAAGTCCACCGAAGAGAAAAAATGAAAACCCCTCTTCTCCTTCTCCCTATATCCATCCTTTTCATTTTTATTTCGGGGTGCGGAGAGTTTGGGCTTGGCCTCCCCAAGCATGTGATCGCCCAGGTCAATGGTGAACTGATCACGGTGGAAGAGTTTAATCGGGAATTTAAGGAGTTGGTCTTAGAATCCGAAAAACATGAGAACTCTACGTATGGAGCTTTAAAAAAAGCTTTTCTCGAGCAGATGATTGAGCGAAAACTCCTGGCTCAGGAGGCCCGGCGATCAGGAATGAAGATCTCCGAGGAAGAATTAAACCAGGCGATCTCAGAAATTAAAAAAGACTACCCGGCCAACGCCTTTGGAGAGAGGTTGGGGCTCAAGGGAATGGGTTTGGAAGAGTGGAAAGTCCGTTTAGAGGAGAAACTCTTAGCCGAAAAGATGATCCGAAACCACCTTGACTATCCAGGAGAGATCGGGGAGGCCGAAGCCCGAAGATATTATGAAACCCATCGTTCATTGTTTCTGATTCCCAAGAGAGTAAGGGCCCGCCAGATTGTGGTGGCGGATGGAGAAGAGGCGATTCAGATTTTAAAACGGCTAAAAAGGGGGGAGAGTTTTGAAAAATTGGCCAAGGAAAAATCCTTAGGTCCTGAAAGGGTTCAGGGAGGAGATTTAGGGTATTTTAGCGAAGGAGAAAGACCATCTGAATTTGCTCCCCTCTTCTCCATGGAGGTGGGAGCAATCAGTGAGGTGATCAAGAGTCCCTATGGATATCACATTTTTAAACTTGAAGAAAAGAGTGATCCCCGAGAAATCTCCTTTGAGGAAGCCAAGGCAACCATTCTCAAGGAACTCAGAAAGCAAAAGGGGGAGGAGGAATTTCAGAAGTGGCTCAGCGGACTCAAAGGAAGAGCAAAATTAAAGATCAACAAGAAATGGCTAAGATCCTAACAGAAAAGTTCTTTAAGAAGAAAAGAAGCCTCATTCTTTTTTGGATCGGTTTCCTCTTTTTGGGGATGATTCCTTCCGCTCAAGCAGTGGTGGACCGGATTGTGGCTATTGTTAATCAGGAGATCATTACCCTCTCTGAGATTGAAAGGTGGATGGGACCATTTTATGAGGAGATTCAAACTGAGGACCGCTTGGAAAGGAAGGCAAAATTACTTGAGGCCCGTCGAAAAATCCTGGAACAGATCATTGAGGAAAGGCTCATTGATCAAGAGGTGAGGAAGATAGGGTTTAAGGCCACCCCGAAGGAAGTCGAGGCCACTATTGAAGAGATTAAGAAGAGAAACAACGCCACCCAGAAGGATTTAGAGAATGCCTTAGCCCGAGACGGAATCACTTTTGAAGCCTTCAAAAAGGAGATTGAAAAGCGAATCCTCCGAACAAGGTTTATCAGTGTGATGATAAAAGTGGAGTCGAAGTTTGGGGATAAGGAGCTTCTGGAGTTCTATCAAAAGAATATCGATCGGTATCGAAGCAATGAACTCTATCGACCAGGCCACATCCTCTTTCTTATTCCCAAAGAGGCAACCCCCGAAGAGGTCTCCCAGATAAGGAAGAAATGTGAAAAGGTCTTAGAGAAGATCAAGAGGGGAGAAGATTTTGGGGAGATGGCCCTTCTCTATTCGGAGGATGCCTCCAGTAAGGATCGAGGGGACTTGGGTTATTTTAAAAAAGGAGAACTCCTGCCCGCCTTTGAGAAGGAAGCCCTCCGTCTTCGTGTGGGAGAGGTCAGTGGGATCATCCGAACCGAACATGGATTTCACATCATCAAACTCCTTGACCGCAAGGGAGGAGACCCCACCCCCTTTGAAGAGATCAAAGAGAAGGTCAAAGCCGACTACATGGAAGGAGAGATGGAGAGGGCCTTAAGGCAATTCCTCACCAAATTAAAAGAGAAATCCATCATCGAAATCAAACTTTAAGCAGAGCCCCTTCCCTTTTCTCATCCCAGCCAAAAGGGATATTCTCCATTGATTGAGGAGGACTTAGGAAGTCTTTTTACTACGGTTAGGGTAAAATGGTTAGGGATATCTCCTCGCTAATTTTACGCCTCTGAATCGCTGCGCTGGAAGGAGGTTTCTGAAACCCCTGACCCTCATAGGAGGATTGAATATGGAAATGGGAAAAATCATCTATGCCTCAGCAAAAACCTTAGCCAAAGCCATTCAACATAAAGAGGTCTCTTCAGAAGAAGTTGTCCGCACCTACCTCGAGCGAATCGAAGAGGTCAATCCCTCGCTCAATGCAGTGGTCCAACTTACTGCGGAGATGGCCCTTGCTCAGGCTCGGGCTGCGGATAAGAGGCTCCATCAAGGTGAACTCATCGGTCCCCTTCACGGAGTTCCGATGACGATTAAGGACAGTATTGAGACAGAAGGGGTGATCTGTACAGGAGGAACCAGAGGGAGGGCCAACTTTATTCCCTCCCGGGATGCTACCGTGGTGGCGAGACTCCGTTCTGCAGGGGCCATTCTTCTGGGAAAAACGAATCTTCCTGAGTTGAGCCTTGCCTATGAAACCGACAATTTAATCTATGGTCGGACCAATAATCCCTATGACCTCTCCCGTACCCCCGGAGGAAGTAGCGGTGGGGAAGCGGCAATCATTGCCGTGGGAGGCTCACCTTTTGGCCTCGGTGCCGATATGGCTGGAAGCATCCGGATCCCTGCTCATTTCTGTGGGATTGCAGGGATTAAACCAACCACAAATCTGGTACCCAGAACAGGTCACTTTCCTCCCTTAGGGGGAATTCTGAGACCCCTCTGGCAGATTGGACCAATGGCACGGTTTGTGGAAGACCTAATCCTGATACTACCAATCATTGCTGGAGTGGATTGGTGTGATCCCGCCATTGTCCCAATGCCCTGGAAGGACCCTGAAACGGTTAATCTTAAAGACCTCCGAATCGCCTTTCACACCTACAATGGCATTACTCCTCCCACTTCTGAAACCATTGAAGTAGTCACTCGTGTTGCCAAAACCCTTTCCCAAGAAGTCCTGGTTGTGGATGAAGTTCGTCCTCCAGGCATCGAAGAAACCAATGAAATCAGGGCCTCTCTGATGGGAATCGATGGAGGAGCAGGAATCCAGACTCTCCTTCAAAGGGTTGGAACGAAAGAGGTCCATCCCCTCCTCGAGTGTCGTCAAACCCGGGCACGCTCTAAACCCTTGACGGGAGAAAGCGTAGTAGCCATTCTCGAAAGGTGGGACCATTTCAGGAGTACCCTGCTCTCTTTTTTACAAAAATACGATATTATTCTTTGTCCAGTAAATCCCTATCCTGCCCTTCCCCATGGGTCTACTCTCAATGATAAAATCTATGACTCCTTTAGTTATACCAGAACCTATAATCTAACTGGATGGCCAAGCGCTGTAGTGAGGGCAGGAACATCCATGGAAGGCTTACCCATAGGGGTTCAGATCGTGGGACGGCCATGGCGCGAAGATATGGTTTTGGCTGTCGCCCATTCTATAGAAAAAACAGGGGGTGGATGGCAACCCCCTCCCCGTTTCACAAAAATCTAATCCTACGGCAGGCAGGGAATTTGACAATCCTACTAAAATCCATTAATATTTTTTGATAAATAAATTTGGAGGAAAGAGGATGTTTGCGGTGGTAAAAACAGGGGGAAAGACCTATCGGGTCTCTAAGGGAGATATCCTTCGAGTGGAAAGAATAAAGGGGAAGGGTGGAGACTCAGTGAGATTGAATGAGGTGTTAATGATTTCGGATGAAAATGGGGTTCATATTGGAAAGCCCTATCTTGACAATGCCACCGTCACAGGAGAAATCCTCAAAGAGGAGAAGGGGAAAAAGGTGCTCACTTATAAAATGAAGAAAAGGAAGAATTATCGACGGTTCAAAGGGCACCGTCAGATCTATACCTATCTGAAAGTCAATGAGATCACCTTAAGCTGAGACTAAGGAGTGGAGGGTTTTATGGCTCATAAAAAGGCAGGAGGAAGTTCTCGGAACGGAAGGGATAGCGCAGGACAGCGCCTGGGGGTTAAAAGATTTAGCGGACAATGGGTTCAGGCAGGAAATATCCTGGTTCGTCAGAAAGGAACTCGCATTCATCCCGGGGAGAATGTAGGTTTAGGAAAGGATTATACCCTCTTTGCTAAAATTGATGGGATCGTCAAATTTGAAAAAAAGGGAAGGGATAAGAAGCAGGTGAGTGTATACGCCCAAGCGATTTAACCCCTCTCCATCTGGCCTGCGATGATTGAAGATGAAGTTTGTGGATGAAGTCAGAATCCTGGTAAAAGCAGGCGATGGCGGAAATGGTTGTGTTAGTTTTAGAAGAGAAAAGTTTATTCCCAGAGGAGGTCCGGATGGCGGGGATGGAGGCAAAGGTGGGGATGTGATCCTTCAGGCAGACTCTCAACTTTCAACCCTTCTCGATTTAACCTACCCTCAAACCTTTCGGGCCCAGAAAGGGTCCCACGGTAAAGGAAAAGATCAAACAGGAAAGAATGGAAAAGATCTCATCATCCGAGTTCCAGTGGGCACGCTGATTCGGGATGGAGAGACTGGGGAAATATTACAAGACCTTCTATTCAATGGGCAACGGTTTGTTGCTGCACAGGGAGGCAGGGGAGGAAGAGGAAATGCTCGGTTTGCAACACCGACCCAGCGAACCCCCCGCCATGCTGAGAAGGGAGAAAAGGGCCAGCAGCGCCTCTTACAGTTAGAACTGAAACTGCTGGCAGATGTAGGTCTTATCGGATACCCCAACGTCGGAAAATCGACCCTCCTGGCTCAAATCTCCTCAGCCCGTCCCAAGATTGCAGATTATCCATTTACCACCCTGGCTCCCAATCTAGGGGTGGTGATGAGAGAAGAGCATCGTTCCTTTGTAGTGGCCGATATTCCAGGACTGATTGAAGGCGCCTCAAAAGGGGCAGGATTGGGACTAAACTTCCTTCGCCATGTGGAGCGGACCCGTCTCCTCCTTCATCTCTTAGATATCTCCGAAGATCCTTGCAAAGATCCGGTAAAGGATTTCCATACCCTTAACCACGAATTGGTTTCCTACCATCCATCCCTTCAAGAAAAGAGGCAGATCGTTGCCCTTAACAAAATAGACCTCCCATGGGTTCGAGAAAGAATAGAGGAGGTGAAAAAACGATTTAAGCCGATGGGATATAACCTCTATCCCCTCTCTGGAAAAACCGGAGAGGGAGTCGAGGAACTGATGGAGATTATCTTCCAAACCTTAGAAGAGATTTCTGGAGAGCCCCATGGGTCATAAGGATATTCGAAAAGAGACTCTTGGAAAAGTAAAACGAATCGTGATCAAAGTAGGTTCCAGTATTCTGACCTCCCTGGAGAGAGGGTTAAACCATGAGGTCTTCTCCAATTTGACCAAGGAGATTTCGGAATTGAAGCGACAAGGCTATGAGATCGTCCTAGTTTCCTCAGGGGCGATTGCAGCGGGGATGGAGAAACTTGGCTACAAAGTCCGACCCCAATCCATTACCCAGAAACAGGCAACGGCTGCAGTGGGTCAAAGTCGGTTGATGAATATCTACGAAACCTACTTCTCCAAACATCAACAGATGGTGGCCCAGATTCTCCTGACCCATGACGATTTAAGCCATCGTAAACGATTTATCAATGCTCGTAACACCCTGCTCACCCTTCTTGAACTTGGGATCATTCCAATCATCAATGAAAACGATACAGTGGTTGTGGATGAGATCAAGTTTGGTGACAACGATCACCTCTCTGCCTTGGTTACCAATCTCATCGAGGCGGACCTCCTGATCATCCTGACAAACATCGATGGCATCTATGAATCCGATCCACGACATCACCCCGAAGCCACACCCATTTCGCTCATCGAGGACATCGACTCCAATCGGATAAAAGAACTCAGTGCAAAGGCTTCCAGTCCAATGAGTGTGGGAGGAATGATGAGTAAGATTCAGGCAGCTCAAAAGGCCTCAAGGTTTGGGATTCCCACCTTGGTGGCCTGTGGAATGAATCGGGGAGTTCTCCATCAAATTCTCAAGGGCAAAGAGGTCGGGACTTTGATCCTCCCTAAGGGGAGTCCTCTGAGCAGTCGAAAATATTGGATCGCCTTCACCCTTAAAACCAAAGGGGAGGTCATTGTGGACGACGGGGCCAAAAAGGCGATCGTCCAGATGGGGAAGAGTCTGCTCCCTTCGGGGGTCGTAAAGGTCCGTGGTTCCTTTGATCGGGGGGATTCAGTATCTTGCCTTGGATTGAAAGGAAAGGAGTTTGCCAGAGGCCTGGTCAACTATAGCCATTCTGAATTGGAACGGATCAAAGGACTTCAAACCGATCAGATTGAGAAAGTCTTAGGCTATAAATATTCAGATGAGGTAATCCATCGAGATGATCTGGTGGTGATATGAGAAAAGAACTCAAACCAATAGAAGAGGTGAGGGCTTTGGCTAAAAGGGCCAAAGCGGTTTCTCACTCCTTGGCCAATTGTTCGACAGACCTTAAGAATAAAGCCCTTCTTGAAATGGCAAAGGCTCTTGACCAGAACAGAGAGTTTTTGATGAAAGAAAATCAAAAGGATCTCTCTTGCGCAAAGAAAGCTCAACTTTCCCGAGCCATGATCGATCGTTTAAGCCTATCCCCTTCCGTCCTTCAGGGAATGGTAGAGGGGCTCCGAGAAGTGGCCCGACTCCCTGACCCTGTGGGCGAGGTGGTCAAGATGTGGAGAAGGCCGAATGGGCTATGGGTTGGAAGGATGAGAATCCCGCTGGGGGTCATTGGAATGATCTATGAATCGAGGCCAAATGTCACTTCGGATGCAGCAGGACTTTGTCTCAAATCAGGCAACAGCGTCCTTTTGAAAGGGGGTTCTGAGGCTATCCACTCCATCCGAGCCATCGGCCAAGTTCTTCAAAAGGCCCTCCGCAACACTGGTCTTCCCCCTGAAGCCATCCAGGTGTTGCCCTCTACGGATCGAGAGGCCGTTAAAGCGATGCTCCAGTTGGAGGAAGAGATTGATCTCATTATTCCCAGGGGAGGGGAGGAGTTAATCCGTTTCGTGACCGAGCATTCCCGGATTCCAGTGATTAAGCATTATAAGGGTGTCTGTCATATCTTTGTCGATGAGAGTGCAGACATAGAAATGGCCCTTCGAATCTGCCTCAATGCCAAGGTTCAGAGGCCTGGGGTATGCAATGCCATGGAGACCTTACTGGTCCATGAAAAGATCGCCCCCCTTTTTTTACCAAAGATGGCGGAGGCTTTACAGAGAAAGGGGGTTGAACTTCGGGGATGTCCTCTTACCAGGAAGATTCTCCCCGGGATCAAAAGGGCAGAAGAGAAAGACTGGTTTGAAGAGTACTTAGACCTTATCCTCGCCATTCGGATAGTCGAGGGAATCCAAGAAGCCATCCAACATATTCAAACCTATGGGTCTTCTCACACCGAAGCCATTGTGACCTCTAACTATGAGAATGCTCAGAGGTTTCTAAGGGAGATAGATTCCTCGTGTATTCTAGTCAATGCATCTACCCGATTCAACGATGGATTCGAACTGGGGTTGGGTGCGGAGATCGGGATCAGTACTTCGAAGCTTCATGCGTTTGGTCCAATGGGGTTGGAGGAACTTACGACGACTAAATTTATTGTCTATGGAGATGGACAAATCCGGGGGTGAGACAGAGTCCTATGGAAGAGCAAAATGGAAAAGAAGAAAGAATTGGGTTGTTCGGGGGGACCTTTAATCCCATCCATCTGGGCCATCTCCGAGGAGCAGAGGAGATTCGAGAGGCCTTCAGCCTGAGAGAAGTGATCTTTATACCTGCCTCCCTCCCCCCCCACAAAGAGAAAGAGAGTGTTATTGAGGCTCACCACCGGATGGAAATGGTTAGGTTGGCTACTGCTTCTAACCCCTACTTCTCTACTTCGGAGATTGAACTGAAAAGGGAGGGGAAATCCTATACCATAGACACCCTCCAATACTTTCGGGAAAAGTATCCGAATCCTCTCTTCTTCATCTTAGGAAAAGACGCCTTTGTCGAGATTGAGACCTGGAAGGATTTTAAACAACTCTTTTCCTTATCCAATTTTATAGTCATGACCCGACCTAAGGGAAAAAAGACTTTCTCTTCTGACCCTCTCCCAAAGGCTTTGGTTCCCTTATTTAAGTATGATCCGAAGAGAGGGGGATGGCACCACCCCTCTGGCCACACCCTCTACTTTAGGGAGATCTCCTATCTGGAGATCTCTTCGACAAAGGTCCGGGAGTTGATTGAAAGAGGAGAATCGGTTAAATATTTAATTCCATCTGAGGTGGAAAGTTACATTCGGGAAAAGGGGCTTTACCAGAAGAAAAGATAGATGCTTCAGACTCATTTTTTTATTGTCATCAAGGAATTTTTTGATATAATGCATAACTCAAATCCTATGATCAGGAGGGTATGGTCACCGATTCAAAAACCAAGTCGCTTTTCTGTTTAAAGGCAGCCCTTGAAAAGAAGGCTCATGACCCTGTTCTTCTTGAATTAAAAGGAATCGCTTCCTTTACGGACTATTTTCTTATCTGTAGTGGAAAATCGGATCGACAGGTCCAGGCCATTGCTCAAGCGATTGAGGAAGCCCTTAAAAAGAAGGGAGTCCATCCCCTCGGGTTAGAGGGAACCCTGGGGGGGAAATGGATCTTAATGGATTACGAGGATGTGGTGGTCCATATTTTTCTTGAACCTGTCCGTCGGTTCTATGATTTAGAAGGGCTTTGGATCGACGCGCCAAAGGTCGACCTGGGGAAAGGAGTGATGATTGAAGAAACCGCAGCCCGAACCCAAAAAAGAGTTAGACAAAAAGACGATTCAGCGATTTAAAAAATTACTTCTGAAGGAAAGGGAGCAGATCGTCGGAGAGCTCAGAAAGACCTTTGAGTCTTCGCAGGAAATGGGGCAGGATGGGATTCAGGACATTGGAGATGAAGCCGCCAATATCTACAACAAACAACTCCTGCTCAGTCTTAATGAAAATGAAAGGATGATGCTCCAAGAGGTGGATGAGGCCCTGGATCGAATCGAGAATGGGAGTTATGGAATCTGTGAGGAATGTGGGGGGCCGATTGGCCTTAAACGGTTGGAAGTCAAGCCTGTGGCGAAGTATTGTGTTCCCTGCAAGACCAAATTGGAGAAAGGAAAGTTATAGTCGATGTGGTTGAGAATCCTGTTGATCCTCCTCTTGATCACCATCTCCATCTTTTGCTGGATTTCCCTCATCAATCCTGTGGATATCGATTTCCATTTTTTTGGAAAGGTCTTCCCCACGAACCTCTCGACCCTAATGATCTCCTCCTTTGTATTAGGAGCCTTATTGGTTTTCATCAGCACCCTTGCCCGGGATGCAAAACGGGCCATTGAGGGGTACCAGCTAACCCGTCAAAAGAGAAAGAGCGAATCCCTGAGAGAAGAGTTTAACAAAGGGATGGATGCATTTCTCTTAGGAAATTTTAGCAAAGCCAAAACCCATTTTATCGAGGTATTAAAAAAAGATCCTTCCAAAATAGAGCTCTACTTCAGGCTTTCGGAAATCAGCCTCAAAGAGGGGAATGAGGAAGAGGCCTTGAGCTGGTTGGAAAGGGCACGACTCTTCGATATGAGGAACATAGAGGTTTTATTTCGGGAGGCGGACCTCTATCAACAGGCCAGACGGTTCAATGAGGCGATCCGAGTTCTTAATCGGGCAATCCGTCTGGAGGAGACCCATCTCGGGGCTATGAAAAAATTGAGAGAACTCTACATTCTTACCCGTCAGTGGGAGGAGGCAATTCGAATCCAGAAGGCCATTCTCAAACATACCAAGGAGAAAAAATCAGAGGAGGAAGAGAAAGTCTTTTATCTGGGATTAAAATACGAATACGCCAAAGAGCTTCTGGCCCGAGGTGGAGAGAAGGAGTTGGAGGAAGCCTTGAAGGAGGCCAAGGAGATTATCCGGGAACGAAAAACCTTTGAGCCTGGATTTGTATTGCTTGGGGAGATCTACCTCCGTAAGGGAAAGTGGACCTCTGCGGGAAGGATATGGGGGAGAAGTTTTAGCCGATTCAAATCGATCGTTTTTATTCTCAGGTTAGAAGACCTTTACCTAAAACAGGGGGATCCCAGTACGCTTCTTAAGATTTACCAGAGAATTCTGAGGCATGATCCAGACAATTGGGTGGTCTCCTTCTTTTATGCAAAACTCTGCCTCAGGTTAGAGATGTTGGATGAGGCCCTTGAGGAGATCAACGAGATCAGTTTAAAGGTAAAAGACTTTCCAGCCCTCCACCGGCTTCTGGCAGAGATTTACCTCCACAAAAAAGACTTTCACCGGGCCGCTCAGGAATTTGAAAAGACCTTTGAAATGAGTGCAACGACCTATCTTCCTTTCTTCTGTAAATCATGTGAAAGGGAGTCAAAGGAATGGATTGCCTATTGCCCTAAGTGCCATCAATGGGGGACCTATAGCATTAAAGAGGCTGAGAAGGCCATCACGGTACCTTCTCCCTCCTTTCCTGAATCTGTTCACTTACCGCTTGGGGCTTAAAGGAAGATCGCTCCTCAACTCTGGATGCATCCCTTTATTGAAAGACTACTCCAATTCTTTATTCCTCCCCAATGTCCTTTTTGCCAAAAATTTTTACCGGAGGGTGAAAAAGGAATCTGCACCGATTGTCTTTCAGAGATTCACTGGATCGAACCTCCCTTCTGTTCCCTCTGTGGAACACCCTATGTCTCCCAAGGGATCATGGACCATCCCTGTGGGGGTTGCTCGACAAAGAAGAGGTATTTTACAATAGCAAGGTCAATCGGAGCCTATGAGGGTTCTCTTCGAGAGGCCATCCACCGATGGAAGTATGAGGGGAAAACCTTTCTTACTCCCTATTTTGGGCAGCAGATGGTAGAAGGGTTGAGTCGCTATTGGGACCCCAAAGAGGTGGACCTCTTAATCCCTGTCCCTCTCCATAAAAATCGGCTGAGGGAACGCGGATTCAATCAAGCCCTTCTCCTTGTTAGAGAGATCCACTCCCGGACTGGAATTCCTTATCTTAAGAGAACCCTTCGAAAAAGAAAACCCACTCCTCCCCAAGTCAACCTAAGCGGGTTAGAGCGTGAGAGAGGAGTAAAGGGAGCCTTCGAAATTACAGCGGGGGATAAAATCGTTGAAAAGTCAATCCTCCTGATCGACGATGTTTATACGACTGGTGCCACAGTCAATGAATGCGCAAAGGTATTGTTAGAGGCAGGGGCAAAAAGGGTGGATGTCCTCACCTTAGCCCGAACGGTCAAAACGTCTTAAAAAAGAAATCTTAAAAAACGTCTTTAAAAACTCTAATGAAATTTATTCGAAAAAAAGCCCTTTTCTGGATAGGTATTCCCATCCTTATTGTGGGAATCTTTGGATTCCTATTGATCCGTTCTCTCCTTAGTCCTGACCTCTACCAAAAGGTATTACAAAACTTCTTAACCCACACCTTTGGAAGGGAGGTCTCCATAGGGAAGACCCACCTCACTTTCTCAAAGGGTTTTGGAATCTCGGTGGAAGACTTCAGGGTAAAGGACCGTTCTGGAAAGTTCGATCTCATTAGGTCCAAACAAGTGGTGGTGAAGGTGGAACTGCTCCCCCTTCTCCGGAAGGAGTTTCGGTGGAAAGCCATCCTGATGGACCAACCGAGCCTCCATCTGGTCCGATATCAAAACGGAACACTTAACCTTTTTGAGGGACCGATTGAAAAAGAAACCTTCCGCCTCACCAATGGTAAGGTTTTTCCAACACCCCATGGAGGCTCTTTTATCGTCCAAAATGGAGAACTCACTTTTCATGACGAGGGAGCCGGCGATTCCCAACTCGCCACCGTGATAAAACCCTTCCATCTCCAAATTTCAACTTCCTCCTATCGCTTTATTCCTTTTAGACTGAGTGGGAAGGTCCTCCATTCTCAAAAGGAAGGTCTTTTTACTATTTCTGGAGCCCTTAAAAATATTCCTGAGGATGGAGATCTTCTGAAGGGAAGGATCCATGGGGACGTTGATCTTCAGGGAATGGAGATCTCTCACTTCTGGCCCTATCTTAAAAAAATTCTTCCCATGAAGGCCATCACCGGTACCCTCAATCTAAGAGCGAATTATCAAGGAGACCTCTCAGGCGTCTTCAAATCCTCTCTTAAGTTGAACATCAAGAACCTCTCTTTCGACTATCCCCAGGTCTTTGCCGATCTCCTTAAACCCAAGTGGGTGAAGATTGAGGTTGATCTCGACTGGGATCGGAAAGAGATTCGAATCCCAAAAATCTTCATCGACCTTCCTGAGATTGGAGTAAAAGGGAGAGGGAAAATTTATGGGGTTGGTACTCCAGACATGGGGATAGAAGCAGAGGCCAAGAGTTCCCCTTTTGAACTTTCAGAGGGGAAGAAGTTTATCCCATTTCGAATCATCACCCCTGAGGTTTCTCAATCTCTTTTTCGTTCGGAAGGCAAGGGCCCTGTCCAGATTCTCTCGGTAAAACTTTCTGGAAAAATCCCAGAGATTGACCACTGCGATGAGACAGAAAATGCACATGTCCTATCCGTAGAGATGAGGGTGGAGAAGGCCAGGCTAAAACTTCCCTGGGACGTTCCAGAACTGGAGGATCTGAGTGGTCATCTCATCTTTAAGAATGGCCATCTGAAGTTAAAAGAGGTGAAAGCAAGAGTTCTCCACTCTAAGATTGATCAGGCTAACGGCACCTTTTACAACCTTCTCCTTACCCCTACTCTTCAGATTCAGGGGGATGGCTTAACAGACTTGAGAGACGTTCCATTCTTCTTAAAGGCAGTGGGATTTTCAAAAGAGTCCTCAACCCCCCTCTCCTCCTTGGAGATTCAGTCAGGAAGGGCCTCTTATCACCTTGATCTTAAAGGCCTTCTCAAGCCTCCCCTTCATTTTCAACACCAGGGAACTTACCATCTTTCAAACCTAAGATTGACCCACCCTAAAATCCCCTATCCCATCTCTGTTAGAGAAGGGAAGATTGAACTCTATCAACGAAGCCTCAAATGGTCAAGGGTGAGAGGCGAGATTGAACATTTTACTTTCTATACAGAGGGCTCATGGAGGGATGAGGAAAGGGACCAACCCTTTGAGGTCTTCTTTAATGGAAAGGGGGATTTAAGCCTCCTTTCCCATCTTTCCACCCTTCTGCCTGAGACCCAACCCAATTTTGAAAAGAGAAAAGGGTTTGAAAAAATCTTTGGTGTAGGAGAAGTTTCCTTATGGGCTTCCTCTTCCAAAGGGCTTAAAAATCTGTCCTATGAAGGAAAGGTTTGGCCGAAGGGGGTCTCCCTTCAATTGAAGGGAACCCCTTCCCCTCTTATTCTCAAAGAGGGATTTCTCTCCTTCTCCAATCTTGGATACCATTTTTCAAAGTTAAAGGTTCAACATAAAGATTCCTCTCTCACCATTGAGGGTTCCATCAAGGATAACGCCATCGATCTTTTCACCTTTGGCTCAGTCGATCTGGGTCAAGTTTTAACCCTTCTACGCTCGCCTCTGTCTTCGGGAGAGATTCGTTCATCATTGGAAAATATCCAGGAACTGAGGGGCAGTGCGGAGTTTCACCTGAAATGGTTGGGAACGCTGGATGATCTCACGGAAGCCGTGAGGGAGGGGAAGGTCCAATTGAGGGAGGCAAGGCTTCGGCATCAAAAACTCCCTTTTTCGCTTACGCTCTCTGAAGGGACTCTTTCTTTGACTTCTCAAAAAATCAGATTTGATGGATGGAAGGGAAAATTGGGTGAGGTTCCCATCCTTCTCTCAGGGGAGATTTCAAGACCTCCCTCAGAAAAATCTCCAGGTCAAAAAAAGAAAGAACTCTTTTTACAGGCCTTTTCCTCTTCCTTGGACCTAGATCTTCTCCTTCCCAGGAGGGAGGAGAAGGAGCCTCTCTCTTTTACAGGGTTGGGAGAGTGGCTCTCCAATTGGTTCATCGATGCTGGGGTAACGGTTGTACAGGGAAATTACCGAAGTTTCACCTTTCAAGAGCTGAAAGGCCAATTTAAGAACGAAAATGGAAGGCTATCTATTCGTCCCTTTCAATTGAGAGCAGGTGGAGGAGATTGCTTGGTAGAGGGTTGGATTCAACCCATCAAAAAAGGGATACGCTTTGAAATAAAACCCCGGATCTCCAATCTGGAGGCAGGTCCATTTCTAAAAGTACTCTCCCAAAAAAAGGGAGATGAAAGAATCTTCATCACAGGAAGAATTCATATCGATAAGGCTCAATTAAGTGGAGAAGGGGAGGACTTTCAAAAGTTCAAAGAGACCCTTCAAGGAAATTTGAGAGTTGAATTGGAGGAGGGCGTGATTGAAAAGTTCAATATCCTTTCAAAAATCTTCTCCATCCTGAATGTCTCCCAGTTACTTAAAGGAAGGCTTCCAGATCTAAAGACCAAAGGATTGCCTTACAACCAGATCAACGCTACCCTCTCCGTCAAGGATGGAATTGCTTCCACCGAAGATTTTTTGATTGAGAGTGATGCAATGAAAATCACCATCATCGGAAAGGTCGACCTGGGGAGAAACCTCATTGATGCAAGGATAGGGGTTCATCCCCTGGTCACCATTGATATGGTTTTAAGTAGCTTTCCCATTGCAGGTTATATTCTTACGGGAAAGGATAAGGCTTTCCTTTCATATTTTTATGAAGTGAAAGGAGACTTGGAAGATCCAAAGATCGAGGCAGTTCCACTTAAAACGATTGAAGAGACTTTCTGGGGATTAATCAAACGCTTGGTGGAAACCCCTCTGAGACCCTTTAAAAAGAGCCCTAATTTAAAAAGGTGAGCTTCCTTTTTAAATTATTTCCCTAACTAAAAGAATTTTTTCACAAATTAAATTTTTTTCTTGACAAATAACAACATGTTGTTGTAGTAATTTAAAAACATACTAAATATAGCCCTTCTTTAAGGCTTACCATTGCCTGAATAACGAAAAATTTAAATTCCTTAGATTGTCGAATGGTGAGAGGTTATGCCTTCTATAATTGAGATGAAAGGCGAACGTAAAGGATTTAGGGAAGAAGTCGAAACCACGGATATGGCACTCTTTGTCCGAACCTCTGATGAATCCATGCACGATTGGAATCGTCAGAGGATCGTCGATGCCCTTCTGAGAGAGACCTATATCGATCTTGATACTGCCAATGAGATCGCCCGAGAGGTAGAGGACCTGATCACTTCTTCTAAGATCAAAATGATTACTGCTCCCCTGATCCGTGAGTTGGTAGATACCAAATTGATTGAAAGAGGGCTTGAGGAGGCTCGTCGAATGCATACCCGTCTTGGGATGCCCCTCTACGATGTGGACCAACTCATTCTTCATCCAAACAAGGAGAATGCCAATGTCCCCCATGGCCCCGAAGCCACCAATCTTACTCTGGCAGAAAGGATTAAGAAGGAGTACGCCCTGCTCTCGGTCTTCTCTCAGGAGGTGGCAGATGCCCATATGCGAGGGGATATTCATCTTCACGATCTCGGTTTTGTAGACCGTCCTTATTGCAGTGGTCAGTCTCTCGAATACATCAAACGATTCGGTCTAAGCCTTCCCAATTCGATTGCGATGGCCAAACCGGCCAAACATCCCGAGGTCTTATTGGCCCATATGGTGAAATTCGCTGCCGCTCTTCAGAGCCACTTTGCAGGAGCGATTGGCTGGGATTCGGTCAACCTCTTCTTTGCTCCTTACCTGGTCGGGATGTCAAACCGAGACCTGGAGCAACTGGCCCAGATGATGATCTTTGAATTCTCTCAGCAGGCGGTCGCCAGAGGTGGACAGGCTATCTTTACGGACCTCAACCTCTATTGGGAGATTCCAAAACATTTCGAAGATGTCCCAGCGATCGGCCCAGGGGGAGAATTTACAGGAAAGACCTATAGTGAGTATCTAAAGGAGAGTCAACGATTTGCCTGGGCACTCTTTGATGTCTACCTTGGTGGAGATGGATCAGGAAGGCCTTTCTTCTTTCCAAAACCTCTGGTCCATATTACTGAGAAATTCTTCCAGACCCCAGGTCACATCGATTTTCTCCATCACATCTGTGAGGTGGCTTCTGAAAAGGGCAATACCTACTTCGTCTTTGATCGGGGAGAGACCGCAAAGATCTCCGAATGCTGCCGTCTCAGTTTTAAACTAGAGCAAAGGGATTTGGAAGATGCGAGGGAGCCCTGGAAGATGCGATACTGCGCCCTTCAAAATGTGACCCTCAACCTCCCAAGAATTGCTTATCTGGCCAAAGGAGACGATACCAAACTCTTCTCAAAAATTACTGAGTTTATGGAGATGGCGGTCAAGGCACACCTGGAGAAAAAACATTTCATCGAGAAACTTCTCTCCCTTGGAGAGAAGGGGCCCCTTTCCTTGTTGGCCATGGACCGGGATGGATCCCCTTATCTCCGAATGCACCGGGCCAGTTTTTTAATCGGGATGGTTGGCCTCAATGAATTGGTTCAAATCCACACGGGTCAGGAGATGCATCAATCCAAACAGGCCTTTAAATTCGGGTTGAAGGTGATTGCCCATATGAAACTAATGGTGGAAAAGTTGAGCCAGCGCTATGGAATGCATTTTGTGTTAGAGCAGACCCCTGCCGAGTCAACGGCTTATCGCTTTGCCAAACTGGACCTTAAATTTCATTCGCCCAAATCAGGCCATATTGTAAAAGGGGATATTTCGAGGGGAGAGATCTATTATACCAACTCCACCTATTTGAACAACTCTGCGGTCCTGAGTCCGATTGAGCGAGTGAGACAGGAGGGGCTCTTCCACCCCCTCATTGAGGCAGGGGCATTAACCCATATCTGGTTGGGCGAGGCCAAACCTTCCAAAGAGTCGCTCGCTAATTTTGTTATCAAGACCTTCCAATTAACCCAGAACGACCAGATCGCATTCTCACCGGAATTTACCACCTGTAACCTCTGCCATCGAACCACTCGAGGGCTAAGGTCCACCTGCCCCTACTGTGGCTCAAAGGATGTGGATGGGATTACCCGCATTACCGGTTATTTCACAAAGCTTTCCAGCTGGAATAAAGGGAAGATCGGAGAACTACGAAACCGATATCGGAATCAGGCCTTTCTGAAAGAGACCCAAGGGTCTCTGGTGCTGGAGGCCTAATCTCATAATTAGCTTCTTGAGGAGGGAGGAGGCAATGGGAACGATTAAAATCTTTACCAAGGCAAAATGTCCGAAATGTCCTGCAGTTCAAAGGATTGGAATCGAATTGAAGAAGGAAGGGATTCCGGTCTTCAGTTATGATTTGGATACGATCGATGGCCTTGCAGAGGCCTCTTTTTATAGTGTTCTCTCCACTCCTTCTCTTATTATTGAGGACGAGCAGGAAAGGGAGGTCATCAGTTGGAGGGGGATAGTTCCGACCCTTCAAGAAGTGAAACAGTATCTTTTCAAAAATAACTGGTGATGGGGATCGTGAGGGGGTATTAAAATTTCAATGCCCCCCAACATCACTCTCCCTCTTATGCATACCTTGAATGATCGAGATCAAAGGATTCTTAGAGACTTCTTTTGTAGACTGGCCAGGGAAAATCTGCTCGGTCATTTTTTTACCCCATTGTAATTTTCGATGCCCCTATTGCCATAATCATCCTCTCGTCTTTCATCCGGACCAATTTGAAACGATTCCCCTTAGCGAGATTCTCCACCACCTTCAATCTTTGAAGGAGTGGATTGATGGGGTCTGTATGACCGGGGGAGAACCCACGTTGCACGCGGATCTTCCCCGACTGATTCAAGAGGTCAAGCGAGAGGGTTTCCTCATAAAACTGGATACCAATGGTTCAAACCCTCAGATGTTGGAGAACCTCCTCAAAACAAAAAGTATTGACTTTGTCTCCATGGATGTGAAGGCTCCTCTGGATCCCTTTCGTTATCGTCGTGCCACAGGCACCTTCGTTGACCTTCAACCCATCCTAAGGTCGATTGAGATTCTGAAGGCCAGTCAAGTGGAGTACCAATTCCGAATGACCTTTGTTCCTGGACTTCATCAAGAAGAGGATGTTAGGCTCTTAGGCAAACAGTTAAGGGCAGGACAAAAGTTGGTCTTACAGAATTTCAATCCAGAAAATCCCTTGGATCCTTCTTTAAAGAATATCCAGCCCTATGATCCGAAACGATTAAAAGAGATGGAGAGAGAGGTTCAGGAGATCGAATGAACTCTTCGACTCTTAGAGAGATCCAGATGAAGATGGAGACCTTGGAGAAGGAGATCTATCTCCTGAGGTCTGCCTTGGAAGCCATTCCCGAGCCCTTCTTCATCCTCAACTCAAAAGGGGGCTTCCTCAGATCCAACTCAGAAGGGATTGCCATTCTGGATTATCCCTGGGAGAAGCTCCACCAAATGAACTTGATCGACGTCATCTCCCTTGAAGACCTTAGCCCGGTGAGAGAGGAATTGGAAAGGATGGAGGAGGGGAAACCCTTTCGCCTAAAGATTCACCTTGTCAGCCGAGGGGGTGAGAAGATTCCGGTAGAATCCATCGGGATCCTTAAAGGGGATCTCCTTTTCCTCACTCTAAGAGATCTTCGCGAAAAGGTCGAGTTGGAACGGAGGTGGGAGAATACCAAGAAAGAACTCACGGAAAAGATCCAGGAAAGGAATCAATATGCTCGAGAACTCCAGGCCTTGAAGGACCTCTATAAGGAGAGATTGAAGGAGATTGAGAAGATGAGGGAAGAGGCCTTGCTTCTTTCTTATATCGATGACCTCACTGGAATCTACAATCACCGATTTTTTATCCAGCAGTTGACCTTAGAGGTAGAACGACAGAAACGATATGCTCAACCCCTCTCTCTTTTGATGATTGATATCGACCATTTTAAACATTACAACGACACTAATGGGCATCTGGCAGGTGATCAGGTGTTGAAGGCCATCGCCCTCCTCATCCAGCATGGCGTCAGACAGACCGATATTGTGGCGCGATACGGAGGAGAGGAATTTGCAGCCATATTGATCAATGCCCGAAAGGAAAAGGCCTTTGAAATCGCTGAGCGGATCAGGAGAAGTGTGGCCGAGACCTGTTTCCCTAATGAGAAGGCCCAACCCGGAAGAGATTTAACCATAAGCATTGGGGTGGCGACCTTCTCCCCTCCTCTTCTAACCCTCACGGATCTCATCCGGGAGGCAGACCATGCCCTTTACCAGGCAAAAAAGAAGGGGCGGAATCGGGTGGAGGGATGAGATGGCAATCCTGGTGGTCACTGCGGGGTTAATCCTTCAGGATGGAAAACTTCTTGTCACCCAGAGAAGAGAGGACTCTTCCCACGGACTTCTCTGGGAATTCCCTGGAGGGAAAATGGAGGAAGGGGAGGGGCCCAAAGAAGCCCTTCAGAGAGAATTAAGAGAGGAATTAGGAATCGAAGTGAAAGTGAAAAGGATCTTTGAGGTCGTCTTCTGCAAGGATCCAATTTATCCTATTCTTCTTTTGGCCTATTGGTGCTCTCTTGAAAAGGGATCTCCCCAACCGATTGGATGCAAGGATCTCCAGTGGGTCAGCCTTCAGGAACTTCGAGGCCTTCCCATGCCTCCCGCTGACCAGTCTCTTCGCGACCGCCTCTGCACGGAGAAAGAAGAGACCCTTCCTCGTCTCAAAGACTAAGTGTCCTCTGAAAACTAATTTTCGCTCTCGGATTCCTCGGATTTCAAAATTCAGTGTAACCATTTTATAATTCGTGTAATCAGAGACTTCTGGACTTTCTAAGACTCTCTCGGGGGTTTTGACAATGGCTAAAATTGGAGTAAAATAGTCCCAAAGGGTGCATCATGGTAGAGAAGGATCATGCTCAGAGGTATGCACAGAGCTTAGAGAGGACCATTCAGAACGATTATCATTACCTTAAGGAAGTGATCGAGGACTTTCAAGAAAAATGTCTGATGGTTACGCCTGAACGAAATGTCCCTCCTGGAATCATCAATGACATCCGTGAACTCTATAAAGAGATTCGGAACCGCTTGACAGAGATCAAGGCGATTGAGCAGCTTCTCCTCGGGAAATATCGGCAATACTATCACCGTGACCCGGTGCGAGATAAGGAGATCATGGAGATTGGGTTTGCAGCAAAGAACTGCTATTCCAAATTCGAATATGCCCTGAGAGAGATCGAAGCCAAAAAACGAATGAAGGAGGAAGGACCACCCCTCCCGAAATCTCTTCAGGGAGAGGTCTCCCAATGGTTTCGATCTAAAGAGCATCAGGTTACCCTCTTGAGGAATCTTCGAATCCTTAACGAGTTAGACTACGAAGGTTCACCCAGTTCAGAGAGAGAGGAGAGAAGGGAAGTCCTCCAAGATGGCCTCCGAAGCCTCACCTTCTTCCTCCTATCGGCAGAGGCAAAAACGCTCGATCAACTTCAATCCAAACTCCGATTGCGTGAACATGATCTCCTCGAACGGTTTGGGGAAAATGAAATCCGAGGAGTTCTAACCCATCTGAGAAGGGTTGCCCCTCTCGAGATTGAGAAGGCCTTTAGAAGGGTGTTGGAGGATCCAAGGTTTTTAAACCTCAAGGTCCTTCTTCTTCCAATCACCTCTCAAAAAGACTTAGAAGGCGATATCCTGATAAGGCTTAAAAAAACCCTAATGGAGATGAAGGAGGGGCAGATCAGGACAATTTCCATTTGACACGCTCCTTCGAAGTCGTTATAAAGATAAAAATTTAATTTATTTTTTTCCCTTGATCAAACCGTGAACTGTGGGTCTTAAAAAGGGGACTCCTCGTGAAGGATTTTTACTTTTTCAGTGATTTTTTAAACCGAAAAGTCTACTTTCCATCCGGCCAGAGGTTGGGCAGAATCTCGGATATGGTTGCCATCAGAGAGGAACCCTATCCCATGGTCATCGGGATGATGATTCGTGGCAGAAGGGGAAAATTCTATCTTCCCTGGGAGAAGATTGCTCAGATCGAACCTCAAATCGTTCTCAACGAAGAACCCCTCCACGCCCTTTTATCCGCCCCTCCAGAAAAAGAGAGCATCTCCCTCCGGGAGGAGGTGATGGATAAACAGATCGTGGATACGTTTGGGGCAAAGGTGGTCAGGGTCAACGACCTTCACTTCCTTCGCGTAAACTCTCATCTTAGGTTAGTTCACGTGGATGTGGGGTTTCGAGGATTGATGAGGAGGGTCGGTTGGGAAAGAGGGGTGGATCGACTCCTTCAATGGCTTTTTTCCTATGTGCTTCCCAATCAGTTTATCTCCTGGAAGTACGTTCAACTCCTTTCAGGTTCAGATCTCCTTCATCTGAGCGTCTCTCAAAAGAAACTTTCCCATCTTCACCCTGCCGATTTGGCCGATATCATGGAAGACCTCAGCAGTCGGGAGCGATCGGCCATCTTTCATGCATTAGATACAGAGACCGCAGCGGAAGCCCTGGAGGAGATCGACCCTAAGATTCAAAAATCGCTGATCGAAGAGATCCCGATTGAAAAGGCCTCGGATATTGTTGAGGAGATGTCTCCCAGTGAGGCAGCCGATCTTCTGGCCGATCTCCCTGAAGAGAGGGCTAAGGAGATCCTTGAAGGAATGGAGAAGGAAAAGGCTGAGGACCTTAGAGAGCTCCTCATCCATTCTGAAGAGACCGCAGGGGGATTGATGACCACTGCTTACCTCAGTCTGACCCCTGGGGTAACGGTAGAAACTGCCATTTCACGATTGAGGGCTGAAGCTCCCAACCTGGACATCATGGATTATATCTTTGTCGTGGATGAGGAGGAGGAACTCCAGGGGGTTGTAAGTATTCGCGACCTGCTCACGGCCCACTCCCATCAGACCCTTACTGAAATCTCTCCCTCCAGAGTGGTGAGTGTGAAGTTAGATGCAGATCAGAAAGAAGTGGTGGAGGCTTTTGCAAAGTATGGATTCAGAGCCCTCCCCGTGGTGGATGAGAAAGGTCATCTCAAAGGGGTGATCGGATGGCGGAGTGTCTTAGATGTGCTCGCCCCTGATGCAGGATAATTTAAAATCCTATATTCGATTAAATACCCAAGCAAAGTTTCATGACGGCTACATCCCCTCCTATTTAAATGGGATAGGCTTAAACCCTAAAATTATTTCTTAAGCCAAGGTTAAGGTTAGGGTGAAGAAGCCAATTTAGACAAAGGAAAAAGTAAATTTTTTAAACCTATGACTTAACCCACTAACAAAACTGGCTTCTTTCTGATGGGAATTTGAAGTTCGGTTATTTTCTTTTAAGGTGGTGGATCAAAATCAACATGACCGAATTTACAAAATGGATTTCCGCTTCGAAGCGTTCCCTATGGAGAACAGTGGGCCTTTTCTTTATTCTGATGGGCCCGGGGATCATCACCTCCAATGTGGATAACGATGCAGGTGGGAT